>ERZ842401.6252-NODE-6252-length-12771-cov-3.835797_pt1 | contig 12771 bp, 8 predicted proteins | sample MGYA00521270_ERZ842401 | MGnify/ENA primary metagenome ERZ842401 (study PRJEB31892, sample SAMEA3878208) | bioreactor metagenome | biome: Moose rumen | place: Sweden | collected 2011-10 | study: EMG produced TPA metagenomics assembly of the PRJEB12797 data set... | reverse complement strand
CTTCTGGGTGCCTCCCTCGCTGCTTATGATGAGGTTGTCAGACGTTATCTGTATTGCCTTGATGGTTTCCCGTATCTCCTGCGTGGAAACGGTGATTGTCGCCACAAGCCGCCTCAGCTCGCTGGCAATGATGTGGAAATTCTCGGTGTTTTCATTAGCGGCGCTGGCTTTAAGCTCCGCATTGAAAGCAATCATCTTGTTTTTCTCTGCAATGGCATCAATCTGCTTGATGATTTTGTCTACGTCTTCAATCTTTTCGCTGAGCTTCTTGATGCCCGTGATTGTCTGAAGGTTTGCCTCCGTGATGTCCATCATTTTCTGTATGGCATTGTGGAGCAAGGTAAAACTTTCCTGTATGGAATTCTGCGTTGTCTCTGCGGAACTGCGCACATTGTTGATTTTTTCGGACTCTTTAAGCAAAAGCTGCTTGACGGTCTCCATAGTGGAAAGGCATTCCTTCACGCTTGCGGACTCAGTGAGCGAGGTGGAAGCATTCTGTTCCGCAGCGCTGGCAAGGTTAGTTGTCGCTCCGAGTATACTCGTGCTCGCTCGTGTGGTGTCGTCCGCTATGTGCTGCCAGTAGCCTATGATTTCATTCACCTGGAAGAGGTTGTATTCCAGCTCGTAGCCCAAATCCGTGTAAATGCTGATGTTGTCCTCTGAGCCCTGGATGAGCTTTTCCATAGGCTTTACCGCCTGGCTTGCCGAGGACATAACGTGGCGGTAGAAAAAGTACGAGAGCAGAATGCAGATGAGCGCGTTGAAGCAGAGCATGAGCAGCATATTTGCCACTATGGCATCCTTGCCCATAAAATAGGTGCGCAGGCTTTTCCACAGGTACATGACCTGCAGGATGCAGGAAAAGATAAACGGAAAGATGACGTGGAAGAATACCCGCGCCGAGAGGGGCAGCCCGTAAAAGCGCTCCTTGGCAATCCGCTCCTTGTCCACTTCCTTCTGCAAGAGGGCGCGCGTAGTCTTTGTGCAGAGGCTTTCCGCATAGATATATGTCGTCACCCCCGCTATGGCAGTGCCGAAGAGGAAACCCGACATGACAAAGACAAGCAGGGTGCTTGTGAACTTAAAGTAAAGCGCAAACACAAAGCCAAAAATCGTGATGGCAAAGATGAACACCAGAAGCACCTGTATGGAAATCTTGAGCGGGCAGCTCATGATCATCTTGATAAGCTCAGTGCGCCGCTCTGGTGAAAGCCCCGTTTCCTCGTCTTCGATGAGCATGTCGGCAATCTTTATGGTCAGTAGATGGTTTGTCCGCGGTGCAAGCACGAACTGCATAAAGAGGATGACGAGCGCGATGATGGCGCAGAGCTGCACCGTCTTCATGACCCCCAGAGAGTGATAGGGGATGTTTGAGAAGTAAAAGATATACGTAATGATGACGGCTCCGGCGGTGAGGTTTGGAATCCTGCCCACATCCATCATCTGCGTCTCAAAGGTGTCTTTTTTTTCCGCTTTCTTCTTCATACGCTCTTTCTCATTTCGTCGTCAGGGAAACTGCGCCGTCCCAGTTTTTGGGAGGCGCGGCAAGGAAGCCCGTACAGCGCTGTAAAAGCTCCTTGCTCGCCACATCATCGGGCTTCTCTGCGACTGCCTGACGGAAATAGTCTATCGCCGTGTTGAAGTTTCCTATCTCATACTGGTTCAGCCCCTTCGCATAGCAGTCAAGATACGCTTTTGAATATCCCGTGCCGTCCGTCGTGCTTGTGATGGCAAAAACCTTGACGGCTTTTGATTTTCCCTTGACCTTCACGTTGTCTATGTGGCGCGTCAGGTGGGGCAGGGGAGCTTCCTCGGACTCAGGCTTTTCTCCGTTCTTGATGTCTATCTCCACTGTGTCTATGTCCTTCTTCACTGATTCGGTGATCAGGATGCGCGAGCCGTAGCGCTTGGTGAGCCCTTCGACACGGGAGGCAACGTTTACCGCGTCTCCGATAACGGTGTATTCCTTCTTTTCCTCGCTTCCGATGGAACCTGCGATGGGCTCCCCGTAGTGGATGCCTATGCCGATGTTGAAAGACAGCTCGCCCATGATGAGGGTGCCCGTGTCAATGTTTTTGAGCTCTTCCACCATCTCCAGCGCGGCGTTTGCCGCACGGTTTCCGTTATAGATGTAGCTTTCGGGTGCACCGAAGAGCGCCATGATGGCATCCCCCATGAATTTGTCTATGGTGCCACCGTGCTTGTTGATTATCTTTCCCATCTTTGCAAAATAGGAATTGAGGAAGGAGACTATGAGCTCAGGCTTGTTTTTTTCGCTGATGGCGGTAAAGTCGCGGATGTCGGCAATCAGTACGGCAACCCGCCGCTTTTCGCCTACGCGCGCCGTGAGGGAATCTTCTTCCGAGATGATGTTGTCGATAATCGTGGGCGGCAGAAAGCGGGAGAACGCTTTCTTTATGCGCAGTTCAGATTCGTTTGTCTGCTTGAAAAGCAGTGCCTTTTTTATCAGCGCGGTGTAGGTGCTGATGAAAAAGTCTATGCGCTCGCGGGTGCGGATGTTTATTGCGGCCTCCGTGCACTTTGCGAGGTGCACCGTGCAAAGCTCATTGTTCTTCCTGTCAAGCGGAAAGCACTCATAGCTCCGTATCTGCATATTCTCCGGCGTGTCGCTGGCAAAGGCGCTTACTCTGGAAGACGCCGCCTGCCAGTTGTAGTCGGCACGGTTTGAAATGATTGCCTGAAAGTCCGTACGGACAATCTGCTGGAAGTCAGCAAATTCGCTCTGTCCGAGGGATTCCGCCTTTCTGTATGTCTCCTGAATATGTGTGTCATTGAGGATGATTGCCATAGCATCATACGGATAGATACTGTAGAGGCTGTCTGCCATGTTGTCTATGAGTGCGTCGAGCTTATAGATGTGCGTCTCGGCATTGTATGCTTCCCGCACGACGTAGAGCTCGAAAAGCTCCTTGTCAAAGGCATCAGTGATGAGCTTTACCAGTTCTCCGTATGAGGGAGTGGTGACAGGCGGCAATTCCCGCCCGCTGTATTTCTCTATGGTGAGCGAGATGAGCGAAAGCAGCTCTTTGTTGTGGGAATCCTTTATCTGGTAGTAGCCGTCGCTCTTGCAGCTGGATGTCCAGAAGCTGTAGACGTTCTTGTCATCTATAGAACAGATGATGAGCCCCGTGTCGGCAAGCGAAGGGGTGTTGCGTATGATGCGCACGAATGCGTAGACATCGATGACGGGAAGCGCCACGTAGAGCAGGGCGCAGACAGGCTGTTCCTTGACCAGCTTTAAGAGCGCGTCGAGCCCGTTCTTCGCTTCAATGACGTTGAAGCCTGCCGCCTCTAATTCGGTGCGGAGCATGGTGCGTACCGTGGGAGAGTCGAATGCGATGAGTATTTTTTCCTTAGCCACCTAAAAACTCCTTTACCGCCTGCAAGAGGTTGCCGCGTTGGAAATCTGATTTGACGATGAAAGCCTGTGCGCCAGCCGACAGGAACTGCTCCTTTGCCTCCGGGTCGTAAGCTCCTGAAACGATGATGACGGGGGTGTCCGCATGCTGCTCCATGCGCCTGACGTTGTTGAGCAGCATGATGCCGTCCATGCGCGGCATATTTATGTCCGTTACGATTGCGTCTATCGGTGTGGATTTCAGTTTTTCGAGCGCATCAATGCCGTCTACCGCAGTTTCGACGAGGTAGCCGGAGCTTTCAAAGATGGTCTGCTCTATCTGGCGCGTCGTGGTGGAGTCATCCACGATGAGCACCGTATGCGTCTTGTTCTGGTTCTTCGTGTTGTATTTCTTTATGTCGTAGGAAACGAGCTTTCTCAGCCGCTCCATGATGTTCGGCACGTCGAGTATCGGGATGATGGCGTAGTTTTCGTCAAAGACTATGCCCTGCAGGGAATCCATGCTCTGCAAAATGACGGGGAGGGGATTGACGATGAGGTTTTCATACTGGTCAATGGAATCAACGGTGATGCCTATGTGCGTTTCCAGATATTCAAGCACGATTATAGACGCGGAATCCACGACCTTCTGCTTGCCCAGAATGGAAGAGAGGTGGTAGACAGGCACAAGGTGCTCGTTGAGCCTGATGAAAGTCTGCTCCTGTATCGTGGTCTTTGTCACAGAGTCCGCATCGACAATCTCGTAGATGTAGTTTGCGGGCAGCATAAACTTCATTCCGCCGCAGCAGATGAACAGCCCCTCCTGCGTTGCGAGCGTGAGGGGAATGAGCAGCTCAAAGGTAGTCCCCTTGTGCTCCTGCGAATAGAGGTGCATCTTTCCCTTGATGGCTTCCATCGAAGAGCGCACCACGTCAAGCCCCACGCCGCGGCCGGAGAGCAGGGTAGGCTTTTCGGCAGTGGAAAAGCCGGACATAAAGAGGAACTTTTGCAGCTCGCTTTCCGAATAGGCGGCGATTTCCTCCCTTTGCTCGGGGTTTATCTCTATCGCTTTCCGGCGTATCTTTTCGTACTGAATGCCGCGCCCGTCATCGCTGATGCTTATCCTGATGTTGTTGGACACCTGCGCCGCATGGATGGCAATCTTTCCCCGCTCAGCCTTGCCTAACGCAAGCCGCTCCTCTTTTGGCTCTATGCCGTGGTCAAGGCTGTTTCTTACAAGGTGAAGCATGATGGGACGGAGCTGTTCAAGGATAACCTTGTCGAGCAGGAAGCTGGTCTGGGGAATGTCGAAATCTATGTCCTTACCTGACTGGATGGCATCTTTTTCAAGTTCCTGCTTGAGGGGTGTGAGCACTATGTCGAGCGGGAGCATCCGCAGGTTGAGTATCTGGTTCTGCGTTTCAAAGATAGCTTCCTCTATGCGGGAAAGGTCTTCTTTAAGCTGATTTGAAAGCTGCTGCTTTTCCAGCTGTTTCTTGAAGCGGAACTGGCGGATAATGATGGTGCTGAACGACTTGACGATGGCGTTTATCCTCTCGAGGTCAATCCGTATGGAGGTGATATTCTCCAGATTTTCCCCTGTATCTGCCTTGGCTTGCTCTTCTCCCTGCTCGTTCAGCGAGTCCATCGTAAAAAAGAGACCGGAAGAAGCCTTTTCGTATATCTCCAACAGGGCGCTTATGTCATAGTCATCGTTGCCGTCCTCGGCAATGCGGGAAAGCATTTTCTTGATGTAGTCCGCCGTGCTGAACGTGAGCTGTACGATTCTGTCCGTCAGCTCGTATTTTTCCTCGCGAATGCCTTTGAAGACATCTTCGATCCCGTGCGCGGTTTTCTCTATGGTGTTGAAGCCGAGCATACGCGCCGTGCCCTTGATGGTGTGCAGCTGGCGCAAAAGTTTTGTGAGCTGTTCCTTGTCGTCAGGCACTTTTTTCAATGCAATGATGCCGTCATTGATTCCTGCGAGGTTTTCTGATGTTTCGGCGATAAAGCCTTCGATAAATGCTTTTCTGTCAAAGGGCATACGCTATCCCTGTCTGCCCGTGTAATTGCGGCATAAAAGCAAGAAATACTCCGGGCTGAACTGGCTTATGAGGAAATTATAGCACGTTTTGCCATTTTGTACATAGCTTTCAATAGCCTTTGCGCAGGAAGAAAATGCCTGCAAAGCCTTTTCGTTCTGCTCTTGCCGCTGTATCATGCCGAGCTGGAACCATGCGGGCCAGAACTCCTTGTTGAGCAGCGTTGACTTTGTAAAGCAGTCTGCGGCTTCCGCTCCCTGCTGTTTTTCCGTGGCAAGCAAGCCGAGGAAGTAGTATTTGAATTCCATATTGTGCGGGGGGAAGTACATATCCCCGAGTATCTTTTCCGCCTGAGCCACATCGTGCTTTTCCAGCGCGGCAGAGAAATTCGCGTAAAACGTCTCTAAGCCCTCATCCTTTTTGGAACGCGGAGGCGGGCTCAGTTGCGGCTTTTTGACTTCTTGAGGGGGCGGCGGCGCGGAGATGCGCTCCTGAGTGCTGGCAATGCGGCTCGTTTCCGCTTTGGGCAGCAGGGAGAAAGCAGGAGATGAAACAGCGGCGCGTTTTTTGAGGTAGTAGACTGTCCCCGTGTGCTCTTTTTCAAGCAGCATATCGGGAGTGCAGTCAATGCTTGCTATCTCATTCACCGACAGAAAAAGCAGTCCGCCCGTTTTGAGGCTCTTGCTGAGCTTTGCCAGAATGTTATGCCGCATCTGCGGGGAAAAGTAGATGAAGACGTTTCTGATAAAGATGAGGTCTACGCTTTCATTTGGGAATGGCGGCAATTCGGGAGAAGAGAGACTATAATAGAAGATTTTTATCGCTTTGAGGGTTTCTTCGGCAACCGTAAGCTTGTCCTGCTCCTTTGTGCCGAGCAGGTTCAGGAGCGGAGCGTATTTTTTCCCGTCCACCCGCAGCGAATTCTGCACATAGACCCCCGCCTTGAGCTTGGCGAGGGCGCCTGTATCGATGTCAGATGCGTAGACATCTGCCTGCAGTCCGCAGTGCCTGGCAAGCGCGTAGAGAGAAAGCGCTTCTTCTCCGGTGGAACACGCCGCGCTCCAGAGGGAAAGCCTTTCGTTCAGGCGGGCAGGGAAAAAATGCTCTTTTAAGAAGTCAAACTGCTGTTCCTCGCGGAAAAAGTAGGTTTCATTGATGGCTGCCTCGTCGGTGAGAAGCTTCAGCTCTTCCTGGTTCGCGTTTACATATTCGGCGTAGTCGTCTATGGACATGCCAAGGCTTTCAAGACGCTCCTTGATGATGCTTTCCATAAAGAGTTTGTGGGCGTTGTTGATGATAAGCCCGCTGTGAGACTGCAGAACAGAAAAAATGGCTTCCAGAGACATGCCGCCTGCCTACTGTATGAGTGATTTCACGTATGGCGCAATCTGCGTGAGGGCGAGCACCTTTTTTGCCGCCCCCGCGTCGATGGCGGCTTTTGGCATACCGAAGACCACGCAGCTGCTTTCCGCCTCGGCTATGGTGTAGCCCCCGTTCTTCATGATGCGGGAACAGCCTTCCGCGCCATCCCTGCCCATGCCGGTGAGCAGGACGGCGATAGCCTTGTTTTTGAGCACCTCTGCGGCGCTGAAAAAGAGTTTGTCCACCGCAGGTTTCAGGAAGTAGAGCGGCGCGTCATCGTTTAACTGCAAGAGGTAGGTGTTTGAGGTCCTCGTTTTGCCTATCATCAGGTGGTGCCCCGCAGGTGCAAGGTAGACATGACCGGGCAGCGGCTCTGTGCCGTTCTGGGCAAGCTCCACATGCAGCCCCGTCGTGTCGTTGAGCCATTTGGCAAACTGCACGTCAAAGGCATCGTCTATGTGCTGTGCGACAAGGATGGGCAGGGGGAACGCTGAACCGAGTCCCTGCAAGACGGTCTGCACTGCGGCGGGACCTCCCGTCGAAGCACCGATGAGCAGGATGTCATAGCTGTTTTTCTTCTGTTCGGAAGGACCGCCGGTGAACAGCGACAGGCTCACTTCCTCGCTGCCGTCGTCCTGCACCGTGCCGGATTTCTTCTTCTTGTGGTTTTGGGCGATTAGATATATCTTGTCGTAAAAATCCTTGAGCATGGCGGCGGTCATGCCTGCGAATTCCGGCTTCCGCACCACTTCGAGCGCGCCTGCAGCAACGCACTGGTATACAACATCCATGGAATCTTCGGTGGAAAAGCCTATCACGGCGGGGGAGGAGTTCGCCAGTATGCGGGAAGTTGCCTCTATGCCGTTCATGACGGGCATATTGATGTCCATGATTATCAGATCAGGGGAGAGCTGTCTGTTCTGCGCGATGGCTTTGAGTCCGTTTTCTGCCTCGCCCACAACGGTAAAACGCGGGTCTTCTTTTATGACCTGTTTGAGCATGGCCCGCACAAGTGCGGAATCATCAACAAGGAGGACTTTTATCATGTTTCCCTTCCCATAGCTTTATAAATTGTGCTGCGTTCAGCACGTACTGAATTTTTTCTTCGGTAAAGCGGATTGCCGTAATGCCAAGCCGTCCCAGATGCAGTGCCAGAAGCTCTCCCGCTTCTGCGAAGGATTCCTCTTCAAGCTGAACTAAGGCGAGTGGAGCCCCTGTGGTCAGTGCGCCCCCGTTCAGGGAGAGCAAGGTCTTTCCATGCGCCGGAAGGACGGGCTTTTCCCTGTAAAAGAGCTTTCCCAGAATGTGGTCCAGCGATATGTCTTTAAGGGAGCAGGCATAGGAGCCTGACTGCACCTGTTCCTGCGGAATGAGGATGTCGAAGCTCCCGAAATCAAGACAGGCAAACCACTCAGCTGTTTTCAAGGTCTGCCCGCACTTTGTCTATGATATGCTCTGTCGCTATAAGCGGGACGAGCCTGTCCTTGCAGCTCAGCGTGCCGGAAAAAAACGGCATTTCGTTCTGGTTTGCAAAATCCTGCGCGTTGGTCGATGCCCCGTTCTGGAATTCTTCTACATCGCTTATCTGGAACGCGACACCCTGCTTGTCTTTGAGCACGAGGAACATACGCTTTGTCTGCGCTTCTTCGCCCTGCATGAGGGCAAAGTCTATGACGGCGATAGGGCTGTTGTAGCAATTTATGATGCCTTTCAGGTAGTCAGGTGCGAAGGGAATAGGAAAGATGAGGTTGTTGCGCACAATTTCTTTCACTGCTGAGGAATCTATCGCATAACTCTGCTTGCCGGCTTTGAAAATAAGCCACGCTTGATCCTGAACGGCATCAGTCATATAAGATTTATTATAGCTTATTTTGTGCAAAGGCACAAGCTATTTATTCATAATAGTTATTTCCACACGCCTGTTCTTAGAGCGGTTTTCCTCCGTATCGTTGGGTGCGATGGGCTTGGTATCGCCGAAGCCTTGGGTGATGATGTGCTCCCGTGTGCGGACGCCCAGTTCTACGAGGTAGTCGGCGACGGCGGCGGCGCGCTCTTCGCTCAGCGGCTGTGCGGGGCGGCCTATGTTGGACTTTGCCGTGTGCCCTGCGACCATGATGTCGTTGTCGGCATAGGCTGGAGTCTGGAGGATTCTGGCAAGCTGCTCCAGCTTGGTGAATTCCGTGCTCCTGAGCGTGGCGCTTTCCGCTTCAAACTGGATGTTTTCTATAGAAATAGTCACACCGATGTCTGTGCGGCGGACGGTCACGTTGTTTTCAAGACCGAGGTCGCGTACCTGTGCCTGCAGAAGGTCAAGGCTGCCGTCAGCATTGGTGAAGTTCGTCGTCGCATCGCAGAAGAGACGCACCAGCTCCTGCTGAGACTTATGGCGGGATTTGAGGAAAAGCGTCTTGCTGTCCTCGTCATAGATATAGCCGGAAGAATTGTACGCCTCAAAATTTGGGTCGGAGCGGAAGCGTATCTTCTGGATTTCAATCTGCGAATGAAAGGTGGGTACCCCCGTCACAGTCAGATAGTGCGTGCGCTCGGTGGGGAAGTCGATGGTCATATTCACCGTGCCGTTGGTTTCCAGCTTGTAGGAGATGTCAGAGGCACAGGTCCACGCCCACACCGGTGAATTGCCGTAGTAGCCCAGTATGAGTGTATGGGGATAGTAGGAATTGTCCCTCACGAGGTGGGGATACAGCTCTGCTATCGTATCGAGGTCAAAGCTTGCCGCCTCCAGCTCTTGGTTCACGATGATTCGCCCCGTATCGCTGAACTCGTTCTTGTTCCGCGCCTTGCCGTAGTTGATGAGCGCCTGTCCGATGTAAATCTTGTCCGTGGCAGAGAGGGCATCTTCTCCCTCCGCTTCGATAAACGTCACTGCCCCCTCGTCAAGACGGATGCGGCGTGCTATGGCTTGGGTGCAGGCTTCCGTCGCCGAGTTCAGACGGGTGGCAAGCGTGCTGTCTGCGCGCCTGATAGTGCTGTAGACGGAGAGGATGCTTGCCGCCTGCTGTAAGGTGGGGGCAAAGTCTTCCTTGCTTGACGGCATATCAAGGAAGGAGAGAGCCGTCTGCGTCTTTTTTTCGCACAGGATATAGTCAGCTATGCCGTCTATGCGGTATGCCTCCAAGTCTTTGTCGGTGACTGCCGCCTGCATCTTGCTGCCAAGTTCCTTCGTCTTTGCCACAAGGCTACGGTTCATCGCCCGCAGATTGCCAAAGAAAGGCACGGAGAGGTAGCTCCGCGAACTGCCCGACTTGAATGCCGCAGGAATAGCGTTGACTGCCGACGTATACTGCCCGCGGGAGCCCATTTCCGCCACATAAGCGGTGATGGCGCTTTCCGAAAGCGATGCGGGGGCTTCCGTGCGCACACGGGTGAATTCTTCCACCAGCTTGTCCCGCAGGCTGTTCAGATTTGCCGTGTACAGGCTTTCCTTGTTGCGCTCTGTTTCAAGCTCTGCTATGTCGGTGAACTCAAATCCCTTTTCTGGAACATAAGTCGCATAGCTTGCGGTCATGGCACCCTGCGTAAAGACGAGCATATTGTCGGACAGGCGGGGGGCGGTAAAGGCGTAAACGTCATTTTTTGAGCTGAGCAGAATGCTGCGCTCTGTCTGCTCGCTTGCCGTGTAGTTTGGGGCAACGGTATAGGGGATGGCGATGGTGTCAAAGCCTTCCGCAGGGCTCGCGCTGATGGAAAGCCCCGCGTCGTCATCCTTGTCTGAAACTGAAAAAGTAATCGCAGAGCCATCTGTAAAAGTAAATCGCGCCGAATTGTCATCCGGCTGCTGCCAGGAGGCGAGCACAAGCTTGCTGTTCCTGCCGTCTGCGGCGCTCGCGGTGGCGGGTGTCTTTTCGTTCGCGGTGAAGGTGAGCCCCTTAAAGCTCAGCTGTAATTGGTTCTTGAGCTTCACCGTGTCTGTTGCTTCCGAGGTGTCCTGAGCGAGGCTTATCTTGAGCAGTCCGATGGATTTTGATATAATGGATTCTGCCTTAAACTGTAAAACAAAGAGGCCTATGATGATTGCCGCATAGAGGACGCTCAGTCCCGCAAACTTTACTAATGGATGTTTACGCATTGCACACTATTGTAGCTATTCCGAGGAGAAAAGGCAAGATACATAAGAGCGCCCATTTTTGTTTAATCATTCAGCATTTGTTTCTGATTGTCCCTCGGGTATGGTAAAATTTCCCCCAGCAGTGATATATACGCCGCCTCCATGCTTGCTATGTGACGGTCTCGTGGATGCCGTTCGTTTTTGAACAAAAGAGTACAAAGGTTCTGCTAGAAAACCTATGCAATTTGAGTAATCCAGTATACAAAATGCATAAAATATGATACTGTTCTATACATGATTATTAAACCTGTTCGGAAACAAAGTTTCCGAACAGGTTTATTGTCTTTCGCAATAAGCAAATCGATTTCTTTCTTGTCCTTGTCACGGTAAAAATAAAATAGACGCTTATGGCAAATATCTCCCCCTATGGAGGGAGATGTTTGTTGTATTTCTCCTCCTATAGGGGGAGATGTTGCGCAAACGTTGTAAAGCATGCTATACTTGCCCGTATGGACAAGGACAAAATCAAGGGTATTATCCTTGAAAATCAGGCATTTGTCAGGGATATTCCCCTGCTGAAACGCGAAATACAGGTTTCTCCCCGCTTTAACTATATTTTTGTAGGCCTGCGCCGTGCTGGAAAGTCATACTTCCTGTACCAGTGCATACAGGCTTTGCTTGGGCAGGGACATACCGTGGATGAAATCCTATACTTCAATTTTGAAGACGACAGACTTGACGGCATAGGGCTGGGGGATTTGGACCTGCTGCTTCAGTGCTATGGCGAGCTTTTCAGATACAAGCCCTTCGTTTTCCTTGATGAAATCCAGATAGTGGACGGGTGGGAAAAGTTCGCCCGCCGCCTTGCGGACAGCAAGTATAGCGTCTGCATTACGGGTAGCAATGCGAAAATGCTTTCCAGGGAGATGGCATCTGTCCTTGGTGGGCGATACCTTGTACAGAATGTCTTTCCCTTTTCTTTTAAGGAATACCTTTCCATAAGCGGTATCCAGACCGATGCCGTCTCCCTGCTTAGGGACAAAAACCTCATTGTTCGGGAATTTGAAAGCTATTTTTACAACGGCGGACTGCCGGAGCTTCGCTATGCACAGGGGGCTGAAAAACGGATGTGGCTTTCCAATCTATACAATAAAATTTATCTGGGAGACCTGATCTCCCGCTATAAACTGAGGAATGAACGTGCAGTAAGGCTGCTGATAAAAAAGCTTGCCGAAAGCATAAAGCAGCCTTCGTCCTATACAAGACTTGTAAATATCATTTCGTCCTGCGGGATGAAGGTCAAGGCAGAGACGGTGGCAGACTATATCCAGTTTGCGGAGGATGCCTGGCTGGTCTTCCATGTTGAGAACCTTTCCGCAAAGCTTGTTGAGCGGGATGCCGTCAAGAAGTACTATATAAGCGATAACGGCATACTGAGCCTCTTTCTTTCGGACCCGAACACCTCCCTGCTCGAAAACCTCGTTGCCATAACGCTGCTGCGGAGGGGCAATGAATTTTTTTTCTATCGCTGTAGCGATTTTGAGGTCGATTTTGTTATTCCAGACGAGCAGACCGCTATACAGGTCTGCTACAATATCTCTGATGAAGAAACAAAGCTGCGGGAGTTTTCGGCGCTGCGTTTGCTCGGAAAACGGATGGAACTGAAAGTCTATATCGTAGTCTCTAAGGACAACGAGGAACTTGTGGAATACGAGGGAATACAGATACAAATCGTCCCCCTGTGGCGTTGGCTTTTGTCTTAGTTTCTGCTCACTTGCAAAATGTCCCCCTAAGGACTACAATATGCCCATGATGGATATCCACAGCCGTTTTACTCAGTCAGTCATTACTGCCATGCGCCGCGATGTACAGGAAGCGCACGGAAACGAGGTCTTCTGGTCTGGTTCCATCAATGCGGGCGGCAGGGTTGTGGACGTAAGGGT
>ERZ842401.6251-NODE-6251-length-12772-cov-94.865141_pt1 | contig 12772 bp, 11 predicted proteins | sample MGYA00521270_ERZ842401 | MGnify/ENA primary metagenome ERZ842401 (study PRJEB31892, sample SAMEA3878208) | bioreactor metagenome | biome: Moose rumen | place: Sweden | collected 2011-10 | study: EMG produced TPA metagenomics assembly of the PRJEB12797 data set... | reverse complement strand
ACGGCAAGTATCCCCACATCATCTACGAGATTTACAACGAGCCCGTGGAGGACAGCTGGGCCGACCTGAAGAAATACGCCTATGAGGTGATTGGCGAAATCCGCAAGTATGATGCCGACAACATCGTGCTGGTGGGCTGTCCCCATTGGGATCAGGACATCCACCTGGTGGCTGAGAGTCCACTGGAGGGTGTTCAGAACGTGATGTATACCGTCCACTTCTATGCCGCGACCCATGGCGACTACCTGCGCGAGCGCACAGAGGCAGCCGTCAAGAAAGGCATCCCCGTATTCATCTCGGAGAGTGGTGCCACCGAAGCTTCCGGCGACGGTAAGATTGACCCCGTGAGCGAGGAGAAGTGGATTCAGATGTGCGAGCGCCTGGGCGTCAGCTGGGTATGCTGGAGTATCAGCGACAAGAACGAGTCGTGTTCGATGCTGCTCCCCAGGGCTACTGCTACGGGACCCTGGCCTGACGACGTCATCAAGGAGTATGGCAAGTTGGTCAAGGGTCTGCTTAAGAAATACAACAAGTAAGACGACTGATGATAGACAGGGCGACTGTTGACAAAATCATGGACGCCGTCAACATCGTTGATGTGGTCGGTGAGTTCGTTAGCCTCCGTAAAGCGGGCGTTAACTACAAGGGGCTCTGCCCGTTCCATGACGACAAGACGCCCTCGTTTATGGTCTCGCCGGCTCGTCAGATCTGCAAGTGCTTCGCCTGTGGAGAGGGTGGCAATGCCATCAACTTCCTGATGAAACACGAGCAGATCACCTACCCTGAGGCCCTGCGCTGGCTGGCGAAGAAATACAATATCGAGATTCAGGAGCGCGAACTGTCTGACGACGAGAAGCGCGAGCAGTCGGAGCGTGAGTCGATGTTCGTCGTGAACGAGTGGGCTTGTCAGTATTTCCATGACATCCTGCAGAACGACGTCGACGGACAGGCTATCGGCAAACAGTATTTCCGCAGCCGCGGTATCCGCGACGACATCATCAAGAAGTTCCAGCTGGGCTTCGCACTCACCAAGCGCGACGCGCTGGCCAACGAGGCGAAGCGGAAGGGATTTCAAGAGGATTTTCTGCTGAAAACGGGACTGTGTTACCGTTCCTCCCCTAAGTTAGGGGAGGCTAGGAGGGGTCTGAACAATGGAACCGACGAAGATTCTTCAGACCCCCAACCCCCTAACTTAGGGGGCTTAAGAGACCGCTTTGCCGGACGAGCCATCTTCCCTTGGCTGAACGTCAGCGGCAAGGTGGTAGCCTTTGGCGGCAGAAAGCTCGATGCCGCCACCAAGGGCGTACAGCAGAAATATGTCAACTCGCCCGACTCAGAGATCTACCATAAGGAGCGCGAGCTCTATGGTATCTACCAGGCCAAGAAAGCCATCGTGAAGGAAGACTGTGTCTACATGGTCGAAGGATATACCGACGTGATAGCCATGCACCAATGCGGTCTGGAGAATGTGGTGGCCAACTCCGGAACAGCCCTCTCCATCTATCAGATCAAGTTGCTCAGACGTTTCACCCAGAACATCGTGCTGCTCTACGACGGCGACGAGGCAGGTATTCATGCTGCCATGCGCGGAACCGACATGTTGCTGCAGGAGGGCATGAACATCAAAGTCTTGCTTCTGCCCGACGGCGACGATCCCGACTCCTATAGCCGGAAACACACCGCCGAGCAGTTCAAGCAGTATATCGAAGAGCACCAGACCGACTTCATCCAGTTTAAGACCGAGCTGATGCTGAAAGGTGTGAAAGACCCCATCAAGCGCGCTGAAGCCATCAACAATATCGTGCAGTCGATAGCTGTCATCCCCGACCCTATTGTCCGCGCCACCTACATCACTGAGTGCTCACGACGCCTGGATGTCGACGAGCGCACGCTGATATCGCAAACCAATAAATACATCGCCGGAGCCCGTGAGGCCGACAACAGGCAGGCGGATACCCAGCCACAGCAGCAAGAGCCGGCATCAACAGTCTCGACAATGGCCGGGCTGACACCACAGGACAAAGAGGTGGAGCGGCTGCTCATCCAGAATATCGTTCGTCATGGCGACGAGGTCATCTTCAGCGGACTGGAGACCGTAGACGGCCAGATCATCAACCTGAACGTGGCACAATACATCGACTACGATCTGTCGAGCGACGGACTGGAGTTCAGCAACGAGCTGTACAACCGCATCCTGCGTGAGGCCGTCGAGCACTCCAACGATGCGGGGTTCAAGGCCGACCACTACTTCATGCAGCACCCTGATCCACAGGTGAGCCAGTTGGCAGCCACCTTAGGCATTGACAGCCATCAGCTCAGCCGCAGCTTCGAGATGAAGGAGAGCGAGGGCAACCTGCGCCAGCGCATACAGCACCTGATTCTCGACTTCCGCATGGACATCATCAGCCAGCACTTGAAGGACCTGCAGCGACAGCTGAAGGAGGCTGGCAGCGACATGAAGCGCATCAAAGCGCTGATGACCGAATACCAGGACGCCCAGGAGTTGCGCAACGCGCTGGCTCGCCGTCTCGGTTCCGACGTGATTGTTTAGACGCATGCACGAATTATATATCATAGGTGTCGTTCTCTCGTGGATAGCCATCGCCATAACCATTATCCACATGGTGATGGACAACAAGCAGCCCGCCAAGACCATGGCCTGGGCGCTGGTCATCCTCTTCGTACCTATCGTGGGCATCATCTTCTACCTCTTCTTCGGCCTCAACCACCGAAAGGAGAAGCTGGTCAGCCAGCGTTCGCTCGACCAGCTGTCTAAACGTTCGATGCTCAGTTTCGTGGAACAACACGACTTCAAGGTGCCCGAGCACTACAAGCCGCTGGTCGACCTTTTCGTCAACCAGAACCTGGCACTCCCCTTCAAGGATAATCAAGTCGACATCATGACCGACGGCTATGCCTTCTTCCCGGAACTGCTGAAAGACATCAACCAGGCGAAAGACCATATCCATATCGACATGTATATCATCGAGGACGATGCCCTGGGGCGCCTGATAGCCGATGCGCTGATGCAGAAAGCCCGTGAGGGTGTCGAGGTGCGCATGATCTACGACGACGTGGGCTGTTGGAAGACGAGCCATCAGTTTATCGAGATGATGCGTCGTGGTGGCATCGAGATTGTACCGTTCCTGCCCGTGCGGTTCCCCTCGTTCACCAGCAAAGCCAACTACCGCAACCACCGCAAGCTGATTATCATCGATGGTCAGACCGGCTATATCGGAGGTATGAACATCGCCCTGCGCTATGTGAAAGGGCGTGGCCAGCAGCCTTGGCGCGACACCATGCTCCGTCTGACGGGCGGTGTGGTCTATGGTCTGCAGAAAGCCTTCCTTGTCGACTGGTATTTCGTTGACCGCACGCTCATCACCAACCGCCGCTACTATCCACCTCTCACCTCTAACCTCTCCACTCTAACCTCCCTTGTCGCCCAAGTGGTGACCAGCGGTCCCATCACCCCCTATCCTGAAATCATGCAAGGCTTCGTGTCGGCCATCCTGGCGGCACGCCGCTACCTGTATATCGAGACACCCTATTTCCTGCCCAACGAACCCGTGCTCTTTGCCCTGAAGACGGCTGCCGTGGGAGGTGTCGACGTCAGGATTATCTGTCCCAAGCACTCCGACGCCCGCTTCACCGAATGGGCATCGCGCTCCTATCTGCGCGAGTTGCACGATGCAGGTGCGAAGATCTACCTCTACCACGCAGGCTTCCTGCACTCCAAACTGATGATTTGCGACGACTCGCTATCCACCACCGGTTCCACCAATGTCGACTTCCGCTCGTTTGAGAACAATTTCGAAGCCAACGTCTTCATCTATGACCAGGGAACGGCCCTGCGCCTGAAGAAGATCTTCATGGACGACCTCAGCCAGAGCACGCCGCTCAGCGACATGCCCAACCGGCTGCACCCGAAATTTGCGCAACGATTGTGGGAGAGTCTTACCCGACTGTTCTCTCCGCTGCTGTAAACAGCGAGAAATTGACGCTGCCGTAGCTGCGATGCTCCAAGAAGTGGGGATGCAGGGAGAAGTCGTAGTCTTTGCCGTGTTCGAAGACAAAGATACCCTCAGGCTTCAGCAACTGCTTCTCGAAGACGAGCTCAGGAATCTGAGGCAACTCTTGCAAGGCATAGGGCGGATCGGCAAAGATGAAGTCGAACTGCTGATGACAAGACTTCAGAAATCGGAACACATCACCACGGATTGGGATACACACCTTGCTGTTCAGTTTCTGCAGACACTGCTGGATGAAGCGATGATGGTCGCGATCCAGTTCCACGCTGACTACCTGTTGGCAGCCTCTGGACACGAGTTCCAGCGAGATGCTGCCCGTACCCGAAAAAAGGTCCAGCGCCGTGGCCCCGTCGAAGTCAACATACTGCATCAGCACGTTGAAGATGTTCTCCTTGGCAAAATCCGTTGTCGGACGCGCCTTGAAGGTTCGTGGAATGTCGAAATGCCGACCTTTATAGATGCCCGTGATGATTCTCATAGTCCCTTGACATAAAGTGTCACCAGATCATAGGGGATGCCCGGAATCTGAGCCACGCTGACACGATTGAACTCGCCTACGGGATTGATGACGAACACGCGCTTGATGAACTGCTCCAGCGCGTCCTTCAAACTGTCGTGGCCCGACATGTCGCCAGTCAGGTACAGCTCGTCGTGCTCGGCCGTCATCCCCAGCTGTTTCCATGCTGCCAGGATGTAATAGATGGCATCGTCGGTGGAATTGAAATCAAACGAATTACAGAACTTAAACCTGTTCTGTGCGAAGCTGAAGACGTCGAGCTTCTTCTCGTGGAAATAGGCGTACAGTTTGTTGTGAGGACCGGTATAGCTGCGCTGGTTCAAATGGCGCCACAGCGGAGCCAGAGCCGCCACGAAGCGCACCTCGCCAAAGGCATCCTGTAACACTACCCTCAGGTCCTTGGCAACGGAGAATACCGCTACGCTGTTCAAGTCCGACAGGATGGTGTAGGCCATCACCTGCTGCTCGCAATGCGTGAACGCCTGCTGGTAATACGCCGCTATCGTGTCTTCTGCAAACTGGTCGGCAGGAATCATCAGCACAGGCGAATCGACCATCACTAGCACGCGGCCATACGACTGTCCCAACAGCGGAACGCTCTGCAAGGCCTCACGCATATTCGCTGCTATGGAGATGCCACTCTTCAGCGGATAAGGCACATAGACCACCTCGCTGCCCTCCGTCGTGGAGAACGACAGACTATGACGACTCACTCGGATGACCAGTCGACGAACTGGGGATGCATTGCCGTTATTTGTCATTTCTTATCTTGCCTTCTTACTACTTCAGTACGCTGAGCACGCAGAGCACCAGCAAAGTCAGCGCTATGCATGCCAGAATCATATCTCTTTTTTGACTTTCTCTCATTCCGCCTGCAAAGGTACGATTAAGTGAGAAGAAAACCAAAAGAATTTTGAGTTTTCTCGAACGTGAGTACCTAAAAACGAAGTTTAAAGGTAGTGCAAATCGAGAGAAATGCAAAATAAATCGCGATTTATTTTTCTTTCCAACAGATTCTGAACCCTTCTATTTTCCGGCTTTCCGATAAGTTCCACTGTTCGTTAGCCTCCTGTTCAGAGAAAAACGGCTGTCCCCAGTACCAATTCCAATAATGGTAGTCATAGCCCGAAGGTAGACCGTTCGATCCGTATTGATAGTCTATTTGCAACTGATACTTTTGCTTCACATCACGCATTTTTATGATGAGAATGTCTGTCAGTTCATGCTGGGGCAGCACGCCAAAATATCCCATATTGGCCAGTACACTCATGTATGTCCTTTTCGAATCGAGAAGATATTCGAATGACATATAAGGCAGCAGAGCTGTCAATGTATGGCTACTATAAGTAAACGATGTCTCGTAGAGAGTCTCCGAGTCCTTGACTGCCATCATGCTTATCAGGTCGTCGCCTTGCCACTTAAGGTTCTGGGTATAGCAGAAAAAGGCGGATGACTCAGAATCATCACGGATACCCCTTTCATAGACATCGTAATTAGCAAGCCTGCCGGCATTGTAATGGTAGACGATGCTGTCTCTCACATTTTCGCGATTATCAATGGGTATTGAGGCACCCACTATTCTTCCGCCATGAAGATAAAACGTGGCTGTAGTCTTCTGTTTGTCCCGCATGCCAAACCCCACCTCATCCAGAAAACTCATGGTGGCGACAATCTTATCGGGCTGATAGCTGAAGACTACAGAGTCTGCTCCAAAGTAATTGCTCCAACCCTGCTCCATCCAGTAATTTTTCACCTTATACTCTGAATCGTAATTGAACTTGAATACAGCAGGATCGCCAGGGAGATAAGAGATGCTGTCCATCCGGGCAGTAGCGCCATTGTTTTCCAGCGGAGCAACTACACCACTGTCATCCTCACTGCTACATCCTGCGAGGATCATACACATACTGCACATCATCAGTAAGCAGACTTTGATTCTCAGAGTCATTATGTTACTACTTCTCTTCTTCATTTTATGTCTCTTTTTTGACTTTCTCTCATTCCGTCTGCAAAGATAATAAAAGGAGAGCGAAAACCAAGGGAAAACTTATTTTTCTTTCCGAAAACGAGCGATATTCCGAAACTTTTCGTATCTTTGCACCCGAAAAAGCATCAAGAGCAGTCATCTTCGGATGGACTCGCCAACCGAGCAATTGGAGCCACGGTGGTCTGTACGATGCGGAAGTCAAATTAATTATTCACTTCAAAAACATTCCAAGTTATGCAACAGCACATTTATTACATTCGTTTTGCTCTGCGCTTCGCAGACATGCAGATTCCCCAGTTAGTAACCATTTTCAACGCCCAGGTGCAAAGCCGAGGCTGGTCCTCCATGCGAGCCTACCACGACCAGGCACTCCTTGATGAGTTCCAGCGTCGCGGCATCGATACCACCTCCGTTTACGATGGACGCGCTATTTCCTTCGCCCATCCAGTAAGATACGACCTATCAAACAATCAGCTGGTAGCAATCAGCTGACACCATATACAACCCCACCCTTGGCTGTCTGCTCTTTGCCAAAGGTGGGGTATATTATATTTTTGAAAAAACAAATGCAATACTGCTATATAGCTCCGTTTAGATACAATTAACTCTTTAACCCTTGAGCAAAAAAAGTGGGAAAAGGAGAAGAATTATTTAGATTCTTGAAGAAAACAATTCGAATTAGGGCTTAGAGAAATGGGGTGAAAGACTACGGTAGGTATCATAGCCACCAGTGTCTGAAGCGAAGATAATTGTGTCAATGAAATAAAAATGGCCGTCACTGCCAAAAAGAACATTTCCGTCAACGGCATCAAAGATGTCGTGGAGACCGTTGGTGTAATATGCTCCATTATCTTCAGGATGGAAACCCAGACGCAAGAATTCATCGTGAATTTCTTGCTTATTGGCAAGACGAGCATTATCAATATATGGTTGAACCAAAACAGCACAAACATTACCATCGCGGTTCTCGGCAAAGCCAATCATTCTATAAGCACAATCAGGGAAATAGATATTATGCGCTTTGATACGTTCGAAAAAAGGAGTGAGATTGTCGTCTGAATAGCGGAAATCATTTAATTTAATGATGTCGGTTCCATCAATAGACAGATACGCTTCGTTTTCAGACCCACGGTCAAAGAAATCACCGAACAAGTTGCGGTCGCTAAACCAATAGCCTTGTTCCTTAGCCCATTGTTTGAGCCTTACCAGTTGGACAGATTTGCAAGACGTTGTTCCCGCAAGAGCTTCAATCTCTTTAAGGACTCCTTGCGCGACTTCGGATGCTTTTTCCAATATGTCACACTCGCCAATTTCTCGGCATTCACTTTCTTGTGGTAGTCGTTCAGCTTGATCTCCATTCATTCTATTTTTTTATTATGGTGCAAAGATACAAAAAAGTTGTGGAATAAAGCACTCTTTGAGATAAAAAAGTGCAAAATGGTGGAAGGTTATTGAAAAATAGTTATTTTTCAGTGGGAAATGTGGCAAAAAGGCACTGGAAATAATGATTTTTATGTAATTTTGTAGGCAAAACTCATGGTAATATGGAGGACAAGATTGATTGTTTATTGGATATGATACCGCAAGAGAGCCACTTCTATTATTATTTTAGAGGTTGTTGGGCTAATGGTAAAAAAGGTTCCATCAGCGATTCTAATGGTCATGGTGTTTATCGATTTTACCCTTTTATTAAGGATGAGAATGGGAATCAGATAGATGCTGAGATTGATTTTGATGACTATGCTACTAATCCTGTAGTTGCCATGGGCATTATTGGCTATTGGCTTCACTACCGCAAAAACAATGACCGTTTGGCTTCCTATACCACATGGACCAAGGAAGATGAGCGTAAGAACACTCTAAAGATATTCACTGATTATACTGAGGATAAACTTAACCAATATATCGAACGAGAGCAGTATTCACCCTCCAGTTGGCGACGTGATTTGAAGAAGGAGTTCTATATGGACTTCATTATCCGCAATGAAGAACCCCTAAACGAAAAGACCCAGGCTCTCATGGAGTATATCACCCCTTCAGACCAGCAACAAGTTAAAGAGGTGATAACGGAATATATGCTTTTCTTGGAAGAGAAACGGAAAGAATACAAGTATAATTCTTCTGAACGGAAGTTTTCACCTAATGCTGGAAACAAAAGAAAACCAAAAGTTGCCAAGAATAAGGATGCATTTACAAAAACCACATTCACCTGCAAGGAGTTAGAAGGATATCAATTCATGGAACAGAGAAGAGGTATTCTCTGCAACCTTCTGTTTGAGTGTTTTGTGGCAAGCAAAAAGGAAAAGGAGGACATAGAAAGAGAGAAAATAGAGAAACTGTTTTCTGGCAAGTCACTGAAAGAAAAAGAGAAGATAACATGGAAGGGAACAAAAAAGGAATTAGTATATTTCTTCCGCCAGTTAAAAAATTACTTGGAATATTCATCAAAAGAGAACTTTTGGAATGTTGTAGCATCACATTTTGTCATTGAGACTCAGGGAAAGAAAATCGTACAAGGTCAGAGAAAAGTAAGATACGTAGCTATTAGTGCCGACTCATTACAAAGTACGACGGGGAAGCCAAAGAAGGATATCATGAAAAAGTTGGATGGTATCATAAACGTCCTGACCGCACCTATTGCCGATGTGTTGCAACTTCATAGAAACAGCACCGAGGGAGATGCTGAGGAAACCCGATATAAGGACTTAGCCGAAAAGGATCTTCGAAATGAACTATTGGGCTTTAAAGACAAAAAGTGAAGGTGATGGTATAGTTCTCTACCTTTTTCTCTACCAAGAGAATAAATTTTTATAAGACTTTTCACCGCGAAAGTACCACTGACAATGGACTTTCGCGGTTTTCCGTTTTGGACTTTCATGTCGTTTTCTATACCCGAGGTGTCGTCTTTCCCCTGAAAGGTAGAGAAAGAGAAAAAGATACCTCATAACGAACCTCGCTAATCTCTCGAGGGGAGTACTAACAAAATGAAACCAAAAGAAAAAAACATTGTCTGTCAAGACAGTCAGGATGCGGAACTAGATTTTGGTTCTATTACCATGATTGACCTCCGTAAGCAGGTAGACATTCCGGCTTGTATCAAAAAACATTTGTGGGGAACCATGTTTCCCTTTGTGTCCATTGAGCTGCTGCTCCAAATCGAAGATGGAATTCGAGGCTTCGATCAACGTGTACAAATGTTCATGATTGACGCCCTGAACAACTGTCTACAGAGCAAAGGCAGACACTACTCGACGATTATCGCTGTCAACAGTGTGCTGTGTCCTCTCTACGGGGAGATTGAAAAAAAACTTTTAAAAGAAGAAGTACAAAAAATATAATGTGATGAAAAAGATAAACGACCCATTGAGCGAAGAGCTGGCTGAAAAGCACAGCGAGTTGGAAGCGCAACGCAAGATGCGTGATGATCATCTTGTACAGCTGAATCTTGACCGTATTCTCAATCAAATTAAGTCAAAGGCCGAGACCATCGATAGTGTACTAAAAACGACAGGAGGCAAAGGCCAGAAGATGATCATGCAGACGGTGGAAAAAGAAATCATCCGCTCTGCAGAAGAGACGTTGTGGTGTCCGGATTTCTCCTTCCGTCCCAATGCAGACCAGGACATCAACTGTTATGTAGGTTCTTATTGGGTTGCGTTGGATGCTCCTGTTTGGAAATATTTCATCATCCAAGGTGCTGAACGCTGTGGTCTGCCTGAGGACTTAATGATGGATGCCGACTTCAAAAAGAAATTGGTCAACAATACGGCCTGCAATATTTTCCAGCCTCGTCAAGTCGAGATTCCTAACGACGAGGTGTGGCTCAACATGCCTGATAAGACATTGGTCATCAAGAGCGACGGCAGTGTAAGTAGTCATCCGCATTGTCCTGACGATTTGTTCTTCTACAGCCTAGACTACTATTACGACGAGAAGGCAGAATGTCCTAAGTGGCACAAGTTTCTGGACCGTGTACTGCCCGAGAAGGCTGCTCAGACGGTGTTGGCAGAATACTTCTGCTACATCTTAATGAAGAGCCACCGCTACGAGCGTATGCTGTGGCTTTTCGGGCCCGGCCAAAACGGCAAATCAACTGTGCTTAAGGTACTAACAGCCCTGTTGGGGTCAGCCAATATCAGTACCATTAGTCTGTCGAGTCTGACCAAGGACCAGAAAACACGTCATGGCATTGAACACAAGATGCTGAACATCAGTTCTGAAACCGGTCGCGATGTAGATCCAGATGTGCTGAAACAACTGGTCACCGGTGAAAAGGTAACCATTGAGCGTAAGTACCACGATGCTCGTCAGACCGATGACTATGGTAAGTTTATTGTTGCGACTAACGACATGCCAAAGGCTGAGAACACCTATGCCTTCTTCCGTCGAATGATTGTTATGCCATTCGAAGTCGTCATACCCGACGGGGAAAAGGATCCTCACTTGTTTGACAAACTCAAAGCAGAACTGCCTGGTGTTTTAAACTGGGCGTTGGCTGCATTCCCAGGGCTGATCAAGCGTAATGAGTTTACTGAAAGCGAGTTGTGCACACAAGCGCTTAAGCGCTATATCGCTCAAGCTGATAGTGTAAGTTTGTTTGTAGATCAAATGTGCATGAAGTCAGAAACACCAAACCGCGGAGATTTCCTGTACAATGTCTATAAGGACTTTTGCAATTTTATAAAACCTGATAAGAAAGAAGGCCGTAATGGATTTTTCGAGCGCCTCACAAAACTCGGACTCAAAGCTAACACTAAACCAAATGAAGCAAAACAGTTCAAGCTCAAACTATCAGAATAATGGAAAAACAGTATGAACATTTCGACCTTCAGCGCTTGAACGATATCAACATCGTTGAGGTAGCAAGACAATTAGATCTTCCTGTTCGACGTGACGGAGTGAACTATGTGACCAATTGCTTATGGCATGACGATGAGCACCCATCGCTCGTGCTTTACAATAAACAAGGAAACCAACACTGTCACTGTTATTCATGCAATGAACATCACTCGGTCATCGATCTTGCTATGAAGGCAGGTGACTGGACATTCAAGGAGTCGTGCGAGTGGCTTTCTCGTCAGTTCGGCATCAGTACAACTTCTACGGGTTATGTTCCGCAACCAAAGCGTCAATTGCCAAATACCAAGCCCATCGAATTACTATATATCCCGATGGAAATGGTTGACCGCATGGTGTCTACAGAGAGTTCGCTGTGCCGCTGTCTTATGCACATGGCTCGCGGTAAAGATGCTCTGTGGACACCGGAAACTGTGGAATGGCAAGTAGAAGAATATCGGTTGGGGTGTTATGCGCTAGGCGATAACGATGACTACACGGTGTTTCCAAGCATCGACAGTCAGGGAAAGGTCTGCAACCTCAAGATTCAACACTACGACACCGACCCTTCGTCCGCCCGCTTCTGTCATGATGATAAAGGGCAAAGCTACTGGTTGGCTAGCATGTGGATCAAGCAGAACCTGCTATCTGGCAAAAAGGAGCAATACCGCACCAACTGTTTGTTTGGAGAACATCTGCTTCAGCGTTATCCTGGCACCACGGTAGCATTGGTTGAAAGTCCGAAGAATGCCTTGTTTGGCGCCCTGGCTTACCCTGATATGCTCTGGCTGGCAACGGGCAATAAGAATAACCTGAGCCGTCAGGTGTTGCAAGCATTACAAGGTCGCGACGTGCTAGTCATACCTGATCGTGATGCCATAGACTCATGGTCGGTTACCATTCAAGGAATGGGCGACCTGGCCAACTTCACCGTTAGCGACTTTTGTGAGCATCATGCACCAGAGAATGAACTGAAGTTCGATATTGCCGACTATCTGCAAGCTCAAGTTTCTTCTAAAGAAGACTGCTAAGCATCAAGAGTATTTACCGGATAATTAACGGGGGTTTTATCGTGACAAAAAATAACGCAACCTATTCATAATAAGAACGATAGACTTATATCACGGGATTTTGCATAACTTTTTACTTAAACTTTTATTTATTTTCATATTTCTGATTATTTTTTGGAAATTAGGACTACAAATCCACTAAAAGTAATATAAACACTTTATAATCAATAGATTAATCCTCTCGTCAAGCCACCAAAAATCCACCTTAAATCCCGTCCACTGCCTTTTGTGTACTTTTTCCTCGACTGCACTCAAAAAAAAATCTGCGCTTCGGAGGGTTTAAGTTTGGTTTAAGTTTGGTTTGACTTCTAAAACTCTGTCGATTTTTCAA
>ERZ842401.6250-NODE-6250-length-12774-cov-6.265744_pt1 | contig 12774 bp, 14 predicted proteins | sample MGYA00521270_ERZ842401 | MGnify/ENA primary metagenome ERZ842401 (study PRJEB31892, sample SAMEA3878208) | bioreactor metagenome | biome: Moose rumen | place: Sweden | collected 2011-10 | study: EMG produced TPA metagenomics assembly of the PRJEB12797 data set... | reverse complement strand
GACTCTTCACACTGGTGCAGGAGTACCGCAGGTGGGGCAAGCTCAAGAGCACCTACATTGACGGCTACATGAAATACGTTAGCAGCGCCACAGGGAGAATTCACCCGGATATATTCGCCCTGTCTACGGATACGGGGAGGATGAACTGCCAGAGACCGAATTGCCAAAATATGGTTAGAAAGTCCCATGACCCTATAGGCGTAAGGAACTTCATCAAGGCACCAGATGGCCAGCTCATTCTTTCTCTGGATTTTTCCCAGATAGAACTGCGTGTGGGAGCCTTTTACTGCCGTGATGAGCGCATGCTGGAAACTTACCGCAAGGGTGGAGATATACACGCCGCCACCACCTCGGTAATCTTCGGGGTGACATACGAGGAGGCAAAGGATAAGCACCGGGAGGGCTATAAGGAGCAGCGCACCATTGCCAAGAACTGTAACTTCGGCACCTTCTATGGACTCTTTCCCAAGGGACTGCAGCAGACATTGAAATTCAAGGCGGGAGTGGACAAGAGCTATGACGAGTGCGAGGCAATTATTCGTAACCTGAAAAACGGGTACAAAGGCCTAGTCACATGGCAGGAAGATACCAAGGCCATGGCGGCACGGAGGATGTACAGCGAGACCTGGCTGGGGAGGCGCAGGTACCTGCCCAACATCCGCAGTGAAAACTGGGGCATGAAGTCCTTTGCCGAACGGTGCGCTTTGAACACACCAATTCAGGGCACGGCAGCAGATATCTTGAAGCTTGCTATTGTGCGGATACTGAAGGGACTGCCGGAGCGGCCCTGGCTGAAGCCCATCCTGCAGATTCACGATGAGCTGACCTTCATAGTTCCGGCAGATAAGCTTGATGAGGCGGTGGCCTTCATCCGTGATTGCATGGAGGAGCAGCCCTTCCCGGAGTTTGACCTGCCGCTTATAGCCGAGGCCTCAGCCGGGGAGACCTTCGGCACCATGGAAGAATTAGATGACTGACATAGAGGCGGGGAAGTTATGCCGGCATAGATGCTGCCACCCGCCGTGAAGAAAAGATGTCGTGAGAAAGGATAAGAGCATGAGAACATACATGAATTATGAGCACTACGCTGACCCCACAGCAGGGGCGGCGGTCAGCAAGGTGATGAAGGAATACTACAGGGAGAAGCGGCTCGTAGAGAAGAGACAGACTGAGAGGGAGCTTAATGAACAGTGGCTCAGTGAGCAGAAACTCATCGAGAGGCGGCGGAACATATCAGCCAAGTACCGCAAGAAAATCTATGTGGCCTCCAAGTATGCCGGGGACACCAGGCAGAACGTAAAAAATGCCATAAGGTATTGCCTTTACGTCATAAATCGGGACTATATGCCTATAGCCAGCCACCTGCTGTATCCGCAGATTCTGGATGACAGCAATCCTGCTGAAAGGGAACTGGGGCTGCAGTTTGGCCTCGCCCTGCTGGCCATCTGCGATGAAGTCTGGGTATTTGGCGAGGTGTCCGAGGGCATGTCGGCAGAGATAGAAGAGGCGGTAAGGCTCAATAAGCCTGTGAGATTTATCAAAGGAAAAGTTTTTGATGAGAATTCTATAAAGGGGGCTTGGGTGTGAAGGTAACGGCGATGGATGTACTTGGCAGTTTGTTCAACCCAACGGAGACGGTCTGTTTCCGTGTATTCGAGGACAGGAAGGATGGGATTTTCCACGGTGCCAAGCTGGAATGCGAATGCGGCAAATATATGGGCATCGAAGAGACACTTAGGCAGCACAACGAAAAGAACAGGGGCATTTTCTTTGTGGTGAACTATGGAGGCCACGATGATGCCGCCATAACACGCATCAATGCTCAGTTCTTTGAGATGGACAAGGGAACCTTTGAGGAACAGCAGGCCAAGATTGATGCCTTCCCTCTGTCACCATCCATGGTGATAAAGACCAGGAAATCCCTGCATGTCTATTATTTCGTGGAAAGCACGGCCACGGTGGAGCGTTTCCGAGAGATACAGCAGCAGTTGGTGAAGCACTTCGATGGCGATCCCATGTGTGTCAATGAATCCCGTGTCATGCGTCTGCCGGGCTTCAACCACTGCAAGGCAGAACCAATAGGCGTGGAGTGCATTAGCTTCCACCCGGAGCGAAAATACACCCAGGAGCAGCTATCTGAGGTGCTTCCGGATATTGGCGAAAAAGCCGTGGAGAAAAAGAGCGGCACTAACAAAGGGCTGGATATAATAATGCGTTCCTGCGATTTTCTGAAGCATTGCAGGGACGATGCGGCAAGCCTCTCCGAGCATGACTGGTATGCCATGATCACTAATCTGGTGCCATTTGCCGGGGGCACGGCTCTTATCCATGAGATGTCTGCACCCTATCCGGGTTACAACGAAACTTCCACCCAAAAGAAAATTAACCATTTTCTGGAGAGCGGCACTAAGCCAATAACCTGCAAGACCATCTGCGAGAAAGGATTCCAGTGCCAGAAGTTTGCAAAAGGAGAGTGCCAGGTAAAATCCCCTGCCGCCATGTGCTATAAGCCCTTGGGCACCGAGGCTTTGATGGAGATACTGGAGGAGCTTCCCGTGACAGGGGAGACGTTGAAGGATTTGCAGACAGCCAAGGATTTTGTGGTGGAATACCTCTACAACCAGGATGTGGTCATTGCTGATGTGATGATAAACGGTGAGATACGCGACCACTTCAAATTGCGGGCCTCCTTTCTGAAATCCCTCAATGCGGCATACAAGGAGACTAGCAAGCTTTACCACCAGAGCAAAGGGGCAAAACGGACAGAGGCAGGAGTATTCGTGCCGGACTGGTACGAGCCCACCAGGAGCGGACTGAGGTTCCTGCCCGGAGTCTTGGCCAAGGAAATGGCAAAGTCCAAGGAAGTCTTTTATGCGGCAGAACAGCACTTTGGCTACAGGGCCGGCGTGTATGTGGAGATGTCGGAGATGGAGGCGCAGCGCCGGGTGCAGGAAAAGCTGCTCATTCGGGAATCCAGGATGCGCCACATTGTAGACGCAGAAAAGCAGTGGCGGCTCCTGGTGCAGAAAGATATACGGGAACTTAATGCCAATCCCTTCATCATCAACGTGAGAAACGGCCTCTACAATGTGCTGGAGGATACGCTTTCGCCACATACGCCGGATTATTACTCCACGGTGCAGCTGAATGTTACGTACGACAAAGAGGCAGACTGCCCGCTGTTCAAGAAATTCCTGGCCGAGTCCATGGGCGGCGATAAGGAACAGGTGGCTCTTTTGCAGGAAATGATGGGGTACTTTCTCATCCCTGTGAACTCGGCCCAGAAGTGCTTCGTCATTGTAGGTGCGGCAGGTGCAGGAAAATCCGTGCTGCTCCGTGTGCTGAATGATGTGCTCCTGGGCAAGCAGAATGTGTCAAATGTCAGCTGGCAGGCACTGAACGAAAGGTTCAAGACGGCAGAGCTATTTGGCAAGCTGGCCAATATCTTCGCAGACCTCCCTACGAAGAACATCGATGACAACGGCATCTTCAAGGCACTGGTGGGTGAGGACTATCTGACGGTGGAGAAAAAGAACAGGAATCCCTTCTCCTTCCAGTCTACGGCAAGGCTCCTGTTTTCCTGCAACAGCATACCCAAGAACTATGGTGACAAGTCGGAGGGCTTCTATCGGCGGCTCATCATCGTGAGGTTCAGCCACACCGTGCCAAAAGAGAAACGCAACCCGGAGCTTTTGGAGAAATTCCGGGTAGAAGCTGACGGCATTTTTCTCTTTGCTCTCCAGGGACTCAGGAGGCTTCTTGGCAATCACTATGTATTTTCCGAGACGGAGAAAAATCGGGCAGAACTCCAACAGTACAGGGAAGAGTCCGACTCGGTGCTGTCGTTTGCAAAGGAGCGTTGCATTATCCTGCCATCGGGAGAGGAAAGTGTCGGTTCCACGGAGCTTTTCAATGCTTATAAGGACTACTGCGAGGAGTGCGGCTTAAAACCATATTCCCAGAAATCCTTCGTGCAGCAGCTGATGGCCTCATATCCGCATCTGGAACGAAGGATAGACCGCCTCGGCAAGAGACGTGTTCTCACCGGGATCAAACTGGGCGAACTCCTTGCGTGACAAGGCTTCCAGCTATTTTTACACCACCGACAAGGGAGGAACAGGAACACATGGAACACGTCAGCCTTATTCTCTATATATTATATATATATTTATATTTATAATTTTTATAATTTTTAAGGGATAATAGAATTTTTAGTGTTCTATGTGTACCAGCCCTTGGTAGATAAGGAATTTTTAGGAACACATGAGAAGAGTGGAGGAACACATGAGAGAATCGGTAATCGTCAGAGCCATAATGAGATATCTGAAGAGCCTGCCGGACTGCTTCTGCTGGAAGGAGCATGGCGACATGTACGGCACTGCCGGCATCCCGGACATCATAGCCTGCATTGGTGGCAGGTTCTACGGCTTTGAGGTCAAGAACGAGCGTGGCAAGGCAAGTGCCTTGCAGGAGTTCACCATCCGCAAGATACAGGCTGCCGGTGGCACGGCCCTGGTGGTGCGGTCAGTGGAAGAAGTCAGAGCCGTGGTGGAAGGGAGGCAGAGCAATGAACCCGTATGAGAAGCTGGCCAACGGCATCATAGAACAGGCGGTGAAAGACTATCGGAAGGCGGCTAAGTTCCTGGTAAAGCACCCTCGCACCAAGGAACTGGAAGAAACGGTGGCAAGGCAAGAAGCTGAGAGGGAACAGCGCAGGGAAGAGAGGATAAAACTGAACCTGTCCACCGGACGGGAGAGGAAGAGCAGGGAGGAACGGCTCTTGGACAGGATTTTCAGTTATGAATGCCAGCTGGCAGAGACAGAAAGATTCTTTCTCTCGAGATGGTTTGGCAGTTTGACGGAAATAGATGGGCAGTGGCTGTTGGAACGGCTGAGGCGTGAACAGGAGGCATATTGAGATGGATGTGAAGGAATTTTTGGAGAGGGCACTTCATTTGGACGGGGCAATCGATGCCCAGGTGGCAGAGCTGGCGCACCTCCGGGAACTGTCCATGAAGATTGGCACCAGCAAACTGGAGGAGCGTGTCACCCACAGCGCACCAAAGGAGGCACCGTTTGCCAAATGGGTGGAGCGCATCGTGGACAAGGAGAAGGAAATCAATGCTGAGATAGACAAACTGGTGGACGTCAAGCTGGAAATCAGTGACTTCATTGACGGCATTGGTAATCCGCAGTGGCAGAGCCTTCTGCGCCATCGGTATGTGCTCTGCAAATCCTGGCCCGATGTTGCCGTGGAAATGGGGTGCAGTCTCCGTACAATCTACCGGCTTCACAAAAAAATCTTAAAAAATCTTCAAAAATGACACTGTTTGGCAGTGGTTGTCACTGATTGTCACCATTTGGCAGTAGTTGTCACGTTGAGAAGGAAAGCTTGACATGATATAGTTATGCTAGAAACGTGTAAGGAAATACAGACCTCCAAGGGGAGCAATCCCTGCGGAGGTTTTTTTATGCCCAGAATCGAGGTGAATGCGATGCCCATGAAACCAAAGCGGCCATGCAGATACAGCGGCTGCCCAAAGCTTACCGACCACAAGAGCGGCTACTGCGAAGAACATCGGAAACTGATGCAGAGACACTACGAGCACTTTGCCCGTGGCTACGACCATCATAAACGCTACGATGAGCGGTGGAGGAAGATTCGGAACAGATACATCAAGGCTCACCCGCTGTGCGAGAAGTGCTGCAGCAAGGGTAGATACGTGATGGCGGCTCTTGTACATCACAAACTGCCACTTTCCAATGGTGGCACCAATGATGTGGAAAATCTGCAAAGTTTGTGTATCAGTTGCCATGAGAAGATACATAAGCGCACCTGCAATAGACAATAACGGGGAAGGGGGGAGGGTGAATTCCTACAGGTGGACAAGTGTCCGTCCGGCACCTGCCCTCGTGCGAATTTCCGCGTATGTTTTTTGTTATTGGAGGTGCGGCTCGGCAGTGGTGGAAAACAGGCATCAGTCCCCAAGTGTCGTGGGATGAGAGGGGGCGTGCAAGTTACGTAAAACGCCCATAAGTATTCAAAACTTATGCCAATATTGGCGAATAAGTTTTGAAAAGTTTTCGAGGAGGTGATGGCATGGGACGCAGAGGCCCAAGGCCGGGCACAGGCGGCAGGCCAAGAAAAGCCTTGGCGGATAAAATCATCGAAGGCAATCCAGGCAAACGAAAAATCACGGTATTGCAGTTTGACCGTCCGGCAGACTTGGAAGGAGCGGATATGCCGCCACCCAAGGAGTTCCTGTCTGCGGTGCAGCGTGATGGAACAAACCTGTCGGCTGACGAAATTTACAAAGAGGCGTGGGAGTGGCTCAAGGAAAGGGGCTGCTCTATTTTTGTGTCACCTGCGCTCCTGGAGCGATATGCCATGAGTGCTGCCAGATGGATTCAATGCGAACAGGCTGTCAGTAAATACGGCTACCTTGGCAAGCATTCAGTCTCAGGCCAGCCGATAACCAGCCCTTACGTCACCATGAGCCAGAACTACATGAAGCAGACAAACAGGCTGTGGAACGAGATATTCTCCATCGTCCGTGAGAACTGCTCATCTGAGTACAAGGGGGCAAGCACTCAGGATGATTTGATGGAGCGTCTGCTTCGCTCACGAAAAGGATAAAGAAAGCGAGAACCATCGGCGGCTCTCGCTTTTGTCGTTCTTAGGGAAAACTATCTGCAGATAGTTTTCTGCAGGTAGGCCGTGACTTCCTGCCCAGCTTGTACTTTATTTTCAGGAGGTGATTCCTTGGAGAAAACAACAACGGACATGCAGCTTGTCAGTATAGACAAGCTGGTGCCATATGCAAACAATGCCCGGACGCATTCGCCGGAGCAGATAACGAAACTGCGCTCTTCGCTTCGGGAGTTCGGATTTGTGACTCCGGTGATTATTGACCGCAGTTACGGCATCATCTGCGGTCATGGCAGGATTGAGGCTGCCAAAGCAGAGGGGATAACCGAGGTGCCCTGTGTGTTTGTAGACCACTTCACTGAGGCGCAGAAGAAAGCCTATATCCTAGCGGAAAATAGACTGGCGATGGATGCAGGCTGGGATGAGGATTTGCTACGCATCGAGGTGGAAGCCCTGCAAGGCATGGATTTTGACATTGGTCTTACAGGCTTTGACGAGAAGGAGCTGGCTGACCTTTTCGCCAGTGATGGCGAAGGTCAAGAAGATGATTTCGATGTTGATGAGGAACTGGCAAAGCCATGTATTTCCAAGGCTGGAGATATCTGGCACCTGGGTAAACATAGGGTAATCTGCGGTGACTCCACGTTGCCGGAAACATACCAGCGACTGCTTGGGGAGGCAAAGGTGAATCTGGTATGTACAGATCCACCGTATATGGTGAACCTTGAGAGCACATCCGGGAAAATCAAGAACGATGACCTGGATGACAAATCCGCCTATGAATTCCTGATGAAGGTGCTTACCAATTTCAAAAATGCAATGAGCAAGGATGCCTCCATCTACGAATTCTACGCCACCATGAAGGCAAGAATCTTCTATGACGCATTCGAGGATGCCGGATTCAAGGTGGGTGCAGGGCTTATCTGGAAGAAGCCGAGAGCACCATTCATGCGCACTGATTGGAAATTCAATTCGGAGCCAATTATCTACGGCTGGCGCAAGGATGGAAAGCATATCTGGTACGGTGACCAGAAACAGACCAACGTCTTTGAGTTTGATGGAATCAAGAACTCCAAGACCGAGGGTCACGGTCACCCTTCCAGCAAGCCGGTGCCGCTCATTGCCTACCTCATCAAGCAATGCACCCAGACCAATGGGCTGGTGCTGGACGGTTTCCTTGGCTCGGCTTCAACGCTTATAGCCTGTGACCAGCTGGGGCGTGTTTGCTATGGCGTGGAGCTGGAGCCGAAGTTTGTAGATGTGGCGGTGGCAAGATACATTACTGCCCATGATGGCAGTTTCGCAGATGTGTATGTGGAGAGGGATGGGGAGAAGATTCCCTATGCTGACGTTCCAAAACCGAAGGAGGACTGACTTATGCGTGTATATCTGAACCCCGGACATAGTCCTAACGGCTGCCCTGACCCCGGTGCCGTCAACAGTGGTACTGGCCTGCGTGAATGTGATGTGGCCAAGAATATCGCCGACCTTGTAGAGAAGCATCTCACCAAGGCCGGTGTTTCTGTTTCCGGCAATTTGCAGTCGGACAGCCTTTATGAGGTGGTCAGTGCCTCCAACAACATTGATGCAGATGTATTTGTATCAATTCACTGCAATGCCTTCAACGGAGTGGCTCACGGCACCGAGGTCTGGCACTACCACACCAGCAAATACGGCAAGCTGCTGGCAGGCTGCATCCAGCGTCAGATTGTGGATGCCCTGGGCACGGCAGACCGTGGCATTAAGGGGGCAGTTCCCCATACGGATAACAGCCTGTATGTGCTGAACAACACCGATGCAGTAGCCGTGTTGGTAGAAACTGCCTTTATAGATCATGAGGGAGACGAAGAGCTTCTACGCACCAGGCAGGATGAATTTGCTCGGGCCATTGCCCGTGGGATTACGGATTTCGAGAGGGAGGCCGATGGCTTATGAAACTGGATTTAATCAAAAGCGAACTGAAAAACCATATGGCAGATTTTGTCAGGACGGAGGCCAAGGAAGCCACCGTTATTTGGCTCAAGGACAAGGCGCTGCCAGCTGCGGGGGAGGTTATATCCGCATACACGGAGGCACTTCGGGAATCTTCTGCCAAGGAAACAGGCTGGTGCAAGTTCCGCGACCGTGTGTTCCTGCCCTGCGTGGCAGACGGAGTGCTGTGGCTTGCGGGCAAGGCATTGGAGGCCATGGCCAAAAAGCAAGGGGGCTGATGTATGGAAGAGCATAAGACTTTGACACTTGGAAGTCTGTTCTCAGGATCAGGTTGTTTTGAACTTGCTGCTCTTATGGCGGGCATACAGCCCAAGTGGAGCTCAGAGATTGCACCTTTCCCTATTCGGGTGGTTACCAGGCGTCTGCCTATGGTCAAGCACTATGGGGACATCGGCCGGCTACATGGTAATGAATTGGAGCCAGTTGATATAATCACCTTTTCCTCGCCATGCCAAGACCTGTCTCTGGCCGGAAAGCGTTCCGGCTTGCATGGCGAGAGGTCATCGTTATTTTTCGAAGCTGTTCGTGTCATAAAGGAAATGAGGGAGGCTACAGATGGCAGATATCCAAGATTCATTACATGGGAGAATGTTTGCGGCGCATTTTCCAGCTCCAAAGGCAAAGATTTCAGGACAGTCCTCACGGAAATCGTCCGCATCAAAGAGTCGGAGGCTCCCCCTGTGCCTCTGCCTGAAAAAAGCTGGCCGACCGCCGGCCTTCTCGTGGGAGATGGATTCAGCCTTGCTTACAGGACGCTGGATTCTCAGGGCTGGGGAGTTCCTCAGAGGCGCCGCAGAATCTACCTTGTCGCAGATTTTGGAGGGGAGTGTGCCGGCAAAGTACTATTTGACACCGAAAGCGTGCTCGGGGATACTGAGGCGTGCTTTAGCTCGTGGCAAAGCTTTGCCGAAGGTTTTGCAGCTGGCCTTGGAAAAGCAGGCGGGAACCTGCCCTCAGGAGTAGCTGGAAGCTGGAGCGCAGGCTTCTGCACCGAGCACTCAGCCAAAAGCCGCAGCATTGGCTACGAGGTGGAAAAGTCTCCGACACTCAGGGCTGGCATAGTTCCTGCAGTCCTCAATGATCAAGGGGGACAAAGGATGGATGTGACGGAGAATAAAACAAATACACTCCGGGCTGAATCCCATCATCCACCATTGGTTTTCGAGAACCACTCCATGGCATCCCGCTACAAAGGTCCCCTTGATGTCGCTCCCACTGTGGTAAGCAACTATGGCACCGGGGGCAATAACCAGCCATTAGTGACGGTGGATGTGAGGCTTACCTCCGAGAGGACGAAGAATACCCGCCATAATGTATATGAGACCGATGTGTCCCGCTGCCTGTCCACCAATGGGAACCCGCCACATGCAAACCAGGGAGGGCTGGCGATTGTGTCCCGCGAACAGCCGACCTACGCCATGACCACGGGGAGCTTCACCCAGGTGGAAAAAGAGAAGACACCTACCCTTATGTCTAGGGACTACAAAGACCCCACAGCAGTTTGCTGTGGTATTGGCAGGGATGCATTCAATTCCGGGGCCAATGCCAAATTCGCTCCTTCCATAGACGAAGAAGTGCAGCCACCCTTGACAGCCAGAGGGGCAGGAGCCGTTTCCTGTAGGAATGGGGCGGAACCGCAAAACGATTACATTGTCCGCAGGCTGACCCCCACGGAGTGCGCTGCCCTGCAGGGATTCCCCAGATGGTGGTGCAAAGACCTGGGCACGGAGAATCCCACGGAGGAGGAAATGCAGTTCTGGCGGGAGGTCTTTGAAACCCACCGCAAGGTCATGGGCACCGCCAAGAAGCCCAAGACCGACAACCAGATCCGCAAGTGGCTGAAGAACCCCCATACGGATGGGGCAGAATACCGCATGTGGGGCAATGGCTGCACCGCCAGCATAGTGTTCTACGTGCTTTTCGGCATTGCCCATTTCGCTAGGGAAACCTGATTGTATACAACACAAATCCCTTGCTATTTCCTACGCTTTACGGGAATATGTGACTACGCCAAGCAAGGCTTGGCAAGAGTAAAGGTGTAAAGCGACAGGAGGTTTTGAAAATGGAAGTACGGTACAATGTCACAGGCGAACGCCGCAAGGAAATGGTGAAGGTAATCAGCGAGGCCTTGGGAGGCTGGAAGCCGAAATACTTGCTGATGCCCAGCCGCGCCTACCAGGTTGGCGACTTTCATATTTCCAAAGATGGGACACTGAGCTTCCCCGGCCGCACAGATGCGGAACTGGTGGAGCCGGTCTTAGAAGCCTTGGCGAAGGCCGGCTTTGAATGCGAGGCGGCTGAGGAGGCGGAAGAGCAGAAAACTGAGGAGGTGGCTGAGATGCCCAATGAAGTCGCAGAGCCTGTTAACACAAGCCAGTTCGCTGGTCCCTACGAAATGCCTTGGGACGAGGATTGCAATCAAAAGGAAATGACGGACGAGGAGATGGCAGCGGCGATGGAAGAGCAGGACAGGCTGATTGCGGAGGCGGCAGCCCGGCAAGCAGAGCGGGAACAAAAAACGGAGTCGCAAGTTGAGGAGCAGGACAGCAAGGAATTTAGTGACCAGCTTGCCATCAGCATGCCTAGAGAATCCTTCACGGATGAGGCTCTGAAGAATCTCGACCATCTGCTGGAGAGCAAGGGGGAGCTCATCAAGAAAGCCTTCGGCATCGAAGAAGCGACCTACACCCTTGCCGAAAATAAAGTGACGTTCAACTGGTTAAGCGGCGAAATCACGCCGGAGAAAGCCAAGGCAACGCAGGACTTCATCGGCAAGCTGTGCGAGATGGCGCGGACGCTGAAGCGTGTCAATGCCAAGGCAAAAGCGGTGGACAACGAAAAATACGCTTTCCGCTGCTTCCTCCTGCGCCTTGGGCTGATTGGCAATGAGTACAAGGCCACGAGGAAAATCCTTCTGGCGAACCTTTCCGGCAACGCCAGCTTCAAGTCCGGCAAAAAGAAGGAGGCGGCTGAACATGAGGAAGGATAACAAGATGGGATTTCCCGGCAGGGAGGAGGTGGAGCGGCTCCGCTCCATCTACCCTCCGGGGCGTATCGTGATGCTGGTGGAGATGCACGATGAACCGCAGGCTCCGCCGGAAGGAACGGTGGGGGAGATAAGGGGCGTAGATGACGCTGGCCATCTTTTGACGGTCTGGGACAACGGCTCCTCCTTATCCCTCATCCCTGCGGTGGATAAGTTCTACCTGCTGAAGCACAGGCCGGAAACCAACGAAAAATAATCCCCAATGTGCGCTGTGTATACACACTTATTTACTTGATAATCTCTCTCAAAAGAGTGATTAATACAGTAAGGAAAAACACAGCAGGCCGCAAGGCAGAAAGGGGATTTTCAAAATGAAGGCAAGCACCGCACAGCAGATTGAGAGCATGAAGCAGCAGACCATCGGGGTGGAGGTTGAGATGTACGGCATCAGCCGCGAGAAGGCTGCCAAGATTGCCGCCGACTACTTCGGCACCGGGCGCTGTGGCGACACCGCAGGGCGTAACGGCTACTACACCTGGAGTGCTTGGGACGGACAGGGCCGGGAATGGAAATTCCAGCGGGATGTCAGCATCGAGGCAAGGAACTCCGATGAGCAGACCGAACTGGTAACGCCCATCCTGCATTACGAGGACATTGCCACCCTGCAGGGACTCCTTCGTCGCCTGCGCCGCGCCGGGGCAAAAAGCAACCCATCCCACATGTGCGGAGTCCATGTTCACATCGGCAAGGACGGGCACACAGCCCAGACCATCCGCAACCTTGCCAACATTATGGCCAGCCACGAAAGCCTCTTGATTGCTGCCATGCGGATAGACCGGAGCCGCATCGGACGCTACTGCCAGACGGTGGACAGGGATTTTCTCATGAGGCTGAACAAGGAAAAGCCCCACACCATGGAAAGGCTGGCAGACATCTGGTACGAAGAGCAGGGAGCCGACAGCGGCAGGAACCAGCATTACAACCATTCAAGATATCGGTGCCTGAACCTTCATGCTACCTTCACCAAGGGTACAATTGAGTTCCGGCTTTTCCAGTTTGCCAACCCCACGGCAGACCGCAAGGGAGGGATTCACGCCGGTTATTCCGCATAAAAATATATTCCGATTTTCTGCCACAAAAGTTGTTG
>ERZ842401.6249-NODE-6249-length-12776-cov-18.981920_pt1 | contig 12776 bp, 7 predicted proteins | sample MGYA00521270_ERZ842401 | MGnify/ENA primary metagenome ERZ842401 (study PRJEB31892, sample SAMEA3878208) | bioreactor metagenome | biome: Moose rumen | place: Sweden | collected 2011-10 | study: EMG produced TPA metagenomics assembly of the PRJEB12797 data set... | reverse complement strand
GTGGTTTTACTGGACAAAATCGAATTTTACATAGAAAATCGTAGAAATTTAAATTACTATCGATCCCAAACTGTCAAAAAACAGCAAACTATCATTGAAGATCCCTAATATCTTCATGTCTAAACTCTTTGCGCAATGTACAGTTGATTTACTCCTGAAACCTAACCATCTGTTCAGAGATGAGGAACTGGATATATCGTCACTTCTGGATCTTGAAGATGATATTTACTCCTTCGCCCGTTCCTGCACCGCATTTTTAAGCACCATCTTCACCAATCAGGTTCTCTCACACATGAGCGAAATGGCTTTGAATCTGGTGCTTCACGCCAAAATTGATTCCATGTTCTGTGTTTTTGCCGAGATGCAGAAGTCCCTCCGGGTTGTGGGCAAAGGTGAAAAGTATGCTGATCTGGTTATCACCGTGAATGACGGAACCGAGGACGAATGTATCTACCTCATTGAACTTAAGTATGCTGCCAAAAAAGAGGCGACTGAAGCCAAAGTTGCAAGTCTGAAAAAGGAAGCTACTGAACAGGTGCAGATGTACAAGACTGCCATTGAATTCAGGGATAAAACAGTTAAAGCCTATGCAATGATCTTTGCCGGATCAGAATGTGTGTACTGCGGGTAGTGACAGCCTTTGGAGCTTCTTAGGATTTCCGTTATTTGTTAATCAGTCAGTTAATATAAATTAATAATAATTCTAAATATCAAATATTGCCTGTTCGATTAATAACACTTTTCTTTCTGCATTTCTGAAATTGGGCTTTCTTTCGATATCGCAAATAATTATATTGAATTTATAAACTACTTCTTCTATATTGTTCCAACTGGTAATTCCTGTTCCCCTACTTCCCGCCGTAGGTTATCCGGTAGCAGGAAATGCCCTTACCCAGGATCTCGTCATGGGCTCTTTCCTGCTCTTCGGCGGAGCCGAAAGGACCCACCAGGACCCGGTTCCAGGTGGTTTTGGCCTTTTTGCCGGAGGGAGCCTCTTTGATGCTAACCTGATATCCCCATGAGATCAGCTGCTGCTGTCTTTTCTCGGCACCGCTGCGGTTGCTGAAAGCTCCGCACTGCAGGATCCGGGTCTCCGGCTTCACTGGAGCCTCGGGCTTCTGCTCCGTCTTCTTCTTGGCTGGTTCCTGGGGCTTCCGGACAGGGGCATGAACCGCAGGCTTCTGGACCGGCGGCTCGGCGGGTTTGCTCCGATCCTTCCTGCCATCATCCAGATCCAGCGCCAGTTCGGTCTTCTTGTTCTGGACCAGGGGATCCGGTGCCCTGGCGGGAGCGTTCTCTGTTATCCCTTTGCCAGTCACCAGGGAGTGGATCTTCTGGCTGCTGTCAGTCTCAGTCTCTCCCAGTCCCACCAGATCCAGAGCCCAGGAAGACAGATCTGATCCGATCCTCTCCCAGCGGATGGCGCTCATCTGCATTCCGATGCTGTTCATGGTCAGCCGGAACACAAAGAAGATCACCACCATCCAGAGGATCAGGATGAGGAAGGGAATATTTCCGTAGCCCCTCATGCCTGCCTTTCCTCTCAGCCCTTTAAGCCGCTTCATATCTGAGCTCTGTCCTGCTTTTTCTGTAAGAGATCCTGCTGTATGCAGTCTCCGAAAAAATCATAAATGCCGCTATTAGCCGGTTTTCCGGGAGATCCCGGGAACTCCTGGCAACCCCCGGGAGTTCTCGGGATCCAGGAAACGGTCTGTCTGAACAGGATTCAGATCCTGTCAATTCCCCGCATTACCCAGCGTTGCCCTGCCCTGTCTTGACCAGCCTGCCTTCCCTGTCTTAACTTGCCTTGCGCTATCCTGGACAGTCTGCCTGCCCTGAGGTCAGTCGCACTCCACAGCCTGATCCGGAACCCCCAGGGAGTTCTTGCTGTAGTCTGCGCTCCTGATCACCGTGTCCGCCGCCGGGCTCTTGTAATAGAGCCGGATCCACTGAACATTCAGTGCGTCCATGATGTTCTCCTTCCCCGGGAAGTCCCAGGGAGCAAAGTCATGGTAACCGCCGCTCTGGAACAGGGTGAAGAAGTCAGCGATGCCGTTGGGCCCGTCAAAGTTCTTCCGGAGGGTGAAGCCGTCAAAGTCAATGTCCAGTGTTGCCCCCTCACACTCATCCTTCTTCCACTGGAAGGTCAGGGAGGTGTTGAAGTTGTAGTTGGCCAGCCGGTGATCTTTCTCCTGGCAGTGGAAGGTCACCACAGCCGCATTGGGCAGTGTCCGGGCGTCGTCATTCACCAGGAAGGGGGATGTGGAGACAGTCAGTTTCAGATCCTTGACCCCCAGCACCCGGCGGTAGACACCCCGGCGGTTCAGGAAGGAGACAAAGGCCGGGGTGAATTTGATCTTCATGCCTCTGATCTCCACCGGCTGATAGCCCCCGGCGGTGGCGGTGATGAAGCCCTGCAGATCTTCCTTCAGAAATTTGGTCACCAGACCTTGGTCGGAGAACAGCTCCACATGATCGTCGGTAAGCCGGGAGACTACTTCATCAGTCCACTTCTGCTGCAGGGCGCATCCGGCGGAGTCCAGGATCATGTGGGTCAGGTAATTCACCGTCTGAACATAGGGGAAGGATCCTGACACCACCCGGGTGCGGCCGCCGCCTTTGCGGATCTCCTCCTCTGACGGTGAGAGGATGCGCTCCACATCCGCCAGGCTCTTGCGGAGTTTGACGAAGATCCCGATGTGATCGCTGGTCTTCTCCCCGCCGCTGGCCGCAGCCAGGCTCAGTGCCTGCCGGTCAGTGAGATCCGCGGACGCAGCCTCCCTGAGGCTTTCAAAATAGTCGTGGGTGGCGGTAGCCGCGGCATCAATCTTGTCCTTGACCTCTGCATTGACGCTGGCTATGTCAATGTTTTCCGCCATCTTCTTGGCATGGCCGGCCCCCTGCCGGATCTTTTCCAGGACCGATCCGTTTTGGCTCTGCAGCACGCTGTAGTTGTATACCGCAATCTGCTCCGCCGTCATGTAGTCAATGTTGACGGGGACCTTCTTGGCGATGAAGGACAGCTCGTCATAGGCCCGGTCATACAACTGGAAGAAAGGGTTGCGTTCCAGATCAGCCAGGAGGGGCGCCACGCTCCGGCGCTCTGCCAGGGTGGATCCCTCGGCCGCCGACTCGAAGTTCTCCAGGATGGTGACCCACTTCATGATGAAGTTGGAGGTGAAGTAGTCGTGGAAGATCTTCTTCTTCAGCTCCATGTTCACATAGCTGCTGTCGTCCGGCAGGCTGTCCAGCATGGCGTCAATGTAGTTGCTGCCCATGATGGTGAAGGTGCCGCCGAAGTTGTACTGGGTCTGGGGATACCTGGTGGTGGGCAGAAAGGCGCCCACCCGGATGGCCGGCACCTTGGAACTGGCCCAGCTGGCGATCCACTTGAAGTCGTGGTTCTCCTTCAGCAGGCGGTTCAGGGTGTCCTTCAGACTGCTGCAGTAGTCTGCCTCCTTGAAGTAGTTGTCCTGGTAGTCCATGTAGGCCTCCAGGATCTCCTGGCAGCGGTTCCGGTCATAGTTGCCACAGTTGATGTTGTTGCCGCTGATCATCATGAACCTGCTGTGGAACTGCTCCCTGAGCTTCTTGTCACGGTTCAGTGTCCCGGTCTTCAAGTTGTAATAACGATCCAGGAGGGAGAAGAACAGCAGCGCATCCCCCAGGGCCTCATCTCGGGAGGAGATCAGGTTGTCGCTTTCGCTGGCGTCATCCTCCAGGGCGGCCTGGCGGCGGTTTTCTGCGATCCGCTTTTCCCAATAGTCCTGGGACAGCAGATCTGACATGGTGTGCTCCCGGTAACTGTTCACCAGGTAGCGCCTGGCGGCATCCAGGGAGGCGTCCAGGGACTGGCGGGTGAGGGGCAGCTGCAGACGGTAGTTCAGGGAGGAAACAGTGTCCCGGATATCCTCCAGGAGCATGTGCTGGGCGTCCAGCCGGCTTTCCCGGGTGATCCCGTGGATCTGGACGTTGCGGATAGCTCGGGCCAGCACGTCACACTGCTGCTCGCTGTAACTGGCGCAGTAGCCCAGGTAGACTCCGAAGGCCACGGTGAAAAGACCCAGGGAGATCAGGGCCAGGTTGCCGCTGATGGTGCGCCACCGGAGGAACTCCGCCAGAGGCTGGTACAGTCCCCGGCTGTCGGGCATGATCCGGATGAAGATATCCTTCAGGAACATGCCCCGGCCCCCGAAGGCCGCCCGGGCCTCAGATGAGCGGACAAACTCCGGAGCGAACAGGGTGCGGCTCTCCCCGGTCTGCAGGGCCGAAGTCAGATAGATCCCCCGCAGGAGCGTCTTCTCCCGGTAGGCAGATCCGCTGAAGGCGGTGCGGACAAAGAGTCGGAGCCGCTCCCGGAGGCAGAGGAAGTTCTCCATAAACAGGAGGGCCCCGGCCTTGGCCTCGCTGACCTGGCGCCGGGGTGAGGCCTCCCCGTCCCCGGTCATGATCAGGCTGAAGATCCCCTGGCGGACGGAGTCAAACACATGATCAACCACCGCCGAGTGGCTCTCCTCCACGCTGGAGGTGTAGCCGAAGGCCCCGTCCTTCTCCTCAGGGCTGAGGAAGGACTGGAGGGAGGAGAAGCCGGTGAGGAGATCGGTCTTGGTGACGGTGAGATACACCGGGATCCGGGCCCCCAGGACCCGGGCCAGCCGGGCCACCCGTTCGGAGATGAACACCGCATACTTTTCCAGATCATCCTCGGTGGCGAAGGCCAGCTTGTCCATAGGCAGCGTGGCCATGATCCCGTTGATGGGCTCCCGGCGGCGGTAGGAGGCCACCTGCACCAGGAACTCCTTCCATTCGGTCTCGTCAATTTTCCCGTCCACCGGCACCGCATATTTGCCGGCGGTGTCGATGATCACTGCATTTTCAAAGAACCACCAGTCGCAGTTCCGGGTGGAGGCCACCCCGGGAACGGGGCCCACCTCGGGAATGGCGGAGTTCAGGCCGCAGTGGCCGATGCTGGAGGATTTGCCGGAATCCGTCTCGCCGAAGATCAGATACCAGGGCAGCACATAGAGGGGATTGCCCTTCTTCCTGAGAGAACTGCCCCGCATGGCGGCCACCGCCGCCAGCCACCGCTCCCTGAGATCTGTGAGCCGGGCCACCTCGTCGTTCCGGGCCTTTCTGAGCAGCAGATCGTCCTGGGCCACGATCTTCTCCACGAAGCGCTTCTGGCGCAGACGCCGGAGGAAGGTCACCAGGAAATAACTGAACACCAGGATCCCCAGGATCCCGGCGATAATGCCGATGGCCGTCAGCTCGGACTGCTGGTAGACCACCGTCACCAGATAGAAAATGCCAAAGGCGATGGCCAGGGCCAGGATCAGGGCCAGAACCAGCTTGATAAAGGACCACAGTACCCGGATCATCTCTTCAGGGCCTCCTGCATCTGATCAGCGGCCTTGCTGTCCATGAACTGCCGCACTCCCTCCCAGATCTCTGCGTGTCCCGACAGATAGTCATTCAGGCACAGGAGGGCAAAAACGAAGATCAGCAGCATCAGCACCGCAGCCACAATGGTGCTCCGATCCAGGTGGGACATATAACGGTTGGTACGGACCTTTTCCGCATCGTTGATCAGGACGATCCGGGAGGGGATCTCCAGGATCCCGTTCATCCGGGACCGGAGTTTTGCCAGATGATCGGGATCGTTCCAGAAGGAGCCTCTGAAGCCCAGGGCCAGGAGGCAGTTGTACAGGGTCAGGAGCTCCTTGGCTCCGGCATCCATCACCGAATAGCGGTCCAGCAATGCCTCCAGACGGATGAAGAACTCCTCGCCGCCGCAGTTGCTGCCGTAGTTGGCCAGCTGCAGCAGCTCCCAGACCCGGCCTCCGGTCATCATGCGCTCATCGGCAAACACCGTGAGGATGTATTTGGCCTCCTGGATGATCTCCTCGGGCAGGGACAGGTGCTCCAGGTTCCGGAGGCACTGTTCATACTGATCCATGACAAAGGAGGAATAGGAGGCGGGATCGCCGGAGAGCTTATCCGGGAGATCCGGGAGCATCAGTGCCGTAAGCAACTGCTCAGAGGCGTTAAGTATCTGCATTGGTGTCTTGGTAGAAAATCATCAGAGCCGGCAACGCCGGACAAGCCGGGAGCGGCGGGAGGCGCCAGCCCGGATCCGGCGCACCGATCCTGGCGTTCAGGCATCCGGAGCGGAGCCGGGCATCCGGTCCCTCATTGTACTACATTTGGCGCCTCTGCCCTGCCCCGCAGCTCATAAGGAGCAGGAGCCGGGCGGGAGATCCGGCCGGGACAATCCCGCGGCGGGAACTGATGCCGGCGGGGATCCGGCCGGATGGTGTGCTCAGTAGTTCCGGACTACATAAAGCACCAGCTCCGCGTCCTCCGGGGCGTTCCACAGCATGGCCAGGGTGCGGTTCTCCACGGCGTCCAGCCACAGTCCGCTGTTCCGATCCACATCCACATAAAAGCCCCGATCCAGGGCCGGCAGCCCCCCATGGACGCCGTCAGCCACGGAAATGGGTATTCCCGGCAGGGAACGGACCACCAGATCATTCATGGCCTCGGCGGAGCTGAGCTTGAGCTGCCGCCAGAAGGACAGGCTCAGCTTGTCCGGCTCCACGTCATGGCCGCTCATGGCCAGGAAGGCGTCATAACTGTCCAGCTTGGAGAGATCCGGGAGGGTGGCCGTCCAGATCCCGTTCTCACCCCGGACAAAGTGCACCGAGTACTCAGGACCCACGCTCAGGCAGTTCAGGCACAGACGGATCTGCTCCCGGAGTTTGGCAAACACCGGGAAGAGATTGTCATGATCATAGGAGGGAAAACGGGTCTCCGCCGCCACGCTGCTCACATCATCACAGCCGGCGCTGAGCAGGGAGACGATCTTCACCAGCTCCCGCCACACATCTGCCGGATGGGCCTGCTTGAACTCCTGGATGGCCTGGACCGATCCCGAGGCCAGACACAGGTTGCTGATCACCCCCATGAGCATGATCTCGTAGGAGGAGAGCTTCGTGCTGCTGCGCAGGCGCTTGTATTTCTCAAAGACTCTGGTCTTGGAGAGGATCAGGGCGCTGATATCGCTCATGATCCCCTTCAGGGAGGGGGAGGTGTACAGATCCACCGTGGGGGGCGCATAGTCGTCGTTGAACACGATCCGGGAGCCGTCCCGGTAGACCTCGGCGATCTTGACTGTCACAAAGTCGGAAATATTCTCCAGCTCGCTGCCGAAGAAGATCCGCACATTGTACTTCATGAACTCCACATTCCCCGGAGCCTTGCCCCCGTACAGATCGTTCACCGTGTCCCCGCCGCTGACGGTGGTGAACCGGCTGTCGCACTCGGGATCCGGCGCCCCGTCAAAGGAGCGGCTGTTGTTGCCGTTTTCGGAGAACCTCCTGAGAGCCGCATGAACGGTCACGATCTCGCCGGAATCCAGCAGTTCATCAGGGATCCTCCTGGAGGTCAGGATGGCGTTGGCTCCCAGCACCGCACAGGCCCCGTCAGGAAACAGTATGGTGCCTTCAAAGGCCGCAATGCTTCCTCCCAAGAGGGCGTCGGTGCTGAGGTTCAGCTCCTCGGTGCCGTAGAAATACGGCTGCAGCCTCCGGCTGAGCTCCCGGAGCCGGTACTCGTCCCGGTGCACCTGGAGCTGGAAATGCTGGGGTCTGAGCAGCATGCCCTGGCGGTAATTAATGAGTCCTCTGTCCAATTTGTGCTTCCTTGTCTGCGCCGGCAAGGCGGCTCAGATCATCCGATCCGTCCGTCTTCCGGCCTGTTCTGCCGCTGTCTGTTTTTGCCGGCCTCTGGTATGGGTTCAGTCCTAACTGTAAATGCTCTTCCCTGGCCTTACGGTCAGACTGCTTCGGGGTTCAGTCCCGGCTGAAAATGCTTTGCCCAGCCTTTATGATCCAAGTGTTTCGGGTTTCATTACCTGCCAATCTGAGGATCCGGTGATCCTCACCAGTGCTCTCCGGAACGGCACAGTCCGGGGAAAAGGTTTTCCGGCATGAAGTCCTGAGGGTGATCCGTCTGGGGTGGTTCTGTACGCCGCATTGCCGGGAGTCGGCGGCGGCAGGCAGAACTCCCAAAACCGGCGGCAGTGCCACCTCCTGCCGTCTGGAATGCCGGATCAGGAGACGCCGCTCTTCCATCTGACGGCTGCCGCTCTCCCAGCGGCGCTGATGACCGATCTGCCTGCTGACACAGGATGGCAGGCAGGGCATGCTCTTGCAAACAGCCTGGGAAATGTCAGGCCTCTGCCTGCGCCGTCAGACGGATCACCCGGCACTCCATGGAGTCCTCCTCCGCCAGGCCTTCTCCCAGAAGGAGGGAGGAGGTCAGACCCTTGAGCCGGACAAAAAAGGAGTCTTCCGAAGTCAGTGTGTTGGAGCAGCCCCAGGCCACATACTCAGTCTCCCCGGCGGAGAGCCGGGCGTCCTTCATGGGATGCTCCAGCACTGTGCGCTCGGGAAGGGAGCCCCGGGGACCTACGGCCTGAAAATCAATGGCACCTCCCAGGGCCGGATCAACACCCAGGAGGACGCCCTTCCAGGTTTCACCCTGGCTGGGGCCGGCCTCAATCCAGATCCCCACCCCGCTCTGGAAGCGGACGCAGATCCTGAGTTCCTGCTCATTCCATTTCTTGGCAATAGAGGTGCGCACCGCCAGACGGGTGGTCAGCTTCTCCGGGGGACAGAACTCCGCGGCATCCGCCAAAAGCGGTGGCAGCGCCTGCTCCGGACCCACAATCAGCACCGGCAGCCGGCTCTTGCGCCAGGCCCGGGCTGACATCAAGGTCAGTGTCAGGCCGATCTGCTCATCAGAAGTCAGTTTCCGGGAAGCCAGGATCACCCAGGCGTCGGCCTTCTCAATTTCCCGGTGCGGCAGGGCCCGGGTGAGATCCTTGTCCGTGGTGTCCCAGAAATGGCCTTCCGCATCCATGCCAGCACTCTGGATCCCCTTCAGGATCCCGGCGGCTCCCGCCTCATCCTTGTCCATGGCGGAGAGAAAAATCTGCTTGCGGTTCATCTGTCTGCTCCTGTGTAAATTGCTGGGGATCGGAGTCACCGGTCCCACAAGGTTTGCTGGTGATGTCCAAAATCCCCGGAGGTTTTTGAGTGCGGCCTGTCCGCAGATCGCCGATCAGAGGGCGGAATTTCCGCAGATCAAAAGGCAGCCTGCCTGCAGAGCAAATTTCCGAACCTGGCACAGGTGATATAAGATCCTGCCAGGATACCGGAACCTTCAGACTGCCTGCGCCCGCTGACCCCGCTGAGCCTGCCAGGAACAGCAAGCGGCAGAGGTGCTTACGCCGCTGTAGCAGATCAGCACTTGATCCCGGAGATCCCAGTCTCCGGGACGATCTGACGGCCACCCCTGAAGCGTGTCAGTTTCCGGCATCTTCCTCAGCGGCACCGTCATCACCGCCGGCGGCGGGAGCTTCAGCACCGGCAGCCTCTCCGGCGGCCAGGGCAAAATCCCCGTCATCCCCAAGGCTGATGCTGATGCACTCCGGCATGGCTCCGCCCTGGCCCATGCGCTCCAGCACAAAGGAGGAGAGCCGGGGCAGCAGGTTGACGTTAATGATGAAGTCCACATTCCGGGCACCGGTCTCCGCATCCTTGCAGCGATCGGCGATCTGGGCCTCAATCTCCGGAGTCCAGGTGAGCTTGACACCGTTGTTCTCCTTAAGGGTGGCGGCCAGCTTGCCCAGTTTGAGACCCGCAATCTCCCGGAGGGCCTCGGGCTTCAGGATCTGATAAGGGAGCACCGTCATGCGGGCCAGGAGGGCCGGCTTGAAGTGTTTGTTCAGGAGCGGCCTGATGGCTTCGTTCAGTGCTTCCGGTGTGCAGTCCGGATCGGCACACATCTCGGTGATGATGTCCGTGGCCAGGTTGCTGGTCAGGAGGATCACGGTGTTGGAGAAGTTGATCTCCTTGCCCTCGCCATCGCTCAGGACACCCTTGTCAAACACCTGGTAGAAAATGTTCAGGATATCCGGATGGGCCTTCTCCACCTCATCCAGCAGCACCACACTGTAGGGCTGCTGCCTGACGGCTTCGGTGAGGACGCCGCCTTCGCCATAGCCCACATATCCCGGAGGAGATCCCACCAGACGGCTGACGGTGTGCTTCTCCTGGTACTCGCTCATGTTCACGGTGACCAGACTCCGCTGGCTGCCGAAAAGCTGCTCCGCCAGGGTGATGGCGGTCTGGGACTTGCCCACGCCGGAGGGACCCACCAGCAGGAACACGCCCAGGGGCTGGCAGGGGTTCCGGAGCCCCGACTTGGCATTCCGCATGGCCGTGGCCAGAGAGGACAGGGCGAAGTCCTGGCCCCGGATGCTGCGGGAGAGGATCTCCCGGAGGTTCAGCACCGTGGAGATCTCGTCCCGGGCCATGCGTCCCAGAGGCACGCCAGTCCAGTCGGACACCACCTGGGCCACCAGATCACCGGTAACCTCATAATGGAGTTTGGGATTGTCACCCTGGATGGCCTTCAGGCGCTCTGCGGCCTCTCCCAGCTGCTTCCGGGCCTCATCTGGGGTCAGAGCCGGAGCACTTCCGCTGTCCTCCTCCCCGCCGGCGGTCTGTGCCGGAGCGGCGGCAGCTGTCGGCTCTGTCGCAGCTACGCCGGCTTCCGCAGTCTTCAGAGCCTGATCCAAGCGCTCCCTGGCGGCCACCACGTCGTTGACCGCCTTCAGCTCCTGCTGCCACTCCTCATGGGCTTTGGCATGCTCTGCCCTGACGGCTGTCAGCTCTTCATTAAGCTCCTCCAGGATCTTGGCGTCGGCCTTGGCGGTCTCACTGGCGGCTCCGGCGGAGTCGTTCTCCAGATCCCGTTTCAGGGAGGCTATGCGGCGCTCCAGAGCCTGGCAGCGGCGCAGCAGATCCTCCACGGCTCCCGGGGTGGCCCTGAGGTTCACCTTGACCCGGGCACAGGCGGTGTCCAGCAGATCGATGGCCTTGTCCGGCAGGAACCGGGCGGTGATGTAACGATCAGCCAGCTCAGCGGCGGTGTCCAGGGCATCATCCCGGATCACCACATGGTGAGCCTTCTCATAACTGGCCCTGAGTCCCCTGAGGATCAGGGCAGCAGTCTCCACCGTGGGCTCCGGGAGTTTCACCAGCTGGAAGCGCCGGGCCAAAGCCGGATCCTTTTCAAAATATTTTTTGTACTCGCTCCAGGTGGTGGCCGCACAGGTTCTGAGTTCGCCCCGGGCCAGGGCAGGCTTCAGCAGGTTGGCCGCATCTCCGGTGCCTGCGCTGCCACCGGCACCGATAAGGGTGTGGGCCTCGTCGATAAAGAGGATAATGGGCTTCAGGGATCCCTGGATCTCCTGGATCACGCCCCGCAGGCGGTTCTCAAACTCGCCTTTCATGCCCGCACCTGCGGAAAGCCGGGCCATGTCCAGCTCAATAAGGCTCACATCCTTCAGCATGTCCGGCACGTCGCCGGTGGCGATCCTCAGGGCCAGGCCCTCGATCACCGCCGTCTTGCCCACGCCGGGCTCACCCACCAGAATGGGATTGTTCTTGCGCCTCCGGGCAAGAATGTCCACCATCATCCGGATCTCGGCATCCCGGCCGAACACCGGATCAATCTTCCCTGCCCGGGCCTTCTTGGTGAAATCGTTGCAGAAGCGGTCAATGAAGCCCCCGGCGGCCGGTCCGGACTCCTGACTTTCCTGCCCCTGGGCCGGGGCGGCGGAAGGGGTGTCCATGGCGCTTTCCACGCTCTTGGTGGTCACGGCAGCAAAGTTCTCCCGGATCCGGTCCGGGTTCAGGGTGCCCAGCAGGCGGAACCACTTCTCCTGGCCGTAGATCATGGGGTGATCCAGGATGGCCAGGATCACCGCACCCGAGCGCAGGGAGTTCAAGCCCAGATCCACAGAGGCAATAAGCCAGGCGTCGGACAGCAGATCCAAAAGCCGGGGGGAGAACACTGCCCTGCCCCCGTTGCCCACGGCATTGGAGTCCAGGGAATGGGACAGCTCCTTCATCAGGGAGCCGATAAGCTCCCGGTTGTTGTCCAGCAAAGTGCCCAGATCACCCTCGGGGCGCTCCAGCATCTTCATGAGGAAATGCTCGGGGGTCACCTCGTAGTTGGTGCGGGACACCGCCAGGCCGCAGGCGTCGTTTAGGGACGCGGAACAGTAGGGGTTGAGTTTGCCTATCAGCTGTCTCAGATCTACTTTTACCATGGAAACCTCGCTCTGCCGGAACCTTCCGGCTCTGAAAAAAATCTGCGGCCCCGGAGCCTTCCAGACCCCGGGGTGGGGATGAAACTGCCTGCGTGCCTACTGTCTGGAGCCGCCGGCTTAGCGGCTTAAAGATCTGGCAGGCCGGAAGAAAACCGTCTGTCTGGAGAATACCGCCTGTCCGGGTGAAACCAATCTGTCGGGGAAAACAGTCTGACTCTTTCACCCGGTGAGCCCGCGATCTGTCCAGGAAAACCAGTCGGACTCTTTCACCCGGGCCTCAGCACATCCCAACCTGTTCAGCGGATCCGCCGGACTCCTTTCATTCTACCTAATCACCGGATCCGGAATGTGGTGCGCCTTTGAAAAATGCGAAATCTCTCACAGGAGGAACGGGGAAATGGCGGCGCTGGGGACAGGGGTTTCTGAGGATGGTTGGGAGGCTGGGTCTGGGACTGGGTGGCAGGAGACAACGTGCTCCTGTTTGTTTGAGTGAAGGCTGTGCCATGGGCCCGTGGGACAGCTTAGAGATAGGCTGGTTGGCATGTTCCAGATCCCGTTGGAAAAAATCCCCCGGGCGGGCAGCCACCCACCC
>ERZ842401.6248-NODE-6248-length-12777-cov-4.382644_pt1 | contig 12777 bp, 10 predicted proteins | sample MGYA00521270_ERZ842401 | MGnify/ENA primary metagenome ERZ842401 (study PRJEB31892, sample SAMEA3878208) | bioreactor metagenome | biome: Moose rumen | place: Sweden | collected 2011-10 | study: EMG produced TPA metagenomics assembly of the PRJEB12797 data set... | reverse complement strand
GGAACATTGATGGAACATTTTTAAGTTGTTCCATCAAAATTGATTTCCGATAGCCATAAAGATGCATATGAAATCATAAACTTCACTACCCTCGTATGGTCAGTTCCAAAAAGAATTATAGACATGGCTTGTTCTCATGTATAGTCCGAAACATTATTAGTGATATTCCTCTCGTCGTCTGACTAATTCACAAGTCAATTTCTATCAAGGATGTGTCATCTTTTGGATTTGTGATGCTGCATTTTATTGAAATAAAGACATCGTCCTTTATTAGCAAATTCTCATGCTCTTTATAGAAACCATCTGTACAGAAAAACAAAGAGTCCCCTCTTGACAACCTTTCAGATGCAAGTGGAATATCATCCCGTATTCCGGCACCTTTAAGACATCGTGTAATTCTTTGTTGACCATAGCCAATATCAAGTACATGATCTGTTGTCAACTGTCTCAACGTGCTTTCTTGCTTATGGTATATCCGCACATTCCCCTGCCAGGTGTAAAAAATCTTGTAATCAGTAACTATCGCAGCAGCTATTGTAGTTCCCATTTGGCATTTATATTTATTGAGTCCCTTTGAGATTAATTTGTCGTCTGCCTTTTCAAGAGCCTCTTTCAAGATTATGAGTTCCGAATGAAAATCTTTATAGTTAGCCTGAATGTGTGAGAGTATAGTTGTACACACTATTTTCGATGCAATTTCTCCATAACGTAACCCACCCATGCCGTCAGCCATGACAACTGCATATCCATCAATCCCCATGTTCACATATTCCAAAAAATCTTCATTATGATTTGGTGTACTCCCAATTGAAAAACTATTGATTTTCATTTCTAACAACTATTTCTTTGTTTAAAATAACATAGATGTTAAGCCATATGTTATAACACGTTTCGTAAGCTTCGTCTTTTTCATCACCATAGAGCAATATGAAATCCTTAATCAGTTCACTTTCTGTTTCCTTATCAAGTTCTTCTTTTATCTTGTTAGAATAATAGTTTAGATGTTCTGTGCTGAGAATGGAGCGCATAATACTTGCTATCCATTGGGCACCACTGATTAATACTTCTTCGTTGTCATCTACATCGTCAGGTGGAATCTGGTCATCCATGATGCTCGTTAAGTAGAATTTATCAAGGATGAAGAACATATCCTCGGCATCCTTATGGTCACGATCATGTCTATCCATCCATGAATCCAGCTTGATAAAGAACTGACCGGCTAAAGGTGCGATGTGCACAGTAAATTCATTATTGACGGAAATAGGAATGGCGTTTTCCATTACATCGGCAAAGCATTTTACGGACATTTCTGGTGTACCATCTGGTGGCCATGCAATAATTTCGTCGTCTGCGATTTCACCAAATGGCACGATGTCAACTTCATAGTCGTTTTCGTGATGTTCACCTTTATAGTAGAATTTTTGTTTCGCCTTTCCTTTATGGAAGTTATTAGCCTGCAATACTTCACTCAGGTTATTAAATTGAGACCAATCAGATAAAGCAATTGCCACATCAAGGTCTTTGGTCTTCCTTTGGGATGCCGTTTCGTCAAGGAGCTTCATTGTCATGTCTCTTGCTGTTGCACCAACTACATATAGATTTAATCCCATGCCGGAAACGCAATTGTGAAGTGCCTGCAATGTTCCATACAAGAGATCATTCTCCAATTCCTTTTTTGTGATACTATTTTTCATTGTCCAAGATTCTTTTTGCAGCTTCAAGACAGCGGCTGTTAGCCGTACCCATTAAATCTGCGTAAATTAGTATTTTGGGGGCAATATGGTTCTCATCATGGTCAAACCAGAATTTTTTATATACAAGAATCTCTCCTTCAGATGAAGGAAGAATTCTGCTCGTTCTAATGATTTCATTACTATCACCATCTGTATAGATAGTTAGGATTTCTGGAGTAAGATACCCATCTGTCAGATTGGCCCCACTCTCTCCTCCCCAACAAGCGTTTTCTGGAAGTTTTGTGCTTTTCCAGTTCTTAATCCTTTCTGGGCTTGCCAGTGTCATCTTCTTTAAAAAGAGCTTGGGCTTTAGTGTTTGATTGTAGGCTACTTGCCAATCATCGAGAAGTTTTCTCCAATCCATAAGAACTCTGCCTTTGGATGTTTTGATGATATGATGCTGCAAGGTCATTTCTTCGATGACATTCTTGACGGTTCCGATAGAAAAGCCAGTTTCTTCCACAATCTTTCTATATGGCTTGCCAATATTTGACTTGTCGAGGAGGAAATAGAATATCAATTTTAATGCAGAATCATTAAAAACTTTCTTCATAGTTTCCTTAGGCTTAGTCCGTTTTTGCCCTGTAATGAAAATGTAAAGAGGTGGAACGTTGATATAACAATTCCCCGCAGAATCCAATACATTAAAGCCTTCATCCACAAACTTCATGAGATTTTGGGGAGAAATATCTCCGACAATCAACAGAACAGGTAGCTTGTTGATTTGACTTATCTCTTGAAGCCGTATAAGCATTTGGTTGAAATTTGCATTGTTGACATAAGATTTAACCTCACCGATTAATTTTACTTCACCAATGTTGATATTGGTGTCATAACGTCTGTTACCAGATGGTTTAATTATTATGTCATTTCGCCGGGTAAGACTTATCAGGTTCTTTTCGGCATCCAATAATAATTCTCTTTCACTCACCATGTTGTTCAACTTCTAATTAGTGTTCACGAATTTATGAACGCTGCAAAGTTAGTGAACATTTTTGAAACAACCAAATATTTTGTTCAAAATTTGATGTTTGTTCATAAATTCATGAACACACCCTGTTTCATGAACATAAAAAAAGAATAAATTGTAAAGAACACATTATTATATAATTAGGAAATAACCTGTGGTATACACTGCCACATCTACAATGTTTGTTATAAAATTAGCGGATCTGTTTCGCCCTTCCCATCTGCTACGACATAGCCAACAATCGATTGGCTACTATTAGTTGAAAGTCAATCTCAATATCAGAAATTCCCCCTTCCGCCACTTCTTGGAAAGGGTGGAGTATGTTGTTCCCATTATATGCCCTTATGCCGCAAGCAATATTGCAGTGAGGATTCCTAACCCCTCCGCAGCCATCTTACCACTCCAGAAGTCATCCGTCAGTTTATGCTCTATAATGTAATCGCGCAATTTCATCCGCCACACTTTGTTCTGCAGCAACAACCATAGCGATTCATCGAAGTAGGCAAACTCCACGTTCTCCTTCAGCCAACGCTTCGAAGGAGTTGTCTCTACTTGTGAATTGTTGATAAAACTAAGATGCCAAAATCCGTCTCCTTGCATATGCCAATAAGGATTGGAAATATCAGTGGGTTTATTAAACTGCGAATCACGCATATACATCTGCATTAACATCACATATTTTGTTTCAAGCCACTCTGTCAATGGGAACTTATTGTCAATGAACGCCTCAGCATCAATACCGTAAATTAGAACAAGCAGCAATACAGGCTTGGCAACTATCACCTCACCACGTATTTTTGCTTGTCTAATATTCATGATAAGTTTTGTGTAATGCGCAAAACATTTCTTATAAAAATATGTCGTGAGATCCTCTCTGTGAGCTTTTCCGCTTTTCTTCTCCAGACTCCATATTTCCTCTATCTGAGCTTTAGTAATAGGTAAGTCCAATGCCTTCAACAATTCTACGGTCTCATATGCTTTCTCCAATTCAGTCATATACAGGTTTCTATGTAAACGTTAATCTAACAGCACTTTCTCAATTATTAGATTCAACTTCAATTCACGATTAATCGTCTTTAGAATTTCCAACTTTCTTTCTGTGTCACAATATGTGTTTAAATATAGACCAGGTTCTATTTCTTGTTGGCCAGATGCATATCTTTCGTTTTCCATCAGGGAAGATGATATCATATTCTCTCCAAGAATCATGATTCCTAACCTTTGCACATTCTTTGCTCCTGCATATTTTACCACATCAGCAAACGTATTTGATACAATTTTCTGGCAAGACACGTGATTGTCTGGAAACTTTACTCGAATAATAAATTTTTTCTTTCTATATCCGCGTTCAACTGAAGATGGATGAACATTCGTGATTTGTCTTACGGGTTCAAACAATTGTATATCTATGCCATTATCTTTATTATACGTAACCTTCATGTTAAACTGATTCCTCATGCTTTTCACCATAGGTTCCAGCTCTTGCTTAATAAGAGGAATTATTTCATCACATAAATATTCCTTTTCCATTTGAGCAATGGCGCGCAACTGTTCTGCACTTACAGGTAACCCTAACCCCTCTAACATCTCAACAGCTTCATATGCTTTTTCCAGCTTATCCATAATGTATTAAATCAAATGTGTCACCTTTATCTTTTGCCAACTCTTTCCAATACCTAGTGCCATATTGGCAGCATCTCTTGTAATGAGTTCACCCTTTTGCAATCCCGCAATCGCTTGTTTCAGTTCTTGCAGACCACCACCTGACACTCCAAAAAGGTCTTTCAGCACGGCATCATTCTGCTGCTGTTGCTTCATAATCAACGGATACTGGGCATTGGCATAAAAGTCGAAATACTTACTCTTAAAACTCTCCATATTCTGCGTAGCCAGAATAACGCTCATGCCTTTGTTTCGACCTACTGCAATCAGGTTCTGCAAGGGTTTGTTCTCAAACCCAAGCATATAGTGAGCCTCATCGATAACGGTAAAATGTCGCAATTCAACCCGTTCTTCATTCATCGCCTGTTTGGGCAACTTCTCGTAGATGTTGTTCAGTTTGGAGATAACGAAGTAAACGATAGCTTTGGCCATGATACCATCTTTTTCGAATCCACCAAGATTGATGATATAGCAGTCACGCAGCAATTCCACTTTGTCTTCGTCAGCAAAGATATTGTTCTTTACTAACTGATTCAATACTGAACTAACGCTATCCTTTTCGTCTTGTTTGTTTTCGGGCAGCAAGGCTGTATATTCGTCCATCACCATTTTGAATGTTATGGGCTTGAAGGCGCGTTTCTTGTACGCATTAATGATAGCATCACTCAGTCGGTCATCCATCTTGGCGCTAATCCTTGCCGGAGCAATCGCACTAAGTGCTGTCGCCATTGATGTGGCATAAAGGTTCACTTCGTTAATAGGCCTCCCAGTAAAGTCTTTGAAGGGCGTAAACGGCAAAGGGCGTTCCATGGGATTCAGAATTGATGTCCTGTCGGTGTCAAACAGTTGCAGGTTGCTTTCGAAGGCAGGGTCAGAAAACTCGCCCTTGTAGTCGAACAGCAGGAAGTTAACAGGATAGTGGGTATCTGACGAAGCGTTGCGAATCTGATTGATTAGCACAGAAATAAGGTTCGACTTAGCAGAACCCGTTGTTCCTGCCACCAATATCTGTGTATTGGCGATGCTACGACTATTCATATCCAAGCGGGCTTCCATTCCATTCTCATATTCTCCTATACGAAGATTCAGTTCTGGAATGTCAGTCATCGACTTGCCTGCACGAAGAGGAATAAAGGTCAGCCATTCTTCAAGCCCTCCTTCTTTCATCAGGATGTCTTTTCCACGCAGTATCTCGCGCCCCATCACCCGACTTACTAGATTGGACTGCGTCCAGTCAGCCTCCACATCCTTATATCTCAGTTTCAGCAGTATTTCAAACAGCGTTCCGATGTTTGACTTGGTGAAGAATGTCGTAGCATACGGCGTTCTCGATACCGTCATGCCGTAGTCATTCAAGTCATCAATCTTTCGTGGTGACTTGTCACTCAGTCCTGCCAACAAACAGATGCGGAGCACTACGCTGAAGTTGAGCACCACTGGTCGGATGTCATCAGTATATTCGTCCAGGTTCAATCGTTGTTCCAACGCCGTCTTCACGTCTTGTATTCTCTCGTGCATGCCGCTGATGGCAGTCACGCCCCTTACGGTCAATAGATTGATATTGCTCATACGCTTAGTATTCTTTTGTCTTTAGTCCGAAGTAGTCTTCAGAAATATTGGTACATTGGTTCTCTTTGTCACGATGTAGCGTATAGGTCTTTGCCACGTATGCCTGAATCTTTTCAAAGTCATGGTCGGTGGTGATCTCCGTATCTGTGCTCAGCAGAATAGTCTGGTGAGCCAAATCGGGGAAGTAGCGTTCCAAAATCACTTCACGACTTTCCTTATCCAATACGCCCATCACTGTATCAATCATAACGGGTGGTTCATAATCACCCAAGTTGTAAAGAACTTTTAGTAATACCTGCATTACCGTTTGCTTAGCTCCAGCATTCAGTTGACTCAAGTATATCTCATTGTTGTTCTTGTGGAATATCTTGAATGATATTTCATCGCTATCGTTAGCCGACAGTTCTACACGCCCTATTACGCCAGCATATACCACCAGATTCATGTTCAACTGGTCGCGCATCATGCGTTCTATATTGGCTTTTTTCGCTCTCAGTAGTTGGGCAGACAATGCCTTGAAGAAGTCTGGCAGTTTGTTGAGCATGTCAAATTGCGGGTCGGGCACCTGAGGCATATCGTAATCGTAGGTGGCAATCTTCTTGCCAAGCTCTGCGAGTTCCTTCCCTTTGTTCTCTATATCATCCTTCAATTGCTGTATCTTCTTGTTGTTGGCTTCATAGAGTTCTATGACGGTATAGTCGTTACCGTTCAGGGCCTGCTGGTATTCCTTCATTTGCTGCTGCCAGTGGGGCATCTCTTGTATCTCCTGATTCAGCCGCTGCCGTTTCTCGTCCAGTTCTGCCAGCGGGTTAACGATAGCCGTATTGACCAACTTGTCTAACAGTGACACTTCATCATTGGTGAGGAAATCATATTTATCATGTACATCATCACCTTCCTCTTGCTGTCGTTTCAGTTCGTTGATAAGTGCCAGCGTATCTATATTCCTCGAAGTGACATATCGCTCTTCTATCATGCGCACAAGGTTGCGGGTGAAGCGTTCAATTTGTTCGTCTGACAAGATGTTAGCACGCTGATTTTTAGTGTCTTCCTTGGCATGAACTATAATGTCAACTTCTGTCTTCAGTATACTGGCTAATTTCAAGAAGATAACTTTCGTCTCTAAGTCCTTAGCCAGATTGTCTATGTCCTGACGGTATTCACACTCCTGTTTGATGGTGTTCTTTATCGACTGCTCTATCTTACCCATCTGCTCGCGAGTGATATCATCAGCGTTTTTACCCTCCTTCAGTTGGTTATATTGCTCCTGATGTTCGTTGGCATAATTGATGGCAGCGGCATAATCATTTTTCAGTTTCTCAATTTCCGCCTCTAAGTCCTGCTTGTCTTTAGTCAATTTGGCATACTCTTCACGTATCTTGGCATTCTGCAGCCGCTCTGTCTTCTTCTCATCCAACATCGTCTGGGACACTTTGCGCAACTGGGCATATTTATTGAATCCCATCACCGAGTTGATGTTCTTCATGATGAGTTTGTTAATCTGCTCTTCTTTCACCAGTTCGCTGGTCTTCATCGCATCAAACAGGAAGTAGTTGCTCAGTTCTGCAGGCAGATTGGCTGCGATTATCTTATTGACAATCTCCTCGCTCTGCGTTCTTTGTGACTGAGCTGTGCCTGAGCCGTATGTAAACTGATTGCCGCCCATGTTCAGCGTTACGGATTCCAACACTCTGTTATCCACCAACATATAAGCTCGCTTGAGTTTATACTGCTGTTCCTGATTCAACACCATACCTGAGAATGTCACCTCAAGAATGATGTGTTTGTTCAGCAGACCCGATTCGTTCTTAACGCCTGCATTAAACAGTTCCTCAAACTGGCGGCCATCCTTTATCTTCAGTCCGTACAGCGCATGATAGATGGCATCAAACAGCGTCGTCTTTCCACAACCGTTACCACCTCCAATCAGAATGATGGGGCGCTCGTCTGTCACCTCCAAGTCCAAGTCCAGTTGCTTGTAGGTTTTATAGTTCTCTATATGTATCTTCTTGAATTTCATACGACTACAGGTTCTTTAATGCTTTCTTCAGGATTTTCGTCAACTTCTTCTCTTCCACGAAGTTCTGATTGTTCCGTTCCTCATTGTAGGGCTTCAGAATATGTTCCTTCAGCCACTCGGTATTGATGTCGCTGTCCTGACAAGTCTGTTCTATCAGGGCCATGTCTTCTGTTCGCACACCGTAGTGCAGAAACGTGCTGTCAATTCCTTTTCTTGCCATATTTCCATATCAGTTTTTAGTCATACATATTTGTCTGGGAAGAACGACTCCCATCCTGTTACATCTTCTGTAGTGTCTATGTGGAAACGCGAATAGTGCCACACGTCGTTCTTCTCTACAATGATACCTCCTTGCAGCTCCTTGCCTTCCATATAGTCAATCAGCGCATTATGCTTGTTGGGCGCTTCTGAATCGCTATTCTCCGTCTTGGTGTCAAACAGGAACACTTGTCCGTTCTTCATCCTCACAACGAAGTCCACATAGAACAAAGCCTTCTCACCCTGCGAGTTCTCGTAGGGAATGCTGTAATGCTGTTTACCCTCGTCGCCATTCTTATACCACCAGTCGATATACGCTTTGTGGGCTTCCAAGAATTCAGAGAAACGACGTTCGGGTGTGGAGACGGTGTTCAATTCTATAAACGGCAGCAGTGCATGCTCTTCCATTTTTGGCATCACGTGGTGCGTACTCTCTTTATAAATTCTTTCGGCAGGCACCTCCCATGTGTATTGCTCGAAGGCGCGCTCCTTAGCTTGTCGCTGACGCTCCTGTAGTTTTCGCTCGTAGTTTGTCAGTGCCTTCTGAATGATGTCGGTAAACTTAGGCTTGTTGGCATAGTAGAGGATTACTTTCTTGGCATCTGTCTCGAACAGTTCAAAGAGTTCCTCCATCGCCTGCAGCAAGTAGCCCGCCAGCACATCGGTGCTGTGTGCCTTCTCGAAACTACCCAGCAACGAGCGACAATAGTCTATGTAAATGCGCCCCACCTCACCTGCACTTCTAGCAAACTCGTGCTTGTTCTTATCAACATCAATGATGCCCAGTTCGTTCTGGAACACAATATTTTCGGGCACCTCAACACCCAGTCGCAATACATCGAACTTGATGTGCTGGTTCTGCTCTACCTGTTTTCTGTTTTGTTCTGCCACGTTCTGTGCAGGTTCCGGTTCTGTAGTCTCTTCATCATCGAAACTAAAACTGAACTGCTGCCACTTAACCAACCAGTTGCGACTGAAGCAATCAATGAGTTCCTTCTTGAAGTCTGGCCCTAAACGGTTGCGGTCGCTACTCTTATAGACGCTGTAGTACGACTGCAAAGCCACGTTATTCAGTTTTTCACGTCTAATAGCTTGCAAGGCATCCTTGTTCAGATAGTCCATGTCCTCAGCGACTATCTGAATCTGGTCTTTGCTTATATCCGTATATACATAACCAACGTTCAGCAGGTCGTTCTTATAGAACTTCTGTTCTGGCATACGCAGGATGCGCCCCACCGTCTGAATGGTAAACTGATTGCTCTGCAACTTACGGAATATCAGCAGCACGGCAGCACGAGGACAGTCCCAGCCCAGTGCAATAGCCTGCTTGAATAGCAGCACCTCTGTCATGCTGTCTGGCTCTTCCAGTCCTTCCAAGTTCTCCTTCTCGCCCGATAGCCATACAGCCAGTTTTTTGTTCTCCGTCGTGATGTCCTTGATGGCTCGCAGATAGGTTTTCACCTGTTCAGCTATGGCAGCATCTTCTGAGGTCATGCTCTCACTGGTGTCGTTGGGTAATTGTACCAACAGCAGAGGATTGATATTTGTTCCCTCTTTCTTATATGCTTCTGCCAACAGTTTCCTTTTCTGCAATGCGCACTCAATCAGATGGATGTTCAGCTCGTTCTCGTCCGTATAACCTTTGGTGATGTCTGGATTCAGCACTACCTGCTTCTTTATCATCTCTTCCTGCACCACCTCTTCACGACTGATGGTCACCTGATGGTCACTGCGTGTCTTGGGCGTTGCCGAGATGCGTATCTCCACTTTGGGGTTGATGCGTTGCAGCACCTTGGCACTCTTGTCTGCCGACTTCGACCAGAACAGGTGCTCCTCGTCTATCACCACCACTATTGGCAGTCCTTGTTCTTCCTGCGTCCTGCGTGTTATCTCGTAGAGCGAGGCCTGCTGCTCCGAGTCGCGCACCATCACGTTCTTCTCCTTGTTGATGCTCTCCCAGTTCACAAACAGTATCTCGCCCGCCTTGATTGTGCCCTCGCTCTGATCCAGCTCGTCATACATCACTGGCTTCAGGAGTCTGGTCTCCGTGAAGTAGTTCTTCATCTTGAAGTAGCTCTGCTGGTGCAGTTTGTTGGGCGCTATCCAGATGAAAGCCACTTGTTGGTAGGGACTGTCGCCACGACTCTGCAACTCCTCCGTCAGGTCTGCCAGCAGTTGCGATGCCATCACCGTCTTTCCGCTACCCGTAGGTGCCTTGAATATCAAGGTCTTCCTGTGACCGCTGAGTCGCAGCAAGTCGATGGTCTCGTCCACCAGTTTGCGCACATATTTCTGCTGATATTTTATTTCTTTCATGCTTCGCCTCCTTCCTCTTGTTCTGCAAACAAGTCTGTCTGGACAGTTGCCTCTTGTATCTTTTCTTCTTCAAACAACTTCTCCCTCCGCTTAGGCAGCACCCGCTGATAGGCATCGTAGATGGCGGCGGGTAGTGCCACCAGTTCTACTTTATCCTCAACCTCGCTGAAGTTGTCGGTAAACGGATAGCGACCTGGCGAGAAGACATAGATTTTCAGACGCTTGCCGCCAAAGTCGAGATGCTTTATTTCCGCAGCTATCTCGTCTATCAGTTCTTCGCGATAGATTATCAGCATGTGCTTCTGTCCGTCATCAAAATAGCGAGCCAACTGAGGTTTCAGCTTAAAGCGCCCAAACGTTTTCAGCTCTTCATACAGGTCTTCCTTGATGCACAGCAGGTCAGTGGCTGCCGCCACCAGTTCACGCATGTTCTTCTGTGTCCTCTCGCGAGAGATGTAGTCTGTCTTGTAATATCGCAGCGTGTTCCGTTTCAGCCCATCGACCTTTACGCCCTTGGGAGTAGTGTATCCCTGTATCACCCGCTTGTTCCGCTCGTAGGTCACCTCTTCGCAGATGTTGTTCTCGTTGTTCGTCACAAGAATACATTGCCTGTGTCCTCCGTCTTCTTCATTCAGTTGCATTGTTGCGTGAAGGGTTGTGCCAGAGCCGGCAAAGAAATCGAGGATGGTGGAAGAATCATCACCTGTTATTTGAATTATTCTTTGTATTAATTTGACAGGTTTAGGATTGGTAAATGTTTTCTCTGAACCAAATATTTGTTTTATAGTTGCAATTGCCTGACGGTTACTTTCTACGTCCTTATTGTACCATAGCGTTTCAACAGGTATATCAGACATATTATCTGCATATAGTCTTGTGTTTACAGACCATCCCGTTTTGGTTTTTACAAACTCAAGCCGATTTTTCTCCTCTTCTACTTTTTCTCGGCTCCAGCGCCAACGACCCTCAGAACCATCAGTTCTTATTGGTAATACAGATGTTCCATCTGGTGCAAATATTGGGAAATACATATTTGGCCTGTCTTCTCGTTTGTCTGCATTTCCCATATATCTTAGAGGTTTCAAATAATACTTCCTTCCCTTTTCATCTGTTTTATTATAATGTTGGGGTACATCTAAAACTTTTATCTTATTTAGCGGTAAGGTTGTTATATCCTTTGCGTAAGTTACAATAAAATCATGACGTGACGAGATAATTTTTGCATCCATTCTTGGAGAATCTGCTTTTTCCCAAATAATGTTAGCTATAAAGTTCGTGCCCCCAAATACCTCATCGCAAAGCAACTTCAAGTTCGCCTGCTCATTATCATCAATGGAGATAAAGATAACACCTTTGTCCGACAACAGCTTTTTGGCAATCTTCAGGCGCTTGTTCATAAACGAGAGCCACTTGGAGTGACGATAGCTGTCTTCCGAGTCCACAAACGAGTCGTTATAGACAAAGTCTTTGTTACCTGTGTTATATGGGGGATCGATGTAGATGACATCTATCCTGCCCTCATGGGTATAACTGAGGGCAGTGAGGGCTTCAAGGTTGTCACCCTCAATGAGTATATGATTAGGGGCATCAGCCTCATCGCTTAATATCGCCTTGTCACGTACTTCACGGAGTACTGGCAGCGACTCGCGGAGCCGTTCCTCTACGTCTTCTGGTTTATCCTCCCACACCAGCCCATACTTCTTGTGCTCACGCAACAGCCCGATGAGGCTGGCGCGCTCGTCGTTGCTGAGACCCTCCAAGGTCTGCAACTTGCTGATGAGTTCAGATTTGTCAATTAGATTTTTCATGCTTGGTAGGAGCTTTAAATCTGTTAGCAATCTGGTTCTTAGTCTCTCAATGTCACACCGAGGCACAAAAAGAAGGCGTAGCGTCTTTCCAATGTATTCGAAGTATAGGCCGCTCCTACCACAGATAGCCTTCAAGCCAAACACAAAAGGAAAGAGTACGCCTATACAGACGTGACTCTCTCGGACAGTTTGGCTTAAATAGTACAATTTGCTTTGGTAGGAGCCTTTATACTTCAAACGTCATTCGACAAGAGAACACGAGTTCTTCTTTTGATACCCACGATGTCTTGCACCGCATCTTCTTTCGCCGCCCCTTTTTGTCTCTACAGTTTGGGCAACAGACACAATGCACCTGCAAAAGTACAAAAATTATTTGTAATTAACTACCAATTTAAGAAAAAAGTAAAAAAGTAAAAAAGTAAAAAGGTAAAAAGGGAAAGT
>ERZ842401.6247-NODE-6247-length-12779-cov-4.553835_pt1 | contig 12779 bp, 12 predicted proteins | sample MGYA00521270_ERZ842401 | MGnify/ENA primary metagenome ERZ842401 (study PRJEB31892, sample SAMEA3878208) | bioreactor metagenome | biome: Moose rumen | place: Sweden | collected 2011-10 | study: EMG produced TPA metagenomics assembly of the PRJEB12797 data set... | reverse complement strand
ATGCCGCCTATCAGGCAAAGATGATATCTTTGCTCAAGCAATACTATCCTGATGCATTCACTCGCTTTGGTCCATCTCTCTGGGATACAATTGGTAAGTTCTATTCCATGGATCTTACCCAGATTGATGTGATAATGTATGACCGTTACTCAATCTTTGGTCCAACCCCAAGACTTCCCTCAGATATGATCCGTTCTATTATGGTTTCCTTGGTAATGCAGAAAACAAACTACACAACCTGGAGTGAAGAACTAAAGATCAATCCTCTTGCCGCAATACTCAGCGGGTTTCACCCGGATGATACTCCCGGAGTTGGTACTTTCTATGACTTCTGTGACCGTTGATTATTCCGGGCCTCTCAGAGCCACCTGTCCGAACTTTGAGAGCCACCATTCCGGAGAATGAGAGCCACCGATTCCGGAGTTTCGGAGCCACTTTACGGTTCCTGAACCATACATTCCTTTATACTATACAAGGCACGCTCCGGCGTGACTACAGATAAAGGAGGGTCACCATTATGACCAAGTATCGTGAAATCCTTCGGCTAAAAAGCTTGGGATTCAGCGACCGAAACATTGCACGAAGTTGCAGTGTTTCACGCAACACGGTCAGGCGTGTGATCGACAGGGCTGATGAGTTAAACATCTTATGGCCTCTCGATTTCGGCATGACCGACGGTGTGCTCGAGGAACTTCTGTTCCCGAGCGAGAAATCGGCGACAGACAGGCGCCTGCCCGATTACAGCTACATCTGCAAAGAGCTTTTGCGGAACGGTGTCACCAAAAAACTTCTGTGGATCGAATACTGCGAGGGATGCCGGCAGGCCGGCGAAGAGCCTCTCATGTATTCCCAGTCCTGCGAGTACATCCGCAGGGATGAGCAGAAACGGCGTGCGACCATGCACATTCCCAGAAAGCCGGGTGAACAGATCGAAGTTGACTGGGCGGGAGATCCCGCACACATCATCGATCCGGACACTGGTGAGATCACCGACTGCTGGCTGTTTGTAGGAGTTCTGACTTACAGCCAGTACACGTATGTCGAAGCTTTCATGAACGAGCGAACCGGGAACTGGATCAGGGCCCATGTCCACATGTTTGAATTCTTCGGCGGCGTAACTCCTATGCTTGTGGCCGACAACTGTACAACAGCTGTTGATCACCAAAAGAGCGACTGGTACACACCCGTGCTCAATACGACGTATCACGAAATGGCGGAGCACTATAATATCGCAATCCTGCCGGCCCGTGTACGCCGTCCCAAGGACAAATCGAATGTAGAAGGTTCCGTAGGCAAGATATCCACCTGGATTACCGCCGCCTTGCGGAACGAGCAGTTCTTCTCGCTGGCGGAATTAAACGATGCCATCCGGAAGAAACTTGACTCCTACAACGCCAGACAGTTCCAGAAAAAGGAATGCAGCAGGCTCAGTCTGTTTCTTGGGGAAGAACAGCCATTACTGGCACCTTTGCCTGCTACACCCTTTGAACCGGCCGAGTGGAAGAAAGCCACAGTCCAGTTCAACTATCACATCGCAGTAGATGGTATGTACTACTCCGTGCCTCATCAGTATATCAAAGATAAGGTCGATGTGCGGGTGACAGACACTACTATTGAAGTTTTTTACAATCACGACCGGATCGCTTCCCATCGCCGGCTTCACGGCAGGAGCGGCCGGTATTCCACGATCACGGAGCATATGCCCGATGATCACCAGAAATATCTGGAGTGGAACGGCGACCGTTTCCGCAGATGGGCGGATCAGATCGGGCCGAACACACGAAAGGTGGTTGATACAATCCTTACCTCCGGCCGGGTCGAACAGCAGTCATACAGAAGCTGTATGGGACTGCTGCGGCTGGCGGACAAGCATACGTCACAGCGTCTTGAAAAAGCTTGTGAACGGGCATTGTCTTACAGTGCGAAGCCTAGCTACAAAAGTATTAAAAATCTACTCACTGTCATGAAGCAGGAACCGGATGCCGGCCTTTCTTCAGGTACAGATGCACAGACGAAACCGCGCGGTATTACCAGAGGCGCCGGATACTATGGAGGTAAAAGATCATGACAAACGAAAGCACTATTAATAAACTCATTGAAATGCGCCTTACCGCTATGGCCGACGCTTTCCGTATCCAGAAGGATGATCCTTCAATGAAGGAAGTTCCCTTCGACGACCGACTCGGCATGCTCGTTGATATCGAGTATACCAGCAGAAAAAACAACCGGCTCAAAAGGCTCATCCGCAAAGCGGAATTCGAGCAGCCCGATGCTTCTGTCGCCGCAATCGACTATCACTCTGGCAGGAAACTTAACAAAGCATTGATCGAACGCATGGCGAACTGCGAATACATCACAGAGTACCGGAACATCTTTATTACTGGCGCGACCGGAAGCGGAAAAACATATATGGCCTGTGCATTCGGTATGGAAGCCTGTAAACAGTACTACACAGTCCAGTATGTCCGTCTTCCGGATCTGCTTCTTGATCTGCAGGCTGCCCGGGACAATGGGAACTTTTCCAGTACACTGAAGAAGTACACAAAGCCAGTTCTGCTGATCATCGATGAGTGGCTTCTTCTGAAACTCACTGAGCCGGAGGCCAGAAATCTGTTTGAGCTGATCCATAAACGTCAGAAGAAATCTTCCACGATCTTCTGCTCCCAGTTCAGGGAAGAGGAATGGTATCAGCAGATCTGTGGCGGCGAGAGCACACTTGCCGATGCGATCATGGACCGTATTTCTTACGATTCCTACAAGATCGACATCGAGAGTGCCGATCCTTCCAAAGATATCTCAATGAGAGAGATCTATGGGCTGGATCCCACCAAGGCGCGTTAACAAGCAACTATAAAGCGGGGTGGCTCCGAAAGTCCGGACAGGTGGCTCCGCCACCACCGGACAGGCGGCTCTGCCGCCCCGTAATATTCAATTTAATGCAAACACCAGATATTTATCGCAACTTACGTATCCGCTTTCAACCGATATGTCCTATTTCTGTTGCTTCTCAATGCTTCTATTTCCTCCATTTTGGTAAGTATATCTCTTGCCCTTGCCGTACTGAGCCCTATCTCCTTGGAAATCGCTGCAGTATTTGCCTCTCCTACATCACCTAGATACATTATGATATTCTTATACTCTACACCCTCACTACAGTTTAAAATCATCAACAAGTTTTTTTATTTCCTTTGAATTTGTTGATGAAGCTGTATAATCCACCTTCTCTATAAAAGAATTCCTTAGTGCATTTTGAATCTTGCCTATAACATAATCAAAATCTAAATCATTTATTTTTTCATCAATATAAATTTTTTTATAAAGTGCAGTCAGCATTAAGGCCATTGACGTTTGAAACTTATAACTTTTACTAGCTATACCGTATATCTCTCTCGATATAGGATATGGCGTTATCTTCGTACACTGCAAAAGCCATTTATTATATGCATCAAAACTAGATTTCATCATCTGTACATCAGATTCTACCTGTTTTTCATCTTTATTATTAAAATAATCGCATTTAATCTTCATATAATTTGTTGCATAAGTTGTTGAATCCTTGAATTCATCATTTATCCCATATTCTAATACATACAAAATTGTAAAAATTCCTTCATGCACTTTTTTCTTTAAATATCTATCTTTGGTCACATTGTAAATACAAGACAATTCATTATTCTTATCATTAAATATTTTTTCTACAAAAGAATTGACATAATCATTGTACGGAGATGCATACACTGCATTTCTTATTTCTTGTTGCGTTAGAGCTTTTGTTCCCTTGTTATATCTATTAAACACCTCTAATTCAAATTTTTTCCCTGGAAAGTCACGAAATACATATGCTGGTAATTTATGACCAATTAGTTCCTCCCGAGCCTCTATTGGTAAATCGCTAAATCTCAACCCTTCGTAATCTGTTAATAATTGGAGCCCTGTTAATGGAAACATCCCCTTTCTATATCTATAAAAAGAATATAGCCGATGTTGACCATCAACAACATTGAGAACCTGTACACCATTTAGACGAGAGGAGCACAAAAAAACTGGCGGTATTGGTATCCCCACCAATATAGACTCAACCAACGAACTTTCATCTTCTACCGAAGCCCGGTATTCTCTCTGATACTCTGGCTTCAAAATCAAACTATCGCTGTACTCTAATCGTATGTCTTCATCTATCTCATCAGAAGTTTTTTCTTGTAGACCGTACCCCTTATCAATGGACTCAACTAAGTATTTTATTGTTTGGTCTAAACTAATAGGCTTTACTCTAAATGATGTGTTATTCATTTTCATTCTCCATTTTCAAATATTCCATAACATTGTTTTTTAGTAAAATATCTTTTGATACCGAAGTTAATTCGGGATACAGCTTATTAAACCGCATCCCCATTGCGTACAATTCAGATATTATTCTTCTTGCTCTGGTATGAGGTATTATGATCTTTCTAAGCACATCTTTGGCAATGTCAATCTTCTCCAATGGCGGTGATTCCTTTTGAAATAGAACAAATACTCCATTTTGCGCAATCACTCTTGGATTTATCTTTCGAGCCGTGACTGCACATGGGTATTCTATAGCATGAATCGAAAGGTCATAAGATGACAAATTCACAATGTCTTTATTATCAATAGCTTTTTTATTCAGATATCCACAATCCAACAACCACACAACGGATGTTTCTTCGTCATCTTTATCAAATGCTTTTTCTACAGCAAACATTAAAGACACTAAATGGGAAAATGTAAAATCCAGCAATCTTGTCGGCACTCCAAAATGTTGAGCATAAACCAGCCATTCATAGTCATTCTGTATATTTGAACCATGTCCATAAATGTATTGCAATGATTCATTCTTGAAGTCATCTAAAAATAACTCTATTTGGCTATCAGAGAAAATGCGCATCCCCGTTTCATCTAATCGCAAAGCAGACGGAAAAAGACTTTGATCTCTCCATTGTCCTCTGGAAAGAGAAAATTTAGGAAAATTCTCGTTTATAACTGATATATATTGCTCTACATTTTCAACAAAATACTCTTTTATTTCCAAATGCTAGCTCCTTTTGCATACACTATAACAGTGTTTCTATTTGCGAGATCCTTACTCAATCAATTTGTTTTCAATGTGTTTTTTATAAAACTTCTTTCGATTATACTATTTTTCATCCTTTTTCATGTTTTTAAACATAATATCTTCGATGCTTTTCCGTTCGCCGTAAAACACTCTATTGGCCTCATCCCTCTTCTTTTCTGCATTTCTAACCTTATCAGCAATTGCCTTTTCTTTTTCCGGTGTTAATCTTGGAATCGGTATTGTTGCAACAAAATTTGGGGTAATATGGTCTACTACAGATGCATATATTCCTTTTTCCAGCAACACTTTGCCGATATTATCTGTAGAAAGATAAGCATACACATAATATGGATCGATCAGAGTGTCATCCACAACAACCCTTATCACGTGTTCTGAAACCATTGTTCCTGACATTCCGTCTGTCACCATTACTACTCTTCCGGTAGAACCGGATCTAGTTATAAGTATCCAATCTTTCTCTACAAAATGTTTTGATGCCGGTTTATAATCTCTCGGTTGATACTGAAGATCAAATGGCCGTATTTGAAGTATTTGTGTTCCTGAATAGAAAGGAACACTTTCCGGTCCTTCGTCAACGTAATTTCGTTTGTGTCGTCCTGGGTAAAAAATACCATGCTCAACAACCAAATCCCCCAATCTAACTATTTCAACTATGTCCTCACCAACTGCCTCCTCCAGTTCTTTTGCAAGATTGTTCTTATTTGGATCCCAATACCATGCATCAATTCTGTTCATAGGATCATCAAATATCCTTTTGGCATTTAGGACAAAACAACTAGGCGCATGCTCATTTGATACATTCCCATCCTTCAACATGCCATGCATTAGGTAGTAATTATATTGTTCAAGGATTTCTGGTAAATCGTTCCAAATTACTTCCTTCCCATTCTCATCAAGTAGATTCATTCCATTTGAATCTTTTCTATATAAGACATTTCCCCTGCGATCATGTCCCACAGCTTCCGATACAGCCATAAAAATAGGATAATCATCCGTGATTTCCTTCACTTTTTTCAGAAAAACCAAAGAAGTTTTTGTACCAGTATGAGGCTGAAATGCCTCTCTTGGCAAATCTACTATGGCTGTTATCTGCACTTTTGATAATAACCATTTTCTAAACTCTATACTCTCTTCTTGAGCACCAGATAGATTTTGCTTAGGCAAAACTATTACCATTCTTCCGCCTTCTTCTGTATCCGTGGCGTCTTTCAAATACAAAATATCTCTTTCAACAAATAGTTTATCCGGATCTTGACCATCCAGCAATTCATCCGTTGGCTTTCCATTATGCAATCTATGACCTAATTCATATTGCTCCAGAACATAATCTCTCGTATCATCAATTTTGGTTCCAAATGGCGGATTTGTCGTTATTACATCTACACTCCCCGGTTTAATCCTTTTCCTGAAATTGGAATCCAAGCTATCATATGGCTCCAAAGAGTCAAAATTGTATATATTACTTTTGCCATCACCTACAATAGCCATATAGGATTTTGATATTCTATATAACAGAGGATCAATATCAGTACCATATATATATTTATCTGCATGATCTTTCAAAAGAGAATTCAATTTATCTTTTGTAAATCCTCTGTTAGAATATAGCTCTCCTATTTGCTTGCGCAACTTCTCTATCGCAATTGAAAGAAAGCCTCCTGACCCACATGCAGTGTCAAGAATTAGTTCATTTTTTTCATATGAAGGATTAATAACCTCCATCGCAAATCTCACAATCTCTCTTGGTGTAAAGAACTGTCCACTTTCACCTTTTAAAGTAGACGGCAGTAAAATCTCATATGCATCTCCAAGAGCGTCTGTATTTGTCTCTTCATGCATTAATGCAATGCCTTGCAGTTCACTAACAATATATGCTATCCATTCACTATCATATTCTAAAGATTCGCCTTTAAACATCTTACCAAAGTCAGGATCTTTTAGTAATTTTTGATACAGTATCTCTATACGATCTTTAATATGAGCCTTCCCCTCCAATGAAGATAGCTCGTTTGGAGTGGCTCTAAATTCACAAAGATCACTTGGACTTATCTCATCCATTATCTTACAAAAAAGAAGTTTAATAACCTCTACAGCTATGTTTTCCTCTCTTTTTATTGGACCATTACCATATAATTTGTAATACATCCTGCTAAACAACAGTTTAAGAGCTTTAGCAGGTTTAAGATCCTGCTTCCTGTATTGGCCTATGGTTTCTTGAGTTTCCCCATATCTCGGAAGTGTAGGTATGCTTATAAACTTTGTCGGATCATTAGCCAAATCTCTATAATGATAGAATGGTCCTTCACTATTCTTCTCATATCCGGCAAACCATACACAATACGGAGCTGTAGTAGCAGTAACATACGAAAAAGCCTGTAAATCATATTTCTTTTTTGGTGTTTCTATCTCTATAATGATATATGCATTTTCTTGACGATGAATATCACTGTTATATACCACTATATCAACTTCTTCCGCATTTCTTTTTGCGCCCCTTTGCAAAACCACCTCAATATCTATATTGGCTTTAGGATACCCTAAATCATCTATCAAAATATGCTCAAACAATTGACGATATGCTTCCTCCGGATTGTTTTTTACCTCTTTTCCAGTTGCATAATCATAGAACTTACTCTCACCCATTTTTAACCCTCCATCGCACTTCTTCCGCTCTTAATCCACATATCGAGCTCCGATTTTTTAAATTTCCATAGTTTTCCTACTTTATGAGCAGGAATATCAGTTTTTTTTATCCAATTTCTCACTGTATCTTTTGTTACATCCAAATACTTTGATGCCTCGTCAATACCTATCCACCCATCCAAATTCTCTATCATTGTGCACATCCTTTCTATCTAAAGAGTAATGCTTCTTATAAGATAGCACATATGTTCTATGTTTTCAATATGTTTTTGTCGTATTTGCTAGCATTTCATTAATTAGCATAATATTGCATAAAATTATGCCTAATACATTATCACCAAAAGCCATATTACGAACAAATCATTTCTTTCGATACAACCTCTTCAGCGCTTGCTAAAGTATTATTCATCATCTGCACCCACTGCATCTGATCCGATGCCTTCAGCCGTTCATCAACACCCTGTGTCCGAGTCATCTGCTCCACGATAACATCCATTCGCTCCTCTGCCTGACGTTGAATACTTAAGCAATGCTCCTTTAGCGTACCCTCAAGCATCATTCCGGAATATATGCCTCTCCGATGCTCTTTTAGGAAGCTCCGACGCATCAGCCCCCATTTTGTCAAAGGCTCCTCCGGTTCTTCATTTGCTCTCAATGCCGGAATATAATAGTCTCCACATTTTACATATTCAAGTTCCATGATCCACCTCCATCAAATTGCTATCTGCTGTTTCTTATGCTGATCTTTCTCATGTGCCTTACGGAACGGTTCCTGCTCTGTCAGGATGATCTTCTTCTCTGCCATTCTTTCATGAATAGATACTCGCTCTCTCTTCTGTTCCTTTGGCTTTATAAATTCCTTGAAAGCCTCAAATAGATTGTGATTTTGAAGAAATTCCTTACATTTATCAAGTCTGTCCGTCAGCGTCTTAATCTTTGAATCTTTGGTGACCATATCTTTCGCCATCTCCTCTACCGCTTTATCCTTTGTTCTGGTTACACGGAAGATTCGGAGCATCTTTTTCCAATCTGCTTCCGCCACCTTAACATATCCCGTTTCCTGTCCCAGCGCATTTCTGATCTTCTGTGCCACCGGCTTGTCGGAATCATTCGCCACAGCATCATCAGCCAGTTTCAGATACTTTTCCTGTAAAGTATTTTTCGTTAAGATATCGCCATCCAGAATCTCCTGTGCTTTTTGTACACGGCTTTCAGCATCCTCCGCTTCCTTTATTAGATCATCTCTGGCCATCTCAGCAGCTTTTACATCCAATTGCAGCTCTTCCTTTTCCGCAGTCAGTCCGGCGTTTACTATCTGGAGTTCCGCTGTCTTTTCCTTGTATTCCTCTACTTCCGTCATAGCTGCCTTATACTCCGGCAGTGAAAGCCCGGGACGATCAACTCCCTTTTCGGTTATCTCAATCCCACGCTCGCGTGCCAGCACGGTCAGATATTCCCTTTCCCGGATATGCCACATCGAGGTTTCATTCTCCAACTTATTCTTAGCCCTTGGGATACCCATCTGCTGATAGGCTTTGGTCAGGCTGTTCCTTGTCTCAAGGCCGGTCTTATATCCATGCGCTACCGGGATATAATCTATATGAAGATGCGGTGTTGCCTCATCCATATGCAATACCATATTGAAAACATATAGATTTGGATTTCTCTCTTGAAAGGTTCTGGCATATTCATCCAGGATCTCCGCTGCGGTCTTTGCATCCACAGTGATCTCTCCATCAGGTCCCACAATTCCGGTATCATACATATCGCCGATCTGTACTACATTCTCATAAAAGACCTTTTCTCCATTACCGGATCGCTTTATCTCAGATATATAATCATCTTTTCTCCGGTCTTTCCGTTTCTGCTTCGCATTATAGTTATCCAATGCCTGCCCGAAGCACTCCTTATACGCAGCCTTTAATGGCTGCACCACATATGATTTGTTAAGATGCGTTCTTTCCGGGTCTACATTCTCCGTATAGAATTTTCTATTATTATGGTTCATATTTCCTCTGCCCAGTACAAAGGATATCGTTTTTCCTGCCATTCAATTCACTCTCCTTTCTTTCAGATCCATTTTTATGGGAGCAATTCACTTCTGCGGTTCTGTTACTCTTGCCAAGAGTAACGCCTAAGGACTTTTGACACTACGCATCAAAAGTCCCGGCGCTCTGCGAGGCTGGTGCGGAGCAAAGGCTCCTCCGCACGGCTTCCTCACGGAAGCCCATGGGCGCTATGATATCCACCGGATATCAAGAACGGAAATATTGCTATCAGCCTGATATCCATATTTCCTAATCGCCCATATCCAGAGCGAAGTCGATAATACCTGCCTCAACTTCTACTTCGCTCTGGTCTTTCACCTGCTGCGTACTGCTTTGCCCCTCATCTACTGCAGGTGAAATAACACCTCTGCCTATCCTTGCATCCATATCCTGGCAGAGGTGAAGGACATCCGAAAGCATATCTGTGATCTGCTTTTCGGATGCTGGGACGGTAATGCCGCCCCTGTCCTTTTCCCTCACAAGCTCTGCAAGCACATCTGCAGCAGCTCTTTTTCTGGAACATCTGTCATGAATGTATTCCCATGCCAACATATGATCCTGATCATCTTTCCGAAAACGTACAAGGATGGTCTTATACTCTGCTCTCATGCCGCAGATCCCTCCTTGCCGATCTTGCGCTCCGCAAACAACTCATAACCTTTAGCATTTGCACAGATATCATCGTAAAAGGTCACATTGCTATAATCAGCGAGTGAAGAATAGTTCTTAAGCAGACACCCACCGCCACCAAAAACATGTAGTCTTGTATCTATCTCATCATATCCGTAAACCTTGAGCTGACCTATGATCTCTTCGGCATATTTTTGTGCTATATCTGCCGTCTCAACCGATATGTCATCGCTCCTGTTACGGCATCCGCTTATGATCCTCTCCTCAATCTTCATCTCATCCACACTCCGTCCAATCTTCCTGGAAAGTACGCTCTGAATCTCTCTAACACAGAAAGACACTCCATAATCGATCGTAACAAGACTCTTTTCTACCGGTTTCCCATTGATCACTCTTGCGATATTCATTGTGCCATTACCGATATCCAGGATCATGTTGTCTCCGGGCATTTTTCCGATCATAGCCGTTTCCGCAAATCCCTGCGGGAAAATCAGCACCTTTTCGATATGAAGATGATAATGTTTCCCTTTATAATCAAACTCCGGATCTGTATTCTGCATAAGGTACTCCCTGAATGCATTTTTCTGGCCGGATACCCTCGCAAGTGGAAGACCTACGGCAAGGATCAAATTTGCTTCAGTGAATCCGCCCTTATGCTTCAATTCCTCTGCAATCGCCGAAAGGGTAAGCAGATAAAAGTTATCATCCACAGTCTTCTCACTCCGATAGGTCAGATGGTTCTCTCCGACAACATACGAGACTCCCTGGTAAGTAAGAACGCTCTCACTGGCAATCGCATCCCCAGTCATCTTCTCTATCCCGCAGCGAAATACCTCATGTGCCGTCTTAATGTTTCCATATCCATGATCAATACCTATGATCACAGGCTTAAATTCTGAAATGCTCTTCATGATATTCTTCCTCCGTTTCTTGAAATCATATAATTTCACTCTTTTGGTAAAAACGCCGTTTACACCGTTTACAATGCCTCAAACCCTTGTAAATCCTGCATTTCCTTGTAAACAGGCATTTTATTTCTCGTTTGCATTTGTAAACGTAAACTGTAAACGGGCATTAAAAAACTTTTTTATTTGAATGGCAGATCTGATATGTCTGATATCGTATAGAAACCATCCTTATCGGTTATCCTTTTCCATCCCCGCTGTATACCGTATGTGGTTCCTGTAAAACGATGGGATGACACAGGTTCCCAGCCTTCTATGGATGTGTTCATGATCTCATTAATATTCTTGATCTCCCATTTCTTTGGTTCATCATCACCATGCCCAAGCGCAAGTTCAAAGATCATCCTGCTGCATACATATTCCTCACCACAACTATCAAGCCACGCTTGGATAATCCCGATATTTGTATCTTCCGGCATAAATTCTTTCTGAAGCTCTTTCAGATGCACCTCCATATCCTTTGGAAGTTTCAGATCATGACGTGCGCTTTTACGATACAGAGCCATCGCTTCCGCCCATACCTGCACCATATAAGCACGCGCCTCTTCCTCATCCTCCAGGATATGCTTTTCAACTCTTTCCGGATGAACCATGATCGGTGCAAATCTTCTGTTTCCGGTCATATCAAACGGCAAAAACTGCAGATCATTGGATGTTCCGACAAATACACACTGTCTCGGTCTGTCCTCCGGATATTTTTCATACGGAACCTTATATGTTTCTTTCGTCCGGCTGAGAAAGGATTTAATCTCCTCGATACTTTTTGCGTTTACCGTTCCGAGCATTTCCGACATTTCTATAAACCAATGTCCCTGCATTTTCCTGTATACCTGTTCATCATCGATCTTTTTAAGGTCATCGGAGAACCAGTCATCGTCGATCGCCAGAAAGCGGAAAAAAGTTGATTTTCCGGCACCCTGACCACCGAGGACTACACCAACATCCGCAACTACAAGCACACGAATGTCTGGGGCGCCGACCTGACCGGCATCTCCACTTCATAAGAGCTTCCGAGTACTCATCCTCATCAACGCCAAGATATTTTGTCATAACATATTTGATACGTTCTTCCCCATCCCACTCAAGAGATTCCAGATACTGTTTGATCGGATGATATCCGTTTTCACTCGCAATGATATGTATTGCCTTATTGATGTTATTCTCGCTTCTCAACCCGTAATTATTTTCCATATATCGTTGTATCTGATACTCATCAACTTCTGTCAGATTACCGGAAAGACTTCTTTTCCATCCCATCTTCATTTTGAGATCCAGGCGGCAGGTAAGCTCATTTTTTCGTATTGCCCCCTTTCAGCATGGGATCACGATAAAACACTGTCATGCAATTCTCTATGGTCTGTTTCACTCCTCCTTTATCACCTTTCTCAAGATCAAGCC
>ERZ842401.6246-NODE-6246-length-12780-cov-3.357878_pt1 | contig 12780 bp, 13 predicted proteins | sample MGYA00521270_ERZ842401 | MGnify/ENA primary metagenome ERZ842401 (study PRJEB31892, sample SAMEA3878208) | bioreactor metagenome | biome: Moose rumen | place: Sweden | collected 2011-10 | study: EMG produced TPA metagenomics assembly of the PRJEB12797 data set... | reverse complement strand
TTTCTCTAACGAATCAAGTTCCTCCTTTAACTCAATCATCGTAGTATATATAAGCGACAATTCGTCATTAAGAGGCGATATTGCTAATTGAGAAATACCATTTGTATATTGAAATGAACAGCTTATAGATTCATCACTTATCATTAATACTTCTTTACTGAAGTCATCATAAGTTATGAAAACAGTATGGTATTCCGTTGCTCCTTCGTCTGAATGATTAATTGTTGAATGGCTTACCAGCGGAGCAGCATCGTTTTCCTCATCTATTGTAAGGCAATAATGGTCTTCATAACCATTAGTTCCATCGTCATATGCAACAACAATCTCATCAGAACTATTTGTTATAGTATAATTACCCCCATTGCTCACAACTTCCGAAGTTCCATCACCATTTGTGATAATATAACTAGTGGTATTGTTCTCTACAACTTCTTCAACTGTTTTATAATAGTTCATCGAAGCGTTTAAACCAAACATATTATTAAATGGTGTATTAACGTTCTCACCATAATAAAATGTTATCTCACCGATTGAACTATTTGTGCGGAAGTCTGTACGCTTATAACTGAGAGCGCCAGTGTAATCATCAATGTATGTTGTTCCGGCTAATCCATGATCTTGAACCAATTCTGTTTCCTTATACTCTTTTTCAAGAGTAGAATATTCAACAGTCATGTAGGGATACTTTGATGTGCTGGCATTCTCGCATGATGCAATTGTCGTTTTAGTTGTTCCATCACGGCCCTGGAGAACCATTATGCGATTCATATCAAGGTTCTGATACCACTTGGAGGTAAGCTCTGTTATATCAAAACTCAATTGTGCAGGGGTACTGGGAGTTCTCGCTGCATCAATTACATTATCTGTAGGATTAATACGCGTACTCCAAACAACAGTAGAAACATATGTACTTGGCACCGTTGCATTTTCCGGCAATGCAGTAAGTATAATGTTGCTTGGGTTAGTAACATTAGTTGTGGTAAAAACATTGAATGTCGAATTCTTTATTACAGAATTTGCAGGGAGCTGCGGTAAAGTTTTGATGTTATACACACCCCAACTCTTTGATGAAGAATTCTGGACAGCAACAGTTGATAAAGTCGATTTATTGTTTGTCAATGTAGAAGAAATATATGTGTCTTCAATTGGCACATTTGATCCGGATTTTTTGATTGTTATTGTAGGATCAATGGTTACAGGATATACGGTTTCTTTATTGGCAAGCCAATCGCCATCAGGAATATAAACCAATTCATAACCGTTTTCGGTTTTATTTAACTGTGTTATTATCTTTTCGGATTCATTACCAATACTATCATACATGTACGGACTTTCAACAACGAAAATCGGTTCACCAGAAGCATCTGAAACAGTTATTGAATTATCATCACTAAGTGATGCATTCATTCCGTTTGTACTGAGTTCATAACGAATTTCATAGTCATTGGAAGGAACTGAACTAAGAATTATATTTTCCTTGAAACCATTTGAATTAACAGTAAACTCAACATCAGACTTTTCAAAGATATTCTCATATTTTACAGTTGAGCTCAATTTATTGATATTGCTTTCAATAAATGCGAGTTCTTCAACCTTTTTCTTATCTGATGAAAAATCTTCTGCCTTTTCGATTTTTGCATTTTTCGAACGGCTATTCTCAGTATCAAGCAATTTGAAAGATATTTCATTGCCTTCAAACTCCAAACTAATGTCAGAATCTTTTGAAAATGCCTTGGGTAACTCAACGCTAAAATCATTACTCTTGTTTGTGAGTATTGAAGCATCTTTTTCAGACTCAATCAAAGTATTGTCAATCTCAATCAATTCTCCGTCTTTTTCATAGTGTAACGGAGCGGTCGATGAAATTAACAAATTAGTTCCGTAGGATGTTTCGTATGTTTTTGAATAAATTTCACGCTTTTCAGACATTTCTTCGACTGTCAAAGGTTCATCTATTATTCCATAATCATTATTATTGCTTTTACCAGAAAACTCAAGTGAATAAGCGGATAAAGGAATCAATGAAAACAGCATGACAAAACAAAGAAGTATAGCAAGTGCTTTTTTCACATTTTTCATAATTAGTACTCCTTTTTAATAAAATTTCTTCTTGTGAAAAAGTTTTGTTTTTTAACTTCTATCACTCCTTAAAAAGAATATTTCACCGCTTTTAAGGTAAATAATACCTTAATTAACTAATACCATAATTAAAAAGAAATTCAAGATTACGTACCAAAAAATAGAAAAAAGAGGACAAATAATAAAAAGGCTATGTGTAAAATGTAACACACAGCCCTTTTAAAATGTGATTTTTTACGGAATTGGAATTGCAATTACTAGTTTAAATTCAGAAGATTTATCATTATATTGCCACTGCAAATCACCGCCATATTTATTAACGATTCTGTTGATACTTTTTGTCCCATAACCATGGAATTCACCTTTTTTCTTAGTAGATTTTAATGCTCCATCTTTAACTGTTGGCTTTTGCTCACAACTATTTAATAATATAATTTTGCAATATGAACTCATACTGCTACTAATCTCAAGTGAAATATGCTTTTCTTGAGATTGTTCTGCAGATTCAACAGCGTTATCAAGCATATTATTAAAAAGAGACGATAAATCAATGTCTTCGATAAATGATAAATTTTCAGAAATTGTTTCTGTTGAAAAAGCTATGTTCTTATCACGACAGATTTCAACATATTTATTAAGAATAATATCGAGTATTTTGTTTTTTGTTTTTGCAATATTACTATACTCTTCAATCTCTCCAAGCATTCCCTTTAAATAATTTTTAACATCCGGTGAAGTTGACATGCGTCAATGGTTTGAATGTGGTTTTTGTAATCATGTGTTAAGATTTGCATCTGATCATTCTTCTTTTCTAAGAGTGATAAATATTGCAAGTCAATGGCATTCCTTTGATTTGTCAATTCATATTCTATGAGTTTTTGATTGTTATTCTCTGCTCTTTCATAAACAATGTAAATTACGATGTTTAGTATCAAAAGTATGAATGCAGCCGAAACACTTAAAAATGTTTGTTGAAAGTTCATAATAATATCATCTGTAAGAGCTTTAAAAACTAATATAGCATAAGCTGTTCCAATAGGGAGAGATGAAAGAATAAACCATTTGCCCCAGTTTTTAGGATTACTTTCTTTTGATGATAGTTTTGAAAGAATTACACTAAAAAAGAAGTATATAATACGACTGATTATTACTCCCAACTCAAAGTGATTGTTCACACTTTCTTTTGAAGAAATGTTAAGAAACAATGCAGTAGAATATGCTGTTAAGAATTCTGCGATTGTTTGAATAACAACCAAAGCAATACTGTGGAATATAGCAGATTTTATTGAACTTTTGAAAAGGAGCTTAATTATTAAAAGATTTACTGCAAGAATGAACAAGAGATTGACTAGTTCAATGTTTATCACATAGTGATATATAAGCATTGGAACCAAATAGATGCCACAAGATAGTACAATAGTTAGTGCTTTATTATAGCGTGATTCATATATGTTCTTTGCATAAATGAATACAATAACAGCTTCGGTTAAATAGGTGAATATTAAAAACAGTTCGCTAAACATTATTATCTCCTTTCCAAAACATTAAAGAACGCATCTTTGATTTCTGCCTGTTTGCTGGGGGCTATATTAACTTCAATTCTTTCTAAGATATGACCGCGTTCATCTTTTTTTGCTAAGACAAGCATTTTTCTGGTATGACTTATCGAATAATCAAGGTTTACAATATAACTTGAATGAGGACAAACAAACGATGAAGAATTTAATTTATGCTTCCAAAAGGAAATGTTTTCCCTAGAATAATAAATATCTTTACAGGTCATTATTCTCGTCTTTTTTCTTTGAGTTTCAATCATAATAATTTCATTAGAGTAAACTCGTACATCTTGTTTTGAATTCATGTCATAAAAAACAATTAACTCTCTACTAATCAATTCAGAAGCATCGTCTAATGCTTTATATAATCTTATAACATCTATTGGCTTAGGCAAAAATCTAAAGGCATTGATTTTAAAAGCATCATCCAAATAATTGTTGTGCGAGGTTATTACTATTATTATACTATGTGGACTGTTTTTCTTTAAGATTAATCCGGCACTTATGCCATCAAGATTACCCATTTCTACATCTAAGAATATAAAATCAAACAACAAACTACTTTTTAAGAGAGCCTCTCCACTATCAAATTGAAAAAGATTTATAGGTATACACTTCTCCTCAAAATAGTTTGCAATTAGATCCTCCAAATGAGATCTGAAAATTTTATCATCGTCACAAATTGCAATATTCATATGTTTCTCCATAAAAAAAGTATATTAGGTGCTTGGCACACACCTAATATACCATAGATGATTCGTTTTGTAAAATAGCTACTTTTTTTGTGCGAATGCTTTTGCTATTATCAAAAATGATTCTAAATCATTAAGTTCACATAGGTATAGATTTTCTTCAATTTCACAAATGAGTTCCTTTATAGTTTTGCTTTTTCTATCATGACCAAGCAAAAAATAATCTGGAGTTTTTTCAAGAGTAAGGCTAAGCTCCTTAAATGTTTCGAGTCCAGTTCCTGATTTTCCTTTTTCAAGTCTTGATACTTGTTTGTCGGTTAACTCTATGTCAGCAGGTAATTTATTAATAAGATCTGCTTGTGTCCAGCCTAGCTTATTCCTTTGTTTTTTTAAACGATTTCCCACTTCTTCTAAATAAGTCATTTTATCACCTCATTTAATAATTTAGCAATAAACAGAAAATAATTGAACGCATAATATTAGAAAAATCTCATAAAACGAGAAAAACAAAAAAATAATTAGATTTTTCTAATAAAAAGCGAAATAAAAACAGTTTTTACCCATATTTACATATTTTGAGCCAATGAGTTGATATTAAACACTTTTATGTTTTAAAATGAAATCACCAATTTTGAAAGGATGATTAAAATGAGAAATGCAAAGCCCCCCAAAAAGATGTTAACAAAAATGGTTAAAAAAGTCATTGACGATTCACTAACCATTGACACCCTGGGAACAACATGTATTATTTATTATCAGCCTAAAGTTCCTAAAGGAATTGAAAAATTCAAGAAGAAAACTGATGATAAATAAACTGTCTGTTCTTGCTGCTAATCAATTATTGAAGCACAATGCCATTTCAGACGATGAAAAAGAACTGTATGAATACGGTATATTTATCTTGTTATCGTATCTTTTTTATAGTTTTTTTACATTTACATGTGGATTTGCTTTAAAATGCATTGGTAGTAGTATCGCTTTTTATTTCACATTCCAAACAATCAGAAAATTCGCCGGTGGTTATCACGCTTTAACAGAAACTCGTTGTGAGATATTATCGATGATTTCCATTCTTGTTGTTATTGTGTTAATCCGATTATCAAAAACATATGATTATCAAATTGCATTAATAATTATCACCGCTTTATCTGCAGTTTGTATATTTTCATTATGTCCTCTAGACACAAAGGAAAAACCCTTAACAAAAGAAGAATTTAAGCGTTATCGCAGGTGTTCTATGTTTACTCTAACAATTATATCTGCAATAATTATTCTTTCAGTAACTTTAAGAATTAAATCCATTTTATACCCGACTTGTTTAAGTCTAATACTTGAGAGCATACTATTAATTGCAGGTAAGATCAAAAAACTAAGAGAAAAAGATGCTGAAAAACAATCTCTTCGGAACATATCTTAAAGATAAAAGGAACGAAAAAGGAATCTCTTTAAGAGAGCTCGCAAAGAGAGTAAATATTTCACATTCATATCTTTCAAATTTAGAGAATGGCAAGAAACCTCCGCCGAGTAATAAGCTTCTTATTGATATCGCTGAAGCACTATCTCTTAACAAAGAATCGCAAAGATTATTGTTTGATATAGCGGTGAAAGCAAAGGAACTCCAGCGTAGTGACTATACAATCCCTGCTGACATTTCTAAATATCTTTCTGAAACTGTTGCAGCAAGGCGTTTTATAAGAGAAGCAGATAATCAAGGATGTTCTAATGACTTTTGGGATGAAATATTGCGACAGTTAACAAACAAAAATATATCCCAGTAACATGGGATGTATTTTTTGAAATTCTTGGTAACCAAAGGTGAACAAAAAGGAAGAATATAATGATAGTTATATCTACTCCCCCTCATAAAAAGGTAAAGAAGGTACACTGCCCTAAATGCGGTGGAAGGCTATGTGATGTCATTGAATCGGAAAAGATTAAAAGAGGGAAATGCCGGCAAGGTATCATTGTAAAATGTTATAAATGTGGAGAAAAAGTTAGTATTTCAATAAACTAGTAAATATATTATTTGATTAAATTATATGTACAGGACTCATCAATGAGATAGAGGTCTGACGATTATTCGTCAGACCTCATTTTTTGTCTGCGGGAAAATTGAGAGGACAACTATGACTCTTTGGTGGCAACCATACATATCAAAATATCCATAACTCCTAAGTTAAGAAAAAACTAATTCAATACAAAAGGAGATAAAAAATGGATATAAAAAAACACCCGAAGAGAATAAAGGATAAATATAACCCTTATACACTTCAAATAAAAGATGATAAGTACATATTATCATTTGTTAATGGAGAGGGCATTCGACAGAAAATTGAGATTGATGAAAACCTATATCAATTATTTAATGCCTTTGAATTGGATGATTTATCTCACATAGTTGAGGTCAGTCGTCATTATGAATATTCTGAACTTACTGAAAATGCATTGAATAAAAAGGCACTAATTCAACCTGAAGACTTAGGAGAGTTAGCGCTAAAGAAATTGATGATTCATCAGGTTGTTATTGCAATGGACTTGCTAACAAAAACTCAAAAAAAAAGAATTATTCTTTATTACATTTATGGTTATACATATTTAGAAATTGCAAATATGGAGAAGTGTACGACAAGCTCGGTTGCCAAAAGTATAACTCAAGGAATTAAAAAAATAAGAAGGGTGATAAATGAAAGTGAATGTTAATTATTTATGAAGAATCTTTTAAATACTCAATAAAGATAATGCAAACAACACTATTTGCCCACTCATATACAGTAAATTCATAAGTTAATACAGCGAATATATTGTACTTTAAAACAAAGCAATACGATAAAGTGTTATTTAGTTTTTTTAGAGAATTGAAAAGAATAATTCATTTATTAGATTCTAATCGGTTTGTCATCTTGTAAATTTTTAAAATCTCCACTAGCACTTTTTGACGGAGAGGACTTGGCAATTAAAGTCCTCTCTGTTGTTTTATCTTTTCGTATATTGTTTATATATGAAATGTCAAACTATGTTGGATAAAACTTATGTTTTAACATCATATATTATTACCGGTATTTTATTACTTATATAATTACATTTTTTATCTTTTTTAGACGTTATTTTTCATTTTTTAACCCTAATGGTTGACGAAAAAAACAAATGGTATCAATATTAGAGATGTCGATACAATATATATTTTCTTGAAATTCAAATCTACGAGGTTTAACGATGAAAAAAGTATTAAAATATTTGATTCTAGTTATAATATGTTCTAGTTTAATTTTTCTTATTATCTCTGTAATATTAAATATTTCTAATAATATGGAGAAGATAAAAAGCCTAATTGAAGCAAATAATTTTATTAAGGTTAATGTCAGTGTAGATAAAATCATGAACTGCTTGAAAATGGTGATTTCAGCTTTTCTTGCAAATGTTATTGGAATAATTGATATCCTTTTTAAGAGAAGAAATAAATGGGAAAAAGATGGAATTATTTCAATTTACATTAAAAACATATCTATTGTGAAAAAGGAAGTTGTACCTCAACATTTCCCAATTGTTGAAATAGATACAGGAAACTCTTTTGTTTATATTACAATCGAAATAAAAAATATCAGTGAAAGCGTGATTAAAAGAATTAGTTGTCAAGGTGTTGTTGTTTGTAACCATATATTAGAACCAAATCAAACAACAGTCTTTTTCATTAAACTAAACAAACTGGAATCAAATGGTTTTAACCAGAAATATAAAATTAAAGTGTTTTTTTCTGATATTAATAGAAAAGCATATTGCTGCAAGGCAAACATTTTTTATGATGGTGAAAACCATTGCTTTAATATAAACTACAATAAACCAAAAAGGAGATTAAAAAATGGCAAAAATAAGGATAAGCTCACGCTTCGATAGAAACTTTTCAGTTGGCGAAAGCGACATTTATAGGAAATTTAGCGAACAATTTGAGAATCTATTTAATTCAGAGGAAGTGTCAAAAACTGATTCTGAATTTGAAAAGACATATGTACATGACTTTGATTTTGAAAAGAAACTGGAAAGCTTTAAGACTTCAAAAACCAGTATGGCAAAATTCTGTGTTGGATATACAGGAATCGGAAAGACGACCTCAATAAGGACCGTGTTCCATTTAGGTGTCAGTAATGAAGTGAAATTCTTTAAAAAAAGTGGAGAAATAGTATTCCCAACTTTTCTTGATGGGTATAATTTAGATGACATCAAAAAATTTGACATTTCAAAAAGGCTCTCTGCCGTCTGCACACAAATGGAAAAAATTCATCCGGAATTAAAAATTTTAATGAAAAGCAAAGAAGGGAAAAAAGAGTTTCATGATTTTATTCTTAAACATACCGATTTTGCTCTTGAAAACATTGATCCCATTGATGCAATGGACATGGAAGAAAATGAGTTGATTATTGAAAGGTTAAGAGGAGCTGCTGAAAAAAACGGATATGAATATCAAGCAAATCGATTAAAGTTTTACATATATAAGAAATCAGATATTTACAATAGATTGATTATTATTTTAGATGATATTGAGACACTCCCAGAAAAATACCTAAAACAAACGATAAAAAAATACCTAAAACTTTATAGTTGTATGCAAAATACTGATTATGTTGAAGGAAAAAAATATAATGTAAATTTGCTTATTTCTGTACGTCCGCACACACATAGATTATTTAATGAGAACCGCGAAATTGAAACATTTCCAATAAGTGAGCCTGCTATATTAAAAAATGATTCCGTTGATTTAGTAGAAATATTTAAAAAAAGATTTGATTATTATACGAAGAGTAGTAATAAAGAAATAGGTAATGTTGAAACATGGGAGCGATGCAGGGCTGCATTAATGGAAATGAGCAACCAATTTAATGGACAATATAAAAAAATGATAAAGAGTTTATGTTTTATGAACATAAGAGAGTCACTTGCATCATATTCAAGAATATTTGCAAATAGATATTGGGTTCAAAAGAATAAACCCAAGGAAGATGCTTTTATAGTTACGGTACCAGATTATTCGTTTAACAATATTAACGTTATTAGGGCTCTTGCTTGTAATGAAGAAAGAGTTTTCTTTGGAGATAATAACCCAATTATACCAAATATCTTTTATACAACAGAAGACACTGATTTGATTATTTATTGTTTATTGGTTATTAAATATTTTGTTATGAAAACCAGGGGGTTGTCGTATGGATTAAATGCTGAACCTTTACTTGAAACATTTGAACTATGGGATGAAGTCTTCTCTATAGATAGCTTAAATAAAATAAAAAAAGCAATGTATTATCTTTTTGAGAGAAAAGTGCTTAGAAAATCTATAATTGATTTTGAAGATTTTGATACTATGGATAGATCGAGTTCACTAAATGAAAACACCCACTTATATATTTCACCTCGTGGGAACGAATTGTATAATATGTTTGGAAATGATAGTGTATTACTTGAAATGCTTAGAGAGTGCTCATGGCGCGATTACAATAATGGAAGAGAATATAGCACTGAAGCAAGTAGCGAACTTATGAAAAAGTCCCAGCAAAAAACGATCTTTATTGATTTATTAGAATATATTAGCTATCTTTGTGAGCAAGAGGAAGGAGTATTGTCAACTGTAAATAATAAGGATTTGTATAGAGGCCTATTTGGGACAGAATCGATGTTGCATCAGCTTCTATTGGGTGTTAAAAATTCTTTAGATTATTCTGGTATCATGTCCGACGAGATTGTCAGGATAAAATATAATTTTGTTAATAGCCAAATTCTTGAGATAACTAATAAAATATAGTTCGTTTTATCTAATATAAATTGAACAACATATGGCAGTTGATATTGTGCAAAACGCTGAAAACACCTATTTTTTTAAAAATTACTTAAAAAAAGGGCTTAAAAAAAGCCTTTAAGTGTAAAAACATATGAAGGGATAATTTTCCTTCATATGTTTTTTGTTTGTATAAACCATGAACCTAGACAATTGAATAAACGACACAGCAAATACTTTCCCGTTATTGTTTCTTGAAAGGGAACAAGCAGCTTAAACACGATAAAGGAATCTTTTAAGATTGCCTTTATCGTTGGTTTAGAACTATCAGTGGTGCTGATAGGTATGCGATGACAGATAACGGGCACAATGATACTTCTGTCCAGTCAAACGCCGAGCGTGATAAAACCGTCGCAGCCAAAGAGGGCGGCCTTGGGAGATCCTCAGGGTGGTGAGATTCCAATGACAAGTTTAACCAAACTTGGTTTGCTGTGTGCCTATTGTCAGGGGTGTTGTGGACAAATATGACATTAACAAATCAATCTCAAGGCGGCAGTCGACTACTGTCGGCTGCCGCCTATTACATATAAAGGAGAAAAAAATGAAAGAAGTTAAAAGAGGGGAACTGTATTATGCACACTTACCCATTAATGTTGGTAGTGAACAATCAGGCAAAAGACCGGTTGTTATAATTCAAAATGATAGGGGTAATGAATACAGTCCAACAACCATTGTAGCATTGATTACAAGCCAAAACAAGAAATATCTACCCACGCATGTGAAAATAAGAAATAAAGTGCTACCATACAATTCAATAATTATGGCAGAACAAGTTAGAACCGTTGATAAATCTCGTTTGAGTAATTATATAGGAAAAATGACAGATAATGAAATAGAATGTCTTAATAAAGCATTATCAATTAGTTTATCTTTGTAATGGGAGGACTAAAAGAGTGAGCGAAAGAGATACCGTACAAATGATTGAGTTGGATATAGGAGATGTTCATTGCACTTTGTTATTCTTAAAAGAGAATAATCCCAATTACAAGGAAGACGTTTTAAGAATACTTAATGAGTGCTATCAGAAAAGAAATAGTATTGAAGTTGAATGTTAATTATTTATCCCAATTTTTCTATTATTTGGGATTTAGTATTTAAAAAGAATAATTAACATGTTAGATTTAAAATGATTATAAACCTATTCTATAAAGGATAGATAATTGTTAAATAATAAGTGGGGGTGGTTAAAATGGTTTTCCATTAAAAACCATATAAATTAATTTCTATTTAAACAAGGAGGAAAAAATATGAAAAAAGAATTAACTAGAATAAAGTTTATTAGCTTTATTCTTGTTTTGTTGGTTGTAGTTAATATGTTGACATTTGTTTCTAGCGCAACGGATTACTCTCAGAGTCTGTTCACAAGTATTTGCAATATGGACTCGAGTTTTTTAGAGAATGTTAACCAAACACCTAATTCATCAAGAACGACAGAGCTTGAGACAATCGATGGGAAAGATGCGGAACTTGTGGAATTCTTCTATGAAAGTATTCCATGTGGCTATACAATAGTTGTCGAAGATGAGATTGTTGAATATAGCAATGGAGTTTCGCCATACTATAACTATATAAATGATGGGTATACATCTTTTTCGTACAACTACTATAATTATTCAATTAACGATGATGAGCACACAATTGTTTTTACATTCGATGGCTCAATTGTTTTTGATAGTACGGCAGTACAAGAAAGGGGAACTATACCTGGAGTTTCTCCACAACTTCAGAATTCAGGGAACTGTGTTGCGTGTGCACTGTCAAATATCATGTGGTATTGGAGAAGCCATGGCTTCCCGTTAATTCACAGCTCATTTGTAAAGGTGATGGCAAACATTAGTCCGTTGTTTTATGGTAATTATGCAAATAATAGCGTTCCTAGCGTTGCTACGACCTATTTGCAGAATCGTTCCTCAACATATCATTGTAATTCAACAGTTTATTGGAGTCCAAGTAAATCAAGAGTTACAACAGAGATAGATGCTGGATTCCCATGCATGTTGGGATATGCAGCTGGCTCACCATATTCTTCAACGGTTGGGCATATGACAATGTGCTATGGTTATTATTATTCAGGAAGCACATTGTTTGTTCAACTAGCAGATGGTCATAGTTCTTCAATGGTTACAAGGCAATGGAATAGTACATATAATGATTGTGTTATAAAGGTTAGGCCAAATAAGGATCCTTATCCCATAACAGGTTTAGAACCGGTTTCGTAATATCATGGAGGTATTAAAATGAAAAAAATTTTAATATTTTTATGGTTAATATTGTTGATAATCTTTTGTATGGCTTCTTGTGCTCCAACCCATAATACTGATTCTGTATCCATTGACCAGATTGATTCAGATGAAATTGTTTCAGAAGATGTAAAACCGACTGGAAGAAATGATGGAAAAGGTGAATCAACATATGTGTTTTTTGATAATACATTATATATTAGAGATTATTCCAAATTCACAGCAGACAATGAAACAGAAGCATACTTTGAGGTGTATAGTACAAAACATTCAATGAGCTTTTTGGGAGAAATAACTCATTTGGATGATGATGTCCCCTCAGAAAATTTCTCTGCGCATGAAGCTCAAATAGGGGATAAATTATACAAGGATGAGGAAGGTAATATATTCCT
>ERZ842401.6244-NODE-6244-length-12782-cov-3.823525_pt1 | contig 12782 bp, 8 predicted proteins | sample MGYA00521270_ERZ842401 | MGnify/ENA primary metagenome ERZ842401 (study PRJEB31892, sample SAMEA3878208) | bioreactor metagenome | biome: Moose rumen | place: Sweden | collected 2011-10 | study: EMG produced TPA metagenomics assembly of the PRJEB12797 data set... | reverse complement strand
GTGGGTGGGGGATTTTTTGGTGGGGGGGGAATTTTTTGTAATTTTGCGGGGTGAAAGAGTATATGATTGTGAAACGATATTTAGAAATAGGGCGATGTTGACGTTGCTGTTGATAGCGGTGATGTGCGTGTCGGTGTGGGGCGTGGCAATCGCTCCGAACCGGCGAAATGGTGATTATCTGTCGCGTGACACTACGGCGGCTGTGAAGGGGGTGTTCATATTGCTTATAATGTTGTCTCATTCGATGAGTTATATGACGCCCAACGATGGGATTGATTATCAGGTGTTTGAAGGAATTATCAAAAAGTTGGGACAGTTGGTGGTGGTCATGTTCCTGTTTTATTCCGGTTATGGCGTGGCGTGTGGCGTGCAGCGAGGCGGGGCGGATTATGTGCGCTCGATACCGCGTCACCGCATAGGTGGGACACTGGTCAACTTCGATATAGCGGTGTTGGTGTTCGCGCTGACCGGTTTGGCGTTGGGAAAAATTTACGGCGTAGGACAGTGGTTGCTGTCGCTTGTTGCGTGGGAGGGGATGGGCAACAGTCATTGGTATATATTTACTATCGTGGTGTGCTATGCGATCACATATATAGCTTGCCGCTTGTCGCGCAAAGCGAAGTCGCGTGTTGTGTTGCACTTTGCGCTTGCGGCGTTGTACGTGGTAACGATCTCGCAGGTGAAGGAGGGTGTGTGGTATGACACGGTGATGAGTTATCCCGCGGGTTTCGCGCTGGGGGCGTATCGTGAGCGTTATGAGGAGTTGATGGACAGGCATTACTATAAACTATTGTGTGGGTTGCTGGTTCTGTTTGTTGTGCTCTATGCTGTTAAGGCCGACTATTTGGCATTGCGCTACAATGCGTTGGGGGTTGTGTTCGCGTTGTTGGTGTTGACATTGAGTAGGCGGTTGACGTTAGGCAACGCCGTGCTGCGCTGGTGTGGGACACTACTTTTCCCGTTCTATATGCGGCTACCGATGCTGGTGCTTGCCGAACGCGCGGCGTGGCTTCCGGCTGAATATCCGTGGTTGTTTGTAATGATTAGCGCGACCATTACGGTGGTAATAGCCGCGCTGTACAAGAATTGGCAGATAAAACTTTAGTCGAGTTTTGCGTTCGGCACGGGTTGGCGTGATAGAAAAACGACTTTTTATTTTTTGTCGACGAATTTGTGACAACGAATTTGCACGAATTATTTGTCGGCGAATTTGGCGAATTATATGTCGGCGAATTTGGCGAATTATTTTTTGGGGACAGTGGTGGCGGACGTGACACGCGCCATGGCGCGTCCCGTCCCCGGAAAACTGCGTTTTCGGGGTTAAGCATAGTATAAACTGCTTCGCAGTTTTTTGAGGGTGGGACACTAGTTGGCACATCTTACATTTTCCATTTTCCATCTTACATCGAAAAGGGTGGGACAGTGGCCACACATTTTCCATTTTACATCCATCGTAAGGGGGTGGGACACTATGTGAGGGGGATGTCTATTTTTACTGCGGAGTCGAAGATGTAGAGGCCGTTGTCGGGTCGGACGACAGCGCGGGCTGTGAGGAGCGAGTTGTCGCCGTTGTTGGCGCTGAAGAGCAGCCAACGGTTGTGGAAATCGATGACTGCCGGGTTGTCGGTTCGGCCTCGCAGGAATGTGTTGAATTGAAAACGAGCCGCATCGTCGTCGGGCTTAAGGAAGGCGGTAACCGGCTTGGACCATGACGCCAGTTGAACCTCGACCGGCCTGACAACGCGTGCGGGTATGAGAGCCGTGATAGAGTCGTCGGCGTTTCGCGATAGCGAGGTTTCGTTCCGTACGTCGTCGACTGGCAGAAGTCGTGTGTCGGCAGTGAGCAACAGGTTGCGATACCATTGCTCAATTCGTTCGAGCAGGAAAGAGTCGATGTCGAGACCGTCGGCCCGCTCTATGGTGCAGTCGTGCAGCAACGGTTGCAGCAGCAGCTGGCGTTTAACCATTGCCAGCATTTGGGTGGGGGTTAGGGTAAGCATAAATAATTAGGAATTAGGAATTATATATTTGGAATAAGCGTGGGGATATAAAACAACAAATTGAACAACTGGGGGAACAACTCATAACAACTTTTTAATAGGGGTGGCACAAATTGGAGTCGCCCGTCGGGCGACGCTTTCTTTTGTTTGTCTGGCCCCACCCTGCGTCGCTAACGCTCCTTAGGGTGGGTTATGAAAAGGATCCGGCCTCCGGCCGGCGTTGGCGGATGTGGGACGGCGGGTTGAGACACCCGGGCGACGCATGCGTCGCCCCTACATTTGATATTGGTTTCATTATTGATTTTTGATTTGATTTGGGGCAAAGGTAAGTAGTGTTGGCGGATAGGGGCAATGTTATTTACGTGGGTGGTGTTGAGTGGTTTTGAGGGACGGTGGGGGTTGAGAGTAATAAAAAATGTCAAAAGGGATGCGGAGTGTGTGTTTTTTATTAACTTTGCGGGAAAATTACAATAAAAAGCATCCGAAAATAACATAAGATAAAATGAAGAAATTATTCCTACTCGACGCCTACGCGCTGATATTCCGCGCCTATTACGCTATGATGCGCAATCCTCGTATCACCAGTAGCGGATTGAACACGAGTGCGATAATGGGTTTCGTGCTCGCGCTGCAAGACGTGATCAAGAAAGAGCAGCCGACGCATCTGGCAGTGTGTTTCGATCCGGCTGGCGGCACGTTCCGTCACCGCGAGTATAGCGAATATAAGGCCAATCGCGAGGCGACGCCCGAGGACATAAAGGCGGCCGTGCCGTATATCAAGCGCATATTGGCGGCTTACAGGATCCCGGTGTATGAGGTGGCGGGTTATGAGGCCGACGATGTGATAGGCACGCTTGCGCATCGCGCGTCGCAGGAGGGCTTCGAGACCTATATGATGACCCCCGACAAGGACTTCGGCCAGCTTGTTGCCGAGCACGTGAAGATGTATCGTCCGGGCCGGTCGGGCGCTGAGGCCGAGGTGCTTGGCGTTGAGGAGATTAACGCCAAATGGGGGATAACGAGTCCGCTGCAAGTGATTGACATCTTGGCGCTGATGGGCGATAGCGCCGACAACATCCCCGGCTGCCCCGGCATAGGCGAGAAGGGCGCTATGAAGCTGATAGGCGAATACGGCAGCGTTGAAAACCTGATAGCCAACGCGGCCGAGCTGAGCGGCGCCAATAAGCGAAAAGTGGAGGAGAACGTAGATAAAATCAAGCTGTCGAAGCATTTAGCGACCATTATCACCAATGTGCCCGTTGAGTGGAATGAGGAGGCGCTTAGGCGCCGCGGCGCCGACTTCGCAAAGCTGCGTGAGGTGTTCGGCGAGCTTGAGTTCCGCACACTGATAACCCGCATTATCGACCACCGCGAGGCCAACATTGGCGTTGCCACCGAGGATATAGGCGATGCAGAGGAGGTAGCAACCGCTCCGCCTGCCCCAACTGTCGGAGCCGCACGTCAGACGCAGCTGTCGCTTTTCGACGAGCCGGCGACAATAGAGACTGTGGCGGCTGAAGAGCCGTCGCCTCGCCGAACAATTGCCGACGAGGAACACCGTTTCGATTTTGTTACCGACGACAGCGAAGCCGCGGCGATAGTCGCGAGGTTGGCTGACGAAGATCGCGTAGGCGTAGAAGTGGTTGCCGACGGCGTGGAGGCTATGCGCTCTACGATAGTGGGCGTGGCCGTGGCTACCGAAGGCGGCGAGGCGTGGTATTTCCCGCTTGACGCCATGGGGTGGATGCTTGGAGCTGTAACGCCGCTGTTTGGCGGCCCGTCGCGTCTGGTGAGCAACAACAGCAAGCGCGACATGGTGGCTCTCCACGCGGCCGGAGTGGAGCAAAGCGCGCCGTATTACGACACCGGCGTGGCGCACTACGTGCTTTATCCCGAGAGCAAGCACGACACAAGTGCGGCCGCCGAGCAGTTGCTGAACTACGAGGCGCAGAAGTCGCCTGTGGCATCGACATCGAAGAGCGCCAAGCGCAGCGGCTATGGCGGCATGAGCGCCGATAAGTTGAGCGAGAGGGCCTGTGAGCAGGCGATGTTGCAGTTGCGGCTTGAGGACGAGCTTAACCGTAGGCTCGAGAGCGAGGGCATGACGAAGCTCAACATCGAGATTGAGCAGCCGCTGGTGGCAGTGCTGGCGCAGATGGAGATTGCCGGAGCAAGAATCGATGTGGCGGCGCTGGCCGAGATCTCGAAAGAGCTGACGGCACGAATGACAGCGCTCGACGCCGAATGCCACCGATTGGCGGGGCATGAGTTCAACACGGCGTCGCCGGCGCAGGTGGGCGAGGTGCTGTTCGGCGAGCTGAAGCTCGACGCGAAGGCCAAGCGCACCAAGACCGGACAATACTCGACCACCGAGGAAGTGCTGATGAAACACGCCGACAAACATCCGATAGTTGGTAAAATACTCGAGTTGCGCGGCGTGCGCAAACTGCTGAGCACCTACGTAGACGCATTGCCGACGCTAATCAATCCCCGCACCGGCCGCATCCACACCACGTATACTCAGACCGTGACCGCTACGGGGCGTCTGTCGAGTGTGAATCCAAATCTGCAGAATATTCCCGTGCGCAACGACTACGGGCGTGAGATACGCCGGGCATTTATACCCGCTGACGGTAACGTGTTCTTCAGCGCCGACTATTCTCAGATTGAGTTGCGACTCGTTGCCGACTTCAGCGGCGACAAGACGTTGATAGATGCCTTCGCTCATGGTCACGACGTGCACGCGATAACGGCATCACGAATCTACCACGAGCCCCTGGAGAGCGTGACCGCCGAGCAGCGCCGCAAGGCAAAAACGGCGAACTTCGGTATCCTGTACGGAATCAGCGCGTTCGGATTGTCGGCGCGTCTGATGATTTCGCGGTCGGAGTCGAAAGAGCTGATAGATGGTTATTTCCGCTCGTTCCCTCAAGTGAAAGAATATATCGAGCGCCAGGTGGAACTGGCGCGCAAGCAGGGATATGTGACCACAAAGCTCGGCCGGCGGCGGCTGTTGCCCGACATCAACTCAAGGAACGCGGTGGTGCGCGGCTATAGCGAGCGCAATGCCGTGAACGCGCCTATCCAGGGCACGGCGGCCGATGTGATCAAGATAGCGATGGTGGCGATTGCGAAGCGCTTCAAGGAGGAGGGCTTGCGGTCGAAGATGATAATGCAGGTGCATGATGAGTTGAACTTCGATGTGGTGCCTTCGGAATTGAAGCGCGTGGAGGCGATAGTAACGAGAGAGATGGAGGCGGCGTATAGCGGCCGCGTGCGTCTCACCGCGAGCCACGCCGCGGCTGGCAACTGGCTTGACGCGCACTAACCCGCTCGCTCGCGAGTTTAGCGGGCGGCACGAGCGGGCGACACGAGCGGGCGGTATAAAACAACAACTTAGAAACAACTAATAAACAACTTAGAACAACTTTTTTATTTAAGTATACGAGTGTACAGGTGGAAAGGGTACGAGACAGATCGATTTTAAACTAAAAATTTAACAAATTAGACGAATTGAACAAATTATTTTTTGATAATATTGTTGGAACGACGTAGCGCACTGTGTATCAACATATTCAGTACCCGGGCGACGCATGCGTCGCCCCTACAGCTGGCGGGGACATTGGGAAGGGTGAAGGGATTTATTTTTTGGATTATTTTTAGCGGAAGTGGGTTAGAAATTGCCGGTTTCCGCTGATTATAGCGTATTTTTTACTCTATTTTCAGCGGAAATAGGTAGAAAAATGCAGATTTCCGCTGATTATAGCGTATTTTTTATTATATTTGCAGCCGATTTCAATAACAAAAACATATTTCGCAATGATTATAGGACGAGAGAAAGAACGAGTTGAGCTGCTGAGTTTGCTTGAAAAGGAAGAGGCGCAGTTTTGCGCTGTGTATGGCCGGCGCCGCGTTGGAAAAACGTATCTTATCAGAGAGACCTTCAACTATCAGTTTTGCTTCCAGCACACCGGAGTCGCAAAGGGAACACTACGTCAGCAATTAACGGCATTCCGCAACTCGTTATTGGCCGTAGGCATGAAATGTTCAATCCCCAAAACGTGGATTGAGGCCTTCGAGCTATTGAAGCGCCACATTATAAGTTCTCCCGCGGGCAAGAAGGTTATATTTATTGACGAGCTTCCATGGATGGACACGCCTAAAGGGAACCTTATAGGCGCGCTCGAGAACTTTTGGAACGGGTGGGCCACAGCTCGTAGGGAGAAGGACATTGTGTTGATTGTGTGCGGCAGCGCCACTTCGTGGATCAGCAAGAAACTGCTGAAAGACAAAGGCGGCCTTCGTGGCCGGTTGACCAACCGTATAAAAGTTGTCCCCTTCACCCTTCGCGAGTGTGAGCTATATGCGAAGAACTCGAATCTCGCATTATGCAGGAATGACGTACTGGAATTATACATGATACTCGGCGGAATTCCTTATTATTGGAGTTTCCTGAAGAAAGGAGAAAGCGTAGCTCAGAATGTTGACAAGCTGTTCTTCAGTGAAACAGCCCAATTACGTGATGAGTTTGAGGCATTATATTCCATTCTGTTCAAGCGTCCGGAGAATTACCTAAAAGTGATTGAATGTATGAGTAGTTGCAAGAAGTCGGGGATGACCAGGGAGGAGATATTGCGAGAAAGCCGCCAGAGCGACGGCGGCTCATTCACCACAATACTTGAAGAATTGGAGGAGTGCGGATTTATCCGCCGATTCGCGTCAGCCGATACCGTTAGCACAAACGCACTCTATCAGCTGATAGACAACTACACTCTGTTCTACTACCATTGCATAAAGAAGAACGCCTTCAGTGATGAGCATTATTGGTCGAACACGTGCACATCGGCATCGCATAACACATGGAAGGGTTACGCGTTTGAACGCGTATGCCTTCAGCACGTGGCTCAGATTAAAGCCGCCCTTGGCATCTCCGGTGTTCAGACAAACGTGTGCTCGTGGTATGCCCAAGGCACGAACAAGCGGCGCGGAGCTCAGATTGACCTGGTGATGCAACGCGCCGACGGAATTACCAACCTATGTGAGATAAAACATTCAATAAACGAGTTCAGTATCGACAAGACCTATGCGTCAAATCTGGAAAACAAGGTGGCGGCATATCGTGAGCTATCGAAGGATAAACGCACCATTCACCTTGTGATGGTGACAACGAACGGGATTGCGCGCAACAGCTACTTCAATCTGGTACAGAATGAGGTGGTGGCGGATGATTTGTTTGCGCTGTAAGGGGGGGGGGCGTCAGCGGTCGGGAAGTAGGCGGTTGGAGGTCATGCGGTCCATGTACTGCTGGATGATGGCGCGTAGTAGGCGTTCGAGTGCGGGTTGCTCAGGCAGTCCGGTGTTGGCGAGGTTGTGACGAAGCAGGGAGTCGGATTTGAAGCGGTAGAGCCCTACCGTGGATTTGCCGTCGAACTGGAGCAGTAAGTCGCCCTTAACGAGCTGGTAGACGCCATTGTTGTAGCTGAAGGCCCAAGTGTCGGCCGGTGGAGTGTTGAGCAAATCGGAACCGAATGCGAGGTATGGTTTGTTGTAGCCAAGAATGCCGAGTATTGTAGGCATGATAGACGCCTGCTGGGCGATGACGTCGTCGCGCAGTTGCGGCGTCAGCGAGCCGTCGGGCGTGTAGAAGATGATGGGGATTGAGTAGACTCCGAGGTCGGTAAGATAGTCGGGGTGAGTGGCTTGGTTGGTATGGTCGGCCACGATTACGAAAAGCGTGTTGTTGAACCAGGGTTGCCGTGAAGAAGCATCGAAGAAGCGTTGCAGGGCCATGTCGGTGTAACGGACGCATTTGTGGATGGGCTGTATGCCGTCGTCCTTGAATACACCGGCATAGGCGTCGGGCACACGGAAGGGATGGTGGCTCGAAGCGGTGAATACGGTAGCGAGGAAAGGCTGTCGCATGGTAGAGACCTTCTTTTGCATGAATTGCAGGAACGGTTCGTCCCAAATCGCCCACATGCCGTCGAAGTCGGATTTTCCGCCGAATGCCGGGTCGGCACAGTATTCCGTCATGCCGTAGTAAGCGTCGAAACCCGTTGCACGGGCGAATGCCTGAAAGCCCATCGAGCCATTTGGAGCGCCGTGGAAGAAAGCCGAGTTGTAGCCTTCGGCGTCGAGCGCAGCCGCGAGTCCGCCGATGTCGTTCATCGATGCCGGTGTGAGGAAGAAAGGTTCGACCATCATGGGTATTCCCGAGAGAATGCTCGGCATGGCGTCGATGCTCTTACGTCCGTTGGCAAAGCTGTAGCGGAAAGAGAGCGAGCGGGAGAGGAGGCTGTCGGTGAAAGGCGTGAAACCACGGTATTTGCCACCGTCGAGGTCGCGGTTAAGGCTGCCGACGTATTCCTTGCCGAAACTCTCGATAATGATTACCACCACATTTTTGCGCCGCATGGCGGTGGTGTCGACGGAGGCGAGCGGTCGGTGTACGGGCGTGTAGATGGCGTCGAGGTCGGCGTCGGGAAAGTAATGCGGATTGTTGAACACCGCTTTGCCTATGGTACGCAGTAGGCTGAAAGGCGTGTTGAGGACGGCTGCCGCATCGATGGGGCGGTCGACGTACTGGTTGGCGTTGCTGATGGTGATGGGGCGCACCGAGTGGGCGAGTCCGCCGCGAATACCGCCAATCACAGCCGGCACCATGGCGAAGAGCGACAGCGGCATTATTATATAGTATCGCTTGAGAGAGAGCGAGTCGCGTGAGGTACGCGGCTCGACGTACAGCTTCCACATCAGCCAGACGAGAGCTGCGGCGAGCAGTACGAGATACCAGTTGTGTAGCAATTCGGTGCCGATTATCCGCCAAAGGTTGCCCTCGGCGCTAAATTCGCTGAAGACGGTGGCTGTGGTGCGCCGCGAGGTATAGCGGAAGTAGACGCAGTCCATCAAGTTGAGAACGAGCGCCACGGCATTGACGACGAGCCAGAGCCATCGGCACGCGCGATGATAGCGTGGCGTCTCCTTGAGGTGCAGAGGCAAGAGTATGAGCACGATGTATAGCGCGAGGGTGTACATCACCGCCGAGGTGTCGAACATTAGGCCGCCGCGCGCCATCTCGAGGGCTTTGTCGGCGGTGAGCGTTGAGCTGAAGAATTGCCAGTTGGCGGCGACGAAGATGATGCGCGCCAGCATATAGAAGGCGAGAGCGGTAATTATGTTGGTTACGGTGGCGAGCAGCGGTGCCAGCGGGGATTTCAAGAGTTTCATCGTTATCTTTTCTGCGATATAGCGGGTGTTATAAAACAACAACTTGAAAACAACTAATAAACAACTTAAACAACATTTTTAATGAGTGGGCGCCCGATCCGAGAACTCCGAGAACTCTGAGAACTCCGAGTGCGCGGCAAAAGTATCACACATCTCACATCGTGTCAGTAGGGGCGGGAGCGGCGGGTGGTGAGAGCTTTGAGGCGTTGGTAGGCTCGCAGGAGTCGGCGAGCGGCACGCGGGAAGCGCAGGAGCCTCCGCAGGAGCCGGTATTTTGTTCGCAAGCCTGTTGATGGATAGCGTTGCAGTTGGTGCAGCCAAGGGCTTTCGGTATTGTCGATGTTCATCAGGAAAGCCGCCACATCGATTTCGAACTCCCGCACGCGTGGCTCGAGGCTGTCAAGGTGGCCTATGCGCCTCAGCAGCTGCCGCAGATAGACGAAGTAGCGCTCCCAGGTCGCTTGGGCGTAGAGGCGTCCCGTGGCAGTGAGGGAAGAGGCGTTGAGGTAGTAGTTGAGCACGTCGATGTCGTTGTAGACGCCTGCCCGTGTGATGTGGGCCGAGAGCGCTACGTTGACGAGCAGATCCTCGCTTGGGAACACCGTGTCGCGCGGGGGGAACACATCGTCGTGCCAAACGTCACGTCGGGTGAAGAGCCCGTTGTTCGCCATCATATAGGTGCCGAGGGTGAGCACGCCACGGCGGAACTCGTCGGGCGCGAGTTCGCCGGTGATGGCGTGAGTCTGCCGTCGCAGGACGCCAGGCGCTTCCTCTTTGAGCTGGCATCCCATGCAGAGGTCGAGGTTACGGTCAATCGAGCGGGAGAGCAGGCGTTGTGCCGCGTCGGGCAACAGTTCGTCGTCGGCATCGAGGAAGAGAATCCACTCGCCTCTGGCAGCCGCCACGCCACTTCGCCGCGCCTCGGCGAGTCCGCGGTTCTCTTGGCTGACGACGGTCACCCGGCTGTCGGCATCGGCGAGACGTTGCGCGATGGCCGGGGTGGAGTCGGTGGAGCCATCGTCGACGATTACCACTTCGACGGTGGCGAGCGACTGCCGCAACGCGCTTTGAGCCGAGCGGTCGAGCACCTGCTCCGCGTTATAAGCCGGTATGACGATTGAGACTGTCATCTGTTTATTCGAAGTTGAGAGTCAATTGCCTGTCGAGCAGCCGGAACGAGCGCCTGTGGTAGGGGGTGATGCCCAGTCGCGCAATAGCGTCGCGATGAGCGCCAGTCGGGTAGCCTTTGTTGGTAGCCCAGTCGTAGCCCGGATATTCGGCGTCGAGCTGCCGCATAAGTTCGTCGCGGTGAGTTTTCGCGAGAATCGAAGCCGCCGCAATCGGCAACAGTTTGCCGTCGCCCTTGATGATGGTGGTATGGTCGATGCCAGGGTAGGGATAGAAGCGGTTGCCGTCGATGAGCAGGTGCTCGGGGCGCACCGATAGCGCGTCGACGGCTCGATGCATCGCCGTGATTGAGGCGCGGAGGATATTGAGGCGGTCGATTTCGTCGGCACTCACCATGGCCACAGCCCATGCGAGCGCCTCCCGCTCGATGATGGGCCGCAATCGCTCACGTTGCGTCTCGGAGAGCTGTTTACTGTCGTTGATTAGCTCATTGTGGAAGTCGGCTGGCAGAATTACCGCGGCGGCGGTGACGGGTCCGGCGAGGCATCCTCGACCCGCCTCGTCGCATCCGGCCTCGACGCGTCCTGCTATGAGAAACGGTTGGAGCATAATTCGTTACTCGGTAAGGCGGTTGTAGAGTGTGCTCACATCGCCCACGTTGACGGCACCGTCGCGGTTGAGATCGAAAGTGGAGCCTGTGGTGGCGACACCGGCCGCTGGCAGGAAGATTACTTCGCCGAGAGACGGGTTGTCGGCTTGGTGGAAGATCACCTCGTCGATGCCCGCTTCGGTAGGCTCTGTTCCGTACCAATAGTTGCCTTGAGCGTAGACGGTGGAAGTGCCGTTGTTATATAGGTCGTAGAGCACGCCTCCGTTGCCGTTGTTGACAAATACGTTCATACCCGGGTTGTAGTCGCGGTGAGTGACGTCGACGTCGGTTCGGCCCAGGTTCACCTGCTTTCCGCCAATCACGGTAACACCCCAGAGGTGTCCCTCGATGCGGTTGCCTGAGATGGTGGTGTACTGAGCCGCTTGAGGGTCGTAGACGTTGATACCGCTACCGCCGTTGTTGGGGTTGGTTTCGGTATTGTTGTTGATGAGCACGTTGTGCATCACTTGAGCCGTCTGCGTACTGTAGATGGCGATGCCGTAGCGGTTGTCGACCACGCGGTTAAACTCGATAAGCGTGTTGGCGTCGGGGGCCACTCCCAGCAGGTTGGACACTGCGATACCGCCTCCCATGGTCTTAGAGCGGTCTCCAATCACCTCGTTGCGTCGGATTAACACTTGCTCAGCCGCGGTGAGGTTGATTTGCGGGTAGTTGAGGTTAGCCTGGTCGTTGTAGTAGAATTTGCAGCCCTCGATGGTAACGTTGCAACTGTTGTTTGCAGCCCCTCCGATGGCTGAACGTTTGTTGTACTCGAACAGGCTTGATACCACAAACACGCTACCCGTTCCGCCGATGTTGAGCGCCGCGGATCCGTTGGCCATACTTGCCTCGTGGTAGCGGAAGGTGCATTGGTCGACGCTGAGAAGATAGTCGGAGTATTGTTTGAGGCCTACATACTCGAAAGTGACGTTACGTACCACTATGTCGCCCCTTTGGCTTTGGCAGAAGACGTATCGCGGCACTACGCCGTCGGCGGCTCGTGTAAAGCGTGCGCCATTGGCGGGCGTGAGCCTTGCTGCGCCCAGGAGGTCAAGTTCGGCCCCTTGTGCCATAAGCACCGTGATGCCGTCGTCGAGCACGAAGCTGTCGTCAGCGGCGATCACGACAGTGCCGTCGAGGACGTATTCGCCCTCGTTGTCGCCTGCCGTGACGCCGCTGCCTTCGGTTTGCGACAATAGTTTGAAACTCCACTCCGTGCCGTTACCGGCGGTGGTAAATGTTGCGGCGTTTGCGCCGTTGAAGGCAGCCGCAAGGGTTAGAATAAGAAATAGTTTCTTCATTTCGTTTGTCATTTTTCGTTTCTCGTTCTCGTTTTCCGTTATGCGTACGTTATAAAACAACAACTTTGAAACAACGAATTAACAACTTAGAACAAGTTTTATTTATTTGGGGGGGGATTAGAACATGGAGGCGGCGCGGGCGACGGCGGCGACGAAGCGGTCGACGTCGTCGCGTGTGTTGTAGAAGGCGAATGACGCCCGCACAGTGCCGGTGACGCGCAGATGTCGCATGAGCGGCTCGGCGCAGTGATGCCCGGTACGCACGGCGATGCCCTGCCGGTCGAGCAGCACTCCCATGTCGTAGCTGTTGATGTCTCGCACGAGGAACGACAGCACAGGGCACTTGTGCGACGCCTCGCCGAAGACGCGTACGCCGGGCACCTCGCCGCGCAGGCGCTCGGTGGCGTAGTCGAGCAACTGTTGCTCGTAGTGGGCGATGGCGTCGATGCCGATGGCGTTGAGGTAGTCGAGCGCGGT
>ERZ842401.6243-NODE-6243-length-12784-cov-7.462330_pt1 | contig 12784 bp, 12 predicted proteins | sample MGYA00521270_ERZ842401 | MGnify/ENA primary metagenome ERZ842401 (study PRJEB31892, sample SAMEA3878208) | bioreactor metagenome | biome: Moose rumen | place: Sweden | collected 2011-10 | study: EMG produced TPA metagenomics assembly of the PRJEB12797 data set... | reverse complement strand
CTCACGAGTCCAGCAGATCCAGAAAGGCGCCTCCGAGGGCATGAAAGAACTTACAGAAATCTTGATGAAATAAAAGAGGATGACTGGAAAATAGCGTAGGTTTTGCCGTCTAACACCATTCGGTAATGTACGAGCAACAGATACACGAAGATATTCTTTATTGCATGTTCTATGCCGCAGTGGCAATGCTGTCTCTAATAGCGTGTTGTTATCTGTTGCTGCGTCGTGCTAATGCCATTGCTCCTGACGTTACACCGCCGCTGCACCTCCGTCATTTGACGGCAGCTTTCTTTGCAGCCATGACTTTGAGCCATATTTGGTATATGCCGATTGTTTTTCTTTCCTCAAGTGAGGATATTCTGCTAAGCTATCTTATCGGTGCAGTCCTCGACATCATGACGCTTATCCCTCTGGCGATAGCTGTATTGCTTGCTATGCTGCAAGACCGCAAGCGGCCGCTTTGGCCTGTCTGTTTGATGTTGTCACCGCTCGTTATAGGAATGGTGTGGTGTCTTGCCAGTCACAGTGACGCACTTGTACCGGTGTTATATGTCTACTATTTGTTGTTGGGCATAGGCTTAATCATATATATGGTACGTGCGACGAAAGAATACGGACGCTGGCTCCGCGACAACTATGCCGACCTGGAGCACAAGGAGGTATGCAGAGCTTCGTGGTGCTGGCTGTCATCATACTGGTGTTCGGCATCTACTCATTTTCATCCAAAGGTCAGGCTTACCTATATGTCCGACAGATGAACAACATTATACTGATCTGCTATCTCCTGTGGCGCGTAGAAACGCTGAGCGACTTACGCATTTCCATGCCGCAGGACCTTCCAATAGAAGCAGAAGATGTTTCTTTGACCATCCAAACGGACACAACGGAGGATGTGGATGATAATAACTATCCATTATCCATTCGCAATAACATCGAGCCATTATTGAAGCAGTATTGCGAGGAGCCACAACTCTATTTGCAACATGACATTTCTCTTTCCCGGCTCGCCAAAGAGATTGGCATGAACCGTCTCTATCTCAGCCAGTACTTTTCCAGTTTGGGCATGAACTACAATGCCTATATCAATGATTTGCGAATCAATCATTTCATCAGTCTCTATCGCGAGGCAGTCTCTGCTCATCGCCCCATCATCGCCCAGCAATTGGCTTTAGAAAGCGGCTACCAAAGCTATAGTACATTCAGCGGTGCTTTCAAACGCAAGACGGGCAATACTGTAACAGCGTGGATGCGGGCTGAGAATGAAAGGCTGGGACAGTCCTAAAATTACGAAATATGTAAAAATGTATCGAAATATGCAAAAATCACGGTTCAAAGCATGGACCGTGATTCTTTTTTATGGAAAAATGCTAACTTTGTCAGCGGATTCATTTAATCCAAAACAGATTTTTTATGAAACAAAAACTATTTTTATTTTTTGCAGCCGCAGCTCTCTTGCTTGGCATGAGTGCCTGCACAAACGAAGACAATCCTTCTTCAGGACAGGAAGAAGCCGTAGCGACTCCCGCCCAGCTGAAGCAGGGAATCTGGACGGAGTATGACGAGGCTCTTGCAACCTCAGGCAACTACACCGATGAGCAGCTGGCCCAGATGCCTACCGTCGGCATGTGGATTGAAGGCGACAAGAGATACTTCTTCACCTATACGGCTGAGGACATCAGCGAAACCGTTGAGGGAAAGATCAGCTACGACAACAAGACTGGCAAAGGTACCATCACCTTCCCCGCCATCAAGGACAATCCCCTCTCAGGCCAGAGTGTCAGCTTCAGGATGACCACCGACGAGACAATGGAGTTCGAGTTCACCTACGGAGGCCAGAAGACAACCGGCACCTGTGCTTGGCTCTGCGAAAACCTGGACAACTGGGGCGCGGAAATCGAAAATGACGACTGGAAGGAACTGATGGAGCTCTATAAACTCATAGACGAAAATCGGGGTCCTGATGCAAGCATCGACTGGAGCAATTCAGGAGTAGAAGGTCTGGACGAGCCGCTGGTGTGGAACGAGGTGGCAGCAGCCAGAGGCAATACCAGAATTGTGACTGCCATACTCGAAGGCATCTCCACAGGCTTGGAGATATTCTCATCCCTTTTCGAGGATGATCCTAATGATGTGATTAATGCGAAGCTTGATGCCGTCCTCGGGAAACTCGACGTGGTGCTGGCAAACCAGCAGAAGATGATGTTGCAGCTCAGCGAGATTGACCAGCGTCTCCAGGACATCGCCAAAAATATGCAAAAGCGAGAGATTCTGAACATCTTCAACGACCGCAACAAAACATACTACAATCCGCTTGATGGACAGAATACTAAATACTTCGCCTCTGCCTACGATCTCTATACCCAAAACAAGAGCGACCTGAGCAAGGTGAAGGATAAATTAGGCGAATACGCCAAGGAATGGGTGGGCAGCAACGAACATTATGCCGACCTGACCTGGTAGTATATCAAGTACCTCTCAAACGTAGAGAATACCACTTACGGCAAGGGCATGGCACACATCTACGACGGACTGACCTACGACAAGTACCCCTGGGAGCACCTTGGCATAGGCGACCGAAAGTGTTACCGCGCCTATGACATGTTCATGATTGCCAAGAGTCTCTTCATGATCAACCTCTATGCCGCCTTTGGCGGTCTGACGGACACTCAGAAGGAAGGAATCTACAACATATACCACGATTACAAGACTCCACTCAAGGAGTTCTGCGAGTTTAAGATTGCCAACCCCGACAAGTTCCTCGTCTGCCAGATTCCTGGGGCCCACTTCGTGATGCACAAGGAGTTGCAGAAGTATAATTACTGTGGAAAGGATAATAAGTGCCCAGAACCTGGCATATACGGTAAGGATGCTGTATATAGACCAGAGTGGCATGAGGCAGGCTCCGTCAAGATAGAGAATCCGGCAGAACTGAAGTCGAAGTTAATTCTCCAGAAAGAGATTCTTAACATCTACAATTATTATAAATCTGCAGTATATCCTAACGAGAATAATATCTCTTGGTCAAAATTGCTGGTAGCTGGCAGCGACAAAGCAGGCGGTGCAGTCTATTCCAAGAAACCGACCGCGACCGGTAATTCGCTGCGCCTGATGGTATCTTACGATGCCAATGGCAAAAGCCCTTGGGGGGTGTCTTCAGTAGACGGCGGCAACTCGCTTGGAATACGTCCAACTGTGTCCGTTTTTTGGGATTCTTTTTTCCTGGACTCTTGGCTTTATATGGGAACTGTTAGCAAGGTGATCTCAATAGATAAGTGGATCAAATATAATGCTGATATCGAGTATTTCGCAGCGATAGTTGAGGAACGATACTAAGTCGCATTCCGAAACAGATAAATTAGAATTATGACAAGACAAGAAATTATAGTATAAGTATTGAGCTATAGAAGAATTGCCGAAAGGATAAGACTAAACACCCTCTAGTATGACACTAAAGGGTGTTTAGTGTTAGGATAACATTATCGTTGCTACCTTTGAGGTCTTTCCTACTGAAGTTTAGGGAAAGCCACCCTTCAGATTAGGAAAGATTCCTTTGATAGATCACCAAAAGTACCGATCTTTGCACTGTGATTCAGAACATAGGAGTCTGATTCAGGAACTGGGTACCTGTCCCAAGGCCATGATATAATAGAGTAAACTCTTAATGATAAAAGTAACAACAAACATTATATTTATTTTAAATGAAAAATAAAAATATGGGAAAGAATCTCTTGTACTTTTGTCTGTTAATAATATATGGATTACAACTAATTTCATATATTGTCGTCTATAATTTCTCCATTGTAAACTATGATTATTACACAAATCATTATAGTGAATTTATAATTGGACACGCCATTGCAGTATTCATAGTATTTCTTCTTTATTATATTATTTTCTTTTCTTTCTTTAAATTTCGAAAAAACAAAATTAAGGATTGTATAAGGAAAACTATTTATGTCACTTTGCCACCTGTTCTAATTATGTCTATATACATTCTTAATAGCATTTAAGTCATAAGTCAGGCACGCTGTGACACTGGGACAAAGCGTACACAATATTTGTTTTTCTTCGTAAAAATTTGGAAGTGTGGATTTTTCTCATTACCTTTGCAGCGGAATAACAATTAAATTTAAGAGTATGAACAACATTGAATCACAAAAGGGCGAAATCGTCATGTATCAGCCAGATGAAACAATCAGGCTGGAAGTAAGAGTGGAGAATGAAACTGTCTGGCTGACTCAGCAACAGATGGCTGAGTTGTTCCTAACAACCAAACAAAATATCAGCCTCCATGTAAACAATATCTTTAAGGAAGATGAGTTAGAAAAGGATTCAGTAGTCAAGGAATCCTTGACAACTGCCACAGACGGCAAGAACTACAGGATGAAGTTCTACAACTTAGACGTTATCATTTCTGTTGGATACCGTGTCAAGTCAAAACGAGGCACAAAGTTTCGTCAGTGGGCAAACAAGGTCCTGAAAGAATACATTATTCAAGGATATGTCATTAATCAACACTTGAGGTCGATTGAACAGAAGATGGATTCGAAATTTATCGATTACGATAAGCAACTGAGTGAGTTGAAAAACAAGGTTGATTTCTTCGTCCGCTCATCCCTTCCTCCTGTAGAAGGCATCTTCTACGATGGCCAGATATTCGATGCCTACGTGCAGATAGTCAACTTGATTAAGCAAGCTAGACACTCCATCGTCCTCATAGATAACTATATCGACGAGTCAACGCTTACCATGCTCAGCAAACGTGAATCAGGTGTTTCCGTCACGATATACACTCATCAACAGGCGCAAAACATGAGCCAGTTGCAACTCGACATACAGCGACATAACCAGCAGTACCCTCCTATCACTTTCAATTACTGCCAGCGCAACCACGATCGTTTCCTGATTATCGATGATGTAGTCTACATCTTTGGTGCCAGCCTAAAAGACGCAGGCAAGAAGCTCTTCGCCTACATCAAAATGCAGGAGACCACAGCAACAGATCTCCTCAATAACATCAGATAGAATTCAAAATGATTAGTAGAACCGCCCCCGCGATCCTCCGCGATCCTGCGGTTTCTCTCCGTCAGGCCAGATGTTTGCCTCGGGCTTCCTTCAGATTCCGTCTTACGGCGGACACCCTTGCCTCCGGCTGGACGATTCCCGCTACAAGGGCGCGTTAGGGACTTACACCCGTTAGAATACGTTCGTGCTGAACGAACCAAAACAGGCACCCATACCCAGGTGCCTGTCTCCCACGACTAAAATCAACGGTTTCGTCATCATTTTTAAAGTCTGATGATTACTGCGTTATAATACCGTCTACAGAACATTCGCTCTTACCGCCATCACCCGTAGAGAAGGAAATACCGATGACACTCTTACCTGCAGGGAGTGTAAATACCCTTGTGTAGATGCGATTATTATTGACGTAGCCAACCATTGTGATAATGACATCCTCTGTAGCCTTTGATGCACCAGGGGTAGTCAAAAGAACATTTCCAACAATTATCGCAGCGTCATTGTCTGTACTGATACTGAAGTCCCTGATTTCCGTTGTCGACCACATATTAAGCTGGGGATCAACAGGCAGTGCCTTGCCGTTCTCGTACAGCCCTGTAAATTTACCATCTGCCGTCATACCCAAGAAGGAGAATGCGGAAGTCCAGTTAGAGTTAGTCTTACCATCAATTTGAATATCGATACGGTGAATGCCTATTGTAGTTTTGTCACCGCCGCCACCAGGAGAATCCTCGTCATCATCACCGCCACAAGCTGTGACACTCATACATACTATGGCCATCATGGCTAATATCATTATTGTGCTAAAATACTTTTTCATAATTCTATTGTTTAATAAATTGGTTTGTTGTTAATGCCGTCCGGCAAAAATTAATTCACACTAACTCATGGGGAAATCCCGTGAGTTAGGGACTGTCCTTGTTGTGATATTGAAGGGTGTAGTGCAGTTTCATTCTTTTTGATACATTATTGTAACTGTGGAAAATTCAGACTCGTTGAGGTTCATAAAACTCACAATAATGTTAGTTTTCTTGTCCTTTGATTTGAATTTGTGCATATCCATCATATCGTCATTTTCTGCCCCCTTATATGTATATTGAGACTTCATCCAAGATAGAACGTCGTCCTTTTTTACTTCCATCAACATCGAAGTCGCAGAAAAAAACTGGCCATTAAGTATCATGTACATAATAGTTTGGCTATGAGGGTCATCATCGTCATTCCTTTTAAATGTGAGCATACTGTTATCCTCTTGAGAATAACCAGCGTTCTTCATGTATTCTATTATATCAGCCTTCTTAGATGACCAGTTTAATGTTGGCTCAACATACTTAAATCCGTCTTCTCCTTTTACAAAACCATAGTAACGGTAATCCCCGATTTGAATATCAACAGATGGCGATTCTTGAGCTGAACGGGGAGCTTCTGCTAATGTTATTGACGTTGATGTCTTGTTGGCCTGTGGGGTATCTACGCGTACGCCAGTATCTTTAATAAATCCTCCTCCATATACATCGTTTACCATTTCTCTGATTCTATTTAGGCCACCTTTTTTCTCACGAGTATTAACGAATACATCTTCTCCTGAGTTGACATAGGACAATATTTCCTCCCCACCTTCATTTACTTTGCACAAACATTTATATTCGCTTAGTTCTTTAGCAGTAAGGGTTCCAATCTTCTTAGAAATACTATCGCCGGCAACATCTTTCATTATTGTAGCTTCAAATTTCTGGCCTTCCTTTATTCCATTGTTTGCACCAAGATTAATATATACGGTTTGTGCTTTGCTATTTTTCTTTTCATCAACCATCACAACCTTACCTTTAAGAGGGAATACCATTTCCATCATTTTGCTCATGTTCAGCGTAGCATTGTTGCAAGCAGCGGAAACAGCATCCGCTTTTCCACTAAGACTACTTCCTTTTGTCGTAAACATAAACGAAATGCCATCACCACCAGTAAAAGGCGATATTATGGTCACTATATAATTAAGCCTGGCCTCTGTAATGGTGAAATTCTCACCCCTCTCAACACCTGACTGCCGCGATATCGCAGGTTGCTGTAGATATCCTCTTGCAAAAGAACATTGATCGTTGCTGCCCCCATCACCAGTTTTGTCCAGGACATTAATGCGACCTGTCTTTATCAGGGCGCGAATAACATTCTCACGAATGGTTCTCACGTCACTATCACTATATCCTCCATCCGACGTGAAATCTTCAACGACAACAGAAGATTTCTCTTGTGCACTGACAGACATGAAAGCAGTAGTCAGTAATAAAATAAACAAAATTCGTTTCATAACCCTTGCTGTTTAATAAAATATATGATACTGAATATTATTAAAATAATACTTTTGTCTTAGTCCTCCAACGCACAATGACATTAGGATTTCCGATGTTGCTCACAAAGTCTGAAACTTCGTGATAATATAATAGTTCAATCATTTTCGTTTAATTTGCTTTGCCAAATTCCTCGTGCATTATTATCGTGTTTTGATTGGAATATTTGTTCCATTTCTTCCTTGTGAGCCTTTGTGTTGTGATAAGAAAAAACTTTTCCTAACCCAAATACAAGAGCGAGAACCACGAAAAAGATATTCTCTTCAGTTCTACTCCATGACAAAAGCCCGTTATTGGATCCCGAGCATTGGAATAATATATTTAGTATAATTGCAATGCAGAGCATTGCCGCACAACCGAGATTCGTGCTTTTCCTTGTTTTCTTGATGTCTTTAAAATAAAACGGGTCATCATCGCCACACTTTGGACATGTGCTTGCACTTGCACTGATTTTCTCCTTGCATGTTTTGCAATACAAATATGTACCATTATTAATGTCCATCATGTGATGCTGATTATCTGCGATATCCTTTTTTATTCCAAGGTGAGTTGGTTCTTTGCAGTACGGGCAAATATCAACATCAACATCTATCTGCTCACCACAGACTGGACATGCTTTCTTCTCCTTTACAGGATCTTTTGTTTCCAACCACTCACCACAGTGCTTACACTTTTTTGCTATGGCGAGAATTTCCTCCCCGCAATACGGGCAACGTTTTGTTTCTTCCATATTATTCTACTCCCATTATTTTTAGTGCTTTTTTGGCATCATCGAATCCTTGTGCTGCAGAACGCCTCATCCACATCACAGCCTTTTTTCGATCCTTTTCTATGCCAACCCCGTCCCAATAGCAGAATGCTATATTATGCTGGGCAAATTTGTTTCCCTTTTCAGCAGCAAGCAGATAGTACTTCGCAGCCTTATATATATCCTTATTGCATCCAATTCCTTTTGCATACATATTACCTAATTTATTCAAACCTGTAGGATCACCATTTTCAGCTGCTAACTCATAGTAATAAAATGCTTTGGCTAAATTTACTTCTCTTCCTATTCCCTTTTCATAGGTCTCACCAATACTTAAATAGTCCATAGTGTCAACACTATCCGCAGCAGCAGAGTCCACGACGCATTCGCTTTCTTCATCATATTTTGTATAATCCTCGGATTCATAACTGTCAAGAGATGGACTCGCGTATTCTTTGCCTATAGCCCCATCTTCGTTTCCCTCCGGCTCTGCAAATCGTATAATAGGGTCTTCCTTTTTTGGTTGAAGCCTCGCATCATCTTCTCCTTTGTTTATTGTTAATAATAGACATACGCCAGCTATAAATGCGACTAAAAGCATTAATCCATAAATCACCCTTTTTTTACTTACAGTTATCTTTGTGTCACTTTTAGGATTATCAATCCATTTACCACAATGTTTGCATTTTTTAGCTACGGCCAGAATTTCTTTACCACAGTGTGGACATCGTTTTTTCTCTTCCATATTGTTATTCCTTTATAAAGTTCTTAACCAAGTTCATGGGAACTCCCAAATTAAAGTCATCGTTTAGGCTGAATTTAGCGAAGTTCACGCCCCTAAGAATCCCATCTTCATCAATGACAGGGCTTCCTGATGATCCTTGCATTGATTTGTTGTCATACACCAATCTTTCTCCATCTGGCATCTGCATTATTTTCCCTTCTGTCATTTGAGCCTTAATGCCTTCTTTTGTCTGTGCTATTTGCAGAGCATGATTAAATCCAATCATATATAGTTGTTGGTGTATCTTAAGTTCATCCGCTTCTACTTCCTCCATAGGAGTCTTGCCAAAGAAAATCTGGCTGAAATATTCACCGATAGATTTGGAATCTTTTTCCTTCATCATTTTGCCTGATATATCAAAAATATAGGCATGCTCTGGTGTATGTTTCTCCTTTAGCTGAATGATTGCCAAGTCTGCATTCTCTCGTCTCGATTTCTTACGGACGGTGCAGGGATTCCCTTTCAAAAAATCATCAAAGTCTTCGACACGAGTGTCATTATAGGCAATACCCAGTTTGGAGAACGTCTTCACCTTGATAGCCCTTGGATTAGCATTTGCTGAGATATAATCACACAAGTATTGCCATCCATAAAATCGCTCTTCCACTTTAGCCATGACAATATTAATCTTTTGTAGAAGTTCCTGGTTCGACACATATACATTACCAAAGAAATCTTGACTATAACATTCCTTCTTTTTCTCTTCCAACTCTGCATGGGCTCGACTTGCCATTTCCATAGAGTCAATGTATGTCTGACGTTTTCTTCTCAAAGATGCAACAATCTTCTCTTGGGTTTCAAACTCATCCATCTCGACATCCACGACATGCCTGTTTGTCATAATGTCACCCTTGCTGTCGATGAAGAAGCCTGTTCCGAACATACGATTGCAGTTTCTTTTGATTAGTTCTTCGTCTGTAGTTACGTTTATAGCATCACCGTTTTCGTCAAGTCCAGTCATGTACAATGTCTGGCCTGTTGGCAGAGTTATAGAGTAATAAGACTCACAATAAATCAGTACAACACCCGATGAATATTCCTTGAACAACTCGTCAGGAGTCTTTTTGGGTACACTACTCCTACATCCAGCAAATACAAATAGACCTGCCAACAAGAGAAACTTTGAGCTAATAAATTTATCAGAATAAAACATATTAGGAAATTATAAATTGTTCTCTATTATTTCGCTACTTTTACCGCCTTGTCCTTTTTGTTGTAACTTTTTTCTTTTGGGACCTTGTTGTTTTATTACTTTGTTGATGGCGCAAAATATATTCAAAGACTGCTGCAATTTCATTGGCCATTTGCTCATTCTGTCCTGTAGCGATGTATATTAGTGGCGTCCCCATATTGTCAATTTTGACATTTACTACATAGCTATGGATAGTTTTATCGGGTATTGTATATGAATCTGCTCCTCCTATCCCAAATCCAAAGATGGAGAAGCCAAGTCCATATGTAGTGGTGCGACCTGGAATAAATTTTGGATCATCAACAATTTCACAGCTAATGATATCATTGAAGTTTATGGTCTTACCCATGAATACAACTTTTTGGGCATTCTCATAGAATCGCATCTCTTTATGGATGTCAGGCATAGTTGTTTGGTCTGCAATAACCTTCGTAGGCTCGCCATACTTTGCACTAAGTGAGTCTTGGGCGTACTGGTAATGTAGTTGGGAAAGCAGCTTTGTGTCTCTTGTAAATCCAGCATTCAGATCACTTCTAAGTTTAGAAAATGTCTTCCAGAAGCACTGATAGGTTCCCACATAAGCCTTGGCATACGTGTTTTTGTATGCAGACTTCCGGTTAAGAGGATAGCAGTCCGTTACTTTTGAATTGCGCGAGTAAGCCTTTCTTCCATCACTGTAATAATCATCTATCTGATATGTGTCTGTGGAAAAAGTGACGAACAATTTATTACCCTCAACAAACCGAAAAGTGAGCTTTGGGTATACATAGACTTTATTGTGGTTGCCGAAACTGTCATGAGAAGACACTTTGAAAGAAGCAACTGTCTGGAGGACCTTACCATCGTTACCTATATGATTTACGTCTTTGTTCCAGCCTTTCTTATTCAACCAACCAGCAAGCCAGGCATTCATATTGTCAATGTTGAACAGTGGATTTTCAATAGTGAATATGGCTGTGGTATGCAGAAATTGACTGTCAGGATCATCTGGTTTCACATAAGGAGCAATCTGCTCCATGACTCTATCTGAATATACCTTGTAGTCATCGCTTCTGAGTGAAGACAGCAAGCCCTGATATTTATCTATCTCAGGACACACCCATCTCATCGCTGGAGCAAATCTCGCCTTCTCATAATTTACATTCACAGATGTTTGCGCAGACAGACTTAACGTGAAGTAAGTCATTGTCATCATTACCGATAGTAGTTTTCTCATATATGTTACGTTTTATGTTATTCTTTTGTCTTTTAGGGCGCAAAAGAAGCGTGAACCACATCGCATCCTTATTGCTGGGGCCTGAGAAATCCCAAAAGTACAAGACACAATAATAGCAGTCCACGCAAAACGTGGAAGCTAATTACGCTGTCGTCTGTACTTTTATTGTCAAGTTTCTCAGGCTTTGCAATAATCAGACAAGCATAACGCTTCAATTTTTACCCTCGATGTTATAGAACGCAACCCTTTTCGGGTTAATTCCGAGACAAAATTAGGTATTTTATCCCAATTAGCCAAGGAAAATGAGCTTTTTCAGCCTTTTTTGAACTAAATCGGCTCAGAATTGTGACCTTTGCCATCAATTATGTTGCAAAATTAATTATTTAGTTACATTTATGAAACGGATTTTTCCTAAAGCTTATTAGGGAAATCCCTAAAACATAAATTAAAGATGATTTTGGGGGAACATGATTGTGGGCACAATGGCACTTCTGCGCCCTTTAGCAAAAGTACATAATTATTTGTAATAAACAATAGAAAAAACGGCATAATTTGGATAAGGCTGTTACACAAAGAGGCTATTGTGCATCATATGTATAATCATAGTATACGAATTTGCGGCTTGAAAAGCTATAATTTGATATCTTATGCAGTCATCAGAATACTAAAATCGAAAAATTTTATTGCAAAAACTCAAAATCATCCGACATCCGACATAAAATCAATTATATCTTATTGTATAACAAAGGATTATAAAATTTAAAAATGACATAAATCCGACATACTTCCGACATAAATATGGCAAAAAGCGGTCATTTAGCATGCAGATTGATACTTGATGGCTCTTGTGATGTTTGATAGTATAGCGGTCATCGCGAAGATAAGGAATAGCAATATTTACATTAGATGTAGGAAATAAATTCTCTAGAGAATTTGGAGGTTAGATGCCTATCTGGCAAGTGCTAGCAGGCGAGTTAGCAGTAAATTCTCTAGAGAATTTAGTAACAAGTAGTAAGTTTAGAATTTGCGAGAGACAGTAAACAGATTTGCGAGGTAGTATATGAGCAATTATGTCGGTTTTATGTCGGATTTATGTCAGATTTATGTCGGATGAAGAGGATGGAAATCTTTCGTATTATGCAGATAATAAGGATTTTAGGCTCATGAGTATGTCGGATGTCGGATGATTTTGAGATTTTGCGATAAAATTTTTTTGAGTATGGTGATCTACAGCCAAAAGTAAGACCCCACCCCTAACCCCTCCCCTAATAGGGGCGGGGAATACGGAGGGAGGGAAGCCGCTGAGCAAGGGCGGGGATTGTTCGTTAAGAGCGGTCTTTATGGATGAGTTCGAGGAGTTTTTCGACGGCTTCAGACTCAGGGATGTTTTTCTCCACACACTCCTTACCTTTGTAGAGAGAAATCTTACCCCGACCAGCGCCTACGTAGCCATAGTCGGCATCAGCCATCTCGCCAG
>ERZ842401.6242-NODE-6242-length-12787-cov-7.391219_pt1 | contig 12787 bp, 10 predicted proteins | sample MGYA00521270_ERZ842401 | MGnify/ENA primary metagenome ERZ842401 (study PRJEB31892, sample SAMEA3878208) | bioreactor metagenome | biome: Moose rumen | place: Sweden | collected 2011-10 | study: EMG produced TPA metagenomics assembly of the PRJEB12797 data set... | reverse complement strand
TATGCTTTTATTTATTTTATATTCTTTTTCTATTTTTCAAATTCAGCCGACAAAATTACAAAAATAATATCAAACGGCGAAAGATAAACCGAAAAATTTACCTTATTGCGTCACTTTTAGCCGTACTAACTCGATTTTTGTCATCGTATTTTTGATAATCTTGAACTCAAATCGCCCGATCTTGACCACCTCGTTGAGTTTAGGGAAACTCTGATACTCATGCAGGATGAGACCACCGACGGTCATATAGTCATCGCTCTCGGGCAGGTCGATATCGAAGAGTTCGTTGACCTTCTCGATCTCCAGACGGGCAGAGAGCATATACTCGCCGTCGCCTAAGTCACGAGCCACATATTTCGTATTGTCGTGCTCGTCCTCGATATCTCCGAAAATCTCCTCCACGATATCCTCCAGTGACACCAGTCCGCTGGTGCCTCCAAACTCGTCGATCACGACGGCGAGCGACTTCTTCTGCTGCAAGAAGGTGTGCATCAACTTACTTGCCGCCATCGTCTCTGGGACGTATGGCATCTCACGGACCAGTTGAGCGTTGAGCGTTAAGGGTTTTGCGTTCTCGCTATGGAGTCGGAAGAGGTCGGAGGAATGGATATAGCCGATGATATGGTCGATGTCGTCACGATAGACCACGATCTTGGAATGTCCGCTCTCCACAAAACGGTTCTGCAACTGCTCCATGGTACAGTCCTCGATGTCCACCGCCTCTATCTCCGTGCGGGGCACCATGCAGTCACGCACCTTCGTCTCCGTGAAGTCGAGGGCATTATGGAAAATCTTCACCTCATCCTCTATCTCGTCCTCACTCTCCGCATTGTCGATGCTCGACTGCACGAGGTAGTCGAGGTCTACTTTGGAGAACTCCTTGTCCTGCTCCTCCTTGGGAATCCGCACACCGACAATACGCAACAGTCCTCTGGACAGCAGCGTGGCGAAGCGGGAGATGGGATAGAGCAACACATAACAGATCCATGCGGGGATGGCGAAGAATGTCAGCATCGCGTTAGGACTCGCCTTGAAGATGGTCTTGGGCAGGAACTCCCCCGTGAAGAGGACGACGAAGGTAGACAAGAGGGTATCGGCTGTCACACGGAATCCGTCGCTTAACTCATGGAAGAGTGTGGCGTCAAAGATACGGGCGAAGAGGATGCCATAGACCACCAGCGCGATATTATTACCCACCAGCATCGTACTCACGAAATTGTTGGGATGCTGATAGAAATAGGCGATGGCACGCTGAGAGGGTCCGTTTTTCTCACGCTCCATCTCCGCCCTCAGACGATTGCTCGATATGAAAGCGATCTCCATGCCAGAGAAAAAGGCGGAGAAGATCATCGTGATGATAAGTCCTATGATGAGATTCGTCATGGGCGTACTGATTTAGTGGTCGATTTATGCTTGACGGCTGCGGGGCGCATCGGCTTCTCCTGCTTTGCCGTATCGGAGGCGGTCTTGCTCTTTGCCGGCTCTTCCTCCTCAGGCTCCAAGTCCTCCGACTGGAAGGAGCCTGTGCTGTTGGTCACCTCGTAATGGCGCATCCGCTCGTCGCTGCGGAAATAGGTGCCCTCCAGTTCTCGCTCCGGGGTCACTACACGGGAGTATTTATGGGAATAGAACTCATGCTTGATACCGTCCCAAAAGAGTTCCTCACTCCTGAAAACCAAGCCGTTAGCGTTACGGATACGCACCCTGCCACGGAGTTCCCAGAGTTTCAACTGGTCGTAATACCATGCCGTGTCAGCGAAGATATAACCCGCTATCTGGAATTTCTCGTCAAACTGCTCGAGGAAGATGCCTTGCTCGAAAGTCCAGCGAGTCGGTTGCTTGATGGTGTTCACGTCCCATCGCTCCGTCACGATACGGTACTTGATGACACCTGAGTCGGAGATCAGCGTATTAACTCCGTAGGTCGTCATCATCGACACGGAGTCACGTTCGTTGATGGCAGCGGCAATATGTTCTCGTGGTTGCTCACACGAGATAACCAGAAGCCAAGAGCCAAGAGCCAAAAGCCAAAAGCGAATCAGTCGACTTTCCATTTAGCAAACCAGCGTTCGTTGAAGGTCAAGCCTATCGTCACACGGAAAGAGTTCTCCGTGATCAGGTCCTTAGCAGACTGGTTGACCCACTGGAAACTGACATTCAGCACAGAACGGTTGTTCCAGGCGTTGGTCAGGGGAATACCGAAACCTGCACTCACCGTCATCTCCTTGGGACCGTCCTGCCCATTTATTTTATAATAAGGTGTAGCATAGGATGCTCCTACACGGTAGTGGATTCGCTTGAACAGGCTACGGGTGGTCGGAAGAGGACTGGGAATCCAGTCGGCACCAACGGTAAACTTATGGCGATCCATATAGTAATCGCTTGACAACTGATACTTGTTCGTTGCCTCATTAACGACAGGGAACGACTCAGAGCCCCAGCGTTGAAGCAGGTAGTCGACACCTACCGTCAACGACTTGTTATGGGAATAAGCGACACCAGCACCTATCGTCATAGGGATAGACAACCCATTGGAGATGGTATCAACCGTGGCTGCCAAAAGACCCGTCTGGGTATCCAGGTTCGACACCAGCAGATCAGGGTCAGCACCGATCTTATGTCCTAACCCGAAGGTCGCTCCAATGGTTAGCACATCCGTCTTCGACAACTGCCGCTGATACTGTGCGCCAAAGTCCAACTTATAACTGCTTACCTCGGCACTATATATCTTCGAGAGGGTATTCACATAGGCATCGCTGCTCGACACAACGATACTACGCTCATAATCTCCCCATAGATAGGAGGCGTTGACACCCAAAGAAAAACCTTTGAAGAACTCATAGCCCAAGCCGACATACGCCTGGTGAAGTCCTCCCTCACCAGAAAAGCCCATCGTCGTCGTGGTTGAAGAGGTACCCACAATCTGTTGGGTGGAATAGGAATAGCCCACATTAGAGTAAGGAACGATACCAATGCTGACACCAAACTTAGGGAACACACGGAACAATGCCGTGGCATACTCGAAGTTTGCCGTTTTGGCATTGACCTTCGCACCACCTTCCTTGAAATTCGTGAACTGTCCTGCCACACCGACATCGAAGATCATACTCAGCGAGTCGACCGCTGAGTAGGAGGCGGGGTTCTGCATGTTCACCTGACTACCACTGCGGAAACCCTGGAACAAGCCACTCATACCCCGATTGAATCCCTGCGACTGATCGGAAAGGACACCTAACCCATACTGGCTATATGGTGATTTTGTACCACTCTGGGCTACCATCGACAACGTGCCGAAGCCCAGCAGAATGCTACTTAAAAGGAATTTCTTCATGAACTCTTCTTCTTTATTCTCAAAAATCGACTGCAAAATTATTGAAAAAAAACGAAATAATCGAACGTTAAGTGGAAAATATAGGTTAATTTTGCATCGTGAAACATTTAGAAATCATTTTTAATGCTCTGAAAGGTGCCTTCCTCGGAGTCTTTCTACTCACTGCGACAGCGGCAGAAGCGCAACAGGACTCCCTGCGGATGGACTCCGTGGAGATTAGTCTGCTCACCTGTCAACCGCATGACGAGATATACAGCCTGTATGGGCATACCGCCATCCGCTACCACGATTTACGCAAGGGCGGACTGGATATCGCCTTCAACTATGGAGTCTTCGACTGGCACAAGCCGTTCTTCGCCCTCCGTTTCGTGTTCGGACTCACCGACTATGAACTGGGTGCCTACCCCTTCCGCCTCTTCAAAGAGGAGTACAAGCACTTTGGCAGCATGGTGACGGAGCAGGTCCTCAACCTGAAAGACGAGGAAAAGGCAGCCCTGCAACTGGCTCTCGCCATCAACATGCAAGAGGAGAATCGTGTCTACCGCTATAACTTTTTCTATAGCAACTGCACGACAAAGGCACGGGACATCATCGAGAAGAGCATTGTTGGGAAAGTGAACTATGAGCAACGGGACGACTACGCCCCAACCTATCGGGAGATGGTGCATGAGATGACCCAGAAGAACCCATGGGCAGCCTTCGGCAACGACCTCCTGCTGGGTATCTTAGCCGACCAGAAGACCGACCGACAGCAACAGGAGTTCCTGCCCCATAATCTGATGTATGACTTCGACCATGCGGAGATATACCTTTACGGAGAATACCGTCCACTGGTGAAAGAGCGCAGAATCCCCGTACCAGCAGGGGTACAGGTGGTGAGAAGCGGTTTCCCGCTATCGCCATTGGCATGCGGTATCATCCTGCTGGGCATCGGACTGTTCCTGTTCCTCGTAGAATGGAGGCAACAGCGTATCTTTATCCCCTGGGAGGTCCTGCTGATGGTTGTCACGGGCATCATCGGCATTCTCCTGTTCCTGATGCCTTTCTCCCAGCATCCGACAGTGAGCATCAACTTACAGTTCCTGTTGCTGAACCCACTGCCATGGTTCTTTCTCTGGCAGGTCATCAAGGGAAGACAGACACGCTACTGGCTCTTCACGGCGATACTGGCAGGGCTCTTCCTGATTGGAGGACTCTTCCAATGCTATGCCGAGGGCATCTGGAGTCTGGCATTATGTTTGCTGTTACAATGTTACCTCCATCTTAAAAAGATTGGAACGAAATGAGAAATAAATACCTATATATCACCCTGCTCAGTATCTTGGGACTCAATGCCGAGGCTCAGGAACAACTGATAGCACAGACACCCCGACTGGTAGTCACCATCACTATCGACCAGTTGCGCACGGACTATCTGGAGACCTATGCCCCACTCTACGGTACTGACGGACTGAGACGACTACTGACAGAGGGAAAGGTATTTACCAATGGTGCCTATAACTTCACACCTGTCGACCGTGCCTCAGCCATTGCCTCACTATATACAGGGACCTCTCCCTATTATCACGGCATTACTGCCGAGGAGTGGCTCGACAAAGAGACGCTGCGTCCGCAGAACTGCGTGAGAGACCAGAAGATAGGATATTCCCCGCAGTTCCTGGCAACCTCAACGATCAGCGATGAGTTGAAGATGGCGACCAACGGGATCGCCAAGGTGTTTGCCTTCGCTCCCACCGCCGATGCTGCCATTTTGTCGGCAGGACATGCCGCCGATGGTGCCGCATGGATGATAAACGGAAAATGGGGCACCACGACATACTACCGTCCCTTGAACCAGTGGCTAAGCGGCTATACACGCCTGTACCAGCCAGATGCCGACAGCAACAAGAGCGTGACAGACGCTACGCTGAAATGCATCGAGCAGGCAGGTATCGGCAATGACGACAAGACAGACATGGTCTGTCTGACCTATAAGGCTGGACAACAGATGGAGTCATATGTGGCTCTCGACCGCCAGATAGCCCAGTTGCTGATCGGTATTGAGCATCAGATACCCAGAGACCGTGTGCTTTTCGTCATCACTGGCACGACAAGTCGGGAGGAAGAGGAGGAAGGTAATCAGGAACGCTACCGTATTCCCACGGGCACCTTCTATATCAACCGTACAGCCAATCTGCTGAACATGTACCTGGGAGCCGTCTTCGGTTCCGCCAAATACGTCGAGTTCTGCCATAAGAACCACTTCTATTTCAACCACCAGTTACTGCGCCAGAAAAACATCCATCTGGGTGAGATATCCAGTCGCTCACAGGAGTTCTTACTGCAAATATCTGGAGTTCGTAACGTTTACACAGCCAATCAATTACTAACAAGTGACAGTTATTTACTTGAAAGTATCCGCAATGGCTTCAACGTGGAGAAATGCGGTGACCTGATTATCGACATCGCCCCAGGTTGGAAACTCATCAACGAAGACACTTCCGAGCAATCGTCAACACGTTCGGCTCATGTTCCATTCCCCATCATCATCTATGGAGCAGGAACAAAAGCGGAACGCATACAGACCCCCGTCACAGTAGATCGCATAGCACCTGCTATAGCACGTACCATTCGTATCCGTGCTCCCAACGCCTGTGTGGCAGAACCACTTTTTTAGAAGTAAAAAGGTAAAAAAGTAAAAAGGCAAGCAAAAGTACGGAAATTAATTCGTACCTTTGCATCCGTTTAATATATTTTATAAGGTAAAAACAAAATAATAAGATATGAATTTAACTAAGATTTTAACATCGTTGTTTGGCAACAAGTCCACCCGTGACATGAAACTGATTCAGCCTCTGGTAGAGAAAGTGAAAGCCGCCTACCCGGAGATTCAGAAACTCGACAACGACCAACTGCGTCAGCGTACCAAGGAGATACAGCGTCAGGTGCAGGAATCGGCAAGGACGCAGAAAGAGGAGATTGAGCGCTTAAAGGGCACTATTGAGGACACGCCCATTGACGAGCGTGCCGAGATCTTTGCCCAGATTGACAAACTGGAGAAGGAAGCACTTGAGATTTACGAGGGTGCCTTGAACGAGGTGATGCCTGAGGTCTTCAGCATCGTCAAGGAAACGGCACGTCGCTTTGCCGAGAATGAGGAGACCATTGTGACCGCTACGGATTTCGACCGTGAGTTGGCTGGCGACCCGAAGAAAGACTTTATCACCATTGACGGTGACAAGGCTATCTACCACAACCACTGGACTGCGGGAGGTAACGACTTGAAATGGGAGATGGTACATTATGACGTGCAACTCTTTGGCGGTACGGTACTGCATCAGGGTAAGATTGCCGAGATGGCGACTGGTGAGGGTAAGACCCTTGTCGCCACCTTACCCGTCTTCCTCAACGCACTGACAGGTAACGGTGTCCATGTAGTGACGGTCAACGACTACCTTGCCAAGCGTGACTCCGAGTGGATGGGACCGCTTTACATGTTCCATGGACTCTCCGTTGACTGTATCGACAAGCACCAGCCTAACTCTGAGGCTCGTCGTAAGGCATACCAGTGTGACATCACTTTCGGTACGAATAATGAGTTCGGCTTCGACTACCTGCGTGACAACATGGCAATCTCGCCACAAGATCTGGTGCAGCGAGCCCATAACTATGCCATTGTCGACGAGGTTGACTCCGTGTTGATTGACGATGCTCGTACCCCGTTGATTATCTCCGGTCCTGTACCCAAAGGTGACGACCAGATGTTTGAGGAGTACCAGCCACTGGTGGAGAAACTCGTTGGTGTCCAGCGTCAACTTGCCACCCAGTATCTCGCAGAGGCTAAGCAGAAGATTGCTGAAGGACGTAAGAAGAATGACAAGAAACTGGAGGAGGAAGGTTTCCTTGCCCTCTTCCGCTCCCATAAGTCACTGCCGAAGAACAAGCCATTGATCAAGTTCCTCTCTGAGGATGGCATCAAGTCGGGCATGCAGAACACGGAGAACACCTATATGGAGAACAACAACCGTCGTATGCCTGAGGCTGTCGAGCCACTATACTTCGTGGTTGATGAGAAATTGAACTCCTGCGACCTCACCGATAAGGGTACGGCATGGCTTGCCAAACAGGTCAATGACGCAGAACTCTTCGTGCTGCCTGATATCGCATCGCAACTGTCTGCCTTGGAGAACGAGACAGGACTCTCCGACGAGGAGCGTCTGAACAAGAAAGACGAGATGCTCAACCACTATGCCGTCCAGAGTGAGCGTGTGCATACCATCCAGCAGTTGCTGAAGGCATACACCATGTTCAACAAGGATGATGAGTATGTGGTCATCGACGGTGAGGTGAAGATTGTCGATGAACAGACTGGTCGTATCATGGAGGGACGGCGTTGGAGCGACGGACTCCATCAGGCTGTCGAGGCAAAAGAGCATGTGAAGGTAGAGGCTGCCACACAGACATTCGCCACCATCACCCTGCAGAACTATTTCCGTATGTACCACAAACTGGCAGGTATGACGGGTACTGCCTCCACCGAGGCTGGTGAGTTCTGGGATATCTACAAACTCGATGTGGTGGAGATACCCACCAACAAGCCTGTTATCCGTGACGATATGGACGACCGTGTCTATAAGACCGCCCGTGAGAAATACCGTGCCGTTATCGAAGAGGTTGTACGTTTGCGTAAGGCAGGACGTCCTACCCTGATTGGTACGACCTCCGTAGAGATCTCTGAGTTACTGAGCCGTATGCTCGACATGTATGTCAACCCCGAGACGGGTAAGCGAGAGGGTATTCCCCATCAGGTACTGAATGCCAAACTCCACCAGAAGGAGGCTGACATCGTAGCACTTGCCGGTCAGTCGACCAACGGACTGGGTGCTGTGACCATTGCCACCAACATGGCTGGCCGTGGGACCGACATCAAGTTGTCACCAGAGGTGAAAGAGGCTGGCGGTCTTGCCATCATCGGCACCGAGCGTCATGAGAGCCGTCGTGTCGACCGTCAGTTGCGTGGTCGTTCTGGTCGTCAGGGTGACCCTGGTAGTTCTTTGTTCTTCGTTTCACTTGAGGACAAGTTGATGCGTCTGTTCGGTTCTGAGCGTATCGCCACTGTGATGGACCGTCTTGGGTTCAAGGAGGGTGAGATGATTGAGAGTCCTATGATCAGTCGCCAGATCGAGCGTGCCCAGAAGAAGGTCGAGGAGAACAACTTCGGTATCCGCAAGCGTCTGTTGGAATATGATGACGTGATGAACAAGCAACGTACCGTTATCTACGAGAAACGTCGTCACGCCTTGATGGGTGAGCGTATTGGCATGGATATCTCCAATATGATGTGGGACCGTGTGGTGAACATCGTCGAGAACAACGACTACGAGGGTTGTAAGGAGGAGTTCCTGCATATCTTCGCTATGGAGGTACCTTTCACCAATGAGCAGTTCCTCAACGAACAGCGTGAGCAATTGGAGGAGAACGCCTTCCAGCAGGTAATGGATACTTTCACCCGTAAGACAGAGCGTATCCGTGAGGTGGCAAAGCCTATCATCAAACAGGTCTATGAGCAACAGGGACAGATGTATGAGCGCATCATGGTACCATTGACGGACGGACGTAAAATGTACAACATCCCTTGTAACTTGAAGGAGGCATACGACACCGAGAGCAAGTCGATTGTCAAGGAGTTCGAGAAACAGATGCTGCTACATATCATCGACGAGTCATGGAAGGAGAACCTCCGTGAACTCGATGAGTTACGCCATTCCGTACAGAATGCCAGTTACGAGCAGAAAGACCCGTTGCTTATCTTCAAACTGGAGAGCGCCAAGGTATGGGACACCATGATTAATGAGATGAACAACCGTATCGTCAGCATCCTTATGCGTGGCGCCATTCCTGAGATGCAGCAACAGGATGTTCGTGAGGCCGCCCCAGAACAGCGCACTCAACGTAATCAATATACGGAGAGCAAGCAACAGTTAGGCTCTGAGCAATTGACCGACCCGAACCAAGCAGCCGCCGCTGCCCACGACACTCGTGCCCAGCAGCCACGCACTCCTATTGTCAAGGACAAACTTCCCGGACGTAACGACCCCTGTCCTTGTGGTTCTGGTAAGAAATTCAAAGTTTGTCACGGTAGAGGGATTGTTTAAATGAGGAATTAGTAATTAGAAATTAGGAATTATGATTACTATCAATCATCTCAAAAAGCAGTTCGGTGATACAATCGCCTGTGATATAGAACAGTTTACCATCAACGATGGGGATATCCTCGGACTGGTAGGAAACAACGGAGCCGGCAAGACTACTCTCTTCCGTCTCCTCCTTGACCTTCTGAAAGCCGACGAGGGGACTGTTGCCATCAACGACATCAACCCCGCTGAGAGTGAGGCTTGGAAACAACAGGTGGGAGCATATATTGACGAGGGATTCTTAATCGACTTCCTCACCCCTGAGGAGTATTTTGCCTTTCTGGGTAAAATATCGGGAATGGCACAACAGCAAGTTGACGAGCGACTGAAGGACTTTGAGCAGTTTGCCGCAGGCGAGGTTTTCGGACAGAAGAAACTCATCCGCAACCTCTCTGCTGGTAACAAGCAAAAAGTGGGAATCATCTCCGCCCTTTTCCGCCGCCCCCAAATTGTGATCCTTGATGAGCCGTTTAACTTCCTAGACCCGTCAAGTCAACTCATCCTAAAGCATGTGCTAACCTATTATGCCAAAGAGACAGGAGCCACCCTGCTGATTTCCAGTCATAACCTGCAGCACACGGTGGACATCTCCACACGTATAGCACTCCTAGAGCATGGTGTCATTATCCGTGACCTGCCCAACAAAGAAGGAAGTGCCAACACCGAACTGGAAGAGTATTTTGGAGGTTGTTAAATAAGGTAAGAATGATGTAAGTATCAGATTTTATTCGTATCTTTGTACACGATATGGAAAAGGTCATATTGGGCATCGACCCCGGAACAAACATCATGGGCTATGGCGTCTTGAAAGTAAAGGACGGCAAGGCTGAGATGGTGACAATGGGAGTCATCGACCTGAGGAAATTTGGGGATGCCTACTTGAAACTTGGACATATATTCGAACGAGTGACGGGTATTATCGATGCCTACCTGCCTGATGAGATGGCTATTGAGGCACCTTTCTTTGGCAAGAACGTACAGTCGATGCTAAAACTTGGAAGGGCACAGGGTACTGCTATCGCCGCCGCCATCCATCATGGTGTACCAATCCACGAATATGCGCCACTGAAGATCAAAATGGCTATCACAGGTAACGGTGCCGCTTCAAAGGAGCAAGTCGCAGGTATGCTGCAACGACTCCTGAAGTTCGACGAGGACGCCATGGCTAAATTCATGGATGCCACGGATGCCTTGGGGGCGGCCTACTGCCATTTCATGCAGATGAACCGTCCCGAGTCACAGGCACACTACAGAGGATGGAAAGACTTTGTGAATAAGAATCAAGAAAAGGTTAGCAAGGTATGCAAAAAATAACAGCAATTGTAGGACGAAACGGAAGCGGAAAGACGCAGTACATAGAGGCACTGCGTAAACAAATGGCGAGTGACCGCCTGCGCTATATCGCTTTCAGCGACTCCTACGGTCCTGCTGTCGATAAGTCATACTACTTACAACTGCGTTGGAATCAGCACGACATCGACCCTGAGACCCCTAATGTCAGGGAACTGCTAGAGCGAGCATATAACTTGGCTGGGGAGGACACAGAGGAACGTCGAAAACTGCAACAGCACTTGTATGACCTTTTCCACATGGAACCTCTACTCGACAAGTATGTCATCACTCTGTCAAGTGGTGAACTCCGTAAGTTTCAACTTACCAAGATGCTATTTGCCAACCCCAAACTTCTCATCATGGAGAATCCGTTTATCGGACTTGACGCAGAGACACGCGACCAATTAAAGGAATTGCTGCAGTTGCTGGTTGACAAACACGAGATAGACATCATGCTGGTACTCTCTAAGACGGATGATATTCCAGCATCCGTCTCGGAGGTGATAGAAATAAGAGACGGACATGTGATGCCACCATGTACCAGAGAGGAGTTTCTTTTCAGACAGAGAGATGTTCCTGAGCATGTGTTAAGCAAGGAGAAAACAGAAGCGATCCTCAACCTGCCGTACAAGGATAATGACTATGATACCGACGAGGTCATCAAGATGAGGAATGTAAACATCCGATATGGTGACCGCACTATTTTAAAAGATGTCAACTGGACTGTACTCAACGGAGAACGATGGGCTTTGTCTGGACAGAACGGCAGTGGCAAGTCTACCCTACTCTCTCTTGTCTGTGCGGACAATCCTCAGAGTTACGCCTGTGACATCACACTCTTCGACCATCAGCGTGGTACTGGAGAGAGTATCTGGGATATCAAGAAACATATTGGCTATGTGTCACCTGAGATGCACCGCTCCTACCAACGTGACCTGCCTGCCATCAGAATTGTGGCAAGTGGCCTGAAAGACTCTGTCGGGCTCTATGTAAAGCCCAATGAAGAGGAATATGCCATCTGCAAGTGGTGGCTTGACATTTTCGAGATGGAAGGGAAATACAACAATTCATTCATGAAACTTTCAAGTGGTGAGCAACGTCTTGTTCTTCTGGCTCGTGCTTTTGTCAAGGACCCACAACTTCTGATACTCGACGAACCTTTGCATGGACTCGACCTGTGGAACCGTCGACTGGTGAAAGATGTCATTGAGACTTTCTGTCAACGACGTAACAAGACCATGGTCATGGTGACTCATTATGAGGAGGAACTACCCAACGTCATCACTCATAAGAAATATCTAACAATACTAAAATAGAATGACAATGAAAAAAATCCTGTTAGTTCTCATGCTCTTCATCGGCATGAATGCTCAAGCACAAGAGGTATACAATGAGTTGCGTACAAAAAACAAGCAACTCGTTGAGAATCCACAGACACATGGACTGGTTCGTATTATCAGTCAGTTTAAAGTTGACGCCCTCAACTATCTTGCTATTAAAATGCAGGAGGAAATGCCTGACTCTTCTGTCTATTTCCTCGATCGACAGGCTTTTGCCATGAACCAATATGTGACATTCTACATCCAAAAACTTGTACAATACAACGAGATGCCACAAGCATTACAAGAGGAAATGACAAAGATATTCATGGAAACAAGTAAAGACTGTCCTCTTTTCAAAGATAAAGACAAGGAGTTGGTGCTTAGTTACTATAACAATGGTGAGAGTATCACACGCTTCTCTTTGGACACCAACTGGGAGAAAGCCTATGAGATCATTCAAAAGAAAATGGAGAAAAACAGATAAACATACTATATTATGGAAAGAACATGGAGATGGTTTGGCAAGAAGGACAAAATCACGCTTGCCATGCTGAGACAAATCGGAGTGGAGGGCATCGTCACCGCACTGCATGACGTACCCTTAGGACAAGTATGGACACGGGAGAAGA
>ERZ842401.6241-NODE-6241-length-12790-cov-4.784295_pt1 | contig 12790 bp, 10 predicted proteins | sample MGYA00521270_ERZ842401 | MGnify/ENA primary metagenome ERZ842401 (study PRJEB31892, sample SAMEA3878208) | bioreactor metagenome | biome: Moose rumen | place: Sweden | collected 2011-10 | study: EMG produced TPA metagenomics assembly of the PRJEB12797 data set... | reverse complement strand
TCAGCCGTCGTTCCCTAGATTTTGAAGGATGAACTTCGACTGAAAGCTATTTTTTAATACCTACAGTCTAAAAATTGATTTCCATATCCTTTGGCGTCGTGTTCTTTATCTATTAGCCGATTTTTGCTATTATTCTGCGTATGAAAAAAATTCTTTTTGTTTGCCACGGCAATATCTGCCGGTCGCCAATGGCAGAGTTCGTATTCAAAAAGCTTGTGAGCGACGCGGGGCTTTCCGCAGAATTTGAGATTGCGTCCGCCGCAACCAGCACCGAAGAAATCGGAAATGACATGCACCACGGCGCAAAACAAAAACTTACCGAAATGCACGTACCCTTCACCCGCCGCCACGCCCGCCGCATAACGGCAGAGGATTACGAGTATTTTGACTACCTGATTGGCATGGACGTAGAGAACATGTATTACATGCAGCGCAACTGGAACCGCGACCCCGACGGCAAATGCAGCCTGCTGCTCAGTTTTGCCGGCAAAGACCGCGACATCGCCGACCCATGGTACACCGGCAACTTCGACCGCACTTACGACGATATTCTTGAAGGCTGCACCGCACTGCTTGAAAAGGTGAGAGGGTAAGGAACTTCCCTGCTGCCATTTACATACAGATTGAGATAAAAATAATTATTCTATATAATGATAAAACTTGTAAGAAAAATTATTTTAAGAAAATAATAAATGTCAGAAAAAGAAGTTAGAGTAAGATGCGCGCTTCGTTCGCTCAGCTCACTACCGAGTTTCTGCTTTGCATAAACTTGCGCGGCGCTATGCTTTTTCTTGATTGCAATATATTTATTTTATAAGGAAGTTATTATGGAAACTAAAGAAGTCCGCGTTCGTTACGCGCCATCTCCAACCGGTATGCAGCACATAGGCGGTGTACGCACCGCACTTTTCAATTACTTGTATGCACGCTCAAAAGGCGGAAAATTCATTCTCCGCCTTGAGGACACCGACCGCACGCGCTATGACGAAAAATACGTTCAGAACTTGTACGACACCATGGACTGGCTCGGAATTGACTGGGACGAAGGCGGCGACAAGGGCGGCGAGTACGGCCCTTACGTTCAGAGCGAGCGATTTGCTCTTTATAAGGAATATGCGCAAAAACTCATAGAAAACGGCGAAGCTTACTACTGCTTCTGCGATGCTGAGCGCCTTGACCGCATCCGAAAAATCCAGACAGAAAACAAGATGGCTCCTGGCTATGACAGAAACTGCCGCCACCTTACAAAGGAAGAAGTTGAGGCTAACCTAAAAGCCGGAAAGCCTTACGTAATCCGCCTTAAAGTTCCGATGGAAGGCTCAACGAAATTCCACGACCACATCCTTGGCGACATCGAATGGAAGAACGAGGACATCTCGCCTGACCCAGTTTTGCTTAAGTCAGACGGATTTCCTACATATCACCTTGCAAATATCGTTGACGACCACATGATGAAAATAAGCCACGTAATGCGCGCTCAGGAATGGATTCCTTCAACTCCGCTCCACGTTCAGATGTACCGCTCATTCGGCTGGGAGCATCCTGAATTCTGCCACCTTCCTATGGTAAACGGACAGGACGGAAAAAAGCTTTCTAAGAGGCACGGCTCAACGAGCGTAAACGAATTCCGCGCACGCGGCTACCTTCCGCAGGCAATCGTAAACTATGTAGCCCTTCTTGGTTGCAGCTACGAGGAAGGAAAGGAATTCTACACCCTTGAGGAACTTGGAAAAGCCTTTAGCCTTGAGCATCTGAACAAGGCTCCGGCCGTATTTGACTACAAAAAGCTTGAGTACTTCAACGGAAACTACATCCGCATGCTAAGCGACGAGGAGCTTTACAAGTGGACGCTGCCGTTTATCACAGGAACAGGGGATGCCGCTCTTGAGATAAATCCGGAGAATCCACAGCCGGCACCAAAGGTCGGCCCTGAATATTCTGGAATCGCGCTTGGAGACGATGGCGAGCCTTACTGCGTTGACAAGAGCATGAACATGACGAGCGCGGACGTAAAGGCAAAACTCCTGGCTCTCATGCCGCTCATCAAGGAACGCCTCAAGTATCTTACAGATGCTGCTGAGATGGTTCACTTCTTGTTCACTGAGCCTAGCGTTCCGCCTGTAGACCAGATTGTTCCTAAAAAGTTGGATGCCGCAAAGACAAAGGAAGTTCTTGAGAAGGCAAAGGATTTTGTAAAGGCTCTTCCTGGACTTGAACACGAAGCTCAAGAAGAACTTGCAAAGAAGTACGCAGAAGAGCTTGGAATCAAGCTTGGCGACTTTATGATGCCAATCCGAATGGCTGTAACAGGAAGCCGCGTCTCTCCTCCGCTCATGGGCTCAATCCTAATCCTTGGAGTGGAAAAATCCATTGAGCGCATTGACCGCACTCTGGCGGCGTTCTAGGCACAGCTTGTAGACGCGAGGGTTTTCTGATGGACGACAAGGAATTTGCATGGAACATTCTGTGGAACGACTTTATTGATGTCATAAAGATAAACGTCGTTTCCGGCGCATACACATTCTTAAAGACTCCCGATGCAGTGCAGGATCACAGCGACATCTTTACTTTCTTTGAAAGTTCAGAAAACCTTTCGCAAGTGTACGCAAACGACCTTGCCGAATACAAGGCGTTTCTTGCGCGCAAAAGCATAATCACCAACGTATTTGAATCCCCACGGAACACAAAAAACTACCGCCGCTACATAAACGGCGAATACCATTGGGTTACGATGGAATTCATTCGCCCGGCGGACTTTTCGCTGCAAAATCCGCTGGTGATTTTTACACAAAAACTTGCAGACGAAAAAATCTGCAACGAAAACACCGCCGTCCGCGAACTGAATTTTAACTTTTATAAAATTCTTGAGGTCGACCTTTTCTTTGACACGTTCTCCATCGTAAAAGTAAAGGACGGCGAGGTTCCGCAGGGCGAGTCTGCAAAAAAATTCCTGTCGCAATGGCTTATAGAGGCAATGGAAAACGGCATCGTTCACGAGGACGACCGCGATGTTTTCAAGCGCATGACCGAAGTTGACTACATGCGGCGCTACTTTTTGGAGCGGCGCGGAAACTTAAGAATCCGCTACCGGCGCAAGTCCAGAGGAGAATTCCGCTGGGTCGTTTTTGAGGCGATTCCCGCACCAGATTTTACGCTGCAAAATCAGAACATCATGATTTATATCCGCGACATTGAGGACGAATACGCGGAGCAGATGAAAAAGCAGAAATCGCTTGAAAAAATCAGTTTTGAGGATTCCCTCACCGGGCTTCAGAACAGGACGGCGTACAATCAGACGGTTCAGAGCCTTGCAAAGCTTTCAACCGGAACCTGCGGCGTGATTTTTTCTGACCTGAACGGTCTGAAATACATGAACGACAACTTCGGCCACGCCGCCGGAGACAAATACCTTAAGTCCTTCTCTGACTTTCTTAAAAAATCGTTCCGAGCAACCTCGTGCTACCGCATCGGCGGCGACGAATTCATCACAATCATTCAGGATTCAACGAAAGAGGAATTCAAGCAGCGCACGGAAGCATTCATAAACAGCGTGGAAGCACTCAAGGACACGTCCGTTTCAATCGGCTCTGCGTTTGGAGTACTGCCTGCGTCATTGGAGGATTTAGTAAGCGAGGCAGAGCAAAAAATGTACGCGGCAAAGGCAAAATACCACGCCGAACACCCGGAAGTCGTACGAAAATGAACACACGCTCCTTTTGCGCACAGGCTCCCTTTCACAAACAAATCAGGACAAGAGCGCCTAGCGCTCAAAATTCTCAACCTGCTCCGTTATGAGCGGAATGAGCTGCTTTTTGCGGCTTACCACATCCTTCAGAAAATAAATATTCTCCTCCAACTTGGGGAAGGTAATGAACGGCTTGAACTTCTCGTCATATTCGATGAGCAGCACGCTTGAAAGCTGTGTTATGTCGGTAACTAAGAGCGCCGCAAACACAGCCTTGTTGGAGCGGCGCTCAATCTCAAGCTCGCCCAAAAATTCGCCCTTGCGGTCAAGAATTTCCTTAAGATTGCTCACTTCAATCTGGCTTACCGTATAGGTCGCCTTTGCCTCGCGGTATTCCTTCATGTCCTGATGAATTACCTCCGTGGCCGTTCTGCCGCGGATACGGCTTCCGGCGGTAAGAATTTCCTTTCCGATGGTCTGAATGTCCAAATCAGTGATGTTGGCAAGATATTCGGCAGTCTGGCGGTCAATGTCGGTGGTGGTTGTTGACTGAAGGATGAGCGTGTCGCTTAGGATTCCGCACAAAAGCAAGCTCGCAATCTCCTTTGGAATCGGAATCTTTGCTTCCTGATACAGCCCGGCGATAATCGTTGCAGTTGAGCCAATCGGCTTGTTTATGAACGTAATAGGGTACGTAGTGCTCAGCGGACCTATTCTGTGGTGGTCGATAACTTCGCGAATCTTATAATTTTCGATGCCCTCAACCGCCTGCGTCATCTCGTTGTGGTCAACCAGAATAAGGTCAATGTTCGGCTCATTCGTAAGGTCATGCTCCGAAATCATGCCGATTACCTTTCCTTCAGAATCAACGACGGGAAGTCGGCGGATGGGAGATTCAAGCAGAATGCCGCGGATTTTTGAGACGGTGTCCTCCGGGTGAACGGCGGGAACATCGGAATCTGCCATGATGCTGACCGGCGTTGAATAGGCAATCATCATGACCGTGTCGCTGGTTGAATACGGACTCATGATGACACTCACGCCGTTCTTTTGCGCCGCGTCCTTAAGCTCCTTGCTGAGCATATAGCCGGACGTAAGAATCAAAAGCTTTACCTTGCGCTCAATTGCTGCCTCGTAAATTTTCTGGCGGTCGCTGGTGATTACAATGACGTTCTCGCTGGCATGCTCGTCAAGCATTTTTGCAAAGGTCTCGTCGCTTGCCGCGCCCACAAGCACGGTCGACTTAAAAATCTCGTCCTGATTATGAATCACGAGCGGCTGCGCGTTCATCGTGCGCATGATAAGCTGCACGCTAGTAGAAACGTTCACCTTGGTTTCCGGATTCAGAATCGTAAGAATCTGCTGAGCAAATGCTGAATAGTGCAGAAGCGACTTGTAGTGCCCCTCGGAGTCAACGACCGGAAGCGCGCGGAGCTGTGCATTCTGCATCTTTGCAATCGCAAACCACACGGACTTGTCTTCCTCAACCACTTCGGTCTTGTCCTGCATGTAATATTCAACTTTGGGAGTAAGATTTGAAAGATACTTTGGCGGCTCCACCTTGAATTTCTTGAAGATGTAATCGGTCTGCGGATTAAAATGTCCCGCACGCGCCGCCTTGTAATTGTTGTTTCCCTGAAGCTGCTTCAGGCGCGCATATGCCACCGCAGAAACGGCAGAATCGGTGTCCGGGTTCTTGTGGCCAAAAATATAAACTGTCTTATCCATTGTATCCCTCAATTTCGTTAAAAAGCGCCTCGTACAGAATCGCCTTATCGTTGTTCGTTTCCTTTATGGTTTTCTTTAAATTTTTTGCAATATAGAACATGACGCGAAAGCCAAGCACCGGCTCCTTGCGGCACATATCCAAAAAGTCCTTGCCAGAAATGCGCAGCGCAGACGAATCGCTTACCGCCCGCACGGAATGGGAGCGTGGCTCGCTTGAAAGTATCGCCGTCTCACCAAAAAAAACGTGCTGTTCCGCGCACAGGTTTGCAAGAGCGATGGTGTCGCCCGCTGGAGTTGAGCTGAAAACCTGAATTGCGCCGCGGTACAAAAAGTAGCAGAACAGCTCCGGCTCGCCTTCCTCAATGATAAGCTCGCCCGCCTTGTAGTCCTTGGCGGCCATCACCGCGTACAGCTCGCGAAGAATGCGCACATCCGAGTCATTCTGAACGTCAAAATCTGCAAAAAGCGGAATCTGAATAAGCTGCGGAAGAACGGTCTCAAACGGTTCCACTTATTCCTCCAACTTTTTTCCGCGTACAAAAATCGCCTTTGCGTTCGGCTGAATCACAAAATCGTCCGGCGGAGTAAGAACAGGCTGATTGCTCTTCAAGTCCTTGATTTTCTGAAGGTTGCCTACGATTTTTTTCATGTCCGGTTTTTTCTGCGCCTCGCGGAGCGCGTCCTTTCTGCGCTGATGGAAATTTCCCGTGTTCAGAAGCAAACCGATTACGACCTTTGGATACTCAAGCGTCTTGCGGAATTCAACGTAGGTTTTGCCAATGAACTGCGGCGGAATGTCTTCTATAAGAATGCCGGAATCCGCATCGTCGCTTATGAGCGTTCTCATGACATTGGAATAGCCCATCGCGCCGGAAGCGCTGGCAAGCAGGTTATGCTCGTAGTCGGTGGTAAGGATAATCTCATCGCAGTGCGCCATGCGAAGATGCTTTTCAAACTTGGAATCGACAAGCTCCGCGGCAATATACATGCCGGGGTGAAGGTTCGACATGGTGATAACGGCAAGCACGGTGCGCGAATCAATCTCAAGCTGGGAATAATTCTTTGAATGGTCGGAAATTATCAGCGCGCGCTCGGCGTTTTCTATATTCGCGCGGCGAAGCACATTCTCGTCGGCAAAATCGCCGGAAACATAGTGAATGCCCTTGAAGCGCTCCAAATCAATCACGTCCTCAATTTTTTCAATCGGCGCGTCGTTTATAAGAACGATAAGGTCAGGCGTAATCTCAGGATTGGTGTTGATGATATTGTCCAAAAGCTTCTCAAAATTGCTTCGCCAGCCGCAAAGCAGGAACTGTCCCTTCAGGTTTTTCAAATTTATAAGCCCCCTTTCCCTCTTCATCTGAATATCCATAAAATATGACGCAAGCTTACCGGTTACCGCAGACACAACGAACATGCCGAACACCAGCAGCAAAAGACTTGCGATGCGTCCAGGAAACGTCGTCGGAGAGAATTCATAATAGCCAGCAATGGTCGTTACCAGAGAGAACCAGATTGAATCCCACGGCGTCTCAATTCCGGCTTCTGTCTCTGTCTTAAAATTAACAAAAGTGATTGCAACAAGAAGAAGCGCGATGAACGTCCAGAACCAGGTTACCGGGTTTTTTACCGCGTATTTAAAATTGCGAAACAGCCTGTTTTTCAGCTTATACCACTTTTTCGACATTCCATAACTATATCAAAAAAGTGCGTCTATTTCTATTCCTGAAGCGTTTTTTCAAGATATTCTTTATATACAAGCAGCTCCGGGTGATACTCAAAGTGCATGTTATCCCACACAATCCACGTGCCGCCCCAAATAAAGCCCTCGTCCGCAAAAATGTCTATCACGCGCTGCGGCGGCATCCATCGCTTTGAAAGCGGCGTAAGGTACCAGTTTTCCGGATCAAGCTGCTTCTGCCAGCCCCAATAAATGACCTTTTGATAATAGCCGCGCGGAAGCACATCTATGGCAAGTCCCAGACTGTGAAAAGACCGGGATTTTGTGTCGCGGACGGAACGCCACGCATAGCCGTCAGTGCGCACAAGCGTAGAAAAGAACGTCTGCATCTCGTCATCTCGTTCCAGCGCCATGACGCGCTCAGAAACGCGGCGGAGCGGCTCTGCAATGCGCTCATGCACGTTCACGCTTTTTGTAAGAAAATCCATTTTTATAATCCGCTGCTCAGTGGAAATACGGTCATCACATTCGTAAATCGCATTGTATAAAAAAGGCGGGTCAATCGCGCCGTTCCTGCGGTTTTCTGATGAGGTAAAGCCCTTTATTCCGTCAATCTCCTCCGCGGTGAATGAACGCGGGTCGGGAACCTCCCGCTCATAATGATAGAGCATGCGGCGGTAGCCAGCCTTGTTCTCAAGCTCAGACTCCGGCAAAAAGCGTCCTTCGCACCAATACAGCTCCGTTTTTTTGCCGCGCGAGCCGTCAGAGTTTTTCTTTGAGACGGTTATAAGAAAGTCCTTTTTTTCCTTGTCATAGGAAGCAGAAAAATGAACGTCGGGATAGGCTTTTTTGAATACGGAAAGCTCTATAGGCTCAGAAAGTGGCTTCTGCCGTTTTTGTTTCTGGCTTTGCTCCGCACCCCAGACCGCGGCACAAAAAAAAACAAGGGCTATGCACGCAAAACGAAGTGAAATTCTCATACCATTCCATTGTAATCTAAAAATGCCGAATCTGCATAATAGATTTTAGTTAGAAGCGCAGAATATGCGGCGAACTGCTTCCATATACTTGTTGCCGCGGTCAAATTCATTGGTGAACATGCCGAACGACGTTGCCCCCGGCGAGAACACCGCGCAGTCTCCAGAACAGGCGGACGCGTCAAGCTCCTTTTTGAGGGCAAGCATCATATCCTCAAGCGAACCAAAGGGACCATTATACGCAGTGCCTGCATCGCTTAATGCGGGAAGCAATTTTTGCGTTGCCGTGCCGTCCAACAAAAAGAGCGCCTTTACCGGAATCGCACCGGATTTTTTTGAGAGCGTTTGTGCAAGCGGCGCAAGCGAAAGCCCCTTGTCCGTTCCGCCGGTCATAAAATACACAGGCTTACCAAACGACTGGCTTGCGGCAGCGGCCGCCTCTGGAACCGTAGCGCAGGAATCGTTGTAAAAGCGCACGCCCCGGTATGTGTGAAAAAACTGAAGCCGATGGTCTATGCCCTGCCAGCGAGAAAGAATTTCGGCACAGCGACCAGCGCTTACACCCATAAGACGCAGCACCAGAGCGGCGTTCAGAGCATTGATTTTCATATGCTCGCCGGGAACACTCAATGTACGAAGAATTGCCTCCGGCTCCTTCATGCCGGGAAGCAGCGCCATTCCGCAGAACGCGCCGTCAGGGTCAACGTCCTGCCATACGCCAAATGATTCCGGCTTTTTTGACGCGCTGTAACGAAGCACGGTCGCCCCGGATTCCCGCGCGAACAAATCGCCCCAGGTTCCGCCGCAGGCAGGCCCGGTTCCCGGTTCATCACCGTCAAAATCAAAGAGCGAAAAATCGTCTTTTGACTGGTCTTTATAGATAAGGCGCTTGTCCGCAACGTAGTCTTCCATGTTGCCGTACCAGTTCTGATGATCCGGCACGATTTTTGTAATCACGCTGATTTTTGGCTTTAAAAGTCCGCGTCCGCGTAAATCCGCAAGCTGCCAGCTGGAAAGTTCCAGCACAACCGGCGTGGTCTGGTCTGTTTCCTCCAAAAAAGTAAGCGGGCTTACCGTTATGTTTCCGCCCAAGAACGCCTTAAAGCCTGCTTCATTAAGCCCAAAATGGATTGCGCTGACCGTAGAGGATTTTCCCTTGCTTCCGGTTACGGCAATAATCGGCGCTTTTGTAAAATGAAGAAAAATACTTATGTCAGTTTCTATGCGCTTTGCAGCGGCAAGATATTTGTTTCCCTCAATCTTTACGCCGGGATTTTTTATAACGCAGTCTGCGCCCTCAAAGTCCTCTACACGATGCTCGCCAAGGCGGTAGCTAAGTCGGCTTGTATCAACGGAAGAATCAGCGGAAAGCCGGTCTATCGTGGGCTTCAGCTGTTCCCTGGTCTTCATGTCGGTCGCAAGCACGAACGCGCCATGGCGCAGAAAAAATCGGACGCTCGCCTCTCCGCCGCCATTAAGCCCCAAGCCCATGACGACGATTTTTTTTTCTTTTATATCATCAAGCGTATTGAACGTGCAGCCTTTTGTGAACTCGAACATGATTTCCTCTTTTTTAGCGAAATTTGCCTAGCGCGTCGTCTGAAGGCGCGAGCGGCTTTCAAAGCGCAGAACCGCCTCTTCAGTAAGCAGGTTTACCAAAGCCTCAAAAGAAAGGCCGGCTTTTTCGCACATTTTTGGAAACATGCTTATCGGCGTAAAGCCAGGAATGGTGTTTATTTCATTAAAATACAGTTTTCCGCTTTCCTTATCGATGAAAAAGTCAACGCGGCTCAAGCCAGAACAGTCAAGCGCTTTGTACGCCTTTACCGCCGTTGAACGGATTGTTTCTATCATATCGGTAGAAATGTCCGCAGGAATCCGTAAGCATGCGCCGTTCGGGTCGTTGTATTTTGCGTCATAATCATAGAATTCATGGGTCGGAATAATTTCGCCGGGAATATACGCCTTTACGCTTTCTGCCTCGTTTGCCGGGTGTGCCGAAACCGCATTTCCGGTAACGCTGCATTCAATTTCGCGGGCGCTCACGCACTTTTCTATGATAACCTTATCGTCCCAACTGAACGCTTCCATAAGATAGAACGAAAGCTCCTTTGGATTGGAGACGCGGTTAGCGCCATTTGAGGAGCCGGCGCAGCACGGTTTTACGAACATTGGAAAGCCCAGCGTGTCTATTGCCTTCTGAAACAGCTCGTCGTAGCGGCTGGAATCGTTCAAATCAATGCGCTTCATGCACATATACGGCACCACAGGAATTCCCGCCGTCTCAAGAACCTGCTTTGTTTTTTCCTTATCCATCGTAAGGGCGCTTGCAAGCGTTCCGCATCCAACATAGGGAATGCCCGCCATGTCCAGCAAGCCCTGAATGGTTCCGTCCTCTCCATACGTTCCATGAAGAACCGGGAATATAACGTCAAATTCCAGCTCTCCGTTTGCCGTGCAGAAGGATTTCTTTCCCTTACCGGGAACGATTGAAACAAGATTTTCCGGCTTTTCCGCAATAGAGAGCGAAGCCTTCGCGTCCTTTACGATGCGCTCGTATTCCGCCTTGTCCTGAAGATACCACATTCCATTCTTTGTGATTCCGATTAAGGTTACGGAATCCTTTTTTGAGATTCCACGTGCAACAGCCGCGCCGGAAACAAGCGAAATTTCATGCTCACCGGAACGACCACCATATATTACTGCAATATTCATCAGTTTCTCCCATTGTAGCCCATCTCAGAAAGCGCAAGCTCCGCCTCCGCAATCTCGTCATAGGGCATTGTATAGTCTTTATAGATAATTGAATTCTCGTGGCTTTTGCCAAGCAACAGAACGATGTCTCCCTTTTGCGCCATTTTAAGCACATGGCGAATCGCTTCCTTTCTGTCGTGAATGATAAAAAGGTTCTCGTCCAGCTTCATGCCGCCCTTTTGCGCGCCGCGGGCAATGTCCGTAAGCAGGGCAACCGGGTCTTCTCCGCGGGGATCCTCGTCCGCAAGCACTACGTAGTCGCAGAACTGCGCGGCAATCTCGCCCTGCAGAGGGCGTTTTGTAAGATCCCGCTCGCCGCCGCTTCCAAATACGGCAAAGATGCGTCCGGCACAGCGTTTTTTTATCGGCGGAAAAATAGTCTCAAAGGACGACGGCGTGTGCGCGTAATCAACAATCACCTCGAACGGCTGATTTTTGTCTACGACGGTCATACGCCCCTTTACGGGCACCAAAGACGGTACAAGCGCAAACAATTCCTCAAAGGATTTTTGAGTGACGGAAGAAACCGCCGTAACCGCCGCCATTATATTGTAGGCATTGAATGCACCTGGCAGCTTTGCAATTACCTGAATGCGCTTATGCTCCCGGGGAAGCACCGCGTCGTAATTCAACGGAAAGCCTGCGCTTTCGCCGTCGGCATCAACGGTAAAATCAAGCCCAAAGCGCGCCGCCGCAAGGTTCGTTGCCTGCATGTAGCGCAAATTCTCCGGAATTTTTGGAAGCGCCGTTGCAGCATCTCCGGTTTCTGCGGCGGCTTTTCCGGCGGCTCCCATTGTGGTAAAGCCGTACACATGCTTCTTGGTTGATTTTATGAAGTACTCTGCGGACGCGTCCTCAAGATTCACAACGCCTATAGAAGGAATGCGCACGTTTTCGCCCGCAATTGTCTTTACGTGGTCATGTTTGTCAAGCGCGCGGAACAAGTTCGCCTTGTCATTTCGATACTGCTCAAAGGTCTTATGAAATTCAAGATGCTCAAGCGTTACGTTCATAAAAACGCCGCAGTCAAAAAGCACGTTGCCAAGGCGGTTCGTACGGGCAGAAAGCCCATGAGATGAGGATTCAACCACGGCATACTGACAACCATTCTCAAGCATTTCGTTCAAATGATGGTGAATGATTGTCGCTTCTGGCGTGGTCTGGTGCAGAGGATTAGGAAGAGCGTCGCCACCAAAGGAATACTCAACGGTAGAAATAAAGCCTGCCTTAAGTCCTGCAAGCCGCAGAAGCTGCCAGATGAACGAAACGGTAGAGGATTTTCCTTCCGTTCCGGTAACGCCAATGACGATGAGCTTTTTTGACGGAGAATCGTAGAACGCGTCGCTTATGGGCGACATGGCAAAGCGGCTGTCAGCGACCTTTATAAAGGCAGGACGAACGCCGTTATATTGAGCGGAATCAAGCGGCGTTCCGTCAGATTTTTCGCCCACTGCGTTTTCTATGTATTTACGGACGATTATTTCCGCCGATTTTCGCTGCACGTCCTGCGGAAGCTCGCCCTGATACACAATCGCGCCTGCACCCTTTTCCAGCGCCTGCGGAATGAATGCCTTGCCGTCAACATGCGTTCCGGGCAGGGCAAAATACAATGAGCCTTCTGTAACTTCTCTGGAATCAAAAACAAGACTTGAAACTGTTACTCCCGCAACATCGTCGTCAGAAAGCAACGTAACTCCATCGGCTGCCGTTACCTGATGAGCGAACGACGGCAGCAGCTGGGACAATAGTTTATGCATAAAAAATCCGCCGGAATTCCGGCTCCCCCACACCATTGCGGAGCGGCAAAAACGCTTAGGCGCTCCGTTTGATACTCTATTCTAGCGCTTTTAAAAATCTTATACAACAAACGAGCATGGAATCCCACGGAAATCAATTTTATAGGAAGAGGCATAAAAAATAGCGCAAAGGAGAAGTTGCAGACTTCAAAAACACCCATTTTTGCTG
>ERZ842401.6240-NODE-6240-length-12791-cov-8.460898_pt1 | contig 12791 bp, 15 predicted proteins | sample MGYA00521270_ERZ842401 | MGnify/ENA primary metagenome ERZ842401 (study PRJEB31892, sample SAMEA3878208) | bioreactor metagenome | biome: Moose rumen | place: Sweden | collected 2011-10 | study: EMG produced TPA metagenomics assembly of the PRJEB12797 data set... | reverse complement strand
CCACAGGTTTTACGGCATTGGACAAAGCGTTGATATTCAACACTTCCACCCCGCGCAGCTGCGCCACTTTATTGAGGTTAAAATCATTGGTAATGATTTTGCCCCCCACCTGCTGCGCCAGCTGTACCAATTTGGAATCGACTTCGGGAATATCCTCAAAGTCCTCCTCGGTAATTTGCACCTTCATCCGGCTTTCCTGACGGATTTTCTGCAAAATATCCAACCCGCGCCGACCACGTACACGCTTCAAAGCATCCGCCGAATCGGCAATATGCTGCAACTCCTCCAAAACAAATACCGGAATGAGCAGCGTTCCTTCCAAAAAGCCCGTTTCACAGATATCGGCGATACGTCCATCAATGATAACGCTGGTATCGAGCAGTTTGTAACAAGGATGCTGTGCACCATCATCCACGCTAACCTTCGGTACTGCAGCTTGTTTAGCTTCCCGAACTTTGACCAATTCCTTCATAAATTTAGGAATAAAATCAAACATGCTCACCAGTTCCGAGCGCTTTTTTATCATGATATGAATACCAAGATAGCCCAGCACAATGCTGAACACGACCGGGATATACTCACCCACTACGGGAATCTTGGAAAAAGCATAACCCAGCAAATTTGCAATAATGAGTCCGATAAGTAAACCAATGGCACCAGCAATCACATCATGCGTAGGCATTTTGTTCAGCTGCGCCTCCACAAACACAGCAAAGCCCTTTAGTTTGCGGATAAGGAAGGGCGAAAGCAGGAAACCAAGCGCGGCACCTAAAACCGCCCCGAAGAAAATACTCAGAAAACCAGCAATGGACAGCTTGAAGAAGCCCATTTCCGTTTCGAGTATCTCCGTACTGATAAAAAAGGTCAGAAACGGCGTTGCCAGATTAAGGAGTGCTCCCCCGGCAATAGCCATGAGCAGGATAATGAAAAAACGCAAAACACGGTCTAACATTTCTTCACCTCCCTTCTATAAATGATTAGCTTGCATAACTTTAAGTATAGTAAATTTTCCCCATCCATGTCAACGAAAAAGCCCTATCACGCGCAAAAAAAACGGACAGCCAATGCATCAGCTATCCGAAAATATTCTGTTACGTATTGTTTGCTGCCAAGATATCATCCATCCAGACTTCCACTTCAGCAGGGCTCTTATCACAAGCATAAACCAACTCACTGACCACAATCTGTCGGGCCAGATCTAAAAGCCTGCGCTCCCCCGCCGAAATGCGCCGTTCGCGCTCCTGAATCACCAGATTGCGCGTCACTGCCGCCGCATCACAAATATCACCGGACTTCAAACGCTCCAGATTGGTATGATATCGCCGGTTCCAGGTGCCCATCAGGCGCTCCGGCTCATCCTCAAGCACATCACGCACTTCATCCACCCGAGCTTCTGGAATTACGTCTCTGAGACCAATATGATCTGCTTTATCTGCGGGAATCATTACCTTCATATCTCCCAGCGGCATTTGCAGCACATAATAGGACCTGCCTTCACCTAGTACATCACACTTTTCAATGCCGGAAATCACACCGGCACCATGCATTGGATAGACCACCTTATCACCGATTTGTAACAAGCACCCACCCCCTAAGTAATAATGATTAATAGGAAGACCATAGTACATTACTATCATTTTACCATAAAAAATATATTTTTTCAAAAATTTTTCCGTTTTCTGCAAAAAACAACTCCTGCACATCTCGTACAGGAGTTGTAAACAAAAGTTAAATATCTGTTTTCCACAAACCATGGAGGTTACAATAAGCAAAGACTGCTACCGGTGCATCGCCTGCGGCCAGCGTAAACAGTGCCTGCGGTGCATCCTCCGGCGTCAAACGCCGCATCATACCACCCAATTTCGTCTGCACATGAATCCACTCAATATAATGCTCTGGCGTCATGGGATGATTTACCGAACCAACCTGCACCGACACTTTACCTACTGCCGCATCATAATCCACTACCGGCACATGCTTTTCCTGCGCTGCATCCGTGGTGTTTGCCGTTAGTTCCGTCATGGGCTGTCCACAGCAGACGAGCGGCCCACCGCCATCATGAATCAGCCCCACCATGTTGCCACAGACACTACAACGATAAAACTTACTGGCCATAAAAATCCCTCCTGTCTAATACACAAGCTACTATTATATTATATCGTGAAAAATGCATTGCTACAAGCAGAAGTCAGCCCTTATCACTCATGTTTATTTGCCTGCTTTCAAAATATAAACCAAATATCCAGTATTCATAGCCCCTGTTAGCATCTGTACTAAAAAAGTAGCCAAAGCAGCCCCTTCAATGCCCCACCAGCTAATAAAGAGAAAGTCACAAATTACATTTACCGCACCGGATATAACGGCGACCACTGTATTATAGGTAAGCTTTCTCTGGGTAACCAGTAAATTACCGGCTATGATACGGAACGTACCGCTGACAATGTAGCCGGCGCATAGAATCTGAAAGGAAGTCACAGCATCAAGATACTGTGCACCGAAGATGAGACTTACCCAAAATGGTGCGAAGATAATCAGCGTTGCGCCTATAATCAAATTCAGACTGCCCAAACCCAGTATCAGCTGACCGAATCTGCGCAGGCACCAGTTTTTATCCAAGTGATGCTGAGCAAAATACGGATAGATATAAGTAACGATGGCACTAGGAATGAAGATAAGCGCCGTAGGAATCTGTGTGGCAACTTTGTAAGCGGCAACCTGTGTTTCGCTAGACATAATCAGCCCGACCACAAAAACATCAGCCAGATACAATAGCGCTGAAAGACCGTTATTAATCATACTTATGCCGGATACGCGGAGAATATCTCTTTTTTCTGTTTGACTAAGTTGTGGTGACGAGAACTGCAAAAGTGGAACATGTAGGTAATAATAAGCAAATATCAGTGAAATTATTGCTGCCAAGTATCTAGCATAAACCATGCCAGTTGCAGCCCCTAAATACGCACCACTGACTGTAAGTACAGCAGCAATAATAGTTGAGATAAGTGAAAGCGTAGCAAATGCCGTATTAGCCTGTTTAGCGCGGAGATAGATTGTTTGCATATTTTGCCAGAGAGACAGTACCGGCAAAAGGCTTAGCAGGCAGATAAGGAAATTTGCTCCAGGTATCTCCAGTGGCACGAAAAGGCCTATCAACAGGCAGACCACACTCAATCCTAAATCAAAGGCAGAACCAAACCGCATCGCGTATTGATAAGCAGCAGAAAATTTCAGCTTATCACCGATATTTTCTGCGCAAATTTGCAAAGCACCAGAAGCAGCACCAAAGCCAGCCATTATTTCTATCATGTTGTAGATATTTGAGGCGTATGTGTAAACGCCATAATCCGCCTTAGAGATAACACGTACTAACACCAGAGTACTTAGAAAAGCAAGCACCTTGTTTAACACACTGGCACCGAAAATATGAAAAAAGCCTGTCTTCAGCAAAATCATGCTCTTGCTGGAAATCCTTGATAATGTCACGAGTAAAAGCTCCTTTTAGCTTGTAAGCAGACGCATGTATGACGGACAGTCCTTTTTATGGTTAAAACGCCGTAAGTCCATCGGCAAATGCTTGGTAATTCGCAGCAGCATTCCAAGACATCTGCCATACTTCGCGTGCTCCAACTCTGAGGGACATGTACTGCTCGTCTGACAGCAGGTATATGCGTTCCAGAGCCGTGGCAATCTCTTCAGCTGTGAGGTCAGCGTTTAACAAATATCCATTGCGGTTATCATAGATAAGCTCGCTTATGCCACCGACCTTCGGAGCCAGTGCCGGAATCCCCATAGACAAGGCTTCCATAATACTGACCGGTACCCCCTCAGAGGAACTACTATTAATGAAAATATCTGTCCCTTTTGAGGACGACATTCTTTTAAGCAGTTCTTCATGAGGAAGCGCCCCTGCAAAGTTTACGGAAAAATTCTGCGGAGAGTTGTTTACGGCTCGTTCCAAAAGTTCTTCGCGGAGTTCACCAGTCCCATAATGCGTCCACTGAACTTTAACATCCGGCTGACGGCTGGCAAAGAGCTTCACGCCGTCAGCAATGAGATGTACTCGCTTGACTGGTATGAGATTGCTACAGCTAACAATGTTGAAGCAATTTTTTTTGCGTTGATAATTTTGCACGCCATAATCATCAGAACCCAGATGGGCAATAGCAATTTTCGTATAGTCGAACTGATAATGCTCGCGCAGATAGTTTCTGCCCTGTTCACAAATACAGAAAATTTTTCGCATGCAAGAAAAGATACTTGTCCGCATGGATAGGTATGACATTACATTGCGTTCTTCGTAAATGTCATACCCATGGCATCTTGTAACACAAGATGCCATGGGTATAGCTTCAGAAAGAAGCACTGCGGTATAAGCCGGTTCATACATCCAGTAGGCATAGCAGACAACTTTATCTACCGAAGAAAGGCCATCTTGTCGTAGTTGTTGTAAAATAGATCTTGCCTGCAAACACGAATCCGCTACGAGCCCAAAGGCAGAACGCACACGAGCCAGATTCAGCCGGCCAGTTTCAAGGAGCATAAAAAGTTCCTGACGCAAATCGTGGCGCCAAATCCCATAGCGTAAAAGTGCCTTATATCTGGCTATTTTGTTGGTTGCAACTGGCATGAGAATTTTTATACCTGTTGCAAGTTTACGATGTACACCGACTTTTGTATTTTGCGGCAGTTGGATGGGCGCTACATAAATTCTGTCAAAGCCATGCCAGTAATGCTGTTCGTCTTCCAGCCAAGGTTCACCGACTCCATAGGGGAATCCGTCCGTCAATACCAGCAGTATTCGTCTGTTCATTTTTCTCACAAACCTCCATTTCATTAAAATAAATTAAATAAGAACATAAAACAAATGAGCAGACTACCAAGGCCAAATCGTTCATAACTCTATTCATACTGCATAAACATAACTCTTGACGGGTCAAATTGACCCGTCAATTTTTTGTTCTTAAACCAAATCCCTAATCGCCGCCACGATATAGTCCATCTCCTCATCCTTCAGCCATGCACTCATGGGCAGGCTGATTACGTGCTCTGCCACATATTCGGCATGGGGAATCTCGCCTACATGGCTCATGTTCTCGAAAATAGGCTGTTTGTTCAGCGGAATGGGGTAATGTACTGCTGTGGGGATGCCTTTTTCCCTGAGTTTTGCCTGCAATTCATCACGATTTTCTACTATAATGGTATATTGGGCATAAACGCAGGTATTGTTGTCTTTGATTGCCGGCGTTTTTACGCCCTCGATATCTTTTAGCAGGCTGGTATAACGCTTGCCTACTTCTTCCCGGCGTTTGATTTCTTCGTCAAACTTCGTCATTTTTGCCAAGAGCACTGCGGCCTGCAAGGTGTCCAAACGGCTGTTCAAGCCCATGCGGATATGATGGTATCTTCTGTCCTGTCCATGACGGTGAATCTGATCCATTGCTTTGGCAAGGTTGTCATCATTGGTAAAGATTGCACCGCCATCCCCATAGCATCCTAACGGCTTGGTGGGAAAAAAGCTCGTGCAGCCAATAGTGGACAGTCCACAGGAACGCTTACCCTTATAGGTCGCACCGAAACTTTGGGCGCCGTCTTCGATTACGGTCAGATTAAATTTTTCGGCAATGGCGTTGATTTCATCAAAGTCAGCACACTGTCCATAGAGGCTTACCGGAATAATCGCCTTCGTCTTATCCGTGATAGCTGCTTCGATTTTTGACGGGTCAATATTGTAGGTCACAGGGTCAATATCCACGAATACCGGTGTTGCTCCCACCTGCGCGATTACCTCTCCCGTGGCAATATAGGTAAAGGCCGTGGTGATAACCTCATCCCCTGCCCCGATATTTAACGCCATCAGGGCAATCTGCAAGGCATCCGTGCCGCTGGCACAGGTAATGCAGTATTTCGTGCCCACATAAGCAGCCAGTTTTTCTTCCAGCTCTTTGACTTCCGGGCCAAGAATGAATTTGCCTGAAGCCAGTACATCTGCCAAGCGCTTATCCAGTTCATCTTTAATGGAGGCCTGCTGAGCCGCCATATCTACAAAAGGAATATTCCGCATTCTAATTATCTCCTCATAAGTTATTTCAACAACGATTCAAATCCTTAGCAGGATTGCCAAACATGTTAGCATTATCCCTGACATTACGAACCACTACTGCACCTATTCCAACATGGGCATTACTACCAATACGCAAGCCATTAGCTACAGATACGCCAAGTCGTAGCATTGTTCCATCACCAACAGTAACAAAACCTGCGATATTAGTTCCTGCTGTGATGTCACAATTTCGCCCAATCTGATCATTATGTCCGATAAGAACATTCGCATCAATTTTGGTATTTTCTCCAATAGCCGTTGACATATACCAATATAACGCCTGTTCAATTACTGTATTGTGACTAACAAGAACATTTTTTCCGATAATCGTTTTTCCACCATGAAACAATCTTTTGCTCATATCGTCGTATTCATAAATATTAAATGCTTGAACACCAATTTTAGCACCAGCACAAATTATGCTATCATCTCCAATAACGGTATTAGCTTCGATACGTACAAAATCCTCAATTATTACTCTATTTCCAATAATTACTCCTTGAGGGGCTATTGAAGCCAGTTTACTAATCTTGCAATCCTTGCCAATTACAGTTTTGGGAAGGTCTGACACCAAACTGCGCTCATATTCGTCCATTAACTGAAAAAATAAATTTCTAGGTTGTTCCGTTACACAAAAACCGCAATGCAAATCTTTCAACTTCTCGTACGTATCCGGATTAGTAATGACCATATTAGTATATGAATCTATACTGCCAGCATATTTAACTGAGCTTACAAACAAACATTTTGTTTCTTTAAGTTCTGATGTAGCTCTTGCAAAATATTTAAAGGATTGCTCATTTATGAATTGTATATCATCCTTTATCACCTTCGATGCTTTAATCAATTCGGATAAATAAATTTCGTCCTGCATACCTTTCCTCCTGAATACGTAAGCATCCAAGAGGACTCTATGCCGCTATCAAATATTATGTATGCCGTACCACATAACCATTTATACAGATAAATTCGTGTGGCAACGTTCACATGACAAATGTTTCGATAGCGTATCAATACGTACATCACCGCAGGCACACATATATCCTTTCACGACGGCAGGATTTCCATACACAATAGCATAATCAGGTACATCTTTCGTGACAACGGCTCCGGCACCTACAAACGCATGCCTGCCTACCGTCACACCACAAACAATGGTCGCGTTTGCTCCGATACTTGCACCATAGCGAACAACGGTTTTCGCATAATCTGCCGATGTATTGCGCGGGTACTCGCAACGTGGGGTGCGTACATTGGTAAACACCATGGATGGTCCGCAGAATACGTAATCCTCTAGAACTACTCCCTCATAGATACTTACGTTATTTTGTATTTTTACGTGATTTCCAATAACCGTACGAGGTGCAACAAAGACATTCTGTCCTATATTGCAGCGCTCGCCAATGGTAGCACCTGTGGATATGTGGCTATAATGCCATACATGTGTCCCCCCCCGATGGACGCACAGTCATCTACACAGGCTGTATCATGGATAAAATATTCCTTCTTCATCATTACTCCCTCACTTATCCAATACTGTTTTACACATCGTCAAATCTGCCACACAACCGCCCCAAGAAAGGCCGACACCAAAGCCAAGCAGCATAACATTTCTCAAATCAACATCTGTAGAGGAATTGAGCATATCTGTCAATGCTATAGGAACAGAGTTTGACACCGTATTTCCATAATTTTTTACATCATTCCAGTAATTCACATCCTGCAGATCGCATTTTTGCTGAAGATATTGCAACATAAATTTATTGGCCTGATGAAAAACATAATAGCCAACATCTTCCTTCTTCAGTTTAGCTTTCTGCAAAATTTTTTCTATACATGGCGGCACTACTTCCAGTGCAAAGTCCATAATAGCTGAACCATTCATATACAGATTGAAGTTGCTTCGCTTATTTTCATATTGGTCAACAGTAATTTTTTCTACAGCATTTTGCCAGCGTTCGCGCATTCCTCCTACGGGAACGATAAGATTCTCCGCACCACTGCCATCTGTACCATAAACCAAGCCGCGAATACCAGATATTTCACTCTCACAACCGCTGACCAGCGTGGCTGTCGCAGCATCACCAAAAAGCGGCAACACAGTGTTATCCTCCGAATTTATATATTTACTATAGGTTTCGCCAGTCAACACCAACACATTTTTTACCTGCTCCGATTCAATGAGTCCTTTGGCCAGCCCTAATGCATATTCATACCCCGAACATCCAAGATTAATATCCGTAGCACCAATATCCTTCGAAAGATTTAATCTATCCTGTAACAAACATGCTGTTGTAGGCAAGATATAGTCCGGAGATTGTGTACAAAAAATAATGTATTCGACATCACTACGCACAACACCATTAGAAAAGAACTTTTCTGCAGCCCTTTGTGCTAAATCTGCTGCAGTTTCGTCATCTTCGCAAATATGTCGACAAACAATCCCCGCCTTTTTACGCAAACGCCCCCTTTCATTTTCAACAATTTTTTTTGGTAACTCATAAGCTATATGCGTTATATATGCCTTCTGGCTCACTGAACTGCCTCCTACGCTAAATATCCTCCATCCACTACGATGTTACTGCCTGTAATCCAACGAGCTTGTTCACTTAGCAAAAACAATACCATTCCTGTTACATCATCAGGTTTGCCCGCTCCCAGTGGATGTTTGTCAAAAATTTTTTTTACCTCCGTTAGTTCACTGGCCGACTCCGTCATGGGAGAGAGCACCCAGCCGGGCAAAATACTGTTTACGCGATGACCCTTGAGTGCGATTTCTTTGGCCACACTGCGTATACCGCTATTGATAGCCGCCTTTGTAGCTGCGTAGGCAAACATACCTTTTTCTGCTGACTCCGCACATACAGAGGAAAAAATAACGGTTGATGTTCCGCGCTCGCCATATTTTGCTTTTGTGATCAAGCGTAGCAACGATATTCCTGCCCAAAAACTAACATCCATGATTTTCTTCGCCTGCGCTTCATCTAATGAGCGCAACGGTGTTAACGCCATAATGCCTGCGGCATGTACACCGCCGCAAAGTTTTCCGTGTTCCGCCACGAAGCCAGCAACTGCTTTTTCCAACTTCTCAGCATCACATACATCCACACTCGCTACAGTAATGTGCGCAGAATTCTGCTGATACAGAGACTGTAACCGTTCGTGATTCCTTCCAATAGCTAAAACTTCGGCACCTGCTTCAGCAAGCTCAAGGGCTATCTTCCGCCCCATGCCGGAGGAAGCTCCCGTAACCACATATCTTTCTCCGGCAAAATTAAACGTAACCTGCCCCATATGCAAACCACCTTTTATTTGATTAACGTATATAGGTCAGATACCGTTTCTGCTGCAACAACATCCTGTCTTGCAACTTTTTTCCCAAATTCAGTATTTGCTGTGGCAATAAAACTAACTATACTAAGCGAATCCCATTCTTCTAAATCATTTAATTTCATGTCCATTTTAATTTCCACATCAGTATCCAAAACATCTTCCTGCATTAATGTTAAAAATTTCTGTTCCATCCTAATCTCCTTAATTACTTTGCAAACCTTCCAACAAAATCTATTGAACTTACGTTTCTCAACGGCAACTTTACCGGCATACCGGTGGCGGCAGATTGATAAATCGCGAGAATCATCTCCACGGCATTGCGGCCTGCCACGGCGTCCACATAGGGCGCGCGGTCTTCTTCAATAGCGACCATCATATCGGCAAACAAACTGGTATGCCCGTTGCCGTACACATTACTGGTAGCTTCTTCCAGCCCTTTATTGGCCCTGTCCGCTTCGGTTTCATCCACAAAATCCCAAACATCAATGTTATTGGTCGATTTGCCTCCGAGTTTTACCGTGCCGGTCTCGCCGAACAGATACAGAGTTTCTTCCAGATTCTGCGGATAGACATTGGTTGTTCCCTCAATCGTGCCGATAGCGCCATTTTTGAAGGTAACAACAGCCATACCCAGATCCTCACATTCGAGGTAATCATGGAACTGCTGCCGGGTCTGGGCGTAGATGGTATCTACTTCGCCGCCAAGCATCCAGCGGAACAGGTCAATGCCATGAATGCACTGATTCATGAGTGCGCCGCCATCCTGCGCCCATGTTCCGCGCCATTTGGCCTGGTCATAATAATTATGATTGCGATTCCAGCGCACATGAATCGAACCATGCGAAAGTTTGCCAAAACGTCCCGCTTCCACAGCCTGCCGCATTTTCTGTACCGCCACATTAAAGCGGTTCTGATGGCAGGCTGCCACCTTAATATTCTTCTCCTGACTGCGGCGCACAATCTCATCCGCATCAACCATGCTCATCGCCATCGGCTTTTCAATAATCACATGAATGCCATGATCTATACAGTACAGCGCAATCTCTGCATGCTTGCCGGATTCCGTGGCAATGCTGACAAAATCCGGTTTTAAAGACGAGAGCATTTCTTTATAATCCGTAAAGCGGCGAATGCTCACATCCTTTTCCAGACCATGCTTCGCCAGCAATTCTTCCATTTTCTCCGGCACAATGTCGCAAACTGCTGCAATCTCCAGCTTGTTATTCACTGCCGCCTTGATATGATTCGTGGCGATTCGGCCACAACCGATGAGTGCGTATTTCATCAGAATCCCCCTTGTTAATTAATTTTAAAGTGATAAAATATAAGTATAAATTTTATATTATTCTTTATTGAAAGGATGTGATTCCTATGAACTCTGCCCCTCCAAAAAGAAATTACAAAGACTCAATGTTCCGCAAACTGATGGAAACACCGGAAAATCTTGCCGAATTCCACACAAGACTCAGTAATATTCCTACCTTGCCAGAAGAAATTATTATTCGTACCATAAAAAACATACTTTTTAATCGGCAAAAAAACGACATTGCCTATCAAGTAGCGGATCGCTTTATCGTTCTTAATGAACATCAAAGCACCATCAACGAAAATATGCCTGTCCGTATGCTGATGTACGCCGCCATGATATACAGACGGCTAATACCACGGCACGAACTTTACCGTGAACGGCACTTCACCTTGCCCTTTCCAGAGTTTTACGAATTTAACACCTCTAAAAAACTGCCACCTGTATCCACGATGAGATTATCCGAATCCTTCAACCAAGAAATTTCCTGTGAACCACCTTTAGAGCTTATTGTCACCCGGTACAATATCAGTTATAATGTACTCAAAGAGAACAAAGCACTATGGGACTTTCTGCCATTGCGAGGCTACAGCTTCTTCGTCCACAACGTAGAAGACAGAAAGAACAGCGGCGAATCCCCTGCAGATGCCATCCGCAATGCCACAGATTACTGCATCGAACACAATATTCTACGAAAATTCTTATTAGACCATTATGAGGAGGTTTTTGATATGTACAGCCTGAGATGGAATGAAGAAGACTATAAACGAGCCATGCAAGAAGATGCTTATGATGAAGGACTTGAAAAAGGCAAACTTGACACTACAATATTCATTGTAAAAAATATGCTGAATATGAGGCGTCCCTATGCTGAAATTGCTCAGGCCACCAGCATGCCTCCCGAAGAAATCGCCCGCATTGCCGAAGAGATTCATCTATCCTACTAACACGATACGGTCTTGCTCCCGCCTACAATGGCGGGAGTTTTTATTTTCCCGCAGTTTCTATTGCCTGCACTATCTTGTCTGCGGCGTTGTCCATCACCAAAGGGATGATAATCTGTACTTACGTCCTGCGGAATAGCAATTTTTTCTAAGATATCCTCTGCCTTCGGTTTTGCCAAAACATTACGGTTACCCACCATGGTTTCCGGCCAGACTACAAAATCGAGCAATGTCACACATTTCTTTCCTGCGAAAAAGGCTTCTCTTTGCAAACCGCCGGAATCGGTAACGACCAACTGCGCATTTTTTACCATGCAGGCACTTTCCAGATATCCTACCGGCTGAACCAGCAATATATTTTTTAACTGCATTTCAGTCCGCAAGCGCAAAGCCCGGTCATGGTTGCGGGGATGAACAGGGTACACTACTGGAACAATCCGGTTGTTCCTTTTGTAATACCTTTTCAATTTCAATCAGCATTCGCCCTGTCATTTCCCCATGACTGCCGCCACTAATGCCCAAATTATAATCCGGCGCAGGGATGGATAGTTCATCAAAGAACTGCGGACAGGCACCACCTACTACGGTTAAAATTTTCATATTATACATCACCAACTTTATACAGTAAATAATTTTCTTTACAGCGTAATTACAATAATTGTATAATTAAGGCATGGAGGTGTTCACTATGGCACAAACAACAATCAACTTACGCATGGATGCTGACTTAAAGCATGAAATGGAAACCATTTGCAAGGCAATGGGCATGAACCTGACCACTGCATTCACTATCTTTGCCAAAAAAGTAACCCATGAACGGCGTATTCCTTTTGAAGTATCTGCTCCGGCTGACCCATTCTACAGTGAGGAAAACCAACTTCGGCTCAAAAAGTCTATTGCCCAGCTTGAAGCCGGGCAAGGCACGCCCCATGAGGTAATTCTATGATTAAGTCTTGGTCTGACGAAGCCTGGGAAGACTTCTGCTACTGGCAAAAGCAAGATAAGAAAACCTTGAAACGAATCTTTATTTGCTATTCTTCAAATTTTCATTACTATTTCATGTTCTACTTCCCCCATTACAACCGCCAATAACGCATTCCCGAAGCCT
>ERZ842401.6239-NODE-6239-length-12793-cov-7.444026_pt1 | contig 12793 bp, 10 predicted proteins | sample MGYA00521270_ERZ842401 | MGnify/ENA primary metagenome ERZ842401 (study PRJEB31892, sample SAMEA3878208) | bioreactor metagenome | biome: Moose rumen | place: Sweden | collected 2011-10 | study: EMG produced TPA metagenomics assembly of the PRJEB12797 data set... | reverse complement strand
TAACGTATGCAATGAACTACGTGGGGCTGTCGGCGAGCGAATCTGCCGACGACATTGAGGTTGTCGCTACGCTGACAGAGAACAGCACTGGCGCAATCTCGACGAGTGCGGCTACAACAACTGCTGTGAGAGTAGAACTGGAGGCTCGGTACGCGGCACCGGCGAATACAAATCTTCATCGCCATGTATTTGGCGTTCTTGAGGACTTCTATTATCGACAATATCCCAATGACGCTTCTGTGGCATGGCATTTCACGGAAGGAGACGAGGATATGATTCCTGTGTCTTTGGGGCGCATAATATTGCATGCAGCAACTAATCAGACATCTGGCGGGCATTGTGAGTTTCGCGTTATGTATGGGGATGTGGCATATACGAATGCGTTTTTGATGGTTCTTCCGCGGATAGAGGCCAGAAATCCACGGTGCAACGAAAATTTGAGCATGGTGCAAGGCGAGGCTGGTTGGCTTCTGCTTCATTTAGATATTTATGTTGGTCCATCGTACGTGTCCTTTCATGGCGTTGATTTTCAGGAGATCCCCGACGAAAGCGGGAATTGTCCGCACGAAGGGTATTACAACAGCATTGCGATGGGGGGCTATCTCTCCCATTGCGAATTGGCGGGTGCTGGAGAGTGGCATCGTCTCGTTGCTACGAACGGCTATTTGTGTTCCGACAAAGTGGGGCGGGGCGGACGCTATGAACAACCTTGGTCGGATGGATGGAAGGAGTGGCCGATTCCTATTGGATGGGGGATAGATGAAGACTTGCGCGCACAATTTGATGCGCCGCCGACGACACAAAAGTTCACTTTGACGTCTGATGGTACATTTACAGTTCGCAAGTTCCATTTTGAGGCAACTCGAGATACGTCGAACCACATTACCACAAGGAGGATTGGCAATGAATAGGAAAATTCTTGCTGTGGCAGGCGGAATCATGATTCTTGGCGTCATGGCGGGTATAATGTTGTGCCTGTTGCGTAATCTGTCCGTCTCGTATGAATGCAAGGTCGATTTTCTCTATGAGTACGAAAGACCGGCTGGGGACGTCACCAGTCGTGGCGCTATTGAAAACTACTCGGACAAACGTCGTCTCGGGCATGATGACATTCTCTATGGTTTCAAACGGGAACTCGATTTGTTTTCGTCTAAAAAGGGCGCCATCATGTGCCAACGAGACATTGAGTCTTTAAGGGAGCCGATATCACGCATCGAGGCCGTACTTGCGTCTGCCCGCCTTGAAGTCGTTGGAATGCCTTCTACGAACTTCGTATATCCTTGCAGACTCATTCTTGTCGATGGCGACAGCCGCAATCTTTGTGAGTATGCTCGGTTTTGCATGGACAGGGTCAAGGAGCGTTTAGCCGATGAGAACTGGATTCTTGTCGCCAAGGTCGCGCTGCATGAATATGAGCAGATGCATAAGGCCGAACGGCGAATAAAGGAACTGGAGAAGCGCGCAGTGGAGGGGGACGGGACGGCTTCAGATGAAGTTGAAATGAAGCAAGCACGGCAGATCGTTCGGGAAATGCAAATGCGGATTGAGGAGATCAGAAAAGATGTAATGTCAAGGCGCGAACAGCGCATAATCCATGAATCTCCGCCTAAAATTTCGTCGATCATCCGGCGTGAATCATGTAAGTAGCGCTTGATAGGAGACGCGAGGGTCCTTGTGATACGGTAGATGTGATACGGTCGGAGTGAGTGCGGGGGCCGACCACATGGCAACCTGAGACAAAAGGAAAACGATGACAAAGAACATGAAACTTGAACAACGAAGTCGACCTCGAAACGACAGCGTTCAAGGCAACCGTCGCCCGCAACAACAACCCCGCCAAGTAACGTGGCGCGGCCCGAGTCCTCGCCCTGCCACCGCGGCAAATCCGCCGCGTGAAATGGTATAATACCGGCGTAGCGAATGAAACACTTGTCAATAGTCTTGTGCTTGGGTCTGGCACTGGCGGTACATGCGTCCGCGCGGGTTGTCGTGCCATCGCTGCCGGATTATAGTAGACGGTAAAACAATCCAATGGACACATGGACTCTGACATGAAAAAGATAATTATAGTATCGCTGTTGTTTATCGCTGCCTCATGCAGCATCATTGCCGTTCGCCGTGTTGCTTGTCGGGTGCCTGCCAAACCTATGCAAAGTGATCCGCCAGTGTTGAAGGAGTGGGTTAACGACAGCATGGCTGATCTTCCGCCTGGTGATGGCTTGCGCTATCATCCTGAATGGGTGGGCGATGCAGAACGTGCGCAATTGGAATCAGTATGGGCGGCTGCCGCGACAAACCTTCTGAATGGGAATGTTCGGGGCATGAAGGAATGCGTCGCGACCGTTTCGGAGAGGATGAAGGGTATATCCGCCGGACACTATTACGACATAGTAAGACCTTGCGCCACTGCTCTTAGCCGCGAGTTTAAGGGCGGGATTTTGTCGCGCTCGTATGCAACACCGGAAGAGTTTAAGGCATGCGTTATCGATGGCATTGAGGGAATGAATCTCTTGGGCGATATTGAGCGCTCCGCAGTATTGGTTCCGAGGCAAGGGGCATATTTTGAGGCAGATGCGTTGGCCATGATAAGGAAATGCATCCGGAAGTTTACAGACGAGGGACGCGAGGATTTCGCATTGGTCGCCAAGGAGCTCGAGGAAATGATAATTAATCAGATTGAGTCCGAGAATGGGTTGACGCGGCGGTACATGAAGGCAGACTTGAAGGGGCAGATGCTCCTTTACGAACGCGGCTATTCAACGCGGGAGAACGTCATTCGCGGCGTGCGGACTCTTGCTCAGTATCTTGAAAACACCACCGGCTACATTCCCAAGTGGCTGGATGAATTCAAATGATGATTGGGACAGTGTGCAATGAGGTGGGAGGGACAGCCGCCGTCAGACCATTATGAAAGAACCAGCTTGCAAGTTGCTTCAGACTTGCGCGGTGGATTTGCCGCGCTACGCATATCCCCTAATTTAAGAGGCGCCTTGCCTCGCCGTGCGCCACGAAGTTATCGCAGACGATAACTCCTGAGTCGTTTTTCGTGCAAACGAAAAGTTAACGAAAAGTTGACATCCCCTCGTTGATGGTATACTGTCGGCGACTTCTCAGGAAAGGAGTGTGCAGGGGATGAAGAAGATTCTTTTGACGACGCTTTTTGCCGTCGCCGCGCACCTCGCGCCGACGGTCTGCGCGGCTGCGGAATACACGCTGCCGCAGCTACCTGACGGCGTTATGCCGAATACGGAGGTGACGACGAATCTCCTGCTCCACGTCAAGGCCGAGAGAGTGCGGGAATTCGGTCTGACTCTGGACGCGGGGAACTGTATCTCAAACGAGGTGCTTGTCGCAATTGGCTGCGATGCCGACGGGAACGGCGATCTTTCGTTTGAAGAGACGGCATTCGTTTTCGGCTGCGACTGCGGGGAGCGGTATCTTGTGGACTACGTTTCCGGCACAGTCGCCGACGACGTTGGAGAGACGGTTGTCGTCGGTTGGCGAAGTTTCGATCCGGCATGGAACATGGCCAAAGTCGTGAAGCGTGGCGCGGGGACAGTCGGAGAGACGATTGTAGAGACGGTTCTAAACAAGCGGTTTGACATAACCATCAGATAGTGCGGAGGCAACATGCGCATCGACTGGAATGTTGTCGGGATATGCGCCGCAGTGGTTTTCTGCGGCATGCTTTTGCTGAAGCCGCTGGGCTGTGGATTTGAACGGCTAAAGAGTCTGCCGAGGGAATTGCTGGTCCTTTTCTTGTCGTTTGCCATCATCGCGGCGGTCGAGGCGGACAAGACGAACTCTACGACGAGGGCGCTGATGCGCCAGCTTGTGGGGCTTCCCGCGATGGTGACGCAGGAGGAGATCGCGCGTGGCTACCGGCTTGAGTACGTGACCAATGACGCGGGGCATTCCTTCGCTATGCCGACCAATGCCGTCTATCTCGGCAACGCGCATATGCGCGGAGCGGCGTCGGGCTTTGGCCGCAATCGGCTCGACTTCGGGGAATGGTCGTTTCCGTTCGGGTCGAACGACACTTCGTATTCGTCGATCTGGTGGTTCCACGACGGCCGAATCAGGATGAGTCCGCGCGACCCTTCGGGCGAGATATCGTCTGGTGCGAGCAACGTCGTCGCAGTACAGGGGGAGAGCCGCATCTGGTGGGCTCCAGGAGATGGCGACGAGCGGATTGTCGGATGGGAGAACGTCTTTCCAAATGCCGACACCAACGACAGTGTGAACATACAGATCGTGCTTCGTCGTGGCGGCGACTTTGAGACGTGGTTGAACGATGCCGCGAATGTCTACAAAAGGATCGACCCTAACGACTGGGATGGCGACGGTCTTGACAACACCATAGACCCTGAGCCGACCGTATATGGCGGCGACTGTTTCGGGACTGGGATTGATTGGCTGAACGCAAACTGCGGCGCGGTGCTGTCGGCAAGTGCCGGCGTCAATGGCGAGCCTGTCGTGGCATGGCACACGAATGTGTGCGAGGCCGCGTATTATTGGCTTGAGTTTTCGGTGCTGTCCGACGCCACACGCGTTACGATAGACTGCGAGGGCGAGAGCAATCTCGGTGACATGGTGGTGATCGCAAACGCAAATCAGGCATGTCGGGTTCCGCTTCTGATGGGGCCACGTTACCACGTGGCGGCAAATGGTCCGCTGTCTGACGTGGCGACGAGCGACGCGAATGCGGAGATAACGACATCGGTGCCTCTTAGGAGGGGCGGTGCCGCGCAGGGCTCAGATTTCTATGTGCAGAGGCAGGTTGAGCTTGGCTTCGCAGGAACTGCGCCAAACCTTGTCCTTTATACTTTGCCATATGTAGGTGCGTCAATTTCGTGCTTCACTGGCGGATGCTGCCAGGCGGTGTTTGACGGCGGGTCGCTGACCTGGACGTGCGGCCCGAATTGCTCGTGTGGCGGGTTCTCGCATGTCGGTCTTGACGCGGCGGCGACATGGGAGGGATACACGCAGAGTTTCCTGTGGGAGCAGGGCTGTGAATGCCAGGAATACAACAAGGAGCATCCCGAGGCGTGGCTTGGGATGTCTGTCTCGCCAGTGGTTATGCTTCACGGCGACATGGGCGTCCTGTCTGTTGGCTATAGCCCCTGCGGAGAGCCATCCGGCACCGTGACGCTGCGCTGCGCGTTAGGATCGGGGAAGGTCGCATTTTGGGCGGACACCAACAAGACGCATTCGGCTACGCTGCCGATGACATGGAGCGCGGCGACGCAGAGCGGCATGACGATCTTTGTCGAGGGCGAGGAGCTGAGCGAGAGTGTCGGCGATGTGGTGTTTGAATGTGAGCTTGCATTGCAGGGCGATGATGTACGTACCGTCACGCGTTCCATGACAGTTGCGCGTGTCAAGCAGATGAACGTCAGCTCGGCTGTCGCCGGCGTGAGCACGAATCCCCCGCCGTTCCTGTCGGGTGTGGACTATCCATTTTCGGTGACGAACAGCCCGTCGCCGGACAAGCATCTTGTTGTTCCGTTTGAGAATGTGGCGACACTTGGCACAAACGGATTCAGCGTCGCGGACTTCCATGTCGACATGGCTCTTGAGCTTGAGCCGGCGGGTGTCTCAACGAGTGGTCTGTCTGCGTCGTGGAGCATAGTGGAGGCAACGCCACAGATGAGCGGTGCGCTCGTGGGCTCGGGTGGGCTGTCGGCGCGGTTCGTAAACCCGAAGCTGGGTGGCGTCTACCGCTTCAAGGCCGAGGCCGCCGGTTCGTCAAATACCTACGCGACCGTCGTGCTGCCACTTGCTGGGGCGGAGGTCAGCGGGGTGTTCGAGGCTGACTTTGCACTTTACGCAGCTGCAATGTCGAATCTCAATGCACGAACGGGCAGGTTTGAAAGACAGACTCCGAGTTTTGGGAGAAAATGGTTTAACAACGGCGGCGCTGCTGATTACCTCGGACGTGTCGACAACGTTTCGCGTCCGACCGTGTGGTTCTACAATCAGGTCAATGACATCAGCGGGATGGGGGCTGTTGCGTCTTTCTACGGAGTGCCCATGCGGATGGCGAAGCTTGGCAACTTTCTCGCTGGATACGGAACGGAGTTCCTTGGCGTTTGGGGTGTGTCGCAGTGGTTGTCGCAGGGGATTGGCACTTCCAACGACGAAACTGCGTCTATGAGTTGGGACGCAGGGACGCTTGTAGCTTCCGGTACTGGTGTCGTGGCAACGGTGACGCTACTTTCTACCAACATGTGGGATCACGCGGACAGTAAAGTCAGGCGGCTGTGGCCGAACCCCATTCCCACCGATAATCACGCACTATTTTCTCCAAGCTTCGACTTCAACTACAACTTCTGCTCGCCAGGTGTAGTTGAGGGAAGAGTGCGGTGAAAACAGAAAACTCAAGCAGAAAGGAAATCATGAAGATATTGGCAACAGCGGCAATGGCATTGGCGATGGTGCTATCAGCACGCGCCGTTCCCACAGAGAATACCTTCTCGGCGGTAACGAACGACTGGTATGTCGGCAAGTGGACGAATGTTTTGGAACTTGCGCAGGCGCGGCTTGCGGCGAATTCCAATGACCTCGTCGGCGCACATCTTGTGGTGTCATACGATGTGCTGTTCTCGGATATACCCGCCATTTCAAACTCCGTGACGCGATTGATCGGCGCGATGGATGCGTCAACCGAGCCGGCGATGACAAACCTTCTCTCTGAGCTGAGGCCTGGCTGGGTGTATTTTCGCGACGTGTTCCTTCCGCGCCAGACGGCCGCGGATGTCCAGGCGCAGCACGAGAAGTCGTCCATCACCAACAAGACCCTCGACTGCGATTTCATCCTCAAGCAAATTTGGGACAACGGGCTGTGGTGAGCATGGGATTAAGGTTGCTATTTCAATGTTCCCTAAAATGGACTCGGTGTGATTGGCCATGCCGCGGCCAGAATTTTACATGTATCCCTAATTGCATAACCAGTTTGCAGAATTTATCTTCCACACTGCCCACTGCAAGTTACTTGCAAACCAACTAACGAACAAAGAGAGGAAAGAAAAGAAAATGAGCACAAAAATCAAGCATAAGGCATTCTTCAGTTTTCACTACGCGAACGATGCGTGGCGAGCAGGCCAAGTGCGGAATATGGGCATTGTCGATGGTAATGAACCCGTTTCGGATAATGCATGGGAAGAAGTTGTCAAGAAAGGCGGCGATAATATCAAGAGGTGGATCAATGGGCAAATAGATGGCCGAACGGTTGCAATTGTCCTGATCGGGAAGGACACGTATAGTAGAAAGTGGGTTAAATATGAAATCAAACGTGCGTGGGAAGAAGGGCTTGGCCTGTTTGGCATTTACATACACCGATTGAAAGATCAAGATGGCGAGCAGTCGGAAAAGGGCCGTAACCCATTTGAGTTGTTTTCGCTTAAGGATGGAAGAAAACTGTCCCAAGTCGTGAAGGCCTATGATCCCCCTTATGAATATTCAAAGAATGTTTATGATTACATTAAAGACCATATTTCAAAATGGTCGGAAGATGCTATCAACGCGAGAAAGGAGCCTTGAGGATGACCAAGCACAAAGTGTTTATCAGTTATCACCATGAAAATGATCAGTCGTATAAAGATGCTTTGACTAAATGGAATGGATCGGCCGAAGTGTTTATTGACAAATCGGTAGATACCGGTGATATCAGTGATGAACTGTCTGACGAGGAGATTCGAGTTAGAATTCGTGACGAATATCTTCGAGATTCTACCGTTACAATTGTATTGGTTGGAAAGGATACGGCAGGGCGCAAGCATGTAGACTGGGAGATTTATTCCAGCATGAAGGACGGCCCTGTAAATAAAAAGTCGGGAATTGTGGTGATATTATTGCCTTCTGTTACAGGTGCTATGACGCACTTATATGCGGCTAATGGTGTTGCTGAGCGATCGCTTTATCCGCAAATCACAGATTGGAGCGATATTGGCACGAGGGAAAGCTTGCTGTGGGGAGGGTTTGAGAAGATACCCGATCGCATTATCGATAGTTTGATGAAAGGCGCAAAGATATCGGTTACGACTTGGAATGAAATTGTTCGCGACTCGTCAATCCTCTGCAAGCTTATAGACATGGCGAATGAGAATAAAGATACCATCGAGTATGATTTCTCACGTCCAATGCGAAGGCATAATTCATAATTAAAAACTGATATTCATCAAAACACAATATGAAACAATACCAGCAACCTCTAGTCATTCATGTTCTCTATCATCCGGACAACGCATCTGTGGCATTGCCTTACGTCGATGCCATAGTTCATGCAATTACTCGAGATGTGAATTGTCCATTTTCGCGAGGATTGGATGTCCCAGTATTCGTTTGGGATGACGCGTCTGGAGAGATGTTTCAAAAACATCGAATGGGTGTGCGGAATATAGTTTTCGCCATTACAAGTTATAGAACACAGGGCGATGACAAATGGCGGACATTTATTGAAGCGTACCACGAAAAAACCGTTGTGCTTCCCTTGGCACTTGATGAGGGCGGGCTACATCTTGAGGGGGCTCTTATAGGAATAAATGCTGTCCGCTTATACGATAGTCGATCTGCAAGTGGCGTTAGTGCGGTTGAATTGGCGACGGTGCAGGTGCTGCATGAATTATACCGTTTTGTTTTTGAGGTGAGCGCAGAGAAGAGGCTTAGAATATTTTTAAGTCACGCGAAAGCGGGTAGTACTGGCGAAAAGTGGGCTCTTGACGTGAAGCGTGTCATTGACAGCGACACGACGTTAGGTACATATTTTGATTGTACGGATATACAGCCAGGGCTGGGGTTCGCCGATGAGATTCAAAATGCAATTAATGGTTCGGCATTGATTTTGTTTGGCTCGGATAAATATACATCACGCCATTGGTGCCAGCGCGAAATATTCTTGGCGCGCGAACATGATTGTCCTATGGTTGCGGTAGATTGCAGGGAGGATGTGGAGGATCGGATATTTCCATTTGTAAACAATATCCCTCGAGTGCATGTTACGCATGCCGCTGATGAGAAGCAGAGATTGAAAGATGCGTTTAAGGTTGTAAAGGCGCTTTTGATTGAGGTCATTCGTACGCGTTATCAGCGGATGCGGTTGGAATGCTTGCAGACATGTGGGTGTGTTCCAGCGAATGCGATTATAACATTGGCACCTCCGGATGCGTATGTGCTTGCGCATAATCAAGGAAAGACAACATTCGTCTATCCAGATCCGGCGATATTCCCGGAGGAATACGAGTGTTATGCTCGTTTGGGATTGGAGGTGGCGACGCCTTTTTGGCGAAATGCAGACGTTGGGATACTTGATGGGGCGAGGATTGGAATTTCGATTTCAAATCCAGATGACGGCGAGCTTGCGGATTATGGCATAGGTGTTCGTCATTTGATTGAGTTACTACAATCTGTGTCGATGCAGCTCATGTTGCGTGGGGCGACATTGATTTATGGCGGTGATTTGCGGAAAAAAGATAAGTATGGGTTCACGGAATATCTTTTGGACGAAGCATGTTCGTTGCAAGAGTATTTTCATGGGAAGATTAAAAAGGTTGAGAATCATCTGGCGTGGCCATTGTCGTTAGGACGAGAGGAGCTTTGGCGATGGAAGTCGGAGTATCGGTCTGTAATAGAGCCTGTTTCATATGAGATGTCGAAACGGATCCCTTCCAGCTGGAAGTTGGGCCTGGATAGTTTTCTTATCCCGAGAGAGCCAAAGGATTTTGCCGCGTGGGCAATATGTCTAACGGAAATGCGTGAGGCATCAATTGCAAAGTCCTGTGTGCGAATTTGCGCAGGAGGTCGTACGCATGGTTATAAGGGGATAATGCCGGGGGTTTTGGAAGAGATTCTTATCGCGATTAGAAAGAAAGTCCCTTTAGTGCTGATAGGTGGTTTCGGGGGGATCGTTGGGAGTGTTGTGCGACTTCTCATGGAAGGTGATGTAGATGAGTGTTTAACTTATGAATGGCAGGTCCGGAATACAAAGGGATACGAAGATATGCTGAAAATTTTGGAAGGAGTGGATGTCGCCGTAAATTACGAAGAGATCATATCTGAAATACGGCATATAACTATCGAAGAGCTTGCGTCGCGGGTTAGTCTTACTGTTGATGAGTATAAGCGGTTGATGCAAATGCCCTTTGCCGATGATGTTGTGATGAAAGTTATACAAGCAATGAAAGGACTTAAATATGAATGAGTTTAGGGCATTCTCCCAAGAGGAAATTCTTCGTGAATATTCAACACCTTCGATAGAATCGCATCGTCTTATTGTTAATGAGTCAACACTTCCTTCTGCACAGCGGGTGGGGTATGTGTTCCTGAGCCATAGCAACAAGGACAAGGCATTAGCGCGAGCTTTTGCCGAGATGATGATAAGGCGAGGCACGGCTGTGTATATTGATTTGTACGATTCAACGCTTTCACTTCCGCCGTCTAAAGAAATGGCGCAGCAGTTGCGGGAGCGGATCAAGGGCGCAAGACATATAATCTTGCTTGCCACTCAAAATTCTGTCCATGGATCAACATGGTGTCCGTGGGAGGTGGGCGTTGGCGATGGGCTGGGTAGGGAAGTATGTGTAGCTATTACCAAGGGTGCCGATGGTGTTGCATATGGCGCTGAATATCTGAATTTGTATCCTGCGCTTAGCACAAGGATCGACAATTATTCAGGCCGTCTCCGTATGGCACTAATGGAATGCAGCCAGAGACTTTGCGGGATTGAAAACTTACATTTCTCACGATGGTTTTGAAGGTCGCGGCGCGATGACCCGAAGAAGGGTAGGTGAAATTAAATGGGAACGAAGAAGACAAATTGTATATACACTCTGAATCACAACAACAACGTCTCCATCAGAAGAGCTCCAACGAGAGCCGTATTTGCGGCTTAAGCTTGATTCGTCCACACCGGAAGGCAGATTGTTGAAGTATGATTTAAATTAACAAAAGAGGAGGACAGAATGAGAACGGTAAAGATTATTCACATTTCAGATCTTCATGTTAAGGAATCTGCGGTTGACGAACTTAAAATCAGGCTTGCAGCTTTCTTTGAAGACGTGGAGAAGATTTGTCATGTACCGGATTTCTTGGTCGTGTCGGGAGATTTGGCATTCTCTGGGAAAAAGGAAGAGTATGCCTTAGTAGATGATTTGGTTTTAAGACCTTTTCTCGCAAGGTTTAATCTTGATCCTCGGAGGGTTATTGTTTCCATGGGGAATCATGATATAAATCGCGATAGCGTGAATTCGGTGGTTCGTGATGGAGTCCTATCGCAGTTGTCCAGTCATGGTGGTGCTATGGAGTCGGTTCAATATCAGCAATATGCTGATAGCTGGGTTGAGTTTTCTAATTGTGCTCAACAATATTCAATGGATAAGAGATGCTTGTTTGGAACCAACATTTTTGAGGTGGATGGAATTAAGATTGGTTTTGTGTCGTATAACTCGGCATTGGTTTGTTTTGATCGCGACGTTAAAAAAGGAGATCTCTATTTGACAAAAGAACAACTTAAAAAAATTCCTGATGAATTGGAATCTTGTGCAATTAAAGTCGGAGTGATGCATCATCCTTTAGATTGGCTTAGTGCTGCAGAACGGGATGTAGTAATCCCAGACCTGCGGCATAAGACTCCAATTTTATTAACTGGGCATATGCATGACGAAACGTCTTTAGCAACGAATTCGCCAGATGGGAGTAATCTCTCGTTTACGACAACTTCCTTTTTTGCGGGTCAAGATTATTCTCCCAATCTGTCGCGTAGTTTTCAAAAGCGGAAAATTTGTAGTTAGCAAAAGCGGAATGGACTTCAGCCTCTTTTCACCCTCGGATTGGTCGTGAAGACCACCTGTGGAGTGGTCGACAAGTCCGGTTTGTTGAGGACGAGCGAGATAGAGCCGTCGACGTGGCGGCACACCCAGACGCGCGTCCCGTTGGCGCACTCGGTCGGGCACAGGACCCCGTCGACGAGCAGCCTCCCTCGCGGACCGACCGCCGCCCTGGACCACTCGGCCCAGACAAGCTCCCACCATCCGTCTCGCGGTGTCGGGCGCAGCTTGCAGCGTCCTTCCGCAATCGCCTTGTCCCACGCTTCGAGTGCCGACATGCGAAGCTCGCGGTGCTCCTCATATGCGTTGCGGTAGTCCACGAGGCAGTCCAGATGTCCGTTGACGTCTTCGAGAGGCGTGTCGCCGGTAACGCCCTCCCTTGCGGCGTAGGCGGGAAGCCTGTCCTGCCAGACCTGGTGGACGCGCTCTATCTTGCCCTTCGCCTCCGGCGTGTTGGCGAACACGAACGACACTCCATACAGCCTGAGCCGCCTGCCGAGCTGCGTGAGATTCCCGTCCTCGCCCTTGAAGAACGAAGCCCTGTCCACATAGATCTCCAGCGGAAGGCCGTAACGCGTGAAAGCCCTGTAAAACAGGTCCAGATACGCATTCACGCATTCGCTGCGGTACAGCCTGCACCCGACCTGCATCCGGCTGCAGTCGTCGATCATGTCGATCAGGCTCAACGGCGGGTTGCCCCTGCCGAGGAAGTAGTCCGGCGTCGCGTCCAGTTGCCATAGCTCGCCCACCGACTGTCGCTGCCACCGCCTCACATGAGCCGGAGGCCGGGGCTTCGGAACTGCAATCTTGATGCCGTGGTCCATCGCCCAGTGCCGAACCTGTGCGCGGTCAACCTCCAGTCCGTACTTGCGGCCCACCTCGCTTGCCGCAAAGGCGTACGAATAGCGCCTCGCGCCCCCGTCCGGACTCAGGACGCGCTTCAGGAACCTCTGGGCCTCGTCCGGCCACGC
>ERZ842401.6238-NODE-6238-length-12794-cov-16.442735_pt1 | contig 12794 bp, 12 predicted proteins | sample MGYA00521270_ERZ842401 | MGnify/ENA primary metagenome ERZ842401 (study PRJEB31892, sample SAMEA3878208) | bioreactor metagenome | biome: Moose rumen | place: Sweden | collected 2011-10 | study: EMG produced TPA metagenomics assembly of the PRJEB12797 data set... | reverse complement strand
ATTCCACCAGTACATCTGGATCATCAACACGCTCAGGGCCTTCCGTCATCTCACCCTGGAGCAACTCAGCCAGAAGTATGAGCCAATATGCTTTCGCGGTGTAACGTAGTTTACGTGTTTTTTTGCGCCTTCCTACAATAAAGTACTCGATATTGCGTTATAGTATATAGAAAACAAGAGGCTTATGACGCAATATCTACTCTACATTTGTACCGCTTTCCTTGCCAGTGCCGCCTGTGGATTCGTGATGATTCCACAGATTATGAACTATTGCAAGCAGAAGAACCTGTACGATATTCCCAATTCGAGGAAGGTACACCAGAACGCCGTGCCCAGGCTGGGAGGCATCAGTTTCCTGCCGAGCATGCTGCTGGCCTTCTTCCTGGTGACGCTGGTGATGAGCCCCTATACCACTTCGAGCGAGGGGACGGTGACCATCAGCCTCTGGTCGGCCTACTTCTTGATCAGCCTGCTGCTGATCTACTCCGTGGGCATCGTTGACGACCTAATTGGGCTGAATGCGAAGATCAAGTTCATCGTGCAGATCGTGGCGGCGGCCATCATCCCGATGTCGGGCCTCTACATCAACACACTCTACGGTCTCTGGGGCATCTACGAGATACCTTTCGAACTGGGTGCGCCGCTGACGGTGTTCATTATGGTGTTTATCATGAACGCCATCAACCTGATCGACGGCATCGACGGGCTGGCGGCCTCGCTGTCGTTTCTGGCACTGGGCGGCTTCCTGATGAGTTTCCTGCGCGAGGGAATGTTCGTCTACTGCATCCTGATAGCGGGCCTGATGGGCGTGCTGCTACCCTACTCCTACTTCAACATCTTCGGAAAGGTGGAGCGCAACCGCAAGATATTTATGGGCGACTCGGGCAGCCTGACGCTGGGATTCATCCTGAGTTTCCTGTTCGTGAAGTTCGCGATGGACAACCCCAACGTGGTAGCCTTCCACCTGGACGGCCTGCTGTTGCCCTACACACTGCTGGTGGTGCCCGTGTTCGACGTGGCCAGGGTGATCCTCGTGAGGCTCTACCACCATCAGCCGCTCTTCGACGCCGACAAGAACCACATCCACCACAAACTGATGCGGGCGGGTATGTCGCAGCACCAGACGCTGCTGGCCATCATTATGATGGCACTGACGTATATCGTGCTGAACTTCTGGCTGTTCACCTTCTGCGACATCACGGCCATCGTGGGCATCGACATCCTGCTCTACATCGCCACCCACCAGGTGATCAACTGGCAGATCAGGAAGTGGAGAGAGGTGAGTATTAAGAGGTAAGAGGTGAGAGGTAAGAGGTGAGTTATTATGAACAGGTTTCGGAGATATAATGCGGAGAAGCGGGTGATAGACTGCTGTCTGTCGCTGTGTTCGCTGATTCTCTTCTCGCCGCTGCTGCTGGTCTGCTACGTGGCCATCAAACTGGTGGAGCACGGCCCTGCCATCTACAAGCAGGAGCGTATCGGGCTGGGCGGCAGGCCGTTCTACATCTACAAATTCCGCACGATGGTGGTGGATGCCGAGAAGGAGGGCGAGGAACTGCTGCAGAAGGAGGACGACCCGAGGCTGACGAAGACGGGCAAGTTTCTGCGCCGTCACCACCTGGACGAACTGCCGCAACTCTGGAACGTGCTCAAGGGCGATATGGCCTTCATCGGCCCGCGCCCGGAGCGGAAATTCTACATCGACCAGATTATGGCCCGCAATCCCCGCTATGCCGAACTCTACCAGATACGGCCTGGCGTGACCTCGTATGCGACGCTCTACAACGGCTATACCGACACCATCGACAAGATGCTGGCCCGTCTGGAGATGGACCTGCACTATCTGGAGCACCCCTCGCTGTGGACGGATGCCAAACTGCTGCTGAACACCTTTTTCAGCATCGTCTCAGGGCGCGTGTTCTGAGACCCAAGGACAAGAAAACCAATCATACGCAATGAGATACAGACTACAGACACTCCTCGCCGCCTCGCTCCTGGCCACTGCTACGGCTGCGGCCCAGGACACGCTGCGCACGAGCCTCACCTACGACCTGACAGCCGAGGCAGCAGCCGGAACGGGCGACTTCACGGCATTCCAACTGACCGCCAACCGCTACCACACCCTGGCCACACGACCCAACACGGCCTACGTGAGGGGTGCACTCAACTTGGAGCATCCCTTCAACGCCGACCTCAGGCTCTCAGCCGCCGTCGACGCCATCGCCTCCGTACACGCTGACCACAGGGCCTATCTGCAGCAGTGCTACGCCAACCTGTCGTACGACGCCTTCTTCATCGAGGCGGGCAGTCGTGAACTGAAGCCCGTGCAGCGCGACGAACAACTCTCCGTAGGCTCGTTCATCAGGGGCAACAACGCCAAGCCCATCCCGCAGGTACACTTCGGCACCAACGACTTCTGGACCGTGCCCCTGACAAAGCAGTGGCTGCAGGTGAACTTCGACTTCGGCTACGGCAAGTTCCTCGACAGCGGCTACCGCAAGGACGGCTTCTATGCCGCCCGCGACGTGAACCCCATCTACGCCACAGGCATCTACTTCCACCAAAAGCACCTCTATCTGCGCACCAACCCCGAGAAGCCCATCTACTTCACGGGAGGCATCGAGCACGCCGTGCAGTTCGGCGGCACGGGCTTCAGTTACGTGGACGGCGTGCTGACGGCCAAGGAGAAGCGCGCCAACCTGAAGGCATTCACGGACGTGCTGCTGCCCAAAGGCAACAACAACTATGTGGAGAACGACGTGCTGGAGGACTGGATGTACGGCAACCACATCGGCGTGATGAGCGTGCAACTGAGTTGGAACATCGACCGCAGCCACCGGCTGCACGCCTATCTTGACGATCCCTTCGAGGACGGTTCAGGCATACGCAAGGCCAACGGCTGGGACGGTCTGTGGGGACTGGCCTATGAGAACAACCAGGCGGGCAGACAATGGATCAGGCGGATCGTGGCCGAATACTTCCAGAGCACGAACCAGTGCGGCCCGCTGCACTGGAATCCGACGGACCATCCGGAGCCTATCAGCAGCCAGATCAGTTATCAGGCCATCGGCAACGACAACTACTACAACCACATGTTCTACGACAGTTTCTCGCACTACGGGATGACGCCCGGCATCGGCCTCATCACCTCACCTATTTATAATAAGGACGGCTACACGGCTTTCCGAGACAACCGCATCAAGGCCTGGAACGTGGGGCTGACGGGCGAAGTGGGGTGCGGCCTGTCCTATCTCGTGAAGGGTTCCTACCAGGAGGGCTGGGGCACCTACGCCATCCCCCTGGCGGAGAAGCACCACTCACTCGACGCGATGGTGCAGGGCACCTACACCCGAGGCCCGTGGCAGATGAGTGCCGCCTACGCCTTCGACAAGGGCAACATCTACGGCGACTGTTCGACTTTCAACCTAAAAATCAGTTATCATGGCAAGATTCTATAAACATCTCATCTCATACCTCTTCCCGCTCACCTCTTGCCTCTTCATAGCCTGCCAGGAAGGGCGCGAGGCCGGCGACCTGCTGGGCCAGTGGCGGCTCGACGGTTCCGACACCCAGTACATAAGATTCTCTGGCGCCATCGTCTCTGTGGCCGACCTCTCAACGGTCATCGAGGTGTTCGGCAACTTCCAGCACACGGGCGACAGCCTCTTCATACAGTGCTACTCGATCAACGGCGAGGCAGCCGACACCGCGGTGGTGGAGCAGACATTCGGCTTCAGGCCGATGAACGACGTGCGACTGAAAATGGAGCAGCCCGACGGCGACCACCTGGTACTGCGGAAGGGCGAGCGGACGTGGAACTTCCGCAAGTATTAAATAAAGGTATAGGGAAAATCCCCCACCCTTTTAGGGATTTTCCTTTGCAGGGGTCAGAAAATTGTCGTTATTTTGCAGCGTGAATAATAACAAGATGTCTAACAATTAAAATACTTACGACAATGAAAAAGATGATGATGACCCTAATGGCAATGATGATGATCACCGTATCAGCCAGCGCCATGAGTTACGAGCAGGCCCGCAACGAGGCCTTGTTCCTGACAGACAAGATGGCCTACGAACTCAACCTGACGGACGAGCAGTATGAGGCCGCGTATGAGATCAACCTCGACTATCTGATGGGTGTGACCAGCCGCGCTGACGTGTTCGGCACCTATTGGGAGCGCCGTAACCTCGACCTGAGTTACATCCTGCTCGACTGGCAGTGGAACGCCTTCCTCGCAGCCAGTTACTTCTATCGCCCGCTCTACTGGGAGGCCGGCTACTGGCACTTCGGCATCTACGCCCGCTATCCCCATCGCGACTACTTCTACTTCGGACGTCCCCACTTCTATGCCACCTATCGTGGCGGCCACGCCTGGCACGCTCACGGCGGACACGGCTACTACTACGGACACCGTGACCACTTCCGCACCCCTGCTGGCAGGAGCCACATCGGTATGCACGACCGCTGGAACCGTGGCGACTTCCGTGGCGGACAGCGTAGTTCCACCCGCGTCACAGGACGTGCTGACAGCCGCGGCAGGATCGAGAGCAACCGCAGGATCGAAGGCAATCGTGGCATCGAGGGCAACCGCAGATTCGAGGGACGCAGCGGTGTGGGCACCAGCCGTATGGGCAACCGTCAGATGGACAGCCACCGCTCCTACGACCGCAGCAGCAACCTGAACAGCAACAGCCGCAGCACGATGCCGAGCCGCAGCATTGGCAGTGGCACCAGCACCCCCAGCCGCAACTTTGGCAGCAGCCGCAGCAACACGGCTCCCACCCGCAGTTTCGGCAGCGGCAGCAGCGCTTCGCGCAGTTCGATGGGCAGTTCGCGCAGCAGCGGTTCATTCAGCAGCGGCTCTCACGGCAGCAGTTCGCACAGCGGAGGCTCACACTTCAGCGGTTCGCACAGCAGCAGCCATTCAGGCGGTCGCCGCTAAGCCCTACAGTTCGAGGATGCGAACCTCAGCATTCATCATCCGCTGAACCTCGCTCATTGTTTTACCAAAATAGACAGCCTGGACCGCCTTATTGATAATTCCGTGTCCTACGGCCAGCACCTTCTTTCCTGGGAATGTCTCCTTGACATAGGCGATGAATTCGCCAGCCCTGGAAAGAAGGTTTTCCAATGTCTCGATGTCATCGGGCCACACCTCGCCCTTCAGTTCAGGGATGTAGCGCCCCGTGAAGCCACCCCAGTCGCGCTCACGCAGCAGTGGCGTCTGCAGCACCTCCAGCCCGTGAGGCTCGGCAATGATCCGGGCTGTATCCACAGAGCGCTTCAGGTCGCTGGCGATGACGGCGGAGAAGTCGACGGTGCTCAGTTTATCCCGCACCTCCTGCGCCTGGAGGATGCCGTTGTCCGTCAGTTGGCCCTGTGTCTGCCCCTGCATAATCTGGCGGACGTTATCCACGGTTTCGCCGTGTCTTACTAAGTATAATGTGGTCATAATCGACATTTTTGTGCAAAAATACAAAAAAATCTCAATTCTCAATTCTCAATTCTCAATTATTTTGTATCTTTGCAGCATAAACCAAAGAAAGAATTGCGTTATGAAGATATTTCAGAGTTCCGTTTTCCGTGCCATCAGTGCCTTGGCCATTGGCATCCTGCTCATCAAGTACCCGGATAACACAGTCACTTGGATCACCGTCGCCATCGGCTGTCTGTTCCTGCTTTCAGGCGTCATCTCCCTCGTGGTCTACTACAATGCGATGCGGAAGGTGAGCGAGTATAAGATTACCGATGCCGACGGCAATGTGGTGGTCAGTGACTCAAAGCCCGCCTTCCCCGTGGTGGGTGTGGGCAGCGTGATCCTCGGTCTGCTGCTGACGATTACGCCCAACGTGTTTGTCAAGGGACTGATGTACGTGATCGGAGCCATCCTCGTGTTAGGCGCCATCAACCAGTTTATGAACCTGCTGAACGCCCGCCACTTCGGGAAAGTGGGCTTCGGCTACTGGGTATTCCCCTCAATCATCCTGCTCACGGGCCTCTACGTGATCATCAAGCCGATGGCACCCGCCAGTATGGCGATGCTCGTATTAGGCTGGTGTACCTTGCTCTACGGCATCACGGAACTCATCAACGCGATGAAGATACACACCGAGCGGCGCAAGGCTGCCAAGGCCGAGGAGATACCCGTGGCCGAGGAAATCAAGGAAATAACGGAAGAAGAGGAGGAAGAGACGGTCAACTCTTACCCATCTCCTCCTTCACCTCTTTAGAGAAGCCCTCGATATAGGTCTTCAGGATATTGATGCCTGTCTTGTTCTCACGACCCCAGGGAATGATGAGGTCGGCGAACTTCTTCGTAGGCTCGATGAACTGCTCGTGCATCGGCTTCACGTCGTTCTCGTAATGGTCGAGCACCATATCTACGGTTCGCCCACGCTCCACTACGTCGCGACGGATATTGCGGATCAGGCGAACGTCGCTGTCAGTATCCACGAATATCTTCAGATCCATCATATCACGCAGTTTCTTGTAGTGCAGGGTCATGATGCCCTCCAGGATGATGACGGGCTTCGGCTCCAGGTGGATGGTCTCCGGCAGACGATTGGAGAGGACGTATGAATAGGTGGGCTGCTCCACGGCCTCGCCGTTCTTTAGTTTCTTGATCTGTTCCGTCAGCAACTTCCAGTCAAAAGCATCGGGATGGTCGAAGTTGATGGCACGACGCTCCTCGTCAGTCAGCGCCGTCGTGTCGTTGTAATAGGAGTCCAGCGGGATGACCGTTGCACAGTGTGGGGGCAGCGCCTTGGCAATACGCTTCACGACGGTGGTCTTGCCTGAACCTGAGCCGCCGGCTATTCCGATAATAATCATTGCTTCTGTTCTTTAATGAGGTAAACCACGGTTGGCAGGTGATCACTGTAGCCGTCGAGCCAGACACCACCGGCATGGGTGCGCAAGGTGTTACCCTTATACTTACCTTCCTTCTGGAAGAGATAGTCACGGCGGAATATCTGGTGCGAGAAGAGTTTCAGGCTGGAATAGTCCTTCTTGCCGTCACGGTCGAGCAGCGAGGGCGAGAGAATGATCTGGTCGAAGAGGTTCCAGGCACCGTTGTACATCAGTGTACCCGTTCCGGAGGCCAGCACGTCCCACCAGGGATTGTACATATCGCCGTCGCCAACATCCTTGATCTTACGCTTTGCACCCAGGCACTTGGCCATCGAGGCATCCTGCGGGTCATCGTTCATATCGCCCATCACGAGCACCTTCACGTTGGGATCAGCCGCTATGATGGAATCCTTGACCACCTTCAACTGCCGGCCGCCCTCCTCACGATAGAATGAGGTGGCACCACGCGACGGCAGGTGATTGACGATGATCGTGACGTGCTCGCCAGCCATCGTACCACTGACCACGAAGAAGCCACGCGTTGCCCGCATAGAGTCCTGAGGCAGACTATATATATAAGGTACGAGTTTGGTATCACGTACTGTAAACAGGGCTGGATTGTAGAGCAGGGCGCAGTCGACGCCTCGCTGATCCGGTCCTTCCTCGTGGACGAACTGGAAGTTGCGGGCCTTCAGCGCCTCCTGGTTGCACAGGTCTTCGAGACACTTGGCATTCTCCACCTCAGCCACGCCGATGGCGGCACAGCCTATCTTCGGCAACTTGTCGGTGCCCATCTCAGAGAGGACACGCGAAAGATTGCGTAACTTGTGGGTATACTTAAGTCCCGACCACTTATAAGTGCCCTCAGGCAGAAACTCATAGTCGTTCTTGCCTGCATCGTGGCAGGTGTCAAACAGGTTCTCCAAGTTATAGAACCCCACTCCATAAACAGAGAATTTCCGCTGCTGGGCCTGAATGACATTCACCCCGCTAATCAGCATCACAGCCAGTAGTAATAATCTAACTTTTTTCATATCGGTGATTGTTTATGCTGCAAAGATAATCATTTTTGGCCACAGAAACACATATTTTCGAAAAAAATATCATTTTTTGGTGTTAATCTGTGTAATCTGTGGCTTTTTTTTCGTATCTTTGCCACATATTTTACTAACTAAAAACCAACTTGTATGAGAAAAAGGCTAAAAATTGTGGTATCAGCCCTGGCCGTCGTCACTGCCCTGCAAGCGCAGGAGGTGAATGACTCCATCGAGCAGGCAGGCATCGGTGACGAGCAGGCGTTTACCTTCACTGAAGCGCAGTTGGGCGAGGATGATGATATGTCGCAGAACGTGACGATCATCAACTCCAACAACAACCTCTACGCATCGCAGGTGGGTTACCTATTCAGTCCTGTGCGCTTCCGCTACCGTGCTTTCAACCAGAAGTACAATGAGATCTACATCAACGGAGCCCCGATGAACGATATGGAGTCGGGACAGTTCCGCTACTCACTCGTAGGAGGACTCAACCAGCAGACCCGTGGCGTAGAAAATGCCCTGCCGTTTGAGACCAACAACTTCGCGATGGCAGCGATGGCCGGATCGAACAACTACAACTTCCGTCCCTCGGCGATGGCTCAGGGACAGCGCATCACCCTCACTGGTGCCAACCGCAACTACAGGGTCCGCGCCATGTATACCTACAACTCAGGCCTTACCGCCAGTGGCTGGGCCTTCTCGGCCAACGTCACCTACCGCTGGGCCAACGAGGGCTACGTGGAGGGTACGTTCTACAATTCGCTCTCTTACTTCCTCGGCGCAGAGAAGATTCTCAACGACCAGCACCGCATCTCGCTCGTCACCTGGGGCAATCCCACGGAGCGTGCCTCGCAGGGAGCCGGTACCGACGAGACCTACTGGCTGGCCAACGACCGTTACTACAACCCCTACTGGGGCTATCAGGACGGCAAGAAGCGCTCTTCACGCGTGGTCAACGACTTCGCTCCGACGGCGCTGATGACCTGGGACTGGCAAATAGACCAGCGCACGAAGCTGACCACCACGCTGACGGGGCGCTACGGCATGTACAAGCGCACGAAGCTGGACTACAACAACAGCGACAACCCCCAGCCCGACTACTGGAAGAACATGCCGTCGAGCTACTTCGACGTGTGGGATGAGACCGACGAGGCTAACCGCACCAACCAGGCCATTGCGGAGTTCGCACGGTCACGCGACTTCTGGATGGGCAGCAAGGCTAACCGCCAGATCAACTTCGACCAACTCTACTTTGCCAACAAGCAGGCCGGAGCACAGGGGCAGGACGCGATGTACTACATCGAGGCCAACCACACCGACAACCTGACGCTGGCACTGTCGTCCAACCTGCAGATGGAACTCAGCAGATTCTCTGCCCTGAACATGGGCATCCAGCTGGCCACAAACAAGACGATGCACTACATAACAATGGAGGACATGCTGGGAGCACTCTCGTTCCACAACATCAACACATACGCCCTTGGCACATATGCGGCTGACGACCCACGCGTGCAGTACGACGTGAACCATCCCAACGCATACGTGGGAAAGGGCGACCGCTTCGCCTTCGACTTCAACCTGCTGACGGACAAGGCCAACTACTGGGCTACCTACAAGTACGACCGCGGACGCCTGCACTCGTTTGTCAGTGGCCGACTGGGCGGCACCCAGATGGCCCGCGACGGCAAAATGCGCAACGGTATGGCCATCGACAACTCGTACGGCAAGAGCCGCACCGCCCGATTCTTTGACGGAGGCGGCAAGGCTGGGCTGACCTACAATCTCGGCATGGGCAACACCATCGCCGTAGGTGTCGGCTACGAATGGAAAGCCCCGCAGACCCGCACAGCCTTTGTATCGCCACAGGTGAACAACGACTTCGTGCTGGACCTGAAGAACGAGAAGATCCTGAGTGCCGAGCTGGGCTATCAGTTGCAGACGTCGTGGATGAAGGCCAACATCAGTGGCTACTACAGCCAGGTGAAGGACGAGACGGAGTGGCAGAACTTCTACTACGACGACATCAACTCGTTCTCGTATGTCTCGATGACAGGCATCAACAAGGTCTACTACGGAGTGGAATGGGGTGTGAACTTCAAGATTACCAATGAGTTCAACATCAAGACCATCGGCACCATCAGCGAGGCTAAGAACACCAACAATGCCAACGTCTGGTATATGAGTTCGACAACGGGCACATACAACGATAACAACGACAACAAGCCCGAGTTAGTATTAAATAAGAACATGCGCGAGGCCGGCACTCCGCTCACGGCTGCCAGCCTCATCTTCAGTTACCACAAGTGGGGATGGTTCGTCGACCTGAACTGCAATTGGTACGACCGCATCTACCTCTCCTACTCGCCCAGTTACCGCTATCAGTCGACGCTGTTGAACCGACAGAATGCCGGCGAGACCGTCACTGACAATGACGGCAACATCCTTGAGAGCGCACTGGCCCAGCAGAAGGGACACGGCGGATTCATGCTCGACGCCAGCATCGGACGTAGCCTACGACTGAAACACGGGCGTACAATGAGCATCAACCTCTCAGTGACCAACCTGCTGAACAACCAGAAGATCGTCACGGGAGGCTACGAGCAAAGCCGCAGCGACTACACCGCCAGCGGCAACATCCGCGCCTACCGCTTCTCGATGAATCCGAAGAAGTACTACACCTACGGTATCAATGGTATGTTGAACATCGCATATAAATTCTAAGACGATATGAAGTATCTACATTATTATATCATAGCACTGGCCAGCATCCTCTTGGCAGGATGCATGGACAACGACTGGGACATCCCCGGCACCGACGGCTCCGAATACGGCAATCAGGGCGTAAGTGAGACCAATGTTGTCAGTATCGCCCAACTCAAGCAGCAGTATGCCAACGTCATCTACAACGGCAGTTACGTGCAGTTCACAGAGCCGACACAGATCAAGGGCGTGGTGACGGGCAATGACATCCAGGGCAACATCTACAACGAGATTGCCATCGAAGACGGTACAGGTTCCATCCTCATCTGCATCGCCCAAGGCGGACTCTTCGGACAACTGCAGGTGGGCCGCGAGATCCTCGTTGAACTACAGGACCTCTACATCGGCGGCTACGGCCAGCAGCCAGAGATCGGCACGCCCTACACCAACAAGAACGGACGCAGTTACGTGAGCCGGATGCCGCGTGTGCTCTGGCAGCAGCACTACAAGATGCTCGATATGAAGAGTGTCAGTCCCACGGAGTTCGACCTTTCGAAAGTTAGCGATGAGAACTACCGCAAGGAGAACTGCGGCCGACTGATGACCGTACGTGGCGTGAAGTTCCAGGGAGCCAACGGCAAGCGGGTCTATGCTGCCGATGCCGACAAGGATGCCGCCAACTGTGTGAACCGCTCACTGCAAGGCGTATCGTCGAACTATCTCGTGGTGCGCACAAGCACCTACGCCGACTTTGCCAACAAGCCCCTGCCACAGGGAGAGGTTGACATCACAGGCATCTTCACCCGCTACAACAACACCTGGCAGATTCTCATCCGGGAGGAAGCGGACATTGTGGAGAAGTGAATAGTGAATAATGAATAGTGAATAGTGAATAGTGAATAATGAAATAATGAAAATATCAAGGATTATGAAAAAGATCAGTAACATATTGATGGCAGCCGCCATCTTGCTCGGCACTTTCACATCGTGTGAAGACGTGCCCATGCCATACAACAACCCGCTCGACTACCAGAAGCCCAATCCTGACGAGATCGTCATTGAGCCTACTGGCAACGGCACCAAGGACAGCCCCTACAACGTGGCTGCTGCCTTGCAGTACCTCAACACCCTCGAGGCCGACGTGGAGTCCCCGCAGGACGTCTACATCACAGGCGTCGTCACCAGCGTCACCGAGGCATTCAGCACCCAGTACGGCAATGCCACCTTCGTGATCTCCGACACCGACGAGGGTACCAACAAGTTCACCTTCTACCGTGGCCTCTATCTGGGCAATGTGAAGTACAGTAACGTCAACGATGTCAATATCCAGGAAGACGACGTGGTCGTCATCTGCGGAAGAATCGTCAACTTCCGTGGCAACACGCCTGAAATGGCACAGAACAAGGGCTACGTCGTATCCATCAACGGCAAGACCGTGGAGCCTGCCCCCACGCCCACAGGCGGTGATGCCAAGGGGTCCGGCACACAGGCTGATCCCTACAACGTGGCTGGCGTGCTGAACTTCATCAACACCCTCGGTGCCGATGTCACATCATCAAGCGAGGTCTACATCAAGGGTAAGGTCGACGAAGTCAAGGAGCAGTTCGGCACCCAGTATGGCAACGCCACTTTCACGATGGTCGACGATGGCTACGATGCCGTCTTCACGGCCTATCGTGTGCTCTATCTTGGCAACAAGAAGTACACCGAGGGCGACCTGCTCCAGAAGGGCGACGAGGTGATCGTCTGCGGCAAGGTGGTCAACTTCCGCGGCAACACGCCTGAGACCGCACAGAACACAGGCTACCTCTACTCGCTCAACGGCAAGACGGGCGACGGTGGTGGCAGTGGTAGCGGCGACGACACGCCCAGCACGGGTGCCAAGGCCGTCACGATCGCAGAGTTCAATGCGGCTGAGGTCAGCAACGATGTGTGGTACCAACTGACGGGAACCGTGAAGAACCTGAAGGAAGGCGACTTGTACGGCAACTTCGACCTCGAGGACAGCACTGGCTCAGTCTATGTCTACGGCGTGCTTTCCGAGAAGGGCGGTGCCAAGAAACAGTTCCAGGATCTGGTGGCCACCAAGGGCATCAAGGAAGGCTCCACGCTGACCATCATCGGCAACCGTGGTGACTACAATGGCAAGATTGAGGTGCTCAACGCCTATTTCGTAAGTGTAAGTAACTAACCCCCTCGACACCTAT
>ERZ842401.6237-NODE-6237-length-12795-cov-3.450942_pt1 | contig 12795 bp, 14 predicted proteins | sample MGYA00521270_ERZ842401 | MGnify/ENA primary metagenome ERZ842401 (study PRJEB31892, sample SAMEA3878208) | bioreactor metagenome | biome: Moose rumen | place: Sweden | collected 2011-10 | study: EMG produced TPA metagenomics assembly of the PRJEB12797 data set... | reverse complement strand
AGACGTGTGCTCTTCCGATCTCTGTTTTTTTTGCCGACCGCAGGAACAAGTTCGAAAGTGCGCCCACAAAAAACTGGGCTGAAATCTTTCTGGTCCTCAATCGGATTGCGGATAGTTTCTGCTCTTTGATGATCTCCATAGCCAGATTCTTTTCCGCCGGGGCCGAATACTTCCTGAAGAAAAAGTCCCGCATTGAGAAGAATCAACTGCAGATTCTAAAATGCATGCAGGAAATGAAGGATGAAAACCGCGGCGCCAATTACAGGATTGAAACGGGAATTACGTCCCTTCGCTCGGATGTTAGGGATAATACGGCCATTTTGAACGCAATCCGAGAAGACTACGAAGCAGCACTTGCTCGGCATATTGAACTGAAAGAGCAGTTGAAGGCAGAGATTGTTGACATCAAGGCTAAATTGGATTCACTCCATGCTTCAGGAGTCAGACCACAGGCAGAGGAAGCAGTACAATTGGAGAACCAATTGGAAGAAACCAATGCCCACCTTGCCGATGAACAAAACCGTATTGATCTCCTTGAACAAGAGAAGGCATCTTTGACTAAAGAAGGCGTTTCAGATTTTACATTCACCGATCTTCTTACCCGTTTAGCCGTCCAGAAATCAGAACCGCTTGAAAAAATGGCGCGAGAGATTGCGGAAAGGAGCAAGGATGACCGTCTAGAGTATCTATACGAATTGGGCAAGTTCTATCGTGCCATGGTGGATCTCGGATATCTTCGGGAAAACGCCACCAGATTTGCCTTATTCTTTTTCAAGGACTATGCGAAGGACCGTTCTTTTGAGACTTATCGCCGCTCCTTCAGTAATGCGGTCAAGAGGCTGAACACGCACGAATACACGGAAATCAAGGAAGAAATCCGAAAAATTGTGACTGGATAAAGACTTTTTTGCGATTTAGGAAAACTCAGGAAATCTCCGGAAAACTCAGGAAACCGCTTACCCGTATCTTGCGCCACCTTTCAGTACGAAGGGCGGCGTTTTTGTTTTACCTAAAAGATACGATTATGGAATCGAACGACATTATCCAGCCTATGACCGGCAAAAAGGTCTGCTACAACATCGGCCATGATGACCTTGTTGATTTTGCCAATCTCATCATCAAGAAGACAAAGGAAGAAGATTCCCGGCAGCGGAAGGAAGATGCCGCGTCCGAGTTCTTCACCAGAACCGAGGTGAAGGATCTTCTTCATGTGTGTGACTCAACCCTCACGAAGTGGGCAGCAAGGAAATACCTCGTGCCCGTACGCGTGGGCGGTAAGACAATGTTTCGTAAGTCTGATGTCCGTAAGATCCTCGACAAGCGATGATCTGGAGACCGTTTTAATGACGCGAGCGTGTGAAAAGAAGGGAGAGTTTTTTTGAAGGAGCGAGTTTGTGTTTTGCTGGATGCAAAACTTCGGAATAGCTCGCAAGCTCGCATTCTCGGGTAAAAAGAAAAATGAGTGAACAGATGAACAAGGTATCAGCCAAGGGAGGGCGTCCGCGCCTTCCGGAACACAGGAAAAGAACGAACGATGTTCGCGTCCTCTTCAACGATATGGAATACGCGATCGTAAAAGCGAAAGCAGTCGTAGCGGGACGGGAGGTCTCCGACTATGCACGGCAGGCTCTCCTATCCTCCGAGGTAGCAGGGCACGAAAAGCCGGGAAAGGATCTTCCATCCTATCGGCTCTCGGTCGGCGAATTTGCCAGGATCCTCATCCTCAAGTCGGAGGTTAAGGCTACGGTTACCCCGGAACAGATAAAGCTATTCAAGGACTTCGGGGTTGAGGTACGGAACATCGGAATCAACCTGAATCGCCTGGCGAAGGCCGTAAATCAGGGAGCGCCGAATGACTATGCAGCAGAAATCCGGAAAACACTGGAAGATCTTACCCGGATCAAGGATGACTTCATGAAAAAGCTTTTGAAAGATGATGGCGACTATTAAGACCGGCGACGGTTTCACCGGCACCCTCAATTACGCTTTGGATCTCAATAAACGCAACAATAAGGAAGTCCGGTTTCTTGCCGCCGAAGGTGTGGACCTGCGGTTTACCCATGGAAAAAATGGGAAGTCTAATTATGACATCAGGTCCATGAGCCGGGACTTTTGTCTACAAGCGAAATTGAATCCGAAGGTTTCAAAGCCGGTAAAGCATATCTCTTTGTCATGGCCGCCGGAAGATCTTACCCGCCTGACTGACCAGGAGATGATGTCCGCTGCACGGGAATATATGAAGCGGATGGGGTATGTGAATACCCAGTTCATCGCCGTTCGCCACCTGGAGAAAGACAACCCGCATCTTCATCTGGTGATTAACGCCGTCAACAATGACGGGCGGAAGATCTCCGATAGCAACGAGCGGATCCGCAGTGGGAGAATCTGCAAGGACATTACCATCGAAAGGAGCTACACCTTCGGGATCCATAAGTCGGTCAGCCGTGCAGAAGACATCACGTCCGAAAAGGAGAGGGCCCGATACAAGATATCGCAAGAGACCGTAAAAGCGCTGTGCTACGTGGATGACATCCGGGCTCTTCCTGCCCAGCTTCGGAAAACCGGAGTCCAATGCATTCTCAAGGAAGACGGGGAGGGCAAGGTTTGCGGGATCACCTTCTCCACTAAGGTGGATGGGACGAAGTATATCCTGGCCGGTTCCAAGGTGGACCGGTCCCTGTCGGCCGGCAACATCCAATGGACTATCCGGCGCAGGAACGAGCTGGACGAGACGGTCCGTCAGGCAGACCAGATGATGGAGTTCTATGACCGGATCCGGCCTTATTATACGATTCCTTCCCATGTCCACAAGAAATGTCGGCAGCTTCGTGACAATCTGAAGGAGATGAGGAAGGAAGAGTCCCGGCTGAAACAAAGGGAAAAGGAAGGCCTTTCCCTTGCAATAAAGGGCATTGTCATTTCCCTTATGTATGGCAGCACGATTACGGCGCTGACTCTCGGATTGATGACTATCCTTTACACAGCGTATAGGGAAGAAAAGATCGAGGCTACCCAGGAAGCGCAGCAAAAAGCCCGTCAGGAACTGGCGGCAATTAAGGAACAGTATTATTACAACAACCCCTTTTCTCAGCAAAAAGAGGAGGAACAGCAAGTCCGTAGAGGAGGCGGATTCAGAAGATAAATATGGCTAAGAAGAATACTGAAATCACACCCGATATGCCGATGGATGTTTACTTGATGGAAGTCATTGCCCCGTCGATAACGACAATCAAGGATGATCTCCACGAACTGAAGGAAAAAATCAAGTCCCTGGAGGAGCATCACTCTTCTGGTTTGTCTTCCTCCGAATCCAATGACCTGGGAGAAAGTATTGCCGATATAGTTGTCAGCAAAATGCAGACACAACAAGTATCCCAGACTGAGCAGAAGGATGATATCCATAATACAGCCAGTATCCTTCAGAGTGCTGCGAGTGAAGGCATCAGGAAGGAAATTACCCCGATGCTCCAGAGCATTGGGAGCGTTAACACAAAAGTGGAGTCGGCTATTTCCAGCATTGAAAGTCTGACGAAAAAGTTTGACGAATATGTCAAAACCAATCAAGCCGTGGCGGTATCAAGACTCCAACGATACATACATCATGTGCTACCCGCAATTACAGCTCTTGCTGCGTTTCTTTTCAGCTGGGGTGCATATCACAACAGTTACCACTATTGGGGAGAGCGATTCTATAAACTCGCCAATGATCCGATGCAGACAGAACAACTCATACTTGAGCAGCAATCCGAGGCCTTCGAATTGGTGAAATCAGAGTTTGATGGTGGGAGGAAAAAGCACGCGATAGCTTATATCAAGCATGGCGAGGAAAGACTGAAACTACACAAAAAGACAGAGAAAAAGGCTAAACGTGAGAGAAAGAAGCAAGCGCGAAAGAATGGAGGGACAGGTCATGCAGAATAATCTCGACCCGATTACCGGCATCAGATGCGATATCGCCGACCGCACCCATGGCGACAATATCGGCATGTTCACGGTGAAAACCGCGAACGAGACCGTGCATGATGCAGCACTACGCCCCATCCCAAGGAACCTGTTCATGACCCTCTGGTACGAGGGGGAAGTCACCTGCCTTTTCGCCGATTCCAACGTCGGGAAGTCCATCTTCGCCGTCCAGATAGCTGATCAGATCGCCACTACCGAACCGGTCCTGTATGTCGATTGTGAGCTCTCCGAAAAGCAGTTCCAGCTGCGCTATACCGATGCGGAATCCGGGAGAATGCACCAGTTCCCTGAGTTGCTCTTTCACGCAGTAATCAACCCTCAGAAATTCGATGCCGGATACCATGAGGAAAAGATCCTCTCGGATATTGCGAATGCTGCTGAACAACAGCATTGCAGAATCATCATCATCGACAATCTGAGCTACCTGTGCAACGCTGCCGAGAAGGGCTCCGATGCAGGAAGTTTCATGGTAAAACTGATGAATCTGAAAAAGGAGAAGGACTGGTCCATCCTCGTGATAGCCCATACTCCCAAACGGGACCCCTCCAGACCAATCACCCAGAATGACCTGGCCGGGAGCAAGCGCCTGTACAACTTCTTTGACAGCGCCTTCGCCATCGGTATGTCCGGTAAGGATAACAAGCTCAGGTATGTCAAGCAACTGAAGGCCCGGTCCTGTGAAATACGGTACGGCGGAGATAATGTCCTCCTCTATGAAATCGTCAAGACCGATGGATTTCTTCGATTCTCCCTGGTTGGCAATGCCCGCGAAAGCGAGCATCTCCGGGCTTCCAGTCCTGAGGACAAGGAGGAGCGGAAGCAGCAGGTAGCGGAACTGAAAGTAGCCGGAAAAACGATCCGTGAGGTCGCCGTCGAGCTGGGTCTCAACAAATCTACCGTCGGCCGCCTGTTCAAAGAAATCGAATCAGTCCCAACTTGTCCCACTGTCCCACGTGTCCCAGCTGGGACAACGGGACAATAACCCTCAACCCGCAATGAAAACTCCGGATACCATCCCCTATGAATACGTTACCCGTTCCCTCTCTTTTGACCCGAAAAAGAGTTCTTTCACCACGTTCCTGGAAACCGTTCTGGACCCTATGGTGGTAGAGGGGCTTGTTGATCAATACCAGCTTGGCGTGACCAAGGCTGGCGACGTGATCTTCTTCCAGATTGACAAAGAAGGACGATGCCGCACGGGTAAAGTCATGAAATATGATCCGATCACAGGTCATCGGATCAAGGACGATTCAAGCAAGTGTCCCATTACCTGGATCCATGCACTGATGAAAAGGAAAGGATTGCTGCCGGAAGAATGGGAACTGACCCAATGCCTTTTCGGAGAGCATCTGCTTTCGCAGTATCCGGACCGGGCTGTCGCCCTCGTGGAATCAGAGAAGACAGCCGTTATTTGTGCAGGGTTCATCCCGGAATACGTCTGGCTAGCCACCGGTGGGAAGACCAGTCTGGGCAATAAGTTGGATGTCCTGTCCAGACGGAAAGTCGTGGCCTATCCTGATGTCGATGCTTACGGCTTCTGGTGCGAACGCTTGTCTATCTATTCCAATATCAAAGTAAGTGATTATCTGCAACATATAGCTGGGGGCAATCCCGCCTCCAGCCACATGGATCTGGCTGACCTTATCCTGGAAAGCCGGTTGCACCCTGACACATCGCAGAATCCAACTTTCCAACAGATCAAACGATATATCTCTCCAGAATATCACTCCGATGTCGAAACTTTGATTGAAGATCTAGGCCTAGAGTTTCTAGGCGTCGATTATGCACCTGGCGATTAGAAAACTGCCACCACCTCCAAAGGCATTTCCCTGTTTGCCGGATAATAAGGCGGGAGAAATACTTCGTTGTAAGAGCTGCCCGCCCCATCCATTTAGGATTCCCAAACGTGATATTTGTAATCGCTGTCGCCTATTTATAGGACAAAATGCTTGTTGAACTCATTTTCATCCGTGATGACAAGATAAGGCGTTCCGTCATCTTTATATCGGACTTCGCAGCCGGATGGCAGCGGATCCCCTCTTAAATCCATAGTTTCGGCCTGGAGTATATAGCGGATGAAGTCCTCCCTCAGCGCTTCTTTGTCAACAAACCCTCCTGCAACGTCGAGAAAGCGCTCCATCGTAAGGTTGTTCCGATCGGGTTTCAATGCCATCATTAGGTCCTTGAAGGCATGATCGGTGCCGGACTGCCGCTCTATCTGCCCCATCAGCCTGAGGGCATAAACAGATCCTCTCCAATAGGGGATCCAACTGTAATCGCCTAATTTCCAGAAATTACGGTCAATCTCTTCGTTCGGAAGATTCCGGATCTCACTGTGATGGAGGCGGTTCAGATAGTCATTGAAGAAATCGATGAAGTTCTGCGGCGATTGCATCCCGGAAGCCGTGACCAGGTAGATGGCGTGGAAGTCATTGAAGCCCTCGCCCCACCACTGCATATCGCCGCCGGCCCCGATCCAATTGTGGCCAATCTCATGCGCGAAAGTCTGCTCCCGGCTACGGGTGAGAATGGTATCGGCCAAGGCGCTGTAGCGGGCGAAGAATCCGCCGAAAAGTCCCAGGCCGGTCACATCATGGGATATCTTCTGGAAAGGATAGACCATCAGCGAATAAGGACAGTCAGGCTTGTCCTCCCAGAAATCCACCGCCGCGGAGTAAAAGGATTTAAAAAAGACTTTCAGCTGCTCAATGTTGTATTCCGCCAAAGTACGGGGAGCGGTTACCACATAGTTGCGAACCCCCGCAATCTCCAAAGTGTCAACATGCAGCAGCCGGTCGCCCACCACCGCCGCCCCCCAAAGGTCGACAATGGTCCCTGAAAAGTCCCCGGTTCCGTTTCCTGGGTTGTACAGGCAAAACACCGGGAAATCCGGCGCCTCGTTCCAGGTCACTTGCGCCGGAATAGACTCTTCCAGAACCCTTTCCTGTTCCGGTAACAAGAAAAGATGCATCCCAAGCGAATAGAGCATGTCCGACGTGATGTTGGGACGGAAGACCTCCCTTGGAGTATTCAGGTCCGTGTCAGGCAGCGACTGCTCGACACGATAGCCAATACTGACGGGATTTCTCTTGAAATCGTACAGAAAGACTCTCGAGTTCACACTGTCCGCCATCCATGCTGCCCCCTCGACATACAGATTCTTCACACAAGAAAAGAGGTCTTCCTGAGCTCCCAGGCCAGGATCTCCGTAAAGAAGCATGACCGTGTCCGCCTCCGGATGGGTATAGGTGAGTTCCACATCAATCCAGGCATCGTTCCAAGTTAACTGATAGGCAAAGTTCTCGTGTTTCTTGCCTCCACAACTCGTCAAGGCGAAGACTGTGACGAGAATCACGATCAATGAGGATAATCTCATTCTTTCACTGCAGGAAGTCAAGGGCGGCTTGTCTGATGAATTTGGGTTGCTCGCTAGCCATCATGTGTGCCGCATCCTTCACAAGGATATATTTGGCTCCTGGAATGGCATCGGCAACGGCTTTGCCCAACTCGGGTGGATTGATGCCGTCAAATTCACCGGCAATGACCATGACCGGGGTTGTGATTTCCGGCATGTCGGGAAAGAGGTTGAAATCGTGCAGCGCATCGGTCTGAGCCTTTTTCTGGGCCTCCGTCAAGGGGATGTTCTTCCGGTAACGTAGAGCTCCCAATTTCTTGAAAAGACCGGTCTTCGGGGCAAATGTCGCCTCCATCAGGTATTTCATCAGCTGCTTTTGGTCGATATCGGACATCTGCACGCCCTTTTCTTTGAGGATGCGCTCCACGGATGAGGTCTTGCCGTCGCCCTTTGTGCCCATCAGGATTACCTTGTCGAACAGTTCCGGGGATTTCTGAAGAGCTTTCATCGCGATATACGACCCCATGGAATAGCCCCAGACACGTACTCTTTCGCCTTTCCCGTATTCCTTGGCGAGGGCGATGAGATCTTCGGCATGATCGTCCAGCGTGTATTGCGGAGGCTTTTCGCTTTGACCATGACCCCGGGCGTCATAGGTGATGACACAATAGTTGTCCTTCATCAGATTCCTGACAGGATACATGGACTCTTTGTAGCCGTTCAGTCCGTGAACAAGAATGAGGATGGGGCCGTTCCCTTCTTCATTGACATGAAGTTCGATTCCGTTGATTGTTTTAGTATAGTTACTCATGGCGGAAGATGTATTTGATTATATTTTATGAGTCATACCAACAGCGATGCCGAAAACTCGGCAGGAGTATAACCTGTTTCCGATCGAAAAAAACGTGTAAATGAGGAAGAATCCGAGAAGTTCAGAGAATCTGCAACCTGCTTGATTGTGTATCGGCCACTCGCTAACTGACATTTTGCCTCAAGTGCAAGGTACTCCCGGATATGGTCTAAAGGCCGTTTTCCTGTTTCTCGGATAATAAGGCGGGAGAAATACTTTGTTGTAAGAGCTGCGCGTTCCGCATAAAACGCGACCTCGTGTTCATCGACAGCATATTGTCTGATATCCGATATGAAAGCGGCTACAATCCTCTGCGAGCGGGGAACTTTCCCGGATGAGTCACTATCTTCTGTCCGTCCCCATCCATTTAGGATTCCTAACGTGATATAGGCGAATCCCAAGAGAACGCTTTGTTGGGTCGCCTTGTCTGTTTCCGGACGCAGAATGTCCCTGGTAGCGGTATAGAGTTGTTTAAAGCTACTCATTCTCTCTGGTGACAGTTTGTATATACTGTTGAGCGTACTGAAAGATTTGGTGAAGAATGAGGACATTCCGATAGCCCTAATATCGTGAGGAATAGCATCTCTATCGAAAGCGAGTAAGATGACTTCGTCACTTTCACTGATCCGGACTTCTTCCAGAATGCTTCCAGGCATGGTTATCAGAACATTATTCTTCGTCAGTATCAGATTCTCCTGATTAATCCGAATGCTTACAGTTCCTGTATAGCAGAACAGAAACATACAGATCTCTACTTTAAGAGGCGATGAGCGGTGGGCAGACTGGCGCAACTTTCCTTCTTCATACAATGAATCGGCAAAGTACAAATCATCCTCCAATTTAAAGGAACTGGAAGTCAAAGGAAAGACATTGACACGTAAAGAATCCATTGGAACATCTTCTTCTTTGTGCGAAAATACTCCTTTTTGTTGTAATAGCAAGCTGTATTTCAAATATTATTGCCCGAAAAGTTACTTTCGGTATATTATCCGTACCCTATGGACATCGCCATTAAGGCAATGCCGCTTATTTTTGCATCGATGAAAGATTCCTGCAATAAAAAATGGGTACGTGGTATCATGACAGTCGTGAGACCTTTTCTGGGTATGAAGACTTACGGCGCGGAGCATATCGACCCCTCATTAGGACCGTCCGTATTTGTTGCCAATCACGGCGTCACGTCTGGACCAGTTGCGGCTCTGATTTACCTTCCTGTTCATTTTCGCCCTTGGATTCATGATCGCATGCTCACTCCGGATGAAGCAGCGGATTCTATGATGGAGACATTCAAGGCGAGGTATAATTGCCTGGGGCAGAAAAGAAAGAAAAGGGTTATACGGCATCTTGCAGGATATCTGTCTAAGGCCATGGAGGCATTCAATCCAATTCCGGTTTCACGAAGCAACCCGATGAATATGATGCAAACGGTGCAGGAAAGCGTGGACACCCTGAAAAGCGGGGACAATCTGCTCATTTTCCCGGAGAATCCGGATGGGCGTTATGATGTGGACTCTTTCAGGAAACTTCACCCGGCTTTTGGGATACTCGCCTTCCAATATTATCAAAAGACCGGTCGGCTACTTGCCTTTTACCCGTGCTTTTCGGATATGGGCAATAAAACGTTTTCGATAGGCTCTCCCATTTTATATTCACCTGGAGATGATGTGCAAGATAGCATCCGTCAGCTTGTATCCAAAGTTCAGGCCTCTTTGATAGAACTCAGTCAATCAAACTCATAATGGAAATGGACAATTATTTTTACAACATGGTTGACGCGGCCGATATGCAGCGTCTTCATTTCATCCCCACTGTAGGAGACTTTCTATCCTGGATAGAGACAGAGTATGCCCATCTGCCTGCACTGTCCCATAACGGGGAAATCCTTTATTATGACGACTTTTGCAGGCGCATAGCCCGCAGACGTGGTCTGATTGCCTCCTTGGGTCTTCCTCAAGGCTCGCATATCGCTATCATGGACCGGAACAGCAGGGACGCCATAGAACTCTTTCTGGCCATTACCAGTGCCGGATATGTAGCCATGATACTGCCTTCAAGTCTTCCGGCCCCGGCTGTGGTTGCATCTTGCAAACGGTTCGACATCGCTGCTATTTTTGTCCGGGATGAGTTTGCTCCACTCTGCGACGGCATATCAGATATTCAGGTCCTGCCGGCCTCATCCATTGCCGAAGAGCCCATCGGCCCGGCTTCACCAGATCCTGAAGCACCTGCCGCCATTTTCTTCACTGGAGGCACCACCGGGACGCCCAAAGGAGCCATCCTGAGTCAACGTGCCCTCATGCGCGGCAGCTTTAATGCCGTATTCAAACCCGGGAAGGTAATCGGCGTGCACCGTTATATCGCCCTGCTCCCATTAAGCCATGTATTCGGGCTCATTTCCGGCATGATGGGATGCTTCTACACAGGCAACCTCCTCTTTACCTGCGAAGACATGAAAGCAACTATTTCACGGCTTGCCGCCATTAAGCCGACACTGCTGGTCGTCGTCCCAGGGATCTGTGATATCCTCGCAGGGCTTGTCAATCTGTATGGTCCGGGCATTCTGGGCGGGGAGCTTCGGTTGATCATAGCGGGTGCGGCCAATGTTCCTCCCCGGCTGGTGGAAACATTCAGCGGCCTCGGTATCGAGTTCTGTTTCGGTTACGGACTCACAGAAGGAGCAAATCTAACCTCGGCGAATGCAGATGCACTCACGCATCCCACTTCAATTGGCAAGATTTACCCTGGACAGCAGACTCGTATCGTTGACGGGGAACTGCAAATCAAAGGAGACAATCTCTTTATCGGATACTATAAAGATCTCACCAAAACAGAGGAAGCATTCACCAGTGACGGTTGGTTGCGGACAGGCGACCTGTGCCGTTTCGATGAGGATGGCTTCCTGTATATCACCGGGCGCATCAAGAATCTGATTCTGCTTCCAAATGGGGAGAACGTCTCCCCGGAGGAATTGGAAGAGCCCTTCTACGAAGACCCCTGCGTCAAGGATGTCTTGGTAAAAGAAGACAGCATTGACGGGCGACCGGTCATTGCCATCGAAATCTATCCGCTCATGACAGCTTTCCAAGGGAAAAAATGGGAAGATGTGGAACAATACATGTATGACCTGGTTACACAGAAGAACGCCCTCTTCCCGTCAACTCATAAAATCACGAAACTCATTGTCCGGAAAGAGGATTTCAAGCGGACAGGAGCCATGAAAGTATCACGTAATCAATCATAGCCATGACAGAAGAACAAACATTGCAAGCCTTGAAGGAGATACTTCAGACCATCAACCCCAAGCAAGACCTTGATGCTGTCGGCCCTGATACACTTCTGGTCGAAGGCCTGGGACTGGATTCTTTGACGCTGCTCCTTATGAGCATCTCCATCGAGGCCCGGTTCGGCATACGCATAGCTCCCGGAACGACATTCACCCGGGTCTCGGATGTTCTGGATTACATAGTTGGAGAAAATGGCGGACAGTGACACCAAACTCAATACCTTGACCGCCATACTGGTCCATCTTCTTTTAAGGCCAAAAGTCTACTATCAGGATCTTTGCGCAGAAAAAGACATATTATGCGAACCGTCTATCGTCATCTGCAATCACACGGGACATTTAGACGGGCCGCTTGTGACGACGGTTCTCAGGAAGAAAGCCGTAATACACAACCTTGCTGCAAAAGACCGCTTCGAACAAAGGGGATTCGGTTTTTTCCTTCGTCACACAGGCTGTATCCCCATTGACCGGCAAAAGGCGGATTCTGGCTGGATTCATGATTCCATAAGGGTGCTGAAACTAGAACATGAGAGTGTTGCCATTTTTCCAGAGGGGCGCCACGGCTCCTATCGGGCGCCACTCCCATTTCAGCCAGGTGCAGCAATGCTTGCGGCCATCTCCGGAGTTCCGCTGGTAATGGTTTATGTCGATGGCCCTGTCAAAATCTTCGGGAAAAGGGCAAAACTCATCATTTCACGACCCTTTCGACTGAATTCGCCCCCACAGGGTTTAAATGCGGAATATATCAAGGAGCAAACAAAGGATCTACAGTTGAGGATGTCGGTTCTGATGCAGGATTTCATCCGTCAAGACTCGACGCGCCAAGGAGATGTCTGAGAAAAAAACAACAGGACTAAACTGGAAAGAAACACTGCTTCGCCTCATGAAGCAGGTCCTTTTCACGTTGCCCGGGACGAGTGTTGACATTCTCGTGCTATGGCTCTGTTCGGACTATCTGCTCAGCGGGTATGCCGGAGAATACCTGCTTTCACCATTTATCTCCTTCGAATGCGCATGTACCACCAATTTTTTGATGTTATCGTATTTTGTCTGGGGCGACAGGCTCATAGGGATTGATGGATCCGGGCGATTCAAGCGTAAGCCTCCGATAAAAGACGACTTGTGTATTTGATTTCAAGTTGGAGGCAACTTGGTCAAGTTGTCCCAAGTTGGTTCAAGTTGATTCTAGTTGGTTTGTTTAGCCCACTTGTCGGGCAGGAGTTCACGGAGGGCTTCGCGATTATTCTCGTTACCGGGGATCCGGAGCAGGACATCCTCCATCCATTCACGCGGGTCAACGTCCAGTGCCTTGCAACTGTCCACCAGTGAGTAGACGATGGCGGC
>ERZ842401.6236-NODE-6236-length-12797-cov-3.870115_pt1 | contig 12797 bp, 10 predicted proteins | sample MGYA00521270_ERZ842401 | MGnify/ENA primary metagenome ERZ842401 (study PRJEB31892, sample SAMEA3878208) | bioreactor metagenome | biome: Moose rumen | place: Sweden | collected 2011-10 | study: EMG produced TPA metagenomics assembly of the PRJEB12797 data set... | reverse complement strand
CTCTTTCCCTACACGACGCTCTTCCGATCTGACGATATGAAAAACTATCAAAGAAATCTGTCCATCGGTGAGGTGGAGGTAGTAGATTCTACCATTTATCATAAGACCGAATACAGGGAACGCAGAAATCATTATGCTATATATTCTGTTAATACAAGGATAGATGGATTTGAAACAAGCCGCGATGAATTTAGAGGCGCCTACAATGGTCCCGACAAGCCAGCAGCCGTCATAGAAGGTAAGCTGCATGGCACCATAGCCTCTGGCTGGTATCCAATCGCTTCCCATCAAATCGACCTTAGCCTAGAACCAGGCCAGTCGAAAACTTTTGTTTTTGCTTTGGGATATGTGGAAAACCCTGAGGATGACAAGTGGGAAGCTCCTGGCATTATCAACAAAACGAAAGCATTAGCTCTACTCGATAAATATAAGACTGAAGGCGATTTTGATGCAGCTTTTGATGAGCTTAAGACTTATTGGAATGATTTGCTATCTAAATTCCATGTGGATACTGCAGATGAGCATGTAAATCGTATGGTAAACATTTGGAATCAGTATCAGTGTATGGTCACCTTTAATATGTCGCGCTCAGCTTCATATTACGAGACAGGTATAGGACGAGGTATGGGATTTAGAGATTCATGTCAAGATTTGCTTGGATTTGTTCACCTTATCCCAGATAGGGCCAGAGAACGAATTATTGACATAGCATCCACCCAATTTAAGGATGGAAGCGCATATCATCAGTATCAGCCACTCACCAAAAAGGGAAATTCTGATATAGGTTCTGGTTTTAACGACGATCCGCTTTGGCTCATTGCCGGCACCAGTGCCTACATCAGAGAAACTGGTGATGCATCTATTCTAAAGGAAATGGTTCCGTACGATAACGATATGTCAGTTGCTACACCACTGATGGAGCATTTAAAACGTTCCTTTGATTATATTGTGAACCACAAGGGCCCACACGGTCTACCGCTGATTGGTCGTGCCGACTGGAACGATTGCTTGAATTTAAACTGTTTCTCAGAACACCCTGGCGAATCCTTCCAATGCTTTGGTCCTAGTGAAGGACCTGTTGCTGAATCTGTTTTCATTGCAGGCATGTTCGTAAAATACGGCAAAGAATATGCTGACCTAGCAAGGCTTACAGGTGACAATGAGGAAGAGACGCGCGTCCTTGCCGAGGTCGATAAGATGACTGATGCCATAAAAAAAGATGGTTGGGATGGAGATTGGTTTGTTCGAGCTTATGATGCATATTCTCACAAGGTAGGATCAAAGGAATGTGACGAAGGACAGATATACATAGAGCCACAGGGTATGTGCGTAATGGCTGGTGTGGGTTTGGATGATGGCAAAGCCCTCAAGGCTCTCGATTCCGTAAAGGAAAAACTTGATAGCAAATACGGTGTTATGATTTTACAACCTGCATATACCAGATATCACCTAGAGCTTGGTGAAATCACATCATATCCACCAGGATATAAGGAAAATGCCGGAATTTTCTGCCACAATAATCCATGGATTTCAATTGCCGAAACTGTAATAGGCAGAGGTGATAGGGCGTTTGAGGTCTATAAAAAGACCTGTCCATCATACATAGAGGATATTTCAGAAATACACCGTACCGAACCTTATGTTTATTCTCAGATGGTAGCTGGCGCTGATGCAAAATTTTTCGGTGAAGCAAAAAACAGCTGGCTCACAGGAACAGCTGCTTGGACCTTTGCAAACATTTCTCAATACATATTAGGAATTTATCCTACACTTGAGGGACTTTCGATAAACCCATGTACACCTTCAGATTTTGGTGATTTCAAGGTGAGCAGAGTCTATAGAGGCGTGACCTACAACATTGAAATCAAAAATCCTAACCATGTTCAAAAGGGAGGTGTCAGCCTGACAGTTGATGGGGCTGAAATTAGTGGCAACATAATCCCATTTGACAACAGTAAGAAAACCGTAAATGTGGTTGCAACAATGAAATAGTTTCTTCATTTATTTTTATTCTCCTTCTAAAAACGTCCTGATTCTTTCAGGGCGTTTTTTTGCGAATGTGTACTGAATAGTTTCCTGCAAATAGTTGCATTTAAACCATATTCACTATTAAAATTAATGTCATGAACAGACAACTAACATATAAAATAGATAAGCAATTTGACGGATTTACAGTGGAAAAATTTCTCAAATCCCAAGGCTATTCCTCTGCCAATATCACCGCCATTAAAAAAATGCCCAATAACACAGTCGTTGATGACACCTGGGTTCATATGAATAAAAAGCTCAAAGCCTCGGATGTGCTCATTGTAAACATATCTGAAAATGAGACTTCAAAAAATATTCCACCAGTAGAGATGCCACTTAATATCGTTTATGAGGATGAGGATATAATCGTCGTAAACAAGCCTGCAGGCCTTTCCATACATCCTAGCTTAAACCACTATGAGGACTCCCTGGCAAATGGCCTGGTCTACTATTTCAAATCGAAAGGGCAGCCTTTCATTTTTAGATGTGCTAATAGGTTAGACAAAAATACATCAGGTCTTACTGTGGTCGCCAAGCACTTGGTCAGCGCCAATATCCTTTCTTGCGCTGTCAAAAATAGAGAATTTCACAGAGAGTATCTTGCAATAGTAAGGGGAATCTTACCTGAAAAGCAAGGTACAATAGATGCGCCTATAGGTCGAATAGACGATTCTATCATCACGCGTCGGGTAGATTTTGAAAATGGTGAAAAAGCAATAACCCACTATAAAGTGGTCGCAGAAGAAAATGATTTGAGCCTGATTTCAGTAAAACTTGAAACAGGTCGCACACACCAGATACGCGTACATTTTAAATATTTAGGTTATCCCTTGATTGGGGACTATTTATATAACCCTGATATGGAGTATATGTCTAGACAAGCCTTACATTCTCACAAAATAAACTTCATTCACCCTATAAGAAAACAGGCAATGGAGTTTGTGGCTCCACTGCCTGATGACATGTCTAAACTATTTAATTATTAACTCATTTGGGATTTTAAATCCTCGTATTCTCTGTTGATTTCAGCTACTGTAGCTGTATCACCTGCATCTCCGTCTGGATGATAAATCTTTATCAGGTCCTTATAGCGTTTTTTAAGGGCCTTTTGATTAGAGACACCAGAGAAAAACATCTCTCCATGAACGATGTTATCCTGATTCTGGTATGGTTCTACATAGCTGGCCTGAACTTGATCGTAGAACTTTTTCTTGCGCTCGAATTGCTTTTTGTCCTCTGCGAGACGCTGGGTTTCCTGAATAAGCAAATCCCATTTCAATTCAAACTGTCTTTCTTGCTGCTCAAGATTGTGAATCCTGGCCTCGAATTCTCTTCTTTCCTTAAGCAAGTTATCCCATGCCTTTTCTAACTCTTTATGTCGGTCCTCAAGTGCTTGCATGTCGATCTTGCTTTGACATGTGAGATCCTTTGTCATAATAACTCTCCCGTATAAATCAAAACCTAGGTATTGTGTTACCCTGCAATGATTATACTTTATATAGTACCCATTTGTAAATTAGAATCTCAGCCCAATCTTTTGTACACTATTCCAGAATATGCGTTCAGGCTGACGTGAAGATTTCCACCCTCAACCTTTATATCGGTCGGCATTATGGAATATCCAACCTCTGTTGTAATAATAGCTCGTTCCATTGTGGAATTGAGTGGCACACCTGCAATCCAAACCGGAACATCCACCTCTAGGCTACTGCTATTCGCATTTATCACCACTATTACCTGTTCATTATTTAAAAATCGTGCATAACTAATGTAACCACTGCCACAATTTAAAAACCTAAACGAGCCTTCTTTTATGGCTGGACTTAGCTTGTGAACCATAATCATGTCTCGGGTAAAATCAACCAAATCATAGTTACAATTGCCCCAAGGGAATGTACGTCTACTGTCTGGGTCTGTAAATCCGCAGACTCCTGCCTCGTCACCATAATAAAGAGTAGGTGCGCCTGGCCATGTAAACTGGACCATTTCTGCCAGCTTCATAACCGGGATGCTAACGCCCTCTTCCGCTGCCCTAGCTCCTTTGGTGGCAATACGTCCAACCACATGATTCGTTCTTGTCAAAAATCTAGAATGATCATGATTTGACAGCTGATTCATGGCACAATACAAAGATGGAGTCTTTAATCTAGCCATAAAATGTAGCATAGTGTTTTTGAATCTTTCGCCGTCTCCTATGGCACTAGGCTGATATTCATCAGAATGCTTCTCCATACCTGTTAAAAAGAAGGTGAGCGGTTCCATGAAGGCATCATAATTCATGACTGTATCCCACTGGTCACCCTTGAGCCATGCACTAGGATTTCCATAATGCTCAGCCAAAATAATAGCGTGAGGATTAGCCGATTTGACTGCAGCTCTAAAATCGTGCCAGAATTTATGATTGAACTCTTCCGAATGACCTAAATCTGCTGCCACATCAAGTCTCCAACCGTCGCAATTGTAAGGAGGACTCACCCATTTTCTGCCTATGTCTAAAATATAATTGTAGAGCTTTTCAGATGCCTCATAGTTAAGCTTTGGCAAAGTATCATGACTCCACCATCCATCATAGGATTTGTTGTCAGGCCAATTGTCCTCGTAAAAGAAAAAGAAATCATGATAAGGACTTTCCTTGCTCTCATAAGCGCCAGGCGCATAGCCTTCTTCCTTTGAGTATATCTTTTCTCTATTAAGCCATTTGTTGAAAGAACCGCAGTGGTTAAATACGCCATCTATGATTACCTTGATTCCTTTTTCATGACACTCACTGACAAAATCAGCAAAAAACTGATTGCTAGCATCTAGATTTTCTTTATTTGTCACCCTAAGCTTGTATTTGCTTGCATGTGAATTGTCGTAATCACCATCTGCAAGGCATTCGCCCCCGTCATTTTTTATGACAGTCAAATGGGGATCGATGTGATCATAATCAGAAGTATCGTATTTATGGTTGGATGGAGAAACAAACAGTGGATTGAAATAAATCACCTCCACACCAAGGCTCTTTAGGTAATGTAGCTTTTGTCTAACTCCCTCTAAATCGCCACCATAAAACCTTCCTATATCAAGATTTGCTGGGATGGACTCCCAGTTTGCAACCTTTTCAACAGGTGCGCCTACATAGTGATATTCATTGGTCTCTACATCATTTGACTTGTCACCGTTATAGAACCTGTCCACTAGGATTTGATACATGACGGCGCCCTTAGCCCAATGAGGGGTAGTAAAGCCTGGTGTGATAGAAAATTGATAATGTTCTCTATAATCTCGCCATAAACCGACTCTATCGTAGTAATATAGGCCATAGTCTCCCACTATCTCAAAATGGTATCTGAATTCTTCGTCTGTTAGCTTTACCTGGCAGGCAAAAAAATCAAACTCACCATTTGTTTTTTCATAATGCATTTTATAATTGGTGCCCTCAGACACCAAAAAAATATCCATTTGCTCCCTATGATATACCCTGATTCTAATAGTAACCTCATCAAATGAATTTGGTTCGATAGGAGTTCTATATTCTGCTGTTCCATCTGAGTATATTGCTTGAATGTTCATTATGTAGCCCCTTTTAAAGTTTCATTATAAATTTAGACAAAAAAAAGACAGCAACGATCGCTGTCTTTTTAGGAGAAGGTATTTTTACTATGGGGTTAGTAAAAATTATATAATGTATTGGGGGGTTTTTACGATGATTATTATATGGCCGTGCAAGGCTCAAGTGTGCACAAATATAACAATTATCGTAAAGAGTTTTTGTGCATCTTGCACTAACCCCCGATTATTCTCCCCTTATAAAGCGACCTCATCAGCATTATCTGCTTCAAATAGAGCTTCAAATTCTGCTCTGCCAATCTTTTCTTTTTCTAGTAATAGATTAGCACATTTGTGAAGCACTTGCTCATTCTCTCGCAAAATTTTCACAGCTTTTTCATAACATTCGTCTATTATGCGTTTTACCTCGGCATCAATTGCTTGGGCAGTAGCTTCCGAAAATCCTTTTGTATGAGCTAGGTCTCTTCCAATAAATACTTCCTCGTCATCATCACCATAGTGAATCATACCAATTGATTTAGAAAATCCGTATTTAGTAACCATATTTCTAGCCGTCTGTGTGGCTTGCTTGATATCATTTGATGCTCCAGTAGTGACATCATCAAATATGATTTCTTCTGCCACCCTGCCGCCTAGGGCAACTATGATATCCTGAGTCATTTTGCCCTTTGTGTTAAACATTTCATCATTTTCATTGATAGGCATGGTGTAACCCGCTGCGCTAGCGCCAGTAGGTATGATGGAAACAGAATAAACTGGTCCAACATCAGGCAACACATGGAAAAGAATGGCATGTCCAGCTTCATGATAAGCTGTGATTTTCTTTTCCTTTTCAGAGACGATTTTACTCTTTTTCTCTTTGCCAATGCCCACCTTGACAAAGGATTTCTTTATATCATCCTGGACGATGTACTGACGATTTTCACCGGCTGCTAAAATAGCTGCCTCGTTCATCAGGTTTTCCAAATCTGCACCTGTAAATCCTACAGTCGATTGTGCTACCTGTTTTAAATCTACATCATCCCCCAAAGACTTGTTGTTACAATGAACCTTAAGGATTTCTTCACGGCCTCTGACATCTGGTCGACCCACGTATACCTTTCTATCGAAACGGCCTGGTCTCATGATGGCCTGATCCAATATATCTACTCTATTGGTAGCAGCCATGACGATAATGCCTTCATTTACTCCAAAACCGTCCATCTCAACTAAGAGCTGATTAAGCGTCTGCTCACGTTCGTCGTGACCACCGCCCATTCCTGTACCTCGTTTTCTAGCTACTGCGTCTATTTCGTCAATAAACACGATACAAGGAGCATTTTGTTTAGCTTCTGCAAATAAGTCCCTTACTCTTGAAGCTCCGACGCCGACAAACATTTCTACGAAGTCCGAACCCGAAATAGAGAAAAATGGAACTCCTGCTTCACCCGCAATTGCCTTGGCAAGCAAGGTCTTACCTGTACCTGGAGGTCCCACCAAAAGTACGCCCTTTGGAATGCGGGCGCCCAGCTGGGTATATTTGAGCGGAGCCCTAAGGAAATCTACCAACTCCTCCACTTCTTCCTTTTCTTCCTTTAGACCAGCTACATTATCAAATCTAGTATCGATATCTTCTTTGTTGGTCATTTTGGCTCTGCTTTTGCCAAAATTCATCATTCTAGCATTGGCACCGCCACCACCTGCAGGATTCTGTGCATTCATCATAATCATGAACAATATAAAGACTGCACCTAACACTATGAGCATTGGCAATAAGTCTGATATCCAGCTATCCTTTGGGACATCATATAGACTGTATATAACCCCTGCTTCTTCAAGCATATCCTGTAGTTCATTTACATCCGAAACATACAAAGTGACTGTAGTACCGTCAGAAAGCTTTATACTAGCAGAACCAGTAGGTACCTGCTCATTTTGAGAAATATTGACAGATTTGACATCATTTGATGCCAATGCCGATTTGAACTCTGTCATGGTGTAAGTAGTAGTGGATTTGCCCATGCTTGTGTATAAAATAACCAGCACCACTGCCACAAAAACGGCATATATAATCATGCCCGAAGCTCTACTTTTTTTCAATTTAACCTCCTAGTCTAAATCCACAACGCCAATATATGGGAGGTTACGATATTTCTGATCGTAATCTAGACCATATCCAACCACAAATTTATCTGGGATAGTAAACCCTGTATAATCTACGCGAACATCTACCTCACGTCTGTCAGGTTTGTCAAGCATTGTAACCATGCGAACTGATTTTGCACCACGGTCTTTAAATAACTGACCAAGGTAGTTGAGTGTATTACCGCTATCAATGATGTCCTCAACGATAATTACGTTTTGACCTGTTGGGTCTAAATCTAAGTCCTTTTTGATTTTAACCACACCTGACGATACTGTGCCGCCCTCGTAGCTAGAAGTAGCCATAAAATCAATGATTACAGGTACTGTGATTCTCTTAGCTAATTCACATGCAAAGAAGGATGCTCCCTTCAAAACACACACAAGAAATACTGTTTCGCCCTCGTAATCTTTGCTGATTTGTTCCCCTAATTCTGCGATTCTTGCTGCCAATTCATCTTCTGGCAATAGAACTCTGATGTTCTCGCTCATTTCAATGTGCCTCCATTACTATCTCTAATACCCGGGTGGTACTTTCGGTGATTTTGTAATATTCGCTGATTCTATAACCTACCACCCACATAACGTGACTTCCGTCACACACAAGCGGTATTTGATCTCTCAAATGCTTGGGAACCTTTTGGTCAACAAAATAATCCTGTAATGACTTGTGATTTCCATCAGAATCGATGCAAAGATAATCACCCTCGGCTCGGGTTCTAATAACAATATTGTCACTTATTCTATCACAATCAAACCATTTCGTATAGGTTTCTGTAGGGTATTTCATCCCAGTTTTATAGTCGAATTCTCGATAATTAAATATAGGATTAGATGTCGGAATATCATCCTTTAAAACATAAATTTCCTCGTAGGAAATAATAAGGGTTTTGCCATGAGGCAGTTGTATCTGTCTCTCACCATCTGCAGACAGAAGGCTTAAAATATTGTCTATATGAATTGCAGACACATCCTTTCTATCTGGCATATATCTGCTCAAATATTCTTTAAGAGCCTGGCTAGCTATTACCTTTGGTGAAGTCGAAAGTGCTCTTTTTCTGAGCTTGTCATCAGGTAGTTTGGCTATTTCAAGTAAGCCTCTGGCCTCTAGTGAAATATAATCAGCCACTTCGCTGAGCTTTTCTGTCATGTCTGATATATGCTCTAGGGCCCTGTCATTTATCTCTATCAATTCGGGCATAATATCATGCCTGATTTTGTTTCTATCGTATTCCGTTTCGGCATTGGTGGCATCAACGCAATACGGTTGATCGTTTTCATTTAAAAATTGCAGGATTTCAGCCTTTGGCACCTTTAGCAATGGCCTAATGATATTGTCTCTAACAGGGGCAATACCACACATTCCATCAAGCCCAGCTCCCCTTGCCATATGAAACAGGACCGTTTCCGCATTGTCATCGGCATTATGAGCTATGGCAATCTTGCCTCTTATACCGCTGTTCTCAAGCCTTTCTGCCTCACGCTCAAACACTTCATATCTGGCAATCCTAGCCTCCTCCTCGGTTGATCTACCGCTGATTTTTGCCAGGGCAGGAATATCTATTTTTTCAACTATAAGAGGAATGTCAAATGCCTGGCAAAGTTCCCTAACAAAGACCTCATCTTCATCTGCATCCTGACCTCTAATCATATGATTGATATGAACTGCTGATATTTGCAATTCATATTCTGCCTGCAATGCCAGCAGCACAAAAAAAAGGCACACAGAGTCTGGCCCTCCTGACAGGCCCAAAATAACTCCGTCGCCTTCCTGCAACATATTATATTTTTTGATATATTCTCTAATTTTCTTTTTCTCTAAAAATGATCCAATTGTCATGAGTTAATCCAAGCTTCTGTGATGCTTCGTTTTCTATATATTCGTCCGAACCGACGTATTCTTCGTATTCCTTTAGTTGCTCGCTTTTTTCGTTGGCTGAATCAAGCTGACTTTCAAGAGATTCCTCCTGCTTTTTCAAATCCTGATTCTTGTCATAAAGTCGAACCATCTGAACGGTCATTACGCAAATCATAAATAGCATTATAACCGCAACATATATTCTACCCGTAGAGGTTTTCTTTCTTCGTCTACCCGCTGTTCTCCTTGCCATTCTTCCCTCTTTCAAGTAAACACTTAGATATACTTAAACAACTCGCTTGCCGCTTCTTTTTTGGTTGTGTCCTGGATATCTAGCACTTCCACTTTAACATTTTTGTTACCAAATGCTATCTCTATTATATCACCAACTTTAACATCTGTGGACGCTTTCGCAATTTTTCCATTAATTTGTACACGCCCACTGTCACAAGCCTCATTGGCCACCGTGCGACGCTTTATCAATCTACTTACCTTTAAATATTTGTCTAATCTCATGCCTACCTCACGTACTAAAACTATTAGATTATTTCTCTCAGCCTAAGCTAATAGTTAACAATTGATAGTGCTCTTTGTAAGGACATCTAGTCCGACAAAGAGTACTAGCGATTGTTAACGTAATTAGCGTAATATGCCAACAACCTAATTTACATAAAAAGGGTTCGGCGTAGCCGAACCCTTTTTATATCCACTAATTAATTAGTTGATAGAATCCTTAAGAGCCTTTCCAGCCTTAAACTTAGGAGCCTTAGATGCAGGAATCTTCATCTCAGCACCTGTCTGTGGGTTTCTACCTGTACGAGCAGCTCTCTGTGAAACTTCAAATGTACCGAAGCCAACAAGCTGAATCTTCTCCCCCTTCTTAAGCTCTTCAGCAACAACCTCTGTAAAAGCCTTTACAGATGCCTCAGCGTCCTTCTTTGAAATGTTAGCCTTGCTAGCGATAGCTGCTACTAATTCTGTCTTGTTCATTACTATTCCTCCTCGAGAATTTAATTTATTGTAATTTGGGTAATTCCCTTAACTACAATATCTTTTATAATTGTTTTGAACCTCAGTGTCAACAGACAAATCCCTAAAAAAGCCGATTTTATAAGGTTTTTATGGATTATTACAAAATTTTTGCACATTTTTTAAACACTATTACCATTTACAAAACCTTGAATTTTCAATTTGTTCACATCTTTTTCACAGATTTGGTGTTCATACCTCTGTAACAATTAGTTGGCAAGGTTAGAAATCAGGTTTGAAATTGTGGATAAATAGTCAGTTTCAAAGTCAAATTGTTCATTTCCGCTGGCATTTTGTTCATGAGTATCATTTTCTTGCTGCGCAGCCTCTTCGTTAAACTCGATACTATCTGTATCTGAAGATGAATCCGTACTAGTGTCAGAATCAGAGCTGCTGTCCAAATCCGATTCCATAGCAAGAGTGATTGTTGCCGATGATGAGTTCACAACCAATAATTTGTTCCAAGAGGTATATCCATCACACTTTACCACCAGTTTGTGCGTGCCATACTGAATGTAGCTTGGTTCTGTCACGTCGATTAATTTCCCATCTATGTAGACATAGGTATCTGGCACAGTAACTAGGAATGTAACCAGGCAAAATGATGGTCCTGCCCCTTTTAAATCATCCAGGTTAATCTCTGTAATTTCATCTCTTTTTACTGTGTATTCACCTGTTCCGCCCCAGCCATTGTTGGCCACGGTCACATTATAGGTCCCCTCCAAAACCTCTATGATTTCATCACCTTTTACCTTTGTCACCACTTGTTTGCCTATAAATATCAGGCTATCATCAAACAAGGATGTATTGGTCAAATGCACATATCCATGTCCTGTAGTAATAGCAATGGAAATAACCTCTTTGTCCTTGCCCACCACAGTGATTTTGTCATTTGAGCCAATTTGATTGATTAAAACCTTTTGGTTTTCAGAATAAACCTTTGTCTTTTTGGTTATTTTATAGTCGGAATTGTCGATGTTGATAAGATTGTTTTCTATATCAAGCTTGTATTTGGAAATATCCTCATATTGCCACACGTCATCCGATTTTTGGACTGAGGACAATGCCTTAGAAGAAGGGAGCAGCTCGCCAATGGTGACTACCGTTCCAGTAGTAAAGCTGGCCCACTGGCTATTACTCCCATATTTATCCAGGAATTTGGTGGTCATATTGTAGTTGTACCTGAGTTGTTTATTTTCCTCTAGTGAATATAAGGATATAGTTTCATCTGTCATATCCAGATTTTCCACTATGTACAGCCTCTCAGGCACATCAATCTCAACTGCATTTTCTTCCGCTACAACCTCCGTCTGCTCCTTTAAGGCAGAGCCAGTGCGGCTAGTAACAGTCGCATTATTAGGATGAGCGCCACAACCCGTTAATAGTGCCACCAAAAATAGAATTATTGTTAAATTTGTTGTTTTTGTAAAAATCCCACTCATATGATTATTTTAGCATATCTTTAACGCGATTTAACAAATAATCTCTGTCATTTAGTGCGGGATCGTCCACGACTTCGTCAAATAAGGCCTTTAAAATCTGACCTATTTTCTGTCCTTGAGGCAAGCCCATTTCTATCAAATCCTTGCCACTCAGTTGCAAATCCTTAATAGCAAGGCAATCCTCGTCTTTTAAAATCTGCCTGTAGGCTTTCTCCATATCATCGATGTAATTAAGCTTTTCATTGCGATGATAATTGCTCTGAGCCAGGCAATCAGCCCTTTTTACTGCTAATAAATCCTCAAAATTTTCTTTGCCTACTCTGATTATAAGACGGCGCATATTGCGAGGATTAATCTCTGGTCTATCATCATGATTTCTGACCAGGTTACAAACCTTATTAGTAGTATCATTGTCAAATTTGAGTCTTCGCAAGATTGCTCTTGCCATTTTTTCACCCTCTACTGGGTGCATTTTGAAATGATTTTGCCCCTGCTCATCTGTGGTCTTGCATTTGGGCTTTGCAATGTCATGTAGCATCATGGAAAGCCTAAGCACCTTGTCAGGATTTACTAGTCCCATTGCAACAATGGTGTGTTCCCCGACCGTGTACATGTGGTGCTTGTTGACTTGGTCACAGGTCATCATATCATCAAATTCTGGGAAAAATATTTTAGTCAAACCTGTCTCATATACATCTCTAATCTTTTCAGGATGGTCGGATGTGACAAGCTTTACTAATTCCACCTGTATACGTTCTGCGCTGATT
>ERZ842401.6235-NODE-6235-length-12801-cov-5.209164_pt1 | contig 12801 bp, 12 predicted proteins | sample MGYA00521270_ERZ842401 | MGnify/ENA primary metagenome ERZ842401 (study PRJEB31892, sample SAMEA3878208) | bioreactor metagenome | biome: Moose rumen | place: Sweden | collected 2011-10 | study: EMG produced TPA metagenomics assembly of the PRJEB12797 data set... | reverse complement strand
AATATTCGTAATAAAGTAGATTGTTGCGGGTGTAATGCCTGTGGTGATATCTGTGCCCATCCCACTATTTACGGAAACAATAACAAATAAAATACTATTATGGAAATTCAAATTTTTATTGAAAAGTTTGCAGAAGCAATTGAAGTTGATAATGTTGAGGCGCTTACTGCCGAAACAGAGTTCCATGAGTTGGAAGAATGGTCATCCCTGTCAGTGATGTTGCTGATAGCTTTCTATGACGAGGAGTTTGAGAAAGAGATCACTCAGAATCAGATTAAAGAGGCAACAACCATTCAAGATCTTTACAACCTCGCTAATGCATAACATCAATGGCAATGCTTAATTACGAGGGAGTCGGCATTACCGCTATGGCTGCAGCCGTTCCCTCACGTATCATACATAACTACGAGTACACCGAGTACTTCCCTGCTGATCAGGTGAAGGAGGTGGTGGACAAGGTGGGTGTATTTGAGCGCAGGTTTGCCGACAGTGAGACTTGCTCTTCTGATTTATGTTTTGCTGCAGCAGAGAAGTTGATTGCTGACAACAATATCAACAAGAATGAGATAGACCTGTTGGTGTTCCTGTCTCAAACTCCCGACTACCGTATGCCTGCAACTTCCATCTGCCTGCAGGAACGATTAGGTTTACCCCAGAGCTGTATTGCCTTTGATATGCAGATGGGCTGTGCAGGCTTTTGCTATGCCTTATCTGTGGTCTATGGCATGATGCAGGGCGGCAACATACGTAAGGCCCTGATACTTGATGGTGAAACGCGTTCCAAGGTATATTCTCCCAAGGATCGCCGTTCTGCCTTCATCTTTGGTGATGGTGGTGTCGCTGCCCTGGTTGAGCGCAATAACAAGTTCGGTAAGAGCTGGTTCTCGCTCAACTCCGATGGTTCGCGCTACGACCTGATTATGATCAAGGGCGGTGGCTATCGTCACATGAGTTCTGCAGAGACGCTCGAAGAGAAGGTGGTGGATGAATATGGCAATATCCGTAGTGACGAGCAGGGGTATATGCGTGGCGGCGATGTGTTTAATTTCGTGATACGTGAGATACCTCGTGATATTAAGAAGACTCTGGAGTTTTCTGGCGTTGAGAAGGATGATATTGACTATATTGTATTCCATCAGGCCAACAACTTCATCAACTCCTATATAGCAAAGAAGATGAAGCTCGACACGGCTAAGATACCCCACACCATCGAGAAGTACGGCAACACGTCATCGGTATCCGTACCTCTTACCATCGTCAGCGAGCTGAAAGACAAGCTTGACGGTCGGAAGCAAATTCTGATGAGTGCCTTCGGCGTGGGTATGTCATGGGCTACGGGCATTGTGCCGTTTGTAGATTGTAAGATCAGTGACATCGTAGAGGTAGAACATGGGAAGCCCCTCGGCTTGTTAGGGGGGGTAAATTCAGACTCCCAATAACGGCTAAGACCAGCCATGTTCAGCTATATGGGTTGTATAACTTAGCAGCATGATTTTGAACTATGGCATTCTTGTAAGTTAAGCATGTGGCCATCAAGGGTGTGGCTGCAGCAGTACCAGAGAGGAAAGAGTATAACAAGGACTTTCCAAAGCTATCGAGTGAACAGCTCGAACAGTACATTAAGACTGTTGGTGTCGAGGAGCGCCGTTGCGGCATACATGACGGATCCCTCTGCACCTCCGACCTCTGCTTTGCAGCAGCTGACAAGCTGCTTGGCGAGTTGGGATGGATCCGCGAGGAAGTAGGACTTCTGGTCTTTGTGTCACATACGCAAGACTACAAGCTTCCCTCTACCGCCTGCATCCTGCAAGACCGCCTGGGCCTGTCCAAGGAGACGATGGCCTTCGACGTACCGCTGGGCTGTTCGGGCTTTGTCTATGGCCTGGGCATTGCCGGAAATCTTGTCTCTCAGGGATTCATCAAGAAGGCACTGCTGCTGGTGGGCAACACACAGTCTGTCTATGCCAGTCCTGAGGATAAGTCTACGGCCCTGCTGTTTGGCGATGCAGGTTCAGCCATCGCCCTTGTATATGATGAAACGGCAGAAGATAGCATGAAATTCCACTATCAGACAGATGGCTCGGGCTATGAAAACCTGATTGTCCCTGATGGCGGCTGTCGCCATCCGTTCAACGAACGTTCGGCAGACATGGAAGAGTTTGACGAGGGCATACGCCGCAGTCGGCTCCATGAGAAAATGGATGGCGGTGCAGTGTTCACCTTTGCTTTCTTCAACGTACCGAAATCACTGAAGGCACTGATTAAGGAATACGACATTGATACAGAACAGGTTGATTATCTGTTGCTCCACCAGGCTAATAAGTTCATGCTTGATGGTATTCGCAAGAAACTGAAGTTCCCGGAAGAGAAAGCACCGAACAACATCGACCGCTTTGGTAATACCTCTGGCACGAGCATACCGCTCCTGATGGTCACCGAGCTGCGAGGGCAGCTTCAGCAGAAGTCACTCCGTCATCTGGCCTGTGGCTTTGGGGTAGGCCTCTCGTTGGGCAGTGTCTACTTCACAACCGATCATATTGTAGTACCCACATTAATTGAAGTCAAACAATAACAATGGCTAATCCATTTTCACTCAAAAATAGAAACATCATCATTACTGGCGCATCTTCCGGCATAGGACAGCAGACTGCAATACTCTGTAGTCAGATGGGAGCCAAAGTTACAATCATAGGCAGAAACGAAGAACGCCTCAATGCGACACTCAGCCAGATGGAAGGCAAGGGGCACAAGGTTGTAGCTTTTGACCTGACAGATACTGAGGACATTAAGGGACTGGTAAAAAACATTGTGCTGCAACAAGGCCCGATTGACGGCCTTGTATGCTGTGCAGGCATCTCCGGCATCCTGCCCCTGAAACTGATGAGCGTAGAACAGCAGGAGAAATACTTCCGAACCAACGTATTTGCAACAATAGAGCTGACCAGACAAGTTCTGCAGATGAGGAACGTATGTAAGGATGGCGCAAGTGTCATCTTTTTCTCTTCTGTCATGGGTGTGGTTGGTGAGAATGCCAAATCACTCTACAGCATGACCAAGGGTGCTCTCATCTCAGCTTCCCGCTCGTTGGCTGTGGAATATGCCAAGAAGAAAATCCGTGTCAATTGCATCTCCCCAGGTGTGGTCATCACACCTATCAATGCCAGCCAGCCCTATATCGCAGACCTGGACAAACGGGCGGTACTCGAAGAAAAGCATCCACTAGGATTAGGCAAGACGGAAGATATAGCTAATGCATGTGTATTCCTGTTGAGCGATGCCTCTCGCTGGATGACCGGACAGAACATGGTGATCGATGGCGGATATACCGCAATATAATATTGTAATGATAGATATCAAGCAAAAAAAGGATTGTTGCGGTTGCAATGCCTGCTACGACATCTGTCCCAAGCAGTGCATCACCTTGAAGACCGATCAGGAAGGATTCTGGTATCCTGTGGTTGATAAGTCGGCTTGCATAGACTGTCACCTCTGTGAGAAGACATGCCCTCAGTTGCACGCAGAAGAACTCAAGAAAAATGAATTTGAGACTCCTGTCTGTTTCGCAGCTATTCATAAGAGCATAGAAACACGTTTCGCCAGCACGACAGGAGGCATGTTCTCAGCTCTGGCTGAGCAGATGTACCGTGAGGGTGGTTATGTGGGTGGTGCCATCTATAGGGAAGATTGGAGTGTGGCCCATTTCATCAGCAATGATCCTGATGACCTGAAACGTCTTCGTCAGAGCAAGTACTCGCAGAGCGACACCCGGGGATTCTTTAAAGAAGTGAGACGCCTGCTCGCGGCTGGTGAGAAGGTCTTGGTCTGTGGCTCTCCCTGTCAGATGGCCGCGCTACGCAGATTCCTAGGAAAGAATTACGACAGCCTGATAATTGTTGACTATATCTGCAAGAGCATCACGTCGCCCTTGTTTTATCAGAAATACTTGGACTTTTGGGAGCGCAAGGCTGGAAGTAAACTCGTTTCTTTCAAATTCAAGGACAAAGAACTTGGCTGGCGCAATCTGGTTAAGCGGTTCGATTTTAAGAATGGCAAGACGATGTACAGCCGAGCCAAGGACAACGACCTCTACAGTTCGGCCTATCATGGTCATATCGTGAGCCGTCCCAGCTGCTATGACTGCCAGTTCAAGGGTTTCCCTCGCATGGCTGACATCACTATTGCTGATTTTTGGGGATGTGAGAAGAAAGCAGAGTATCGCCAACTTGATGATAATGCCGGCACATCTGCTGTCATCATCAATAACAGCCATGGACTTGAGTTCTTCAAGAAGATAGAGAAGCATATTTGCTGCGTTCCTGCTGATATCAAGGACATGATTCCAGGAAACCCGGCTTTGCTTCATTCCGAGAAACACCCCGCGGCCAATCGTGAAGCATTCTTCCACGACCTCAATGAGAAATCTATAGAAGAGGCTGTGTCTAACCATCTGAGTTATTTTGGACACAAGGCAGAGAGTGGAACGAAACATCGGCTGAAAACTTATGTGAAAGTGTGGCGCAAAGCCCTGATGCACAGTCAGTGTAAGCCAGCTGTGCTATTGCAGTTCATTAGACTGAATATCTTCAGCAAGCATGTGAAGACCGACTGGCTGAACGAGGGCGTTGTTTATCCGACACCCTTTACTGTCATTGAGCTTCAAAAAGGCTCTTTGATGGAACTTCACGGACCTTTGGTAGTTGGCAGCAAGAAATTGAAGAAATCGCGTGAAGAAACCCGCTTGCTTTTAGAGCGCAATGCCCGTATGACGGTCAATGAGGATAGTCATTTCGGTTATGGCAGTGACATTGAGGTCTTTGCTGATGCTCATCTTAGCATGGATCACTGTGGAACCAATCACAACTGCACCATCATCTGTGGCAAGCGGATTGAGATGCAAGGGCGTGTGTCTCTTGGACGTGACGTCAGCATTCGCGACACCAATGCCCATCTGATTGCAATTGAAGGGTATAAGATTCTCCGTCCTGTCACCATCGAGAACCATGTATGGCTCTGTTCAGGAGCCACAATTTGCCCAGGCGTGAAGATAAAGGCAGGAGCAGTGGTGGGTGCGAACTCATATGTGATTCAAAATGTGCCTGCGCATTGCCTTGTAAGCGGAAATCCTGCCAAAGTTGTAATGCGTGATATTGCTTGGAAATTGTAATAATGCCTTCAGATAACAACAAGCGCATAGCCAAGAACACAGTGTTCCTGTATATCAGGATGATTTTGATGATGGGAATCAACTTGTTCTCATCGCGAATTGTACTTCAGGCTCTAGGTGTTTCAGACTATGGACTCTACAATGCTGTCGGGAGCCATAGTCGCCAAAGATGTCCCAGCCCGTTGTGTAGTGGCTGGAGTACCGGCTAAGATTATAAAAGAGAACATTCAATGGTATAAATAATATGGAAATGCTTAAACTTCCCCAGATTGGTATAGGTCCTGGTATCCTGGGCTATACAGGTAAATACAGAAAGCCCAGCTCCGGTATTTTCTCCTTCTGTGACAAGGCTTACAATAGACTCTACAGAAGGCCGAAAATGAAGAGAGACTATATCGCTTCCGTTGAGAATGCTTTCAGAATAGGTTTCCGTCTGCTGGACTACTCGTCTGCATATGGTGATGGTTCGCTGATAGGCGAAGCTATTCGCAGGAGTGGAGTTCCTCGTGAGGAACTTTTCATAACCACCCGAGTCAGCAATCGTGCACAGGAAAGGCATACCATTAGGGAAGAATTCTTGAATTGCATCAAGGGTCTGGGTGTAAAATATGTAGATCTGCTACAGTTTCACTGGCCAGTTAAAGACTTGTACCTTGATACATGGCGAGAGATGGAAAAGTTGAAGGAGGAAGGACTTGTAAAACACCTTGGGGTGGCTAACTGCCACCAGCATCATTTGGAGGAGATTTTCAAGATTTGCAAGTACAGACCAGAAGTCGGCCAGTTTGAGATTCACCCTCTCTTTACCCAAAAGCCGCTCATAGAATACTATAAGCAACAAGGCATTGTGGTAGAGGCATACACTCCTGTAGCTCGATACGATGATCGCCTTGTCCGACTGCCACTGTTAAAGCGTTTGGAGAAGAAATACAATAAGACCTTCGTGCAGATTATCCTTCGTTGGCATATACAGAATGGTTGTATACCTCTTGTACGATCTCTGAATCCCAAACACCAGCATGAGAACTTTGATATCTTCGATTTCGAACTCTCCGAAGAGGATATGAAGGCGATAGACGGGATCAATATCAACAGCCGTCTGCGCTACGACCCGGACAACTGCGACTTTAGTATTCTTTAGAATGAAATATGCCTGTACAAACCAATAGTAAGACAATAGCCAAGAACACGATGTTCTTGTACTTCCGCATGATGGTTACAATGATAATCTCATTGTATACCTCTCGCGTGGTGTTACAAGTGCTTGGTGTCGATGACTATGGTATCTATCAGGCAGTAGGCGGTATTGTTGGATTCCTGAGCTTCGTCAATGGTGCACTGAGTACCGGCTCATCCCGATTCATAACCTTTGGCTTAGGCGAGGGCAACATGGAGAAGCTGAAGAATATCTTCTCCACCACGCTTACAGGGCATATCATTCTTGCCCTACTGATAGTTGCTGTCGCCGAGACAGCCGGACTATGGTTCCTGCATCATAAGATGGTGATACCGTCTGACCGTATGGATGCGGCTTCGTGGGTGTTCCATCTGTCTATCCTTACAGCATTCTTCAGTCTTACACAGGTACCTTATAATGCTTGTATCATAGCCCATGAGAAAATGACGGTCTATGCCTATGTCAGTATCGTTGATGCCGTATGCAGACTCTTGATCGTCTACCTGCTCCTGATTGGGGACATGGACAAACTGATACTCTATGCCATTCTCCATGTAGTGCTGCAAGTTTCCATTCTTCTGTTCTACCGTTGGTATGGCATGCACCATTTTGAGGAGGCTCGTTTCCGCTTGCATGTCGATAGGAGCATATTCCGAGAGATAATTGGATTCTCAGGCTGGAGTCTGTTCGCCAGTACGTCGATAGCATTGAATAACCAGGGTATATTGATACTCTTGAACATGTTCTTTACCCCGGCCGTTGTCGCAGCCCGAAGTATCTCAATACAGGTAAACATGGCTGCTCACCAATTTGTAAGCAATTTCCAAACGGCAGCAGTCCCCCAGATAGTGAAGCGTTATGCGGCAAAAGACTTTGATGGTTCAAAACACTTATTGCTGGATACTGCAAAATTTAGCTTCTATCTGATGCTGATGCTATCAGTCCCGATCTGTTTCACGGCAGAGCAGCTACTGACGCTATGGCTCGGTGTTGTGCCGCCATACACAACCATATTCCTGCAACTTATCATCGTTCAGGGATTATTTCAAGTCTTCGACACGACCTTCTATTATGCGCTCTATGCCAAAGGGCAACTTCGTGAGAATGCACTCATCTCTCCTACCATTGGTTTCTTGAGCTTTCCTATCGTTTATATCCTGTTCAAGATGGGATATTCACCCGTTGCATTGTCTTGGGTATTCGTTTGTAACTATGCGATATTGGGCTTAATTGTTAAGCCAATCTTGATTATCCGCATTGCCGAATATACCTGGCACGAAATACTTTCTGTATTCATTCCCTGCCTGAAAGTAACAGTAGCCTCGCTACCTGTACCTTTCGTCACAAATCACTATATCACAGGCCAACACCTTCCGATGTGGCTGGAGTTCATTCTTATAGTCGCTATCTGCGTGTTGTCTGTGGCTGCCAGCAGTTGGTATCTCGGCCTTACACCTGAGATGCGGGCTAAGTTGGTTGCGATAGTAAGGAAGAGAATCGGGAAATAGAGGTGATAAAGGGATTCCTATTTCCATGAAAATCCCCAGCCACTATATGACTGGGGACGAAGTTAAAGGGCATTGAGGTCTGCATAGACCTCCTGGGCATCAAGGCAAGGGCACGCCTTAAGGACATTCGGGAAGTCGCGGTGGCCTACGATCTTCGCCTTGGGATACGACTCCTTGAGGTCTCATCTTGTTCATCGGCATGACTGTACGAAGAAGGTTGATACGATGGCGGTGATGACCGTCAATACGAAGTTCGCGATTTTGTTGATAGTCTGTCGTTTCATGATTTCACACAATATTTAAATTATACTTACGTTTATTTATTGTCACACAGAAATCACAGAAATCACAGAAAACATAGCAAGCTATGACTATCAATGAGATAACTTATCAGATACGGGGTGCCATCTACGATGTATATAAGGCTTTGGGTCCTGGTCTTCTCGAGTCTGTCTACGAAGAGGCTTTGGTCTTTGAGCTTCATTCACGTGGATTGAAAGTCGAACGTCAGAAACAGGTGCCGATAATATATAAGGGTAATACTCTGAATACGGAGTTACGCTTAGACCTCTTGGTTGAGGATCAGGTTATCGTAGAGCTGAAATCTGTTGAGGACATGAAGCCAGTCTTTGGGAAACAGCTTCTGACCTATCTTCGACTTATGGACAAGCATCTCGGTCTTCTGGTTAATTTTAACACGGACAATATACTTACGGCCATCTCGCGAATAGCGAATTAAATTTCTGTGATTTCCGTGATTTCTGTGTGACCTTAGAGGAAGGGTGGGGGGAGCTCTTTAGAGCGAGCCCGCTTTCATAGCCGTATATTGAAGATGTTGCAAATGTCATTGCCCTGTTGGCTATAGCTTTGCCCCTGACTCAGTCAGAACATCCCCCTGAGGCTCAGGCCTAACCCTCCCCGCCAGTCTCCGAGCCAGATTCCGGCTCACCGGCCTCAGAAGACCCCTCGGTCTTCTTGGTCTTGGTCTCGGAGAGATCCTTGACGTTCATGAGCGTGGCCTTCTTCTTGAGCATTTTCGACGAGAGGTTGTTCACGTCTGTACGGCTTGGAGCGAAGCAGAGGAACAGTCCGTTGATGTTCACGCCGAGGTTGAAGTCCTTCTCCTCATCCGCGCCCGAGCTCTTGGCCGAGAGGTAGAACGTTCCGAGGTCACCGAACTGCACCTTCTTTCCTTCGAGCAGTTGCTCCAGGATACAGCTCTGCAGTTTGTTTGCCACACCGAGGCAGACATCCTCTCCATAGACTGAGTTGTGCTCTGACATGTGCTTGCAGAGTGCCTGATAGCTCATGGTCTTGGAGCTGACCACACGACCGTACCACTTGCCGTAGCCGCTGTTGTACTGGTTGTTGTTTTGCGAGACTTTGATAAATACTGGCATAATCGTTTGAATTAAGAATTGAAATTAAGAATACTCTCACACCGCGCGCTGGTGACAATGCAAAGGTACGACATTCTGCAAGTCCGTTGTCAGTCTTTGTCCGGCAATGTCCTGCAATGTCCGAATAAATTTCAGAAACTTCACTCCATGTCGATGCAGAACAGTTCACACACGAACTTCACCTGTTTGGGTGTCAGCAGCTTCGCTTTCCTTGCGATGCCCATTTCTGCCATTTCCCTGTGATGCATGGCCAGCCATCTTGCAAAGGTTCTCGGGTGTACACCGGCGAGTTCAGCCAGCTCCGATTTGTACATAGATCTTATATGTGTCATATTCGTTGAGAATTAACGTTGAATTCACTTGGTTTCACATTGTGAAACATGCTGTAATCAGCATCCTTTCTGCGCGTCATCCGCGACCACAGGTCGCCTTTCTGTGATTTCTTGCGTCCCGTTGGTAGCAAGCGAGCAAAGCTCGAGCGCTGTGGTTTCTGTGTGACCTTCTTCTTCGACCATAGGTCGCTTTTCTGTGATTTCTGTGGTTTCTGTGTGACATTAAAAATTTTCTCTAATTGTCTGTATGACAATGATTTAGATAGGTTCGTGTGATTTTGGTGATTTATATATGCGCAAACTTGTATATATGAAAAAATATTTAGCTGGTAGGTAAATATTAATTTATATATATAGTTTTACGCAAGTCTAATTCACTATTTCACCAGAGACGCTTAGAAAGGCAGTGCAAGCTGTTCATTTTCAGATTGTTGCGCTTCTTCCGATTCGTCTGTTTCATCCAACGCCAGATAATTCTGGGTTTCTGAAAAAGGTATCTCCACCACCCTGTAGTAGTCACCGTCTCGGCGGTGGATCCATCTGTAGCCCAGCCTGCGCATCAGGTCGCCGATCTTGCGGATGGAGATGCCGGGCGAGAGGTGACCGCCCGCCAGGTAAAGGGCAATCATGGTGGAGCTCATCAGCTTGCCGGCCTCGTTGCCTCGTGGCTTGCGCAGCCGGTGGGCAATCAGCTCCTCTTCAGGGCTGACGATGCGGAAGGGTGCGTTCAGTCGTTCGATGCGCTGCTCTTCCTGCTTGTCGAACCAATATAGGAATCCCGAGCGGTACTCCTGCAGCAGCTGGGCGTAGAGCTGCGGATAGTCAAGCCCCCATTGTCGGGGATCGTCGATGTGGCTGACACAGAAGCACAGCCATCGGCGGTTGCCCGTCAGGTCGGTGAGGAAGTGCTGCTCGTTGCCCGAGGCACAGAAGGAGGCCAGGCGTGCCTTCTGCTGGCGGAACTCGGCATAGGGCCGGCGCTCCTTGATCTTCTCGGCGGTGACGAGGGCCTTGAGTTCCGACATGTCACGACCGGCGATGGCATCGACCTCCTCGATCTCAACGAGGCAGTTCTCCGAGATGGCCAGCTTGTCGTCCTTTGAGGCAAAGGAGTTGTGGGCGTTCTCCCAGAAATAGGAGCGCAGTTGCGGTGGTAGCAGATGACGGAAGAAGGTGGTCTTGTAGATGCCCTGCGGTCCGATAATGGTAAAAATCTGGTGGTTGGCCTCCTGGTCGCTCATCCAGGTGGCCACCATGGCGACGAGCCATTTGTGGAGTGCCCACCCGATCGTCTCCTGCATCTCCCCGGCCGACAGACCGCTCTCCGCCGGTTCCACCACGAGATGGCCTGAGAGCCCCGCCATACGGTCGTTGCCGTCCCATGCGGGCAGCGCCTCCATATATTCGCGGACAGGATGTACCAGCAGGGAGAAGTCGCTGGTGAGGACGCTCTTCACGTCCTTTGTGAGCACACGCTTGCCGGAGTCCTTCTCCATCTGACATCGCATCGACTCGATCACACGGTCGTCTACAATACTGTATTCTGCGTCAGGGCATGGCTTTTTTCGACGATAGAGCGTCATGTCGGTGACCACATTATAGATAACCTCGCACCGTTCGTCGAGCCACTGCTGGATTTCCGTGGTGGAGAGCAGAGCATGGCGCTTTCCCTTGACGGGCTGCTGCAGCCGCCAGATGCCGTGCTCGGCAGTGTTCTTGTAGCAGTGGTCGATCACGCTACAGCGCTCTGCCTCCGACATGTCGCCCCACTCCTGAGCGGCCCAGGCCTTCAGGTCGTCGGCGGGTGTGCCGAAGCGGTTGAAGAGATAGGCGGCGAGCACCATGAAGTCGTGACGGTGGCCGGGTTTGTAGGCGATGCCCCGCAGACTGAGCGACCGCTGTACGCAAGGCCAGGCCTGTTCGGGCGAGGCATGGTTGGAGCCGGCTTCATAGACCTTCCGAGGTCTGCCCGGCTCCTTCTGTGAGGCGATGCTGCCGGCAACCATCTCGTCGTCGCTGACGGTGAACGGCTCCGCGTCGGGATTGTAATAGACCTCCGCATCGTGCGCCAGTCCGGAGAGCCGGCTGAAGTCAGAGCAGGCATGGTCGTAGTCGCAACCTGTCAGACGGGCGTAGTACTCGTTCCCCTTCAGGAATGCCGCGGGATAGGCCTCGCAGTTGATGTGCTGCCCGCCCCGGTCGTAACGGAAGACGATCCTGAACCCCTCGCCGCTGATGGTCTTATAGCACAGCAGCGTATGGGGATCCTGACATATCTGAGTGCGTACCGTCGGCGCTGCCGACGGTACCACGTGATCCAGGTCGCACATGGCCAGTCCGGTCGTCTTTAAAATCTGTGCCGCCTGCCTGCCATTGCCGCTGAACACCACTGCAAGGCCGAATGCAGGCATGAGTTTCTTCTTCACCTCATCGTTGGCCTTGTCACGGCTCACGGCGTAGGCCATCTTGCGATAGTCTGCCGTCCGTTGCTCCACGATGGTGTCGTACTTGATAAGTCGGATGATCTCCTCCATGCCCACGGGCTTGCTCTCATAGGCCTCGAGGCATTTGAACAGTGAAAGTTTCAGTTCTTTGTCCATAGTCTTGTATTTCTAAAATTCAGTGGGGTGATTCCTGACATACTTCAGCAGGTAGTTCAAAAAGGCGAGCCCGTCGGCGATGAACTCGTCGTCCGTCTGCAGGAGCGCCTTGTGCAGCAGGATTCTGATGAGCTTGCTCTCCCTGAGGTCAGCGACCGTTTTGGGGTTGAAGTCCTTTCCGTTGATGCCCGCGACAGTCTCCAGATGGTGGATGAGTCCCCTGACGCCTCGGATTTGGTTGAGAAACAAAATAGCAAGATTTCTCTCCGGCTCCCCTTCGATGGCGGGAGTCCGCTTCTGATAATAGTTCATAAACTGTGTAACTTTAATTCGTTGTGCAAAGGGACCATCCCAATGCGCGTATAAAGTTACGTCGAACTGAAAAAACGTTGATGATGAGTAGTCGTCATCATTGTTAAAAACTTTAATACAAGGATCGCGATTTTAACATGCGTAAACTATTATCCACTACCGCAGGTGCCTCATTCGTAAGCAGTCATTTTTTGCCGTATTGCGCATGAACTAATATATGTGTACCTTTGCAATCTGATTCAAAAACCAGATAGCAATGAACACAAAGAAAGAAGGAGAGTACTACTCCCAAATGGTACGTCGATACA
>ERZ842401.6234-NODE-6234-length-12802-cov-5.873460_pt1 | contig 12802 bp, 24 predicted proteins | sample MGYA00521270_ERZ842401 | MGnify/ENA primary metagenome ERZ842401 (study PRJEB31892, sample SAMEA3878208) | bioreactor metagenome | biome: Moose rumen | place: Sweden | collected 2011-10 | study: EMG produced TPA metagenomics assembly of the PRJEB12797 data set... | reverse complement strand
CTGATACTGGATAAGGCTGTTATAGCAGGAGCAGATAAAAATACTTTTTATGTCGTTTTCTTGGATAAAAAACATGAGTTTGCTCCTAGCAAGAAAAGCTAATATCTAATTTCTTCACATCTACTTTCAACTTAACTTCACGTCATCTACAGCCTTGTAGCTGTAACGGTATATCTCCAGTAAGCCGCTATATTGCTTCAGCTCTGGGAACTCAGACAGCTTCAGGTGCAAGCATTCAGACCTGCTTTCGTCTAAACACTACCTTTTCACGGGCGGACGGACGCGGCGATACTGCTTGCGGGCACAGTTCTACAAAATAGTCTTCAAGCGTGTCGTATATCGTTGCAAGCACTATGGGTAACTGGCCTACCTGCTTCAGCTTGTATTACCCCTGTTTTAACGCTTCTTTATTGTGTACCTTACTGAATATTCGTAGGGATAACCTTCTATGTCTGCTATGCCGTCTTGCGTTACTATTGCCGTTGTCTCTGATGTTAGCGTTACTGTAACTACTGTACCGTCTGAACCTTCCAGCCTCCACATATCAACTCCTACATGCGACATATCCAGCCTTTCTGCGTCTCCATACAATAACGTGCTATATTCCCAATCATCATCACTCGTTTCCCATGTTTGTCTTAATGTTATGTATAAAGTTCCTGTTTGCCCTGTAACTTGCGTTTTCATTATGCTCATAGTCATACTCGAAAGCAATAATCCATACGTACCACCTTCACCTGTTGCTGTCCCACTACCGCTTAGACCATACCACTCACCGTTCAACACACTCGCTATGTCGTATGTATCTGTGTATGTACCTACATCTGCATTCGTTTCTGGGTTCGGCGTGGGAGTATTCTCTTTAGTGGTCTTATTTGGCGTTTTCTATGTCTTATTACTGCCGCTACTGCCGCTGTCATCACTGCCTCCGCAACCAGAAAACAAAAATATTACCAATACCAATACAAACAAATATTTCCACGAACTAAATTTACGCATTTTTCTGCTCCTTTACTATATCCTTTGATTTATTGCCTCACGCTAAAAGCAGACAATATTACTTAATATCCTTTCGTCTGGTCTGGTTGGGGCGGATACTACTTCTTGACTTTAGTTTTTCTTACACTATCACCCCTCATTATGCTATAGCTACGGCTTCTCGCTTACTGGTCGGAGTTTTTACCATCGCCATCTTAACGAAGTCATCAAACCATCGCTTATTTGTTGGGGTATCCGGCATATCTATTGAAACTTCCCCATTATTAAAACTTAGGCGGCCTGGCTCTGATGTTATCTTTCTTGAAGGGGCATTCGTTTGAATTACTACGTTGGACATACTAGGCATCGTCAACGCAGGATTATCGGTTTCACCTACAAGATAAGCTATTGTTGTACCTAACGCCTGTGCAATTTTCATCAAAAAAACAACATCAATATTTTTCTCTTTTGAGATTAAATATCTCCAGTAAGCAGGCTCTAAACTTATCATCACTAAATTATTACGTTTTTTTCTATTACAATGCCTACATGCAGTAATTAAATTATCAATATTATTATCTCCGCCATAAGACACGGGAATTATATGGTCTATTTCAAGCCAAGCCTCACCGGTTCTAGCACCGCAATATTGACATGTATAATTATCCCGCCTTAGTACCTTACCATAAAGCTCTGATTTGATATATTCACGCTTCATTCATGAACTCCTTCAATAAAGATAAAAAAATTATAACGAACAATCCAGAAAATGAGAATTTCAAAAATGGAAATCGCTAAAAGGCTCGGCGTTACTTATCCAACTTTATGGAAAGTACTTCACGGGAAGTTACGCCTTAAACCGGAATATATCGCAGAAATCGCATACATGACTTACAGAACTCCAAACGATTTCTTTTACGCGAAATATATACAACGCAACTGAAACACAGCTACAAGTTAATTTACAACTAGATACGAGAAGCACGAACCTCTGTTCTGGGGGGTTACGAGAAGTATCGAACATCCTAGCAATCAGGAGGGAGCGATTGCCCCAAGGGGAAAGTTGAGGTGAGCGATAGACACATGTTGCACGCGATGACCCAAAAAGACGAATAACTTTACTACTTGCGGACTTGCCATGACAGCTAAAAAACCGAGCAAGGACAAGTGATAAAGCCAATCGAAAACACCGGCAGAGGGACGTAGCGTTGATTTGAGAGACAATCAGCGTCCAATAGCACAGGTCGAAACCTGCTGTTTACTTCGGCAGGTCTGGATGTCGAGCATCCACTGATGATGACCTATTCATTAGATTTTCTTCCATAGAAAGGCTGTGATTGCTTTTTAGGTAGTTACTTTATTCTTTCGCGCTATTTGACTTTAAGGATGCCTCCCTACTTATCTTCTTTTACCCCTATTCTGCGGGGAGGCTTTTTTACTTTGATAGGAGGTTCTTTTATGAACAATTTACTATTTTTTTATTATACTGAAAATCAACAAATTCGTACAACATTAATTGATGGCGTGCCTTACTTTTTAGCTAAAGATGTATGTGATGTTCTGGGACTTACCAATCCACGCGAAGCCATAAAACCGCTTGATGACGACGAAAAAGCTGACGTAAGAATTTCTGACGGTAGCCAAATAAGACATATGAACGCAATCACCGAAAGCGGGCTATACTCTCTCATTTTCAGGAGTAATAAACCGGAAGCTAAACAGTTTAGCCGTTGGGTTCGTAAGGAAGTTTTACCGTCAATCAGGCAATCAGGCAGTTACAGCGTTCACAGCACTATCGACCATGATGAACTTGAACTGAGACGCAAGGATTTAGACTTACGGGGCGCACAGATACTACAGAACATGATTGACAGGGAAATGTTCCCCATTACTCCGGAAACTCGCACCGTCTTCGCTCATGAAGTCTTCAAGCTCGTTACTGGTCATGCTTACTTGGCTATGCTCCCCGAAAGCAATGATAAATGGTATACAGCTAGTGATATTGGGGCTCAGTTAGGCATTTCAGCTAATATGGTCGGACGTATCGCTAAGGCTAACGGCATTAAAGCTCCAGAGGGTGAAAGCAACGAGTTCGGCAGATGGATTTTCTCCAAGTCTAAGTATTCTTCTCGTGAGGTTGCTAGCTTCATTTATTCGGAGGCGGGCTTGGAGTGGTTCGTTCAATATCAGCTCGACAAACTTAAGGAGGCTTAAGTCATGCGCTTCTTAGCCGCTTCACTATCACGTCATAGGGACATAAAAAAGTTTCTGCAACCGCACTGCAACACTAAAAGCCCTAAATGGTATAAGGCTCAAGTTCTGTCTTGGGTTCGTCAAGGTATGAATAATATCAATTAACTTTAAGGTCGAAACACGGCTCTTCTATATCCTCACCGTGTCTGGATGTCAGGCATTCACTGATGATGACCAAATTTTTCTTTAAGGAGTTTTGTACATATGAACAAGAACTATCGCGACGCTATATATATGATGTCCTCAATGAAACAAGGACAGTTGCTAGGCAAGGGGGACGCTTATCAGGAAAACATTACTGAAGGCGGGAACTACAAGTGCTTCAAGTACCACTTAGCTAAACACCACGAACTTATAAGGCAAATCATCGCTTGTGAGGCGGGAAACGGCGTTTATTCTTCTATGTCCGATGATGAACGCAAGGTTGAAGGCAAAAGGCTTAGGGGGCTTGAGGAAGCTCATAACATCAAAACTATCATCTTCGCTATTGCCTGTGGCAGTCCATTTGGGACTTCCTTCCCTCACTAATAGGTCGAAACGGGGCGTTTCTCGCGCTCGTCCCCGTCTGTCCGTTATGCGGGCACTGATGATGACCAGTTCTATTAAGGAGGTGTTACTATGGCTTACTTCAAGATTTCTATCGAAGGTAATTCTGATGAGGGCGTTCATCACTGGGACATTTCTTACTCCAATCATCCTAAATATGACTTCCTTTCGGAGTTCGCTTTTACTGCTAAGGTTAATCAGGCTATCCTTCAGGCTATCAGAACCATTGAAGCTAAGGACTAATTCAGGTCGAAACGCGGGAGAAATGATATAAAAATAGAAAACAGCCTTTTCGGCTGTCCATGACGCTTTCTTAGTCCCTCTTGTGCTTCGTTTTGTCCACTAGTACGTACTTCTCCCCGGCTTTTTGCGTTGGAGGAAATGGCTCGCCCTTTACTGATGTTACTTCACGCCCTGTCTTTCCTCCTCACACTCCAAGCACTTCGTACTGTCCGGACTTAGGCACTCTTTCTCCGGATTTATATGTTTTCGCCATCGTTTTCACCTCCTGTCATCTTATTAGGCATTTATTTTACAACAATAAGGAGTTCTATTTATTATGAATGTTCTTGATATAGAACAACTAAAACAGTTATGTATACAATGGCAAGAGAAATTAGGCATACTTCACTGGGATATTGCTCTACGTATTTGCCATTCTCAGGATATGCCTAGCCCTAATGTTCGGGGAGCTAATCAAATCTCTTTACTGACTGAACAGGCTCTTATCTCTATACTTCATCCTGATGATTGGCCAGATACTCCCTTTTATCTCGATATGGAAGTCTCGCTTCTTCACGAACTACTCCATATACCTTTGGAATACATCTCTCAGCCGGATACTTCATCTCTAGAATTTATACTACTTGAAGCATTTATTGAACGCATTGCTAACTTACTTGTTGCTCTATCCAGAAATGAATAATCTCTTAAAGGTCGAAACGCGGGAGCTACTTATCCTTCACTCCTGCGTCTACGGTTCTTTACCGTACTGATGAGACCATTCTCATTAGACTTTTTATCGAAAGCTGGTGATTTCTTTTAAGGAAGTTCTTTTGGGTTTCTCCGTAGGGAGATTTTACCATATTGAACTACCTTTTTACACTTTTTTTGCGCTATTCGAACAGCTTTATTATCAAATAATATGCCTTTAGTGAAAGGAGGTGATACGTTTGACTGAAAAAGAACATGAGGTTATACATCACGAGATACAAAACTTCAAAAATCAGTGTGCCAGATTAACAAGTGAAGAGCAAGAAGACATTAAAACTGACCTCCTCTTCTTCATTCACCGCGTTACTCACGGACAATACTCTACTTTAGACGAATTAGCCATACTACCCACAATTCTTGAATTAGCTGCTAAGTTCTTTGCTTAATTCTTACTGCTTTATGTATTCTATGGAGGTGAATTTTGTGGAGATTATAAAACTTTCTGATAATGACAAAGAAAGATTAATGCAGTCCATGTTGGATTTTGTACTACGGGGACTTCATAGTGATAGTTCTCCGGATGAAGTCTCTATACTGCCGGAGATTATCACATTACTGCTTCAATACTTCGCTATACCTTGCAATTTACTACAAGATTGGGCTGCTATAGTTCAAAGTCATCAGTCTTCGCTATAAATCCTACTCGTCTTGCTGGTTTATCTGCTATCGGTTTACTACGCGAGGTTATTGCAAAATTTAACTGCGAATAACTCTGTATCACTGAAATTTTTTCTCCCTTATCTGATAATAATTCGAAGGCTATGAAATCATCCCCGCCTGTTATTGTTGATTGCAGCAAAAAAGAAGTCTCATAGTCGGGGAACTTTATACACATCTCTTGATTTTCATCAAGCTCGGCTTCAAAAGCCTTCAGGTATTTCACTATAAGGGTATATTTAGACATTTTCTTCACCTCCCTTGCTTCTTCTTATCCACATTCTAGCAGGGAGGCTTTTTCTTTTTATGGAGGTATGTATGAATAATATACAAATTTTTAATTACAACGGGTGCTCTACTCGCACCATTCACGATGACAGCGGCATTTGGTTCGTCGCTAAGGATATTGCTGAAGCTCTCGACTACAGCATGGAAGGTAGTATCACTTCCTTATTCGCTCACGTTCCTGCTATATGGGCTGCACGCAAACGGATTGCGGTCAGGTCGGAAAACGGTGTTGAACAGGCTCGCGACATGCTGTGCTTGACTGAACAGGGCGTTTACTTCTTCTTAGGCAGGTCGGACAAACCTAAAGCATTACCATACCAGATGTGGATTGCTGGTGATGTCGTACCGCAGATACGCAGGACAGGAAACTACTCACTCAACAAAGAACAGCCCGCTTTACCTGCTGGCGTTCTTGACGGCGCAAGGTTGATTTTCGAAACCGCAGGCATTAAGGATAACCAGTTGACTTTGGCTCTCGATAAAGTCTACAAGTCTTACACGGGGCGCAGTGCTCTCCAAGCCGGTGAAGTTTCGCTTGAATCTCCAACCAAAGAACAACTACTTACACCTACCGAGATAGGAAGCAAGTTCGGCTTATCGGCTCGGCGCGTAAATGACATCCTCGCTGGAGCAGGCTATCAGCACAAAATCTCGGACATGTGGGAGCCTATAGGCGATGGAAAACTTTACGCTGTTATGCTCGATACTAACAAGAAGCATTCTGACGGTACTCCGGTCAGACAGTTGAAGTGGAATACCGGCATTATTCAGGTCATTGATACTTTGCTCGACTAAATATATTTTTTTATGGAGGTTCTTTCATGAGTAATATTCAATTATTCAACTATGACGAACATGCTGTACGTGTCGTTGAACGTAACGGCATTCATTACTGGGTCGCTAAAGATGTCTGCAATATCCTCGGCTATGTCAACTCTAGTGATGCTATTGCTAAGCACCTTGATGACGATGAAAGAGATATTCAGCTTATGGATACTACTAACGGTCAGCACAATATGACCATCATTACTGAAAGTGGCTTATACTCCCTCATCTTCAGAAGTGTTAAGCCAGAAGCTAAAAACTTTGCTCGCTGGGTTCGAAAGGTCGCTTTACCGCAGATTAACAAATCTGATGCTTACAAGCCGCAACCCGCTAGACTCACTAAAAGCATTATGTATTCAGCTAAGATGATTTTTGAAGCCGCTGGTATCAAGGACAATCAATTAGCCATTGCTCTTGATAAAGTAGTTGACTTCTTCACGGGACAAAGTATTCTCGCTGTGTCGGGCGTGGTTCTGGAAGCTCCTACTAAAAATCAGCTACTCACTCCAGCTCTTATCGGTCAGCACTTCGGCGTGCCTGCTCGCAAAGTTAATGAAATTCTCACGGCTGAAGGTTATCAGCACAAAGTCGGCGGTGAGTTTGAACCTCTTGAACTTGGCCTGCCTTTCGCTGTCATGGTTGATACCACTAAACGCAATTATGACGGCTCTCCGGTGCGTCTGCTTAAATGGGATAGCTCCATTCTTGACGAAATCGAATCACTTTTTAACAACTAATTTTTTCTTCACCTCCTTTGCTTAGGGTTGGAGATTTTTACTTTCTAGCAGGGGAGTTCCACATAGATTTAGGTCGAAACCTGCCTTACTTTCGGCAGGTCTGGGCGTTACGCGTCCACTGATGAGACCTCTTCGGACCTATAGGTTCGCGACTGTTCTCACTGAGCTTTTATGAAAGAAGGAATTATATGAAACCTTTATATCCTCTTGATGATGAAGTTTTTGAGCGTATCGGTGCTGCTACTCTTGTTTTCTATGACAATCTTGACATCTTCGGCCAAGTTACTTTCAAGCAGTTTTGCTCTCTCTTCACTGACGTTATCGATGATGACGATGACATACATGAGGCAAGAATAATCCATGAAGCTACTGTCATGTATAAGCTGCTCACTGATATTCGCGACTGCCTCTCGGACTACGAGTTACCGCGCAATATTGAGGCTAATATTCTCTCTCTCCTAGAACGCATTGACTGTGAGGTGGAGCAATCATGAATAACTCTCTACAGCTACTCACTACTAAAAACCTTGACGGCATTTACCTGGACTGCTACGTCGAACAAGGACAGGAACATACCGGCGACTTCTGGGCTACTAGGGAACAAATCGGGATGTTACTAGGTTATGCAAAACCTAGAGACGCAATCGCACATATTCATATGCGTAATAAGGAACGTTTGGACAAATTTTCAGGGGTTGTCAATCTGTCAACACCTTCAGGAACACAGGCAACAACGGTCTACAACTTCAAGGGACTGCTGGAGATTTGCAGGTTCTCTAATCAACCGTTCGCCAATCACGTTATTGACAAGTTGTGGGAGATTGCTGACGAAATCAGACGCACGGGCATGTATTTGACCGACAAAGCCACTAATGATTATCTGCATAACCCTGCTCTGTTCGAGGCTATGGCTCAACGGTGCAGTGTCTTAGAACGCAAAGTCCAAGCTATGGAACAGAAACTCAATCAACAGTATCCGATTTTCGTCTTGGGCGAAACCGTCTTAGGGCAGACTGGCGCAATATCCTTTCAGGAAGGGGCACATTTCTTGTCTCAGCACGGCATACCTATGGGACAGAACCGCTTGTATAAGTATTGCAGGGATAGGAAGCTGTTATGTTCGCGCAAAGGTAGACAGTGGAATAAGCCTACACAGAAAGCTATGGACGCGGGACTGTTCAACCTTCAGGTTTACGGCGGCTTTAACACTATCACTCTCATTACTCCGGAAGGCTTGAAGTTCCTTACCGATGAGCTTATTACTCGTGAATATCCGCTGCTCGCCATGATGGAGGGACAAGATACTCACAAAAAGGCCTTTCACGGCTCTAAGCAGACTATTCACAATAACCGCTTCAGTACTGAGGAGGGCAAACCTTTAGGGTACGGCGTTTATTTTACTGATGATAATGACGTAGCTGAGGCTTATCGATAGGTCGAAGTCTATATTTTATTTTATTTAAGGAGGGGCTTTTTCATGTTCTCTGTTTTGCGCTCCATTCTCAAAAAACGCAGGTTGTCCGCTCGCCTGCACAACATATTCTTCTTTGACACCATTGCGGGACTTCTTGACACTTACCGCAGATGTTTCATTCACGGAAGGAGGTGCTTCCTATAATGTTCGCTCAGGATAGAATTGACGCTCTATATTCCGCTATGGAGAAACTAAACTCCATTACTGAGGATATTCATGCCGCCCTCTTCGCTGATTTACCCTTTGATGACCCTGACGACCCTGATTGCTCTCTGTGGGGGCAGAAAAAAGGCGTTCAGGAATTGTGTGAGTTCAAAGAGATGATTAGCAATGCCGCCGATTTCGCTCAGAACGCTATTAATTCTCTTGAAGCTGTTTAACTTAGGTCGAAACGGAGTGCTTCTGTGCTCCGCCTGCGGGATTGTGTCCCCACTGATGAGACCACTTTCACTTTAAGGAGGTGTTTATTCTGTTTTATAAATGTGCCCTTGCCATCGTTACTCTCGTTAATGTCGCTTTCTATGCTTGGTCTTCTAGGCTCATTGATGAACGTTACGATTGGGTTAATGCCGCTAAGGTTGGCTTTGTATCTATCATATTCAACTTACTTTACTGCTTCTTGGCCTCAATTATCGCTTTTTTCATTTAAGACAATTTTTACATTTAAGGAGGTTATATCTTGGACAAAGTTTTACGCGCTTCTAAGGCGGGCTTCCCGTGCCACAGAAACCTTTGGTACTCCGTCAATGGGCACAAATCCTCTACTAACAATCAGGCTTACTCTAAATCTCAGCGTATCTTTGATGTAGGGACTTATCTTGAGCCTCTCGTCATTGAATGGCTTAGGCAAGACGGTTGGACTGTCGAATACAATCCAGGCTCTCAGAATGCGGCTATTGAACTTTCTATTCCTCTCAACGGCGGGGTTCTCGCGGGACATCCGGACTGCTTCATCTCTCGACCAGACGGCTTGCAGAACGTATTAGCTGACATCAAGACTATGAATGACAGGGCTTTTACTCAATGGAAACGTGATGGCTCTATCGCGTCTAAACCTCAATACGTTGACCAGCTTCATGTTTACGCTATGGCTGCTATGCAGGCAGGCAGAATTGTTGAACATCTCGCTATTGTCGGTATCAAGAGGATATTCAGGATAGGGCTGAAATCATCTTCGAGGCTAAGGTGCCACCTACTGAGAATTGCCCCGCTGAGAACTGGTGCTGCGGATACTGCGAGTTCCATTCAATCTGCGAGTTAGTCAATGTCCCTTCTGATTATCATGAAGATAAAAATACCACAGCCACTCATACGGATAATCCTGCTGTCATTGAGGCTCTCAATAATCTCGCGTCCGCTAGGGCTATTGCTAAACATGCAAGAGAGCTTGAAGATGAGGCTAAATCTGTACTGTGTGCTGAAGTTCACAAAAAAGGGCTGGCTTCCGTTCAAGGCGGCGGCTTCATTTGCTTCATTTCGGAACGCTCATCCAATCGCTTCGATGCTGCCGCTTTCAAGAAAGTTCACCCTGATTTAGCAAAGCAGTTCTCTAAAAAAACTTCATCTATCTACTACGAGATTAAGGAGGTTACTCCATGAACTGTATGAGTAAAGAACTTAGTCAAAAAGATTTATCCAGAAAAGCTAGTCAGATGTATCGAATGCTTGAAAAAATCGCGTCTAACAAAGAAGTTTGGACTTTAGCTGAAGTTCGTAAACTGCTATCTAGTATTAGCGGGACAAGAAAGGAGTTTTAATTATGTACGTTACACTTTTAACAAGCCATGACGCTTTGGCTGATATGGTGCGCTTTGCTGTTACTGCCGCTCTCACCTGCCACGATAACACCGACAAAGACGTTGACCACAAAGAACTTTTACTGCGGATTATCAATTTGGGACATGACAGTATCCTTGAGCATATCAACCTAACCTACTCCATTAAGGGATTATCTCGCGCCTGCCTTCAGGAACTCGCTAGACACAGGCATATTAGCCTCAGCGTCGAAAGTACTAGGCACACACTGCGAAAAAAGGCTCTTCAATCTGATGATGTTGAATATGCCTGCGGCGATGATACCTTAAAACTTGAACTCGCTGATTGGCTGGCTCAAATCTTTCAGACTTATCCTGACATGCCTAATGATGAACTCAAATACTACCTGCCGGAGTTCTGGCCCACTAACCTCATCCTAACTTCGAACATACGCGAATTACGCCATATCTTGAAGCTACGCACTCATCCATCCGCTCTTATGGAGTTCAGGAAACTCGGCGTTGAATTGTTCTCTCGTGTACCGGATGACTTCAAATACTTACTTGAAGACTGCGTTTATATTGGAGGTTAAATCATGACTTTTCGTAAAGCTCAACGCTCTAACGCTAAATTAAGGCTCGCTATTACGGGGGCTGCTGGCAGCGGTAAAACTTACAGCTCACTCCTTATTGCTAAAGGTCTGGGCGGCAAGATTGCTATGATTGATACGGAGAATGGAAGCGGTGATTTGTACTCCAATCTCACGGATTACGATATTTGCTCTCTCACTCCTCCCTATGACCCTAGAAAGTATGAACAGCTCATCCATGAGGCTGAACAGGCAGGTTACGACATCATCATTATTGACAGCTTGTCTCATGCTTGGAATGGACAGGGCGGCATTCTCGACTTGCAGGCTAGAGTTACTGAGGCTAAGTACAGGGGCAATTCTTACGCTGCTTGGAGGGACGTTACACCTCTGCATAACAGGCTCGTCAATACTTTGCTCGCGTCTCCTTGTCATATCATCGCCACTATGAGGAGTAAAACTGATTACGTCCAATCGGAGAATGAACGCGGCAGAACTGAGATTCGCAAAGTAGGATTAGCTCCGGTGCAACGTGAAGGCATTGACTATGAGTTTGCTGTCGTCTTTGAGGTCAATTCTGACCACCTCGTTAATGTCTCCAAGGATAGAACTAGACTGTTTGACGGCGACATCTTCACTATTACTACGGACACAGGCAAGGTGCTTCGTGATTGGCTTGACGGCAATAGTCAGGCGAGTGTTGACTAATGAATGTGAATAAAAAACAGTTATTACTTGATGAAGATACGCTCGCTAATCTTCGCTGTATCAGGACAGAACGAAAACGACTTGGATTATCTCAAAGAGAATTAGCCGCTATGCTGAAGATAGGTGCTGACCGCATTTCTGTATATGAAAACGGTAAAGAACATCCGCTTTTGCAAACCTATATCCAGTTAGCACAACTCTTTGACTGGGATATAGAAAACAATCCGAATTATCTCTTTTACCACCATCATAGAAGTCAAATTAGGCGGTTAAATATTCTTAAGGATAAGCATAGCTACAGCTATTCAGAACTAGGAGAAGAGACTAATTTATCCAAAGATAGCGTTTATCGCTTGCTTAATCAGTTCAAAGATATAAGCATTGCGTCTTTTGTCTCCGTTATGCAAGTCCTTAAGGATGAAGATAAGAGAGCTAAAAATCGAAAGAAATTATTTAGGAGGTTCTAATGAAAACAATACTTAAGTTCTTACGCAAACTATTCACACCTCGCGAGAAGGTTCACTTTATTCCGCGTTTACCTGTTGGCTTGGAGCTGTCCGATGGCGACAGGGCTGCTCTGTACGGGTGGCCGGATTACTACGTTCAGGAGATTACTATCCATGACGATGTTAAGGAGGATATACATGCCTGATTACTGTTTACCGTCTCAACCTTTTGTTGACAGCAAAGACAAGGTTTACGACGCTATGCGGGAGATACTTCAATGTCTGCTCAACGTCTATCAATTTCCTCACCAATACGATGAAGAACAAATTATCGGTTACTTCAGACAGGTTGAGAACGTTCTACTACGCGCTAAAAAACTTCTGGAGGTTAATCATGGGTAAACAACTTGACCCACTCGAAATGACGTTAAAGAAGTTCCCGCACCTACGCAAGCATAAGCAAGAAATACAGACACAACCTGAACCACAGCAGCAACTACAACAAGACACTAATCACGGCTTGCAGATATGCCCTAATTGCGGGGCTAGAGCA
>ERZ842401.6233-NODE-6233-length-12804-cov-4.536042_pt1 | contig 12804 bp, 15 predicted proteins | sample MGYA00521270_ERZ842401 | MGnify/ENA primary metagenome ERZ842401 (study PRJEB31892, sample SAMEA3878208) | bioreactor metagenome | biome: Moose rumen | place: Sweden | collected 2011-10 | study: EMG produced TPA metagenomics assembly of the PRJEB12797 data set... | reverse complement strand
ATATAATGTTAGCATTGGATTTAGAGAAATTCATATTATGATGTAAAAGTAGTCGCCTTGCCAGTTTGTAAGCGTTAGAATAGTGTTTCAAATTGATTTTAAGTAATTGTAAATCAAAGGGCATAATGTAAGTTTTAGAGAGATATCTTAAAAAATTAACATTAAAGACGATGGAATAAGTGCCAGTAGATTTATCTCTGATAACGGTATCAGCAATTTTAAAGTAATAGTATTCCGATTCAGGTTTATTCTTTCTTATAAAGTGAACATCAGAAAATTCAACGCTAATGTGACCAATAACATTTAAAGCGGTACGTAATTGTTCAATAGCACGAGTTTTGTTACTTTTGATATCACACAAATTCATGTATTCTTTAAGAGTGATGGAAACTTGCTGATATTTTTTGAAATCATTATCTACCATTTCTTTTTTGTATGGAAGTAGTGGAGTTAATTTGAGAATGAAAATGTCAAAAACACGTTGAACAATGGTATCAAGTTTAAAAGGAGTAGGTAAAGAATTTATACCGTCAGCAGAAAATTTAATATTGTTGACAATAGTATTAGCATTATTAGAGAATCTATCAAAATGAAAAGACTGTTCCGACAGCATGTGAAAAGCATTGGTAAGTTTACCCTGTAAAATGTTTTGATAATTACTATCGTTATTTTTTTTTTTAGAAATAACCATAAAAATACGCCTCCGAGAATTGACACACAGAGACGTATTTGATACAATAAAGATGTAAATGAAGAAAAGTGTATTTACGTCTCTTGTGTGCAGTATTTAGTTTTTTGATCGTAATAAGTATAGCATACAAGAAGAAGGTTTTCAATAAATGAATAGTAAGAATTTGTTGCTAAGGAAGTCGTCCTCAAAAAGAGACGACTTTTTTAGTTGTTAAAAAGCGAAAGTATTAGATTGAACGCCAAATACGCTTATTTTCAATTTCATCTTTCGCAAGTTCAGATAATAAATCCCAATTAATCATCTCCCAATTAATATCATTGCCGCTTAAATCCACCAATTTGATGTCTACAAGCCCCGTTTGGTCATTTAGGTGATAATCAGTGTTAGAAGGTTTAGGACAACGCCACGAGGCTTGTACGGGCTCAGGAGAGGTGTTAAATTTGATTTGCTTACGGGCGGCAAGAACTACATTCACAACGTGAGAATGAAAATCTTTGACACCAGCGTTTTTGAGATAATCTTGCATTATTGTCTCAGTCTGATTTAAGTCTTTGTTAGTGGCAATGAAAACTCTGGCAGTCATACGATTGACATCGTGACAATACCTTGTAAAAAGTTTTTGTAAACTTTCAATTTCAACATCAATATTTTTACGCCAGGCTTTGGGAATAGCGGCATAAAGTTTTGTAGCTTTCTCTAATTTATTAAACTCATGAGCAAAGTGATCAGCGTCAGATTTATAAAGATAGTTGTCACGCTTTAAGTGTTGAATGTCATCTTCAAGAGAATGTATACGAATATTAGCCCTTGCACCTTCTTCAGCGGCTTGTTTGAGATACAAGTAATTATCAGTGGGCATTTTTATATTTTCTCTATCCTTAAAAATAATGCTCGAAGTAGCATAGTGAGCGGTTTTATGAGCTTCTTTAATTTTTTCTTGTTCCAAAGCAGCATTATTGCAAGCTGAGGATATTGTCTGCCAATTATTCTGAATAAATCACGAAAATGCTCTATTGGTATACTATCAATGATATATATCTGTCTATTGTTGTCTATTAGTTTGATATTAAAATTTAGTATCTTAATTCCATTGATGTGATGAATGATACATTTTTCTATATCAAAAATTATGAAGTTAGTCATTTTAATAAAATTATCAAACTTTTTTTCAAAATAATATCCATCATTGCCTATATAATAAGGACTACCATATTCAATTATATTAAAATTTTGGTGAGCAGTATTTTCTTGCAATTTATATTCATTATGGTAATTTGAGAACGAAGATTTTAAATTTTCTTCATTCTCATCAACACAATTGGGATTAACAAATTCAATAACTTCAAGTGGTTGATAAGGTACTAATACATTAGAAGATGAAGTACTTGAATTATGTTCTATAGGTTTGTTATCAAATTCGATAACTTGTTTTTTTGGAATATCAACCCATTCAATAGGGAATATTTTTTCTTTCATTTTATCACCTGATTTTATTTTACAGACTTGCCGGACAAGTCGGACAAATTTTCTATTTAATAGAATTTAAATAAATAAAGGTGACTCAATATGACAATCAAGCCACCTTAAAGAATTATTTACTTTGATTCGTAATGTATTTATCAATACTATCTTTTGGTATTTTCCAAATTCTGCCGATTTTGAAAGATTGTATTTCACCAGTTTTTAGCAGTTTGTAAGCAGAATTTTTGCCAATATTGAGTAACTGACACATCTGGTCTACTGTCAAGAGAGTTTTACTTTCATTATTCACGTTCAATTCCCTCCATTTGCCTTTTAAGGTTGATATAATTGATAGCACAGTTCGATAAATAAGATTAAACAAGGTTCATCATTCCCTTCAATCTTTATTTATTTGTATGTTACTTTTTTAAACTTTAAATAATGTTAAAATCGAAAACAAAAAGTAAAAAGCCACTGGATTAACTGGTGGCTTTTAATTTTTTTCAAAAAATTGCTTGAAATAAGTGTGTGAAAAAGGCGTCAAAATCACTTATATATTATGAAGATGAAATGTATATGAAAATTCTTACTGACAGTAAATAAACTAAACTGTGGATCTCTTCCATTTTGAATTTTTGTATGCAATAATAAAATAAATGGGGTGAAGATATGTTAGAGCCTTTTGTAGAGCAGACTTATCAAAGTTTGGGCAATAATATTTATCGTTTCCGTATTTTGGAACAAATGTCTCAAGTAAGACTGGCGGAAAAATCAAATATAAGTGCAGGATATATCAGCCAAATAGAATGCGCTCATCTTTGCAAGGGAATTACCAAAATGCGCCGAAAAACCCCTAGCTTTAGCTATGGGGATGTAAGGCGCAAAAAAAACTTTCCTTTAATTGAAATTTTGTATATAATAAGCAAAAGGAACTGGTTAGCCAAACCAGCCGCTCGAAAGAGTATACAGGGTAGCGAGTGCGGCTGCCGACAGACCTTTTTTCAGACAAGTTAGCCAGACTGTAAAGGCATCTGCGAGAATCGGCACAAATAAAGATTGAGAAAGGCTGCCGCAGGCAGGACTTTAAGTTAAGAGAGCGTGACTGCGGCATTGTAAATCGTGGAGGTGAGTTTTTAAGTCATCGATAAACAACAGCGTAGCGTTTTCTACGGAGATAGCATCAAAGTAGTAGAGCTCAGGCGCGAGCCACAGATTTAATCTGTGAGGCTAATGAAAGTGTAAATAGAGGCAACAAGGTCGAGAACCTTGAGGTGAGCGAAAGTCGCAAACCGTTGCTATCTGTTTATATGGTAATTAGAATCCCCCAGCAATAGCAGTGGGGAGGCGTCAATGTGCTCACTATAACACTTTTCTCATCTTTTGTCATTAGAGCAACGTTAAAGTTTGATGAGAGTTTTGAGATGTATGTTTCTCTAATCTGAGTTTCGCTTTGTTATAGTATTCCTCAGATAGCTCGCAGCCTACAAAGTTGCGATGAGTTTTTAAACAAGCTGCAACAGTAGTTCCAGAACCGAAAAAGCAATCCAGTACAATATCACCAATACGACTATGTTTCAGAATGAGCTGTTCTATCAGAGATACTGGTTTCTGGGTAGGGTGAAAGCGTTCTTTATCCTGACAAATAGAACATCGATAAATGCCGTTATCATAGCGCGAGTTGAAAATCCCCTTGCCCTTCTTTACTGCCACTAATGCTATCTCTCGTGCCGTTGTTAGATAGTTAAGCTTTCCATTCAGGGGCACAGGGTTCGTCTTTAACCACTCGATAAAGCGTATCTGCTTGAACTTCGCCTGTTCAAGGTATTCTTTTATGTAACTGATTTTCCATAAGTCATAAAACATTATTAAAGTGCCGCCATCTCTCAACACTCTGTACAGTTCTGTTAACAACTTTGATATGTTAAGCTTCTTGTCCCATGTACCAAAGTTCTCGTCATTAGCATGAAAACGGTCCTTATACCATGAACCTCCAAGAATATCGTACGGTGGATCCGTCAATACTAGATCTATACTGTTGTTCTCTAGTGTCGGCAAGAACTCGAAGCAGTTGGCATTTTCCATAATAATACTCATTGTCATCATTCCTTATTTTAGTCTCTACCTTTGTATTACTACAGTTTGATGGCAAATGATGTTCTTGACATCTCACCTTATATCTAATAAAATGAAGCAGAGGTGACAATATGGGTTTTATCAACAATGATGATGCTTCCTATGATAAACTCGCTAAACAGATCTTGTCTCGAAAAGCTATCCTATCACGCATCCTCAAGCATTGCTTACCTGAGTTTGCTAAATGCAGTTTAGAAGATATTGAGAACAAGTACATAGAAGGAGAAGCTAAAATCAACACTGTTCCTCTTGATGATACCTTAGATATTCGTGGTGGTCATACCGAGAGTGCTAGTCCAAATGAAGGTTTGGTTACCTTTGACGTTATCGTTGATGTCATTGCTCCTGCAACTAAAGAACCTATCAAGCTGATTATCAACCTTGAACCGCAGAAAACGACGAGAGTAAAATATCCTGTCACTAAGAGAGCCATTTACTACGCCGCCCGCCTTATTTCTTCCCAGAAAGAGAAGATTTTTAAGGGAAGTCAATATGGTAAGATACGCAAAATACACTCAATATGGGTTGTGATGGCAACTTCTCCTAAACGGGCTAACTCCATTCAACGGTTTGAGATAACACAGAAAGTATTGCATGGCACTTGGAAGGACAATCGTAAGAATTATGATCTGATGACCATCATAATGCTAAATTTAGGCGAAGGTGAAATGTCTGACGAGTTGTTGAAGCTACTACATCTATTGTTTCTGGATATGCTAAAGTCTGAACAAAAAGAAGTTATCTTGCAAGAAGAATATGGAATTAAATTAACGCGCGATATGAGGAAGGAGTTGAAAGCCATGAGCGGATTAATGCAACCTGCTGTTGATATTGCTACTAAAAAAGCTGCTGCTGTTGCTCTTAAAGAAGGTAAAGAGACTGAACGCCTCAGTTCTATTCGTAATCTTATGGATACCATGAAATGGTCTGCACAGCAAGCAATGGATGCTCTCAAGATTCCTGTTGATGAACAGCCTAAGTATGCAGCTTTAATATAATTTCCAAGTCGTTCACTTCGGTGAGCGGCTATTTTATTATTCCTCTGCGCTTCAATTCTTCGATCCACTTGTAGATAGTAGTTCTGCTCACATTAAATTCTCTCGCTATCGCTGATTTTGTCAGTCCACTATTATAGAATATCTTGAATCGCTTGATTGCTTCACTATCGCGCAGCGAGATTGCACCTTTCTTTCTACCTCTATATTTGCCAGCGGCTTTTGCTATCGCTATACCCTCAGCGGTTCTTTCTTTAATAGTTTTTCTGTCGAGTTACGCTATCGCTCCAATAATGGTGAGGACACATTTGCCCATCGCCGTGCTAGTGTCGATTTTCAAGTCTAATATATGAAGATTTGCCTGTGCTGTTCTTATCTTTTCCACTATTTCGAGCAAGTCTTTTGTTGAACGAGACAGGCGATCTATTGACTTCACAACCACTGTATCTCCTGCTTGAAGGTCATTAAGCATACGCTCAAGTTCTGGGCGATCTCGTTTCACCCCACTCATCTTGTCTATGTAGATGAAATCTGCTTTTTCGTATGCCAATAGCTGCCGATCTATCTTCTGATCCATTGATGAAACTCTCACATAATATCGTATTGCCATTTACCTCACCTCTTTTGTTCAGTTTAGATTACTTGTAATATGATATACAATAAGGGTATGAAAATTTCCTGCTCAATGACATTTTAAGGAACAGAACAAAAAAATAGAGTGACCATAGTAGGGTACACTCTTTTCTGTATATCATTACGCCGAATCGTTCTCGGCTTTTTTTATTTGCCTACAATCTGTGCAGAGTATTTTTCTCTTATAATCAGATTGGGGGAATCTTTATGTCTAAACTTTATGGTTATTCAAGAATCTCTACACCTCAACAGCATGACGATCGCCAACGCCTCGCTCTGCTCAATTTCGGTGTCCCTGCTAATAACATAATAACTACACTAAGTTTTTACCTTATTATTATTTTCCTATATTGAATTATCTGTCACTATCAATCGTCAAAGTGATCTTCATCATATTGTTCATCGTAATAATCCCTTGCTGAATCATCATCATGAAAATAAGCATCAGAATCATAATTAGTTGGATCGTTATCATTGTAGTCATCGTAATCTTCACTGTTACGTGGATCTTTATTATAATCTAACATATTAACATCTCCTTTTATGTATAATAAAAAATTAGTCTCCTATTAACCTACCATAATAAATGAATAATTCGATTCTTCAATATATATTATTTTCCCTTATTATTGTGTTCATGAATTAAATCATATTTAGCTTTTATACCTTTATCATCTACTATGTGTCCCGTTTTTTGATCCCTAATGACACCACCATTTTCATAAGTACCAGAATGTCCGGAAGGTGATCTTATAGTGGTCACACCAGCAGGATTATCATCTACTACATCTATAGGTTTATGTGTACTACCAGCATGTATGTGTTGACCGTCTGTATGCAGATTATTGATTGTGTTTTTGGTTTCACCTCCAAAGTTATCTACTTTACCTATAAATTGTCCATTTTCTCTTATTGTGCCGCTACGATCATCAATAGTAGTTATATCCCCAGTATTATAATTACGTATTCTAGTTTCACCTCCAGAAGGATACGCACTACCAACAATTTGTCCATTTTCTTTTACAATCCCACTGTGTTCATCAACGATATTTGTTGATATTTTAGAATAACCGCCAGTTTTTACTTCATTATGGTTTGAAGTATCCATAGAACTAATGATTTGACCATTTTTTGCAACATTACCAACATTGTCATTTAATCCATTCGATGTTTCAATCCCATTTACATGATTATGAGAAATAGGATTTGGAGTAGTTTCATTTAGTGATTGATCCATATTAAACGATGAAGAATTCACATTATTAAATGGATCATTATTATTTAAAATTGTTGTACTATGTGCATTTAATTGAGTATAATCAGATATTGAAGCAGCTTCAGCCGAATTAACCTCAGTATTATCTGTTATAAAATCTGTTCCTTCAGCACCAAATATACTATCGCCTGATAATCCAGAGATACGAGTCATCGTTAAATATGATGATAAACATAGTAGAATGATAAAGGGGATTTTTTGATAAATTCCCATAAATTGTAAGAACGGAACCCCTTTTTTATATTCTTTGTTAAGTGCATAATTCATTGTTATTATTGGAGACACAAATGCTACTAATACTAAAATACTTAGAATGAAATCTAATCCTTTACCTGTGTTTCCTGATAATAAAGCTATAAATAGTATACTTGCTAACATAACAAAACAAACAATAGGTAATACTAGAGAAAATATAGCATACATAACATAAGATTTATATTTGCTGAGTATCACAAATCGTTTTCTGTTTGCAATAATAGCTAAAACTATGGTTAAAATAGGTGATAATGGTCCAATTAATAAAGATAATGCACTACATATTAGAAGTCCAATAAATATATTCAATACTAATTTCAATATAAACTTTATTACGTTAGACTTTACAAAGATGTAAAATACAGTATAAGCAAAAATCCATGATATAATTACAGATGCAATAATTATCAATGAAAAAATTGTTGAATACTCATCAAGAAATTCATATATGGCAGGATATTTATATATTAAACGAGGATTGTTAAATACATTACATAAAAATGTTATTATCGAACTAATAACACTTAAATAAAAAATCTTCTTGAAAGCATTATATCGACTTTCTTCTGTAGGAAATCTTTTTTCAAGATTAGGCAAAAAACCTATGATTTTCAACAGCAATCCATTGATAATTTCAACAACTCTATCTATCATAGACAACGACATATTTGCAGAATTATTATTTTCACTTGACAACATAGATTGCGCAGTATTTCTTAATCTATTTACATTTTCATCTGATAAAGTTTCTCTCACTTTTTTACTAACTTGAGTTAAGTTTTCTTTCAATACAGTTTTTAAATCTTCTGGAACCTTAGCACCACATTCTCCACAAAATGTTTGTCCTGCTTCTATAATATGTCCACATTTTGTACAATATACTGGTTTAATTTCCAATAGTATTCCACAATTACCGCAAAAACTATTATCATCTGTAAATTCTTTATTACATTTAGGACATATTTTCATAATCTCACCTAATCATTCTTATTAAGACAGAGTTTTCTTCATCATATTGATGTTTACCAGTACGACCTCTATTAAATCCAGCGTGCCAGTCACCACCATCATGACTACTTTGCATGCCCTCTCTTATACCGTCTGCTCTAATAAATTCAGCGTCCAATACTCTTATTATCTGATTTTTAAAATTCTCATCTTTAAAAGAAGTCCTTTGAACGCTGTCTCTTGTATTGCGAATATCCTCTACCAGTTGTTTGGCTCTCTCTATTAGATATTCTGCATTACGGTAACTTGGATTTCTACTTAAATAGGAATTTGCGTCTGTAGCAAGCGTAGATATTTGTTGATTATATAAATCTTTCTGCATTATGAAAGGTTTAGCTAATTTTTGATCCGCTTTTTCATCTTGTAAAGATGAACTATTTCCAGCATCGTTTTCAGTTATTACAGGTACTTCTTCCGTCGTAGATTGTCGTATATCGTTAGTTGTTTTTACAGATTCATCATTTTTCTGAAACAATAAATAACCTACAATTCCGCACAAGCCAATAACAAGAATCAATAAACCTGTTATTATGTAAGTCTTGCTATTATTGGGAGTATTCTTTTCAGTTAATGCCTCATTATGTGTATTTACAGATTCATTAATTGGAGGTGATTTTATCTCAGTGTTATTAATGGATTTAACACTAGAATTATTTATATTTGATTGCGCTTTTCCACAAGATACACAAAATTTAGTTGTATTTATTGTGCCGCAAGAACATTGCCAAGTATCGTTATCTGGTTTGGGCTTTCCACATTTTACACAAAACTTCTGAGTATTATGTGTACCGCAACTACAGATCCACTCCGTCAATATTATTCCTCTCCATATCTTACTTAATTAAATCGTAGAAACTTTCTGGATATGTACCTAAAAATTTCATTCTATATGCTAAATAAAAGGCTATTTCAGCTGCGTCTGCATAATAACTGCCTTCTGCCTGCGAACTATTTGGATCAATATATCTCAATTCTCCAGTGCCAAACACACGGTATATTCTCTTATTATTCCAATCGTAACTAAATCTCTCACGTTGTCTATTGTCAATAGCTGTAGAACCACCATAGGCATTTGGAACACCTACCCAATCTATGGCTATAACATATCTAGGCGGATTATACATCTCAACATTCAATGAACTTCTATCAATGTACATTCCATAACCTTGACGTCCATGCCAAAGAATATAATTTTTATTTCCACCCAAATAATTAGGATAATCAGCGAAAGCAGTAGTTGCGCCTACTAACACTATAGCAATGACCATAACTAATGATACTAAATTCTTCATAATTATAAATCTCCTAACATTTAATACAGTCCGGCAACAATATCTATCTCAACGATCTTACCATTCTTCGTACGGAATATAAAACAGCCATTGTTGGAAGAAGAATAACCATAGTACTTTCGTCCTGAGGAATCTGTACCAGTGTCTTCTGCTCTGCCATAAGTTTGAGTTATAACACTTTCTGCCATGCCAACATGAATACCTGCTGGCGTTTCTATTCCGTTATTTGCTGTCGTCGTAATACCCATTACCTTACCACTATCATTGAATACTTCAAACGAAGTCCCCCAACAGTAAATGCTACCACTCGACATAATCTTGCTTGGTCTTCCGTAAATTCTGATTACACGATTAATATCACTACGATATGTTATTCCACCCAGAGCAACCTGTGCATCTGCTATTCTTGCCTGTCCTGTTTGATATGGCAATGCTATCAATATACTCAAACACAGAAACATAACACCTATAATTTTCTTCATCATAAGATTTTCCTCCATAACTAATTATTTTAACGATTATTTGGAACCATATAATCAAGAATTCTCTGTGCTATAGGCGTTCTATATGTCACTTTTGCATGAAATCCTTGAGAGTTTTTATACTTCCAACCTTCACTATCCGCATAAAACGTATAGTCGATATAAAAGGCATTATTGCCTTTCACTGCTTTTACTGTACAATACCATATTCCAGCTCTAGCTACCGTATTATCGTGACGAATGGTCTCCGTCATCAGATAGGCATCATTACCGTCCTTATAAGTGCCAACGTAATAGTCTGCCGCCTCAGCTTGATTAATTTGACCACTAACGATAACTAATGCAACAGTTAATAACATAATATTTACAAGTTTTTTCATAGTATTCATCTCCCAATAAATCGTTACATTAAAGCTTGACAATGTTCCCATATACTCCAAGCTACAGGAGCCTTTTGTCGGCTTACCTGATTCCTAAATCCTTGTGAATTAGAAAAATACCAACCGTCATACTCAACTAACCAGAATTTATAATCAATGTAAGTAACACTTCTACCTTTCACTGCCTTTACTGTACAAGTAAAATTAGATTCTTTAGAACCCCTGATCGTTTCAGTCATCAAGTATGCTTCATTTCCGTCTTTATACACACTACAATACTGATCATAGGCTTCTGCTTGATTCACTTGCCCACCGACCAGCATAAACGTTACCGCCAGCAACATCATCATAAATAACTGCTTCATATTCTTATCCTCCGTTCATAAAATTCAATAAAGCAAGCCTTGATGAACACCCAATTTTTACCGCTCTAATTAATTAGATTAAAATTAAAAAAGTCCCATAATGCTTTACTTATGAGAATATTTGTGTTATATTTAGCAAAACTCATTTAAAGAATGAGATGATTATCAAGGCTTACCTTCGTGAACAGTATATAACTATTCTCTAGTCCATTTTAGAAACGTATTCGGCGACACGCTCAAGAGTTTTGCAGCACTTCTTGCAGATAGTTCGCCGTTTTTCCATTTTTTATAGACTTCTTCATATTCTTTGGGGCGTTTCATTGCTTCTCGTCCAAATTTGACACCCCTAGCTTTTGCTGCCTGAATCCCTTCCTTCTGTCTTTGCAACATAAAATCGCGTTCAGTTTCTGCTACATACGACAATAGTTGCAATACTATGTCTGCTATCAGCGTCCCCATCAAATCACGATTTTTGCGAGTATCAAGTAATGGCATATCTAACACTACAATATTTGCTTGCTTTTCCTTCGTGATGATACGCCATTGATCTATGACTTCCGCATAATTACGTCCAAGTCGGTCGATACTCTTTACCACCAATGTGTCGCACGGCTTTATTTTTGCCATTAATTGCTGATATGCTGGTCTGTTGTAGAAGTCCTTGCCGCTTTGCTTGTCTACATATACATTCGTTACTGGAACTCCAAATTGCAACAACGCTATCATTTGCCGCTCCTCGTTTTGTTCTCGTGTGGATACCCTTATGTATCCATACAATTTTTCTAGCATTCGTATACCTCCAATTAAAAATTCCTTGAGATTATTTCTCAAGGTTATTTTTGTCTCATATTATCTATCAAATTGCAAGTTTTTACATAGTAAATATATCGGTGTACTATGTTGCTGAACTTATGCTGAACCTAAGAATCGCGTCAAATCAACCTTGCTGAACTTGCTGGACTTCCACTACTATGTCTCTAAAAAATGTACAGAATAGGGTGTAAGTAGATAAAATCTAAATTGTACGTTGTAGAGCCGTCAAGTATAATGGTTCAGCAGGTTCAGTATCATAAATGATTCTCATTATCGTTTATTCACTTTAGTATTATCTACAATAAAAAAAGTGCCGAAGCACCGTAAGAATGGATATGGATTAAGAATTTGCAAGACTGTCAAGGTATTCTTGATGTTCGTCTTTCCAACCGATACCAAAGAAAGAATAAGCACCAGAAGCACCGCCACGACGATAATCAATGCCGTCAATCTTCTTAACTGCGTCAACAATGGTGTTATCAGTCATATTTGGAACACTGCCTGAAGCCTTGATACGTTTAAGAAAAGCAGCACGAGAGATGTACAGATTAGGATCATGTTGGCAGTTTTCTTCAATGAAGTTACCAATAGCGTCGTTGCTGGCTAAAAAGTCTGCACTGGCTTGATTCATAGCGGTAGATTGCAACAGTCCGAACTTTAGATATTTAATGCAGTAGTCAACAATGAGAGTTAAGAAACCGCTTTGACAATCTGGTGTTAGCAACATTTCTTTAAGATTGGGATTGCACTTGTCACCAGTGAATTGCTGAGTGAAGGGAAATATCAGCGTCCTCTCCTTAAATGCTATATCATTTTCTATTGGTATATACATTCCAGAAAAAAATGATGCTGGCTTTTCATCTATTTGTTTTACAGTATTTACATCTAAATTAGCTGAACGAGCTACTTTTTCAATAAGCTCATGATCATAATATGTTATATTAAGTTTTTCAGCAACTTTTTTTGCTATTTCTCTTCCTCCACTTCCATATTCTCTTCCTACAGATATTATAATTTGTT
>ERZ842401.6232-NODE-6232-length-12805-cov-3.812000_pt1 | contig 12805 bp, 14 predicted proteins | sample MGYA00521270_ERZ842401 | MGnify/ENA primary metagenome ERZ842401 (study PRJEB31892, sample SAMEA3878208) | bioreactor metagenome | biome: Moose rumen | place: Sweden | collected 2011-10 | study: EMG produced TPA metagenomics assembly of the PRJEB12797 data set... | reverse complement strand
GGACGCTATCGCATTGGTTATCATTCATCAGCACCAAGGGCTTGGTTGCAGGTTCTGAGAAGGTAACCCCATGCCACAGCAACGGAAAGGCCGTTTGGCACACACTCGTATCCAACAGGGTCGTATCGGAGTAGTGGATCGTCAAGTTGATTTGACATGTGTAATAACAGCCATCGTTGTTGAGCACCTGCTGCTCATAGAAACCCGATACGGTATAGGTTTCCCCATGGAAGTAGAGTCTGTCGCAAACCACGGTGTCAATCACTTGCGTGGAGGTGTCGCCCAATGTTACCGTCATCATCACCGCATTGTCGCAGTAGGGCATCGGTTGAAGGACGGCCGTCCGACCTGATGATCCATACGTGCACAGCCCATCCAGCGCGGTCAGTGCCATATAATCCAGGCTCATGGCTTTCAACGGTTGGACCGTCAATGAAAAGCACGCCCTGCGGGATCTCTCCCTGCACCTGAGACCCGGCGACTATGTCACCGTCATCGGCTCCAACGGGGCCGGCAAATCCACCACCCTGAACACCATTTCCGGGCTTCTTAAACCCCGGCAGGGAACCATTGAGCTGAATGGGAGCCCCATCCAAGGCGTCAGCGCCAGCAAAATGGTGTTCCGCGGCCTGGCCCTGTGCCCCGAAGGCCGCCGCATTTTCCAACAAATGACCGTTCGAGAAAACCTGGAAATGGGCGCTTACAGCCGTCCCAATGCGGAAATTGAAGCTTCTTTGAATGAAATGTTCCAGCGTTTCCCCCGCCTGAAGGAGCGGGAAAAGCAAATCGCGGGCACCCTGTCCGGCGGCGAGCAGCAGATGCTGGCCATGGCCCGGGCCCTCATGAGCCGCCCCAAGCTGCTCATGCTGGACGAGCCCTCCATGGGCCTGGCTCCCATATTGGTGGAGCAGATTTTCGATATCATTACGGAGCTGCACCAATCCGGCGTCACCATCCTGCTGGTGGAGCAGAACGCGCAAATGGCCCTTCGGGTGGCCGACCGGGCTTACGTGATGGAAACCGGCCTGATCACCATGCAGGGCCCCGCCGAAGAGCTTCTGCACAACGACGCCGTGCAAAAGGCTTACCTGGGATCGTAAACAAAACAGCAGAGCGTGAAATTGACAGCATTTCCACGCTCTGTTTTTTTGATTATAACTCTATACTGTACAAGTAACGATTATGCCTGCTCATTCGGAAAATCGACCCTCGGGATAAACCTCGGCGCAAATTTTCCCTTGCCTTCATTCTTGACATAAAAGTATCCAATGATAGAAAACACAACGGCACCCACCATATTCACCAGCAAATCCTTCATCGTGTCATGGATGCCTACATCCAGATATCCTCCCAGTCCAAGAGGCTGCTGGCTTCCGTCTGAATGGACAATGATCACGTCGGTAATGTCGGTCACGGGGATGGCGATGTTGTTCCGCGTTTTGTCCAGCTCCACGGTGTTGAATTCATGAATCACGGTGTCCTTCTGCATATCCAAAGTCAGCAGTCTGTCGGCTGTGTATTCGTAGAATTCCCACATCACGCCGATAGTCATGGAAAAGCAGAAGGCAACAATCGCCAGAAAAAGCGGCGAAAGATGCAGCGATACCCGCTCGGATCGGTTCAGCATATCCACCAGTGCAAAGCCGATGGCGGCAAAACAGAAGCCGTTCAGGGTGTGCAGCACCGTATCCCAATGGGGCACGCGGACATAGAAGTTATCAATCTCGCCGAGGATATTGGCTGCAAAAATGAAACACAAAAGAATGATCTCCAGCGTGCTGGGCAGGGTGATATGCAGACTTCTTGAAAGAATGCTGGGCAGAAGCAGCAAAAAGAAAGTGAAGATGGCGATAAATGCCGACTCATAATCCCGACGCAGGAACGACAGCACCGCCGTCAGCACGATCAACGCCCGAAGCACGATGAACACGATCACCGTGCTTTTGTTCGTGTACCAAATGCGCCTTTTCTTTTCCCGTTTCACAGGCATCCTCCTTCGTCTCTATTCTGTGTTGTCTCATTTGAAACTGAATGCAAGGCACTTGAACAGAGCGATCCACCATGCTCCATTGAACGTATGATGCCGTTCCCCTTTGTTCACCTGTAAACCGTTCGGGAAACAACAATGCTTTTCTTGCGCAGGAATTGCCGATCCAGGAATTCACTGTATGTACCCGGCGTAATGATGCCCTGCGGATTCATCAAATCCACCCCGCCGCTGCCGGACAGCATATTGGCGACTGCCACGCAGTTGGTGGTCAGTACATTATAGGTTTTGAAGGGCCCCTGCCCGATTTTATAGAATTCCGCCTGCGCTTCCTGCTCCATCAATTTGGGTTCAGGTGTTTCTTCCGCAGAGGGATACCAACGCTTGCTTTGATATAAAAACGCATTGATTTTTTTCAATACCGCTTCTTTCTGCAATTCCGATAATACGACGCCGTACCCGATCATACGCTGCTTTTCATGCGTCAATACGTATTTCAAGTATTTGTCGCGGTCAGCCTTGAAAAATACCCCGTCGGAAAAAGCGCCGAGCAAGCGATGGCTCGTGCTGTCGTAGTTGCCGAAGCTGTACGCTTTTCCATCCAGGGCAATGTCCATGTGTCCCAGGCCGAACGCCGCGTTTTTCCCCAAGTGCAGGAATATCTCCAGATTGGGCCGGGGGTTTTCAAACGCTGTTTCCTGCCTTGTCCATTTTACAGTTTCCTCTTCTTCATCCGGATCGTCCAGCATGCGCAAAAAACGCATCGGTAAGAGCGCAGTCAACAGTACAGGCGGTTTGAATCGCATTCGCTGCTTTACGCGCTTTCCTTTCAGATCCGTTCCAAGCAGTTCACGGCTTGCGTCAATGAACGCGAAGAAGGAACTGACCAGGGAATACAAGCCCAACAGCCGGCTTAGAGAAACAGCGCTTCCGGAAAGATCAGAAAAAATGGTAACTGCAAATAATGAATACAGGATACCTTGCAGCAGCGTTCGGATTTTTCCTCTGCTTTTCGTTTTCCACAATTGATAAGCATAGATATACTTTGCGATTGCATTGATGGATATCCAAACCGCAAATACCAAAGAAGCGGAGGATGTGATAAAATCCGAATGAACGGACAGAAAAATGGCAAACCCAAGCATCAGAAGCGCATGGAATAACGACGGACGATGCTCATCACGTTTCGTAAACCATTTGAATAAGCTGTTCAGCGCCGCGATCCAGGCCAGAATGTAAATTGCGGAAATTGCAAACGTCAATGTGCCTTTCGGGTTTGTAAAAAAGAGGATGCCGATGATCAGGAGCCCCAACGCCTCCAGAAACATGGATGCGGGCGTATATGCCTTTCTCAGCATAGCAGGCTCTCCTTTCGCGCTTTTGATGAATTCCATTTTTCTGTCCGTGCAGAGGCATGATCATTCCAATGCTCGGGGGCGGTTATGCTTTCTTTTGCTGCAAAAACAGCGTTACAGCGTCAAACACGCCTTCAATGATCAGCGTAACGCCCGTGAACACCCAGATGCTCATGAAGGTCATGCCGGGATTGAGCACGATGATGAAGCCGAACAGCAGGGAAATGCCCGCGCTGATGGCCTTCAGATACCACAGGGGATTCTGCGTGCGGAGCGCGTCCACGGTGCGCTGGGCTTTCCGGAAGCCGATCAAAATCTGGAACAGGCCGTACAGCACCGCCAGCACAGGAAATGCGTCCTTAAACCAGCCGGAGCCGAAGATGCAGAAGCAGCCGATGGAGATCATGGTCACGCCAGAAGAAAAGCTCTGGCCCTTAGCGGCTTCCGAAGGTTCGGCCCGGAAATACTTGACCAGATCAAAGACGCCCAGGGCGGCAAAGAAGATGCCTGCCACCTTGATGATGGTGATGCCAAAAGTAGCCGGATCGACTAAAAGCAGAATACCGATCAGCACCAGAAACAGGATGGTCAGCAGGGCGTTCAGGTTTTCCTTGATGAATTTCATGGGGATACCTCCTTTATTTTTTTGCTCTTTCGAGCTATGTTCGGGGAATTATTTCTCGCAATAGTAGATTTTGCTCACATTACCTTCTTCAGTCTCTTTTCCATAACTGCGGCAGAAAGCTGAAACAGCTGCACAACAGCGCGGCACCGAAGTACGCAAGAGCAGTCGCCGCAATATACTGAATGAGCTTTCCAATGAGCTTCGGCTGCCAGATCATCAGATAAGCAAACCCCATCACCAGCGCGCCAACGATTGCAATCGCGGCGACCAGCAACATCATCCATGCTCTTTTCATAGCGTTTGCTCAGCCTCCTTCGTCTGATAAATGGTACGCATCGGGTTACCGCCGCACGATATCCGCGATCGTTTTCGTCGCCATCCTGCCTTCCAGAATGGGATATACAGGATACACGTGATTCTGTGCCTGGCCTATGTACAGTTTCACATTTAGGTTATCCTTCAGCTTTTCATACAGCAGGGTATCATCTGGATAGAATAGCTCCCGGGTACCCACAAAGATGGTCACGTTGTGAAGCTGCGACAAATCACCGTTGATGGGTGAAACGAGCCAGTCGTCGGTGGGCAGGCTGCCCGCCCAAGCTTCGCCGCTCATGCGGCCCATGGTCACGGTCAGCATGGGATCGGCATCAGTATAATCAGCAATCTCCGGGTTGCTCATGGTCACGTCTACCCAGGGAGAAAGCAGAATCAATTCGTCCGGCTGTTCCATGCCGTGCTGAGCCAGGTTTTCCGCCAGCGCCAAGGAATATCCGCCTCCTGCGCTGTCGCCCATCAGGATGATCTTTTTATCGGGGTTCTCGCTGCAAACCTGCTCATACAGCTTCAGCATCAGCTCGTGTCCGCTTTCCGCGGTGTGGAAGGGGGCCAGCGGATACATGGGGACAACCGCCAGGCTGTTCGTTCCCCGTGTCAGTCGGTTGATCAGGGCCGTCTGTTCGCTGCCCATTTGGTACACGTAATAGCCGCCGTGAATATAGAAAATCACATGCTCATACGCCGCGTCGCCGTTCACATACAACACGGGCATGCCTTCAAAATCCTTCTGTTCCGCTTTTTGATTAAAGTCAGAGATTTTGACGGTGACGGGTGCTTCTCCGGCATCCGTCAGCTTCTGAAAGGTGGAAGCCACCTTGCTGTCGATTACTTTATTGGAAGCAAGCACCTGCTCCGCGATCGTCGCCATGATGGTACGCTCGTACTTGATATGGGAATACGCGCCGAAGCCGAAAACGGCCAGGCAGAGGGCAATCATCACGTACAGCGCCGCCCGGTTGGCGTTCTTGCGAAGAAGCAGCGCCAGAGAGATGCCCAGGATCACCAAAAGGTTCAATCCCTCAATGACCGTGTACAGCTGAAGATACCCGCCCACGATCAGCAACAGCGTCAGCAGAAAGGACAGGGCAATCGCAAGCGATGCGACGTAATCAGACCAGATTAGCTTGCCATCCGTGGCGCTGGTGTAGCACAGCGCGAATCCGGCCAGGCACAGAGCAGCCAAGCCCAGCAGGATTTCTACTGCATAAGGCGCAAACACGGCCGCAATCGTGCCCACCAGGGCAATGCCCAGCAGGCAGGGCATGACGTACTTTTCTAATTTGAACATGAGCTTCATTCCGTTTTTCCCCCATTCGGTGTTGATGTTGAAAAGTTGGCATTGACAATTGCTTACACGGATAGTATAATGGCTCAACAACGCCAGGTCAATAGATTGAGGGCTTCGCGTCAACAGAAAGGGGATATTTGTTCATGCCAATCAATCCGATCAAATTGGAAAATCTGAGGAAAGCCAACGAGGAATCCCACCGCCTGATCGTGGATTCCCTGCGGGAAGCGCTGTACAATCTTTTGGAGACGAAGGAAATCAGCGAAATCAAGGTCAACGAACTGTGCCACGCAGCAGGCGTTTCCCGCGGCGTGTTTTACAAGCATTATTATCTGATCACAGACGTATTGAAGGACGATATCAAAACCGTCGCTTCTGACGTGCGGAAGACCATCGGCCCGGATATCAGCATCAACTGGGAAATCATCCTGAACGCCGTATACCAGCACAAAAGAAAAATCCCGCTTCTGCTGAAAGCGGGAATGGGCATGGAGATCCTGGATGAGATCAACCGCAGCATCGACGCGGTCCCGGACCAATACAAGCTTCGCATCGCCGCATGGAACGGTATCATTTTCAATGTGGTGGGAATCTGGGCGGTGTCGGGCTTCAAACGACCGATCAAGGAGATGGCCGACAAATTGACCGAAATCACGATGCATTTATACGATGCGGAGGTAGCAGCCGCTTTTGATCCCCAGCTCTGATTTCAGCGTGAACAAATCATTTGTTTCTGTTTACGCAAAAGGCACGACCCCTTGACGCTTCGGCTCTTCCTCCTTTACAATAACGGCAAAGACAGATGTTGATTCTGAATTTAGAGGAGGAAGAGCGTATGCGGAAGATTCTGTCGGTTCTGTTTGGGGTCATGATCATTGTGGATGGGGTGATTTGCCTGGCGCTGCCCGGCCTGACATTCCTGACACTGGGCTATATGATCGGCCTGGGTATGCTGCTGGACGGCATTGGCCGGATCATCAACTGGTTTCAAATGGACCGGGGAACGGAACAAAGCGGCTGGGTGCTGGTGAGCGCTATCGTTTCTCTGATCTTTGGCATGATCCTGATGGGCAGCGACGCCATGCAGCTGGCCATGGACGCCTTCATCGTCTACATGGCGATTGCCTGGCTGATCATGCTGGGCATCCTGCGCATTACCCATGCCCTGCGCATCCGGAAAATCCGCAATAACATTCGGGACTTCCAGATGGATACCCCCTTTGGACGCAATTGGTGGATCGCCCTGATTCTCGGTATCCTGCTGATCGTCTGCGGCGTCATCGCCATGTTTGCCCCCGCCACGATCATTGAAACCATCGGAACGCTGATTGGCATTTCCATCATTATTTCCGGCGCTAATTTGGTTCATTTTGGCATTTCCGCCTGGATATTGTGACAAATCATAAACATGGAACCAGGCTTGCACTGAAGCAGAAATGAAAACAGCTTCCTGAATCAGGAGAAAAAAGGAGATGCAAAATGATACTTGATAAGAAAGGGCCGCACTCGCCCCATAAGAAAGCCTTCCTCAGCACCATGAGGAAACTGACAGCATTGTTTTTGGCCGGATGCTTGTCTGTTGTTGTCCTGTCCTATTCAGCAAGCGCTGAGACAGTCTTTACAGATACAGCAAAAAAAGCGATGGATGCAGAATATACCAAAGGGCAGGCTTTCATGGAAAGCGGCTTCAGAGATATACCTAAAGAATACAGAACTTCAGCCGCTCATCAAGGGCGAATTGACACGCTGGAGTATTCTTCCGGGAAGAAGAATAAGAAGGCGCTGGTTTATGTTCCTTACGGCTATTCCGAGGATCAGCAGTACAATATCCTCTATTTGCTGCATGGCGCATGGGGAAATGAAAAAACCTTCTTTGGATCAAACCCGAAACAATCATTACTGAAAAATGTTCTCGATCATCTGATAGAAAATGGGGAAATGCAGCCCATATTGGTTGTGACGCCAACCTATTATGCCAAAAAGAATGCTTTACCGTTTTTTGATACCTCCGAAAAGGATGTAAAGGTGTTCCCCGAAGAATTGGTCAATGAGCTGATGCCCGTTGTGGAAACAGCCTATTCAACCTATACCGTGACGGCAGATGAAGCGGGATTTACTGCATCGCGGGCACACCGGGCCTTTGGCGGTTTTTCCATGGGCGCTGTCACAACATGGTACGTATTTGAAAAATATCTCGCATACTTTCAAAGCTTTATTCTCTGCAGCGGCGATTCCTGGACGATCAAAAAATTCGGCGGTCAATCAGAGGCAGCGGAGACAGCAAAGGCCCTGGCAGAATCAGTAGCACGACAGGGTTATACTGCAGAAGACTTTTTCATCTATGCAGCGACCGGCGGCAAAGATATTGCCGAACTGCAGATGTCCGCACAAATTGAAGCCATGAAAAACATGGATATTTTTCAGCTCCTGGGTACAGACAGAAGCGAAGGAAATATCGTCTATTACGTGAAAAAAGGCGCTTATCACGCTTATTCTTACGTAAAAATGTATCTCTTCAATATCCTGCCTGATCTTTGGCCGTGATGCGAGAAGAACATACAAATCTTTATATGCGCATCACGAATCGGGCATAAAGAATAAGGATCAGCCGCATGAAGCAACGGAATGAAAAGGAAAATGATGTAGCAGATGAATTGTCAAATGGAAACATCCCTTCTCTGCTGAGAAAGATGGCGATATCGGGCGTTGTTTCCCAGATCCTTCTGTTACTATACAATATGGTGGATCGCATCTATCTTGGACGCTTATCCTCGCCATTGTTATGCTTGGCTTCTCACCGTTTCTTATGCAGATCACGGAATCTGCTCTGAACATTGCGGTGGATGCGTCAGCCCAGAAGTACGGCGGAGACATCAGCGCGCTTGGCATTACGCTCGCAGTAAGCCTTTCCATGGTGATATGGATGCCAAGCAGCGGCATCAATCAGGGGGGCGCAGGCGCTTTTAAGCTATAACTACGGCAGAAAAAACTACGGCAGAGTCATGCAAACCGCAAAAACACTGCTGAAATATCAATTTCTGTTTTTCTGGCCCATAACGGCATTGCTGGAATTGTATCCTGAAGTGTTTATACAGATATTTACCTCAGATCTGGCTGTCATTCAAGAGGCAACCTGGATGGTCCGGCTTTATGCCGCGGGCTTTTTTGTGATTCCTGTCCAGATAGTGTTTCAGCAAATCTATCTTTCCACCGGGCAGGAGCGGGCATGCCTTTTGATGGTGATCATCAGAAAGCTAATTTTACACATTCCGCTGCTTTTTATCTTGCCAATGGTCATGAAAAACAAGGTGCTGGCTGTTGTGCTTTCCGCGCCGCTTTCGGATGTTATTTCTGTCGTTGTGACCCTGTTGTTTTTTGTTCCGAGCTTCTATCATTCGCTGCCTTCTGATCTGTAAAATTAGGAACAGTAAAGGCTAATTGCAGATAAGGAAGACTTTCACCATGGCGATGCGCATTATCACTGGAGTATTGCTGACTGCCGCACTGGTGGCGGCGCTGTCGATGGGCGGATTGGTTTTCTCCGTTTCTTATATGCTGACCATCTGTATCGCCATGTTTGAAATGTATCGTTCTTTGGGGCAGCCAGGGCATCGGCCTGTACAATGGCCCGCTTGGTTATGCTTGGGGCTTTCGATTCCGCTTTTTCATTATGTAGGAAGCGTTACGCTTCTTTTGCCGCTGGTGGCTGGAGCGGCGATGATGAGGGCAGCCTTCATCATGTTCCGCGCCAATCCGCGTCTGGAGGATTTGTTGGTTTCTATCATGCCGCTGGGCTGCGTGCTGCTGCCCGGCATGTGTATGCTGGGCCTGCAAAATGCGCCGGACAGAAAAACACAGCTCATGCTGACGATCCTGGCTTTTGGCGTACCCCTTTTCGGAGATACCACAGCCTATTTTACGGGCATAGCGTATGGCTACAGAAAACTGTGTCCTTCTGTCAGTTCCAATAAAATAATCGAAGGCGCAGGTGCGGGACGACGCAATGAGTATATTCAATGAGTTCAACAGCGTATTCTATAGCGTTTTCACATGCTTGTTCGTCAGCAGCAGGACAGCCGTAATCGTGAACCCTGCTGCGCAGACGGCGAGAAGCACTGTGTTGCCGAAGGCTTGTAGCGCAGCTCCTGCCAATACGGAGGCAATCGGGATCATTCCCTGCGAACCTATACTCACGATGCTGCCTACCTTGCTGAGCTTGTTTCTTTCCACCCTGCGCTGGAGGGTCGTGTTGAGAGGGATATTGATAAAAGGAAGCAGAAATCCGATGGTGAGTCCCCCTGCGCAGAACAGCAACAGGAACGCATTCAGGGAGACGCCGGCGGCCACCAGCCATCCGTATCCGACCGCCAGAGCGATCATCACGCCTGAAAAGACGCACAACCTTTTGGCAATCTTCAGTCCGCATTTTTCTTCCTGTTCTCTGGCGCTGATCATCACTGCACCGATCAGGGAGCTGGCCCCGATGCAGACGCTGAACACGGAGGACCACATCTCCGGTTTCAAAAGGCTCTCAAACAGATAGGCCGGAGCAGTCTCTAAATCCGTCCTGATGAAATAGGGGATGAAATTCCCGGTCACAGGCGTGATGAAGAAGTTAATGAACAGCGCTGCGCCAAGAATCGCCATAATGGCTTTCTGACTTTTCAGATACAGAATACCGTCCTTCATATCCAAAACTGCGAGGCGGATTGTGATCGGTTCTGCGGAAGGCGTGTGATTATAGCGGATCAGCATTTCCGAGACGCCGGAAGCGATAAAGCACGCACCAACCGTCAGGAAGAGTATGTTTATGGGAAGCACGGCATACAGGAGGCCAGCCAGCACAACACCCAGGATCGACTCCATGGAACTCTTGACGGAGAAATATGCATTGGCCTGCTGCAACTGCTCCGGCTCCACGATGTTCGGCAGCATGGCTCCGGCGACGGGATCGAAGATGCCGCTGACAGCATTGCCCAGAATACCGAGGACGAACAGGATAACGATATGGGCTGTCGATGACGGTAAGATCATCATCAACGCGGTCGCCAGCACGATCATCCCGCCCTTGATGAAATCGCAGATGTACATGATTTTTGCCTTGTTGACACGATCTCCCAGCACACCGCCCACAGGCGTGAACAAAAGCAGGGCGACACCGCACAGGGCAAGATACAGGCCTTGCAGGAAAGCATTGTTATCGCTGATTTCCAGAATATAGAAGCCAACGGCGAAGCTGTACAGAATCGCCCCCAGTTCTGAAACCAGCGCCCCCAGAAAGACCAGCCGAAAGTTTCTGTTTTGAAAAGCATTGGCTGGTTTCGTTTCATTGCTCATGTATGCTTATCTCCTTCCACATTTTGGATATCTTCTGATTGCCCAGCTGATTCAGGAGCGTCTCAATACTTTCCGCTGCTGATGCGCCCAAATCATCACTGAAGACAGCATCCTGATGGAACGCAGGATAACGAAATGTTTGTATCCCATAATCCGGAGCGGCGTCAAACTGCAGAACAAATGCAAGAACTTCTCGAAGGCATTCCTTTGCCTCTTCCGTCTTCCCTTCCAGCGTATATATATAAGCCATTGCTGTGACCATGCTCGCCATGATTTTGTCAGTGAAATCTGTTTTTTCACCCTCTTTAAACAGGCGCAGATAATCGATGAGTCCAGACAGCATTTTTCTTGCGGCCACGTAATCCTTGCGGTGGGACAGGATAAGCGCATATCCGGAAACAGAATCCACCAGTCCAATAAGGTTCATCAGCAGCGCTTCCGTCAAGAACGGTTCCGCTTCCTCATACCGTTTCAGATCCAGCGCCAAAACCAGGCCGATGTAATCGCTGTAAATACCGCCTGCATTGTTCTTTTTCAGCAGTTCAATGCTTTTTTCACGTTCATCCAAATGCATCCAGGCACTGGCCATTTCGCCGCTGATCGTCTGCTCATTGATCTTGGGATCGTGGTTTTGCGAAATCAGAAGCTTTGCTTGTTCATATAATTCCAATGCTCGTCTGGTTTCAGCATGATCCTTGCTTCCAACGCCAAAGAAAGCGTATACTTGAGCGCAGCCATGCACCACCTCAAAGGAATTAGGATACTTTTTGAGGGCTTTCTCCGCTTCATTTAGCGCTTCGCGATTCCTGCCACGGCAGTAATCCGCCAATCGCTTCATCAGGGCGTCCACTCGGTTATCCTTTGTTCTGTAGCCCAGAAGCGCATCCATCGAGGTGTCAAAAAAGTCCGCAATATGAACGAGCATGTTAATCTCAGGTGTCATCTGCCCAGATTCCCATTTGTATACTGATCCAACGGTTACCCCGAGTGCTTCAGCAAATTGTTCCTGCGTTAATCTTCTTTCTTTCCGAAAGGCGCGGATGTTCTCCGCAAGTGTCAGCTTCATTTTTTCGACCTCCCGTATCATGGTCATCCCTATTATATTCCGATAGATACGGGAAGTGAAGATACCGTCAATACTAATAATATAGTTTTTTCACATATTATTGATATTGGTTTTGGATCGCAAATACCGCCAATTCGACCTGACAACCGCCTTCGTTACCGATCCATTCCAGAGGAGAGCATTTGCACCGGTCTTCAGCACAGGGAATTCTCCGTTCATGTGGTCGTCCATCAGGGTATTTTCTTGACAGACTTCCTACAATATGAAGCAAGACAGCCTGTTCCGCTCTGCGGAATGCAAAAGCCAGTACCGCGTGCAGAAAAAGCAGGAAAAGAAGTAAAGGCATGAAAAAAAGGCCGCCCATCGAATTGACAGGCTGCTTTTCCGTGAATCTCAATCAAATATGATTTCGGCCAGGACGTTTTCTTCGGCGCTGTGCTTGATTTCGTTCATCCTGCCGACCCAGCTAAGCTGATCCCGCGCTTTCATAGCTTCTGTGACGCCCTGGGTCTTTGCCATCTGTGGAATCATCGTCTCGAGACGCTCATTGCAGGTACGTTCCGCCTCGGCCAGATGCTCATGCAGTTTGCCGGAAAGGATAAGCCGGGTATAGAGTCCGGGACGGTGCTCTTTCAGGTACGCTTCCCGCATCCTGCCGTATTTCCCGATGGGATAAGCAGGCGCGTCCGTCAAAGAGATGTCGGGGACGAGATAGTCGCCCATCTTGGCATAGGTTCCGCCGTTCTGTTCAAAGATTGTTGAGGTACAATAGAACGGTAACATAGAGTATAGAAAAACAGAGAGTCAAGTG
>ERZ842401.6231-NODE-6231-length-12807-cov-11.165151_pt1 | contig 12807 bp, 14 predicted proteins | sample MGYA00521270_ERZ842401 | MGnify/ENA primary metagenome ERZ842401 (study PRJEB31892, sample SAMEA3878208) | bioreactor metagenome | biome: Moose rumen | place: Sweden | collected 2011-10 | study: EMG produced TPA metagenomics assembly of the PRJEB12797 data set... | reverse complement strand
CTCTCAAAAACGGTTAAATCTTTATCTCTTTTTGAAGATTTTTGGAAATCTTTAATGTGAATTGCGAAAAAATGTGTACTTTTGCCGCAGTGTTGCGTACCTGCGCACGCGCTTCATGTGGATGATGCAGGGAAAGGACACAAAAACATATTTGCTCAATTTCCCGATCGAATTAGCACCTCACCTGAGAAAGACGAGCAAAAGACATGTTACGATTGGAGCTGCGCTTTAGGCGCAGACTCCAAACCATAAGTAACATGGGGCCGTGCTAAGCCTGATCGGGAATATGGTGAGAGCCTGCGCTTTTCTTTTACCCGAAAGTGAGTGCAGACACCAGCCAAAGGAACGTTTTACTAACCGCTAAGGCAACGAGCAAATATGGATATACCGCTTGCGAATAACGACATAGGAATCCGTCACGGATTAAAGGGATATACAAGAAAGTCCTCAACGTTCTGCCCAATGGTAGACGTTGGTGGACTTTCTGCGTTTTTGAAATTGTATAGGATTAAACATTTACAATCAATGCAATCTGCATAAAATATCAATAACAATAAATAACGCTTCAAAACTATGTCAGACAGACTTATAATTGACATGGATGGTAGTCAAGTTATTGGCATACCTGGTGATGAGTTTCAGCAAACTTACGAAGATTCGTGTGCTATTAAATCTCAGCAAATCATCCTGAATGAATTTGGTGTTCCCGTGACTGAAGACCAATGTGTACAGTATTCATACGAACATGGTTGGTATGAAGGAAATGGTACAGGTACTTCTTTTGAAGATATAGGAAAACTACTGACAGATGGTGGTGTACCCAACCACCAACAAGTAAATGCTGACGTCTTTGACATCGTCAACGAGCTCTCGCAGGGGCACAAAATTATCGTAGGTGTGGATTCTGCAGAACTTTGGGGAAATAGTTTTATCGAGTGGCTTAGAGATTTTTTCCTTGGCGACACTCCAGATCACGCTATCGTGGTAAGCGGAATTGACACCACCGATCCCAATAATATCATGGTGTATGTTACAGACCCAGGCAACGGAGACCATAATAAGGCATATCCCCTTGATCAGTTTATGGATGCATGGAAGGATGCACAGTGCTTTATGGTAGCTACAGACGACCCTATTCCAAGTACATCACCAGCTATGCAGAATTTCGATTACGGTATTGGGCATATACCTGAGGTTGCAGGTTTGGATTATACCGATTTCCAAGTGTTCTGCGATTTGAGCGATTCTGTTCCTGTTTACGATTTGTCTTTGGAAACACCAATATCTCCGATGTCTTCTTTGGTAGATGCCTATTTCGATTATTCAACAGATCAGATACCTTTCGAGGGAATATTCACTGACTACAGCTTCAATGATTATATTGATACCGCTATAGTCAATCAGGCAATGCTTGACACGTACAATAATGGTATGAACCAGATTAATTTCTCACCAGAATTATCGTGGGACACCTTCGCTAATACAAATGGCTATGATGCGTTTAACAATTCCTACTATGAGGATTTCCTACATAATTCAATAGACTACTTCAATTCTATTGGTGACTACAATTCAGCCCTCTACTGCCAGCAGCAACTTCATATACTTGACTACTGTGATAGTTGCGACGTAGACTTCTATGACACATTCTATAATATTTAGTCACACCTCTGCAAATGACAGCTCAAGAATATAAATCAAGATTGTACTCTACTCTAACAAGGGTAGAGTCAATCGTTGAATCTTTCGGAAAGAAGGATGAACTTGACAAAATTAAAGAAAGGCTTGCCTCTTCTTTGGAAGTTGAGTCGAATGAAGAAGATGCTAAATCGGAACTTGATGCCATTAAGCAAGATTGCATTTCTCTGCTAAAAGATACGCTTATAGAAGTTCAGATTGCATTTGTAGAGATGGAGGAACCTGACAATTCTGATGCTGAATTGTTTAAGAAGCACATGCTTGAATTAAAAGCATACAAACAAGACTTGACATCACACGACTCTGAGACGAGAAAGAAGATAAACACCCTTCTCAAGCACTCAAAGGCAAATCTGATAAATGAACTATCAAGCCAAGCCATTATCTTCCCTACTGAATGCCTCGATACAATTTTGAATTGTCCGGAGGTTGAACAAAGTAATGGTGCAGATTGGGTCGTCCAACAAATAAACGATGCTCTTAATTCTCTGTTGGAAGAGGTTAATGCACGGCTTAAGGAGACGTTTGATTCGGCTAACGAGATAATAGGTTCTGAGATAGATGCCCTTGAAAGTTCATATACCCAGTCTATAAACTTAAGCAGGCGGGTTGGGAATACCATGTCCGATGATATGTTTGGTGTTGCCAGACAGGCTTTGCCGTCATTAGGTATCGGATCTTTAGGTTATGGTATTGCTGCGGTAATGCTTGGTCCCATTGCAGGGCTTATTGCAGGCTTGACAGCTGGAGGATTGTTCTTGTGGAAGTCGCAAAGTTCAATGGCAAAGCAAAAGAAGATTTCAGAAATAAAGCAACAGTTGGCTCCCAAAATCACTCTTGCCATGAATGAACTTAAGACATACGTTCTTGAACGCTACGATGAATTTGAAGAAGGTATATCCGAAAGCGTCAAGACTATGGTTGAACTCATTGACAATGAAATGCAGGATTGCGTTGATGCCCTTAAAAGTTGCGATAACGACAGAAAGGCATTTGATGCGCAACAAGTTCAGCTTAACAATACGATGAATGCCGTGGAGACATACATCAAACAACTCGAAATTTTAAATACAAATCCATTTGAAAACAAATAGTAAACATATTTATAATGAAAACAATTGTTATTCCCCAATGTCGTCTTGCAGACGACGCTGCTTTGGCAGCAAAACGTGCAGAACTGAAGCGTAAGTTACTCGAAGGTGGTAAAATCACTCTTAAGAAAGATGGAAACGCCACAGGTGCTGCTGGTGAGGCTTCAACCATTAGTATCCCCCAAGGAAAATTGGCAGATGATGCTGCACTTGCTGCAAAGCGTGCAGAACTTAAGAGAAAGTTACTTGAAGGAGGCAAGATTACTCTTAAGAAAGATGGTAATGCTACAGGTGCTGCTGGCGAGGCATCCACTATTAGCATCCCGCAAGGAAAACTGGCTGTACAACAGTGGTATGAAAGAGATCCCGAACTACTAGAAGCTGAAAAAATAGCAATGGGACGTGCGTTTAGCAATTTTGAGCTTGGAATACTGGATGATGGTCGTTTGTATTGGCAAGGAACAGTCTCTCCTGGCATCTATGAGTCCAAGTTTGGCGTAAAGCGCACCTATCATCTGATGGCAGTTTACCAACAAAACCACCCAGAACAAAGAATGGGATCTACTGTATTTGTTTATCCTTTGCTCCCCGATGCAGAAGAACTCATGGAAGAATTGTATCAGAAAACAGGGCAATATCCCTCTCATATATTAAGAGACTCGAACAATCAGCGATACTTGTGTACTGCAGAATCCTCTGACATTAGAGTTGGTAATACGGTAACAACTGCCGCATCTGTTATTGGCTGGGCAGTAAAATGGCTTATGGCATTTGAACTGGTGTTAACAGGTGACCTTCCTGTTGAGAAATTTAACCAACATCACGGCATTTAGTATGGACAATAATTGTCAAATAGTAGTTTTCTCAGATAGAGCATATAATGCGATTATCAGAGAAACATTCGAGTGGGAACCTGTTGAGACAGGTGGCATCTTACTCGGCCACATCCTTGACAATGGATGCTGGATTGTTATGGACGTACTCCCTCCAGGATATGGCGAAGGCCGTGAAGGCGACAATGTGTATCACGAATATGGCTATTTCGAGTACAACCGCAAGTTTGTCAACTACCTTGCGAAATCTGTGGCAGAGCAATATGAAATTCCATTGGAATTGTTAGGCTTGTGGCACAGACATCCCGGAAGTATGGATCACTTTTCTGGTACTGACGATGGGACCAATGCGACTTTTGCTCGACAAAATCCACAAGGAACTATTTCCGGCCTAATAAATGTTGACCCTCAACTTAGAATGACAATGTATTATCTATCTCATGCTGATGCTATCAACAGGGGTAGAGGCTCTCTCAATTATCAAGAGGTTCAGGTTGAAGTTGGTTCCGACTTGATTCCAGAGGAATACTTCAAGTTACGTTATTATCAGGGTGAAGAAAAAGACATACACCCATATCCACCTCAGCGTCCAAAGACCACTCGTTTCTCAAGATACAACAACGAAGAATCTGCAGGGCAACGTTTGGATGAGGGAAATAATGCAAGTGGTACTATAAGTGAAACCCATGGTATCCATACAGCTTCCTCCACGAATGGTGAACCGTTATCTGCCATCTCGGATATTACTGAAGCATTAAAAAAAAACAGGACTCCGCTAGTTCTTCTAATAATTGCAATAGTGGTATTTGTGTTATCACTCTTCTCGATTAAAAAAGACTATTCGAAACTGTTTGAGCTCTTTACTGGAGATAGGCCTTCTGTAGAGAGACCCATACACAAACCCCGATCTGATGGATTACCTCAAAGTGATTCTGCGTCAGAACAAGGGGGAAAAGTGAGTGGTGATACTATAAAACAGAAAGAGAAAAAAGTTTCTGAGCCTACAAAAGAATCGGGACAACCCGGCGATAAGAAAGAAGCTCCAAGCGTTGAATTAAAACAGATATGATATGAAAATAGATCCAAATCTATTCATGAAGGGCAAGAAGCGCAAAACAACAGTTTGCTACCCTGACGGAATAAAAAATGAAGACTCTACTTTGTGGGGGTATTACATAGAAGAGAGTAATTACTACAATATTGTTGGAGTAAATCAGGCACCAGAGGGTCTTGGTGGTGTCACTCCAATTTGTTTAGGGCATTTCTACTCCAATAAACCATCTGCAGTTGAAGAGGATTTGATTTATGGCTATTATGACGATAATCAGGTCGTTTTCATAGACTCATCCAATTCACGTTGTGAACTGGAGCCTGTAAGACTAAAGATGGATATCTTCTCAAGGAATACTGGCATTTTGGAATCAGACATCATGCTGAAGAAAGGTGCTATCATTCTGGGGTGTGGTTCTGTTGGCAGTCTTGTTGCTCTTGAATTAGCTCGTGCAGGAGTGGGTCGCTTCTTCCTAATTGATATGGATATATTAGGGTATCATAATATATGCCGCCATCAATGTGGCATTCAGGATGTTGGCAAGTATAAAACCACTGCTATTAAGGAGCGTATTCATCAAATTAACCCTACTGCACAAGTCATAACGGAGCACAATAGGATTCAAGAAGTGCCGCTTGACAAAATTGCACCATTCTGTAATAGTGATACGATTATTGTGGGCTGTGCAGACAACAGAGAAGGCGATCTTTATGCAGATACAGTCCTTGCCAAGCCTTACAAGATGCCGTTTGTTTCCATTGGTTGCTGGGAGCGTGCATTTGCAGGGGAGATATTCTATTGCTTACCAGAAGGAATGCCCGCCTACTCTGATTTTGTGGATGCGTTAGGCGAGTCTTCTGGGCGAGTAAATGCTAGCACCCATTTGTATATGGGTGAAGTAGGAACATTTGAACCTGGTATCTCTGTTGACATCAATTTTGTTACCACGATTGCCGTTAAGATGATATTAGACTTGCTTAATCGCGACAATGAGCATTATACACAAAGGTTGATTCACAACCTTAGCCAATATACGCTAATATGCAACACGAACAATCCTAAGATTGGTGGTGAGATGGCAGAAATATTCTCCTATCCTCTTCAAGTTACTACAAGTATTGAGGTTGAATATGCTCACAAAGAAGACGAACAGGAACCTAAAGATGGTGACAAGTCTCAATGAATAGGTATCATGTAAAAATTGATGATTCGGTTCTGCCTGAAACATACTCTTTTGACGAGTTGATAGAGAATGGACTTTTGGATGAAAGAGACGAACACATTCAGGTGAAGCTAATTGAAGAAAGAGAATGGGTTGTCGCTCGTGATTATCCATTTTCAAACTCAGAAGCTCCGAACAACAGTATCATTATAAACGAAGATTCAACATTTATCCGTAATTCAGGAAATATGTCTGGAAATATTACGTTCAACCCCGATGGGTCAATTAACAGGTCAGGTAACTATGATAGGCCTTCCAAACCGGACACCAATCTTATCTGGTCTATAATTTGCATCTCAGTATGTCTGCCTTTTGGATTGCTCGCGTTGGTGGAGTCTGTTAAAGTAGACTCGCTGTATTCCAATGGGGAATACGATGCGGCTATAAGAGCATCTGAGAATTCAAAGAAATGGTCAATGTGGTGTCTGTGGTCTTGGCTCATTATCTTGGGGATAATCTTTATTGCGGCAATAGCAAGTTAAAAATTTCATATTAACACTTTAAAATCATTAGTTACAATGGGAAATCAAAACAAACCAGACAACAACATGCTTTGGGCAATCCTTAGCACGCTGTTCTGTTGCCTTCCATTAGGCATCGTGTCAATTATCAATGCAGCTAAAGTCGATGGACTTTACAGGGCTGGCGATTATCAAGGAGCACAAGATGCTGCTGACAATGCAAAGAAGTATGCTCAGTATGGTGCTGTGTGTGGCTTGATTGTGTTCGTCATCTACTTCTTTATCGGAATGGCAGGCGCAATGTAAAAAGTTTGAGCAATGGTTAGTACTGACAAGATAATGCCGTATGTATTTCCCCTTGCATTAGTAGGGGTGATCATATTGTATTATCTTGTCAATCCATTGCAAACGAACTTTCCTATTCAGTGCCCTTGGCATCTATTAACAGGAACACAATGTCCTGCATGTGGATTCCAAAGGGCACTTCACTCTTTGTTACATGGCAATTTCCTTGATGCTCTTAGTTATAATTATTTCTTTATATTCTCTATTCCTTATGCCTTTTTAGCAATTATTGCAACTTGGTATAACTACCATCATGTGTTCGATGGGTTACGTACTTTTGTATATCACCGCCGTACTTTACAGACATATATAGTATTGTACTTTGGATGGTGGATAATAAGGAATTTGTACAATATCTAACAATGCCCTATGAAGAAATATCAAGTAATGATTGAAGGAGAGATTGCATCACAAACATTCACGCTCGACGAGATGCTTGAATTAGGTTTGTTAGATGATTACGATGAGAATATAAAGGTTAAAGTTTCTGGGGAATCATTCTGGCAGGTTGCGCGTGAATATCCTTTTCATATTTCCGAAGCTGATTCAACAAGTCCCGGTTTTGTTGTTAACAATGACGGTACTGTTACCAGAAAGAAAACCAACAAAAACAGTGGAGGATACACAATTGACGAATATGGACAGATTAAGAGGAGAGGGGACCATACACAAATAGATTCGTCTTCAGAGACAAATCATACAACCGTTTCGGGTATTTCTCAATTCAGCAACTCCTCTTCGAGTGACGATGATAACAACGGATGTATCTGGGCTGTTATTATTGCCATCGGAATAATGGCTCTCATTGCAATTTTATAAAAAAGAAACAGATATGCCAAATAAATATCAGGTAAAAATTGAAGATTCTATCCTGCCCCAGTTGTATACATTTGACCAGCTGATTGATGCAGGATTATTAGATGACGTAGATGAAAAAATTAAGGTTAGGCTTAATGGAGATTCTACTTGGGTAACAGCTCGGAGCTTCCCTTTCTCAGATTTAGAAAGCAGACAACCAACCCATAGTGTTTCAATAAATGAAAGAAAGAAAGAGGCACCTACACGTGAAAGGACAACACCTATTCATGCTGATACTGTGCATCAATCTCCCAATCGCACATCAACAACTAACATTTCACAACTGCAACAAGAATATCCTCCAATTATTGAAGTTTGGAATTGGGGAGCATTTAGCCTATCTTGGATTTGGGGCGTCTTTAATGGGCTATATTGGCCACTCATTGTAATTGCTATTAACTTTATTCCATACGTTGGTGTAATAATCTCACTTTGTATCTGTGTACTGTTGGGGAAAAATGGCAACCTCTATGCATGGAGAAAGGCAAAGCAAAAAGGGTATTCTGTAGATTATTTCACTTATATTCAGTCTAAGTGGAATACTGCTGGACAGATAGTAATGATTGTATTTGTGCTTCTCCTTTTGTTACTACTAATGATTTACGCGTTGTAAAATGTACACAATAAATGAAGATGGCACTGTAACAAGGAATGGAGGCTTGCATAACTCCAGTTCTCCGCAACCTTCTGGAGGCTCTGACGATAACACTGGTTGTTGGGTAACATTTATTATAGTTGTTGTTATCGGAATTATTGTTTTTGCACTTGTGAACAAAAACGAAGATTCATCGAGCCAAGAAGTGGCAGAAGAACCAGCTTATGAAAAAGTTGTCGACGCAGAAGATGCAAATGATGTTGATACATATATTAGTATTTCTTCAACGTCAGTTTCTTTTGATGCAGATGGAGGCTATTACACATTCACGGTAAACAGTAATTCTTCCTGGAATATCAGTACTGACACTTACGAATGGGGACATCTAAGCAAATCAGGCAATCAATTGACTCTTCGAGTAGATGCAAACAACTCGTCTGATTCCAGAACAGATTATTTTGTGCTATCAGCAGGAAATGAAACTGTAAGAGTTGATATCTCTCAATCAGGAAAAGAAGAAGCGTTCCTAAATGTTTCTCCTTCTGAAGTGTCTTTCACGTCCTCAGGTGGAAGTAAAACTATCTATATTGAATCGAATTCTGATTGGAGCGTGTCCATAGGTACTGCAGATTGGGGACACTTAAGTAGGTCTGGCGATAATCTAACACTCCAAATTGATGCCAATTACTCATCATCTTCAAGAACAGATTATTTTTGCATCAAGGCTGATGGTATAGAGAAAAGGATAAATATTATTCAAGATGGAACATCTTCGAGTAATAGTAGTACAGAAGTTTCAGGAACGGTAAGAAGTATCTGGGTTGACCACAATGTCTCTGATTCCTACGGAAATAAGGGGATGAAGATTCATGTCAAATTTGATATCAATGGGATGTTAAACAGGAGAGGGCAGGCTGCAGCATATTTCTATTACACAAATGGGAATCCTCTAAAAGACACAAATGGACGTTGTAGTACCTCAAATGGTAATGTCGCAACACATGTTGATTTTACGCCAAACTACGAGAATTGTACTTTCAATGATTTATCTATTTTTATGCCTTACTCGGAACTGCATATGAATAAGTCTGCATCGTGCTATTTTACAATCTCACTATGGTGTGGAAATAATGAAGTCACTCAAAGCGACAAAACCTACTTTGACATAAATATCGAATAGGACATAAGTTTATGAACAATATGAAAACGATAAAAATATTTCTCGCTTCATCTGAGGAGTTAGCTGACGACAGGAAAGAGTTTGGCAATTTGATACGGCGACTTGATGACATTTACCAAAGACGTGGCATTCATATAAAACTTATAATGTGGGAAGATCTTGATATGACTTTCAAGGATCGTCGTAAGCAAGATGAGTATAACGATGTCATTAGAGGATGTCATGTCTTTATCGCTTTGTTCTATAAATTAGCAGGGCAATATACTCGTGAAGAATTGGAAGTGGCAAATCGTGAGAGGAGAATTAAAAATGCTCCCCATATAATCATTTATTGTCGTGATTTGAAAGATGGAGAGGTTGAGTCAGAGCAGTTGGCTGATTTTAAGCACCATCTGGAAACTGAACTTGGTCATTTCTGGGGGCATTATAGTACAGGCGATAAACTTCATTTGGATTTTGTTATGTGGCTCCAGCGTACTGAGTTGGATGGCGAAAGCGAGATAAAGGTAAAAAACGGAGAGGTCACATTTGAAGGAACCCCAATTGCAACAGTTTCAAAACTCCCTTTTGCAGCTTCAAACACGGGGTATCAGCAGCTGAAAGAGAAAATTGAGACAATCCAAAATGAAATTCAGTCAATACGTCAAGCTATCGAACAATGTCCAGGTGCTCAAATGCTAAAAGATATGTTGCAAAAGAAACTTGACGAGTACAATCAGTTAAAAATCGACTTCGAACAATATCAACAATCACTTATTGACACGGCGAGACGAATCTCCAAGATGCAACTGGAAAAGATAAGTGTTAATCTTCGAAGAGCAATTGAGGCTTTTGAAAATGGCGATGTAAATCGTGCCAACGTTTTACTTGATGAGATAGCAAATGAAGCAGAACTCCATATTGTCCAGTTGGAACTACAACGCCATTTGGTGCATCAAGATATCAAGGCTTTTCAACTACAAGCCAAAACAGTTCTTGTGGATTCGACGCTTCCAATTTCAGATAGGATCTCAAAAACTTTAGCTATTTACGCAAAAGCTGACAAATGGGCAGTTAAAAGTGCACTTCCTAATGATGCATTCAATAGTTTGCTTGCTGACTATGGCAGCTTTCTTGTGGATTATGCATACTACGAAGAAGCAAAATCTATTTACAGCAGACTTGTCGATAGTCTAGAAAAAGAATTTGGGAGCGAACATCCATTAACTGCTACTTCATATAATAATCTTGGCGTGGCCTTTTATCAAAAGGGGGAATACTATAAGGCTTTGGAATACTTTCTAAAAGCCTCCGCCATCAGAGAAAAGGTTTTGGGATATGAACATCCCGACACTGCAAATACCATACACAGGATAGGGGCCGTATATTATTGTCTTGGAGATTATCTAAAAGCTTTAGAATACAGTAACAATGCATTAGAAATCAGAAAGAAAGTATTGGGAGAAGACCACCCTGACACTGCAGACTCTTACAATAACATTGGAAATATCCGCTATAGGCAGAAGAGGTATGAAGAAGCTCTCGACAGTTATCTAAAGTCCTTATTGATTCGTATTAGGGTCTTAGGTTTGAAAAGCCATATTACAGCAAAATCTTACAATGACATTGGCATGGTATATAATGATATGCATGATTATATAAAGGCTCTTACCTATTATCCTATGGCATTACAAATATCAGAAAGAGAACTTGGAGAGCAGCATCCTGATACAGCCAGCGTTTATAACAACATTGGGAATGTCTACGCTAATCAAGGCAGTTATAGGAAAGCTTTGGAGTCTTATTCTGAGGCAGCCTTGATATTTGAAAAGACGTTAGGTTTAAATAATCCTAATACAGCTATCTCATATAATAATATCGGTTTTGTACATGCAAAACTTAACGACAATGAAAAAGCAAAAGAGTATTACTCAAAAGCTTTACACGTATTCACTTCGGTATTTGGTGAGAATCACCAACTAACTATCACGGTAAAAGATAATCTTGAAATAATCCAAAACAAATTGAAACTATTAATTATAATGTAATAAGTAACTTTGTTATGTGGGGAAGATTCAATCCGAAGCCGGAACACGCTTCTGCTGAAATGAGGACGTATGCACGTCAACTGTTAGACAAACTTATGCCACGTTTGCCCTCAGAGCCGATTGGGGTATGGATAACCGTTCCTGCTGAGAATATTCATGGGCAGGTAAAGGAACTTGGCTTGGAGGTGAGGAAAGTATATTCGGGTGAGATTTATGCATCTTGCTGTTTCGAGAACAGGTCAGAGCTTTTTGGTTCGAGCAATGCTGTTTGTCATGGAACAATGGAAGAAGTAATTGCTTGGTTAGCTGATGACAATAATGTTGAAGCTATCGCTATGATGTTACAAGATTTATATGAGAATACCCGCACATGGGATTGAAGCCTATGGAATTCAAAAGGTTACTTGTTCTTTTAATCCTTGCATTCGGCATTAGCGGCATATATGCCCAAACGCACATGCGCATCCATCATAAAGGTGGAGGACATAGCGATGTGGCGATAGAGCAGATCGACAGCATCACGTTCGTTGATAGGAGTGACTTGCCTGCAAACGAAGGGAGTCTTGTGGGCGGTTGGCTGTGGGGAGATGCAGAGGCAGGCTACTATGAACTGCTGACATTCAACGAAGACAAGACTTATACGGGGTATGACAACTACTTCACGTATGGCTTCGACACGATGACATACGGATGGTATATGCAGATGGGCAGTATGCTCACGTTGCAGTCGAACGGCTATGGATATAACCGTCGCTACAACTGGTTCGTAATGGGGCTGACAAGCAACGCCCTCGATGTGATGACAAAGATGGGGCGGTTCGTCTATTACAGGCTACAGCCGGAGGTGCTGCATCTGCAAGCAGGCGGTGAACCGCTGGTGTGTGAGAACGGTGACAGTTTTGTGTTTGCCGACGGAGTAGTTGCACGCATAGCTGAGGGCAAATTGCAAGGGGTGGAAAAAGGCACGACTTACGTTCAGAAACGCATTGCAGAAACGGACTGCATCGTGGCATATAAGGTCTTGATTGAATGATTATTTTGCTGCTTTTAGGCTACAAAGAAAGCCTAAAAGCAGCAAATCTTATTACATGCCTCGCCCGTGTCCCTGACTATAGTTCTGACCATATAGTTTACCTGTGCGTAGGTCGTCAAGCGCACTCTGGGTGATGTTACGCCAGAAATGCTCGATTTGCGGGCTTGCCTTTGCCCAGATTTCCTTGCATAGCAGATCCCTGTTGCCTCCATCGAAAGCAAGGAAGGCTTCAATCTTATTGGCCTGTTCTTGATTCAGGCGACGCTGGGATGAGCAGTTGCCCATCTCGATCAATGCCCAGACAGCTGCGTTAAAGAGTTCCTCGCGTTTCTCGACTTTCTCATGGTACGAGTCCCAGGTGCCATCAGCAATACGCATGGCATCCTCATGGAGGGGCTTCAAATCCTCAAAGT
>ERZ842401.6227-NODE-6227-length-12816-cov-7.430374_pt1 | contig 12816 bp, 11 predicted proteins | sample MGYA00521270_ERZ842401 | MGnify/ENA primary metagenome ERZ842401 (study PRJEB31892, sample SAMEA3878208) | bioreactor metagenome | biome: Moose rumen | place: Sweden | collected 2011-10 | study: EMG produced TPA metagenomics assembly of the PRJEB12797 data set... | reverse complement strand
GCATTTTGCTCCCATCTCATACTTACTGGATGCCAACATTGAACCGAATGATGATATCCTTATCATCACCGATGTCATGCAGACAGAAGAGCCTCTCAAAAACTACGAAATTCTAAAGAAAGATATGGACGACATCTTAACAGCCCATAACGCCAAAGCCACTTTTGTAATCATAGAAAGCCCCGATCCGGCCAAACGTGATGAAATGGATTCTCTAACCTTTAGCCGTTACTTCAAAGAGCTTTCTGATTATTTACAGGACGGAGACCGCCTCTATGCCGATATGACATTTGGCATGAAATGCAATGTCATCTGTAGCTTTATTGCAATGACTTATGCTGTCAAGGCTGGGGTGGATGTAGATGTTGAACGCCTGGTGTATGCAGAGCGTTACAATGGTGACCGGAAGCTTACCCCTGAAAAACGCCCCACTTCCGACATTATCGACATTACCAGTCTGTTTTATATCAGTACTTTGGTCAACAATGCACATCCAGGACAAAAGAAGAGTATGGATAGTTTCTTAAAATTCATGATTGGATAGTAAGGTGGTGTACTGGGATGGCTACTATCAAAGAAATAAAAAATAGAATAGATGAATTAATGCCTCGATTAAGAAATTTGCTTTTGAAAGATAAACTTACATATAAAGAAGATATAGAACGTGAGCATTATATAGAAGATATATACAAACTATTGGTTGAATATGCTAAAAAGAAAAATTGGGATATGCAAATAGATGACCCTAATTATGTTGATAACGTGATTTTATTTCAAGTTATGAAATATAGTATTGATACATATTTAAAAAGTGGTGAAGAAACTTTTTTTAACTTATTTGCTTCAAATTATAAGAGAAAAAAGCCTGATATAATACGGGGGTATCTAAATTCTATTAAGCATGATAATAATGTAGGGGTAAGGCACGCTTTACATGAGTATTTTCTTGCTATTGAAAAAAAATACAATGTTAATCAAGAGCTGATGGATTCTGATTTGGCAAAATATATCAGAAGCCTTAATTGTGATCAAATAAAAAAAATTGCAATAAATATTGGTTGTACACAAGAAGAAATTGATGAGTTAGAAGACATTTATAGCACAGTTTATGCTAGCAATGATGATAATAAGATTGAATCGAAGGAGGATGATAAATACTCAACAGATAGTTGGAGTAAATATCCTCTTATTAGTGATATATTGAATGTAACATATAAAGAGTCACATAAGGAGGGTGATAAAACAGCTAAGTATGTTAGCGGGTATTGGACAATAAGATTCATTGAAGAAAGAATTGGGAAAAAACAAGCAGAATTATGGAATACTTATATCATATTGCTTTTTTTCCTTGCCAACGAACAACTATTTGCCAAACATGGTAAACTGATGGATCTCATGGCCCAGGAATTCAATTTGAAGAGAAGAGCTTGGAATGATAATTATAAGAAAGCATTTGACAATATTTGCCGCTATCTCCGAAATATGCGTGTTTTAAAATGAGGTTTAATTATGAGGAATGTGGTTATTTTTGTGCTAAGTCCCTTTGATAAAGATGACAAACCTCTAAATGATTTTACCGATCAAACGGGAACCTTCCATACTCAAACAAGACAAACCAACGAAAGCTGCATAAAATACCTGTTATGGAAGCTGGCTAAAACAAATGAAACCATTGACCATGCTTTTGCCTTTATTACACCTGATTTTCTTGCTAACGGCGTGTACGATAAATTTAAGCAACTTTTCCCTGACATCCACATTGATTACGTCACTCTGCCCAAGGGACTGGTACAGGATGCCATGCAGACCATCCCCAAAATGCATGATAAACTCCTGGCGTATCAAAAACAACAGCATGAAGAAGTGCGAATTCATGTGGACATCACCGGCGGCTTCCGCCATGCTTCCATGATGATGCTTCCACTCACCCAGTTATTGCGATATAGCGGTTTTACTATTGGCGAGATTCTCTATGCCAATTTTTCAGTTAATCCCAAGATGGTGGAAGATGCCTCCAATCTGCTTGATTTTACCTCACTCATTGGCGGTGCTGAAGAATTCATTTCTCTTGGCAGTGTCAAGCAGATACAAAAATACTTCGAAGGAACAAAGCCATCTCTAAGGGTACAAAACCTTCTTGCTAATATGGCGTCATTATCTGAAACACTAAGTGTCTGTGGAAGCTATAAATCAACAGAAAATGCTCTTTCCAGGCTAAGCAACGCTATTAGAATTTATGAGGAATCACAAAAAAAAAGAAAAAAACATTGATGCACAAGAACTCTACTTCAGTAAATTGATTCCCAGAATCAAGCATGAATACAAGGACATTCTACCAGATAGAAATAATCACATGACTCCCATAGGAATCATACGCTGGTGCTTACATAAAGGTCTTTTGCAACAAGCAGTCACTTTCTACACCGAATGGCTGCCAAAGTTTTTAGTGGAAAGCAAAATGATTTCCGTCAAGAACAATAACATTATAGACGAATGCAAGAAAAATGGTTTCTTGTGGTCTCACTGGTCAATATATTTTGTGCGCAATTATCATCCTAGATTTACAGAACAACCTATTCAAGGCGAGAATGATACACTGTCATACTCCAATTTAGTGCCAGTGTTCAAGACTGGGAATTTTAATAAAGTCTTATCTCTAGTAAAAGGTTGCAATAAGCAGTTTGAAGATTTTCTATATCATGTGGATGATTTTTGTAAAAAATGCAGTAAAGAATGGCCATTATATGATTTCTTAGATCTTCCTCATGATGATTTGATTTACAAACTCATGTTTTGGACTACCCCCTCAAATTCTTCGATTGATAAGCATATTGGAATACGTGTCTGCAAAGAAAGAAACGTTACGTCTGTAATCATTAAGGCGCTAAGTACACTTCCTGGTGATAAGATTAAATACTTTTGGGGTAATGACGAAAAAATTGAAGATATTGAAGATGATTTAGATAATACAGAACAAACTGCTAATAAGCCGCAATGGCGCAGAGAAATTTTTCAATATATGCTGCAAAACGAACTCATCACTACTTCACTCCCCAAAGATAATTTATTGAATTTCATAGAAAGATACGAAATGTTTGTAGAAGAATTGCGCAATAAATTCGCCCATGCTAGTGCCGACAGCGGTACAATAGAGGGAAAAGATGACATTATAGATGCCATAGAGGAATCATTGGATTTCATTAAATATGAGTAGAAAGGCGTGAGTCTTTTGGAAGTAAATGCTATACTTTTTGACATCCGGTCCATCCAGAAATTCATCTTCTCAGGCAATAAGCTGCGTACCAATATTGGTGCTTCAGACATTACCTGCCATCTCTTCCAGTCTCTCCTGGTGGATGAGATATTGACAGATATGGCCACCGCTGGAGAAATTGGCTCTTTGGACAAGGAATCCTGGAAGAAATTGAAAGAACTTCATGAATTGCCATCTGACTGCTTTGTGGCACAGGTAGGCGGAGGCAAAGCTCTCATTCTATTTCGGCCTACAGATGATGCTGCCGCTGACAGGACCAAAATGAAATCCGTGGTCAGAGCCTTTAACCATGCAGTTCTGGAGCGTTATCCTGGACTGCACACAGGCGCTGCCATTGGCAGCATCGACTTGGAACATTTTATGGACAGCGAAGACAAACTTTTTGAAAAGCTGAAGGAAAATCAAAACACCATCTATCCTATTGTCAATATCCCCTACACCGGTCTCACCCTGTTCTGCGATGTTAATGGCGAAGCAGCTACATGCTATGATTGCAGGCATCAGATTATTACTGAACCAGCAGCTCGCCCCCGCTGGTTCTCTCATGAGGTATACGCTAAAGCCTGCAGGGGCAAAGAAGCCAACAAGGCCATGGAAAATGATTTTAAAGACGAATGCCACGGACGGCAGTTCCCTCTGGAGCTGGAGCAACTAGGCCAGCGCGAAGGAGAGAATTACATTGCCATCGTTCACATTGACGGCAATAAAATGGGTGTGAAATTCCGCCAGTGCCAGCAAAAACCACCTGAAGAGCAGTTTGCCGCTTATAATGGGTTGGCTCTGAATGTACAGCATAGTACCCAGGATGCGTTTAAGGCGGTACTTCGCTATATTGATGAAAACTATGAACGCTTTGGCAAAGGGAAAGACAGACTTGATTTGCGCGGTGATTATTTGCCCATCAGGCCGCTTATTTTCGGCGGTGATGATATAGCCTTCGTCTGCGCCGCTAAAATTGCTTTGGAAATCACCACTGTCTACATGCGGGAAATGATTAAGGACGAAGATACGAACAAGCGCCTCTATACCTGTGCCGGTATTGCCATTCTGCCGACAAACTATCCGTTCTTCCGCGGTTATCAACTGTCGGAGCAGTTATGCTCCTCCGCCAAGAAAAATTCCCGTGACCCCGATCCTAACAAAAACTCCTGCTGGCTGGACTTTGCCATACTTCATGGCGAACAGGCACCCACACTGGAGCAGATACGAAGACAGGAATATAGTGGCGCACAGGGGGATATGCACTTCGGCCCTTATCGTGTAGATGTGGACGATAGTCATGAAAGCATCAGCAAACTGTTTGCCTGCACACAAAGCCTGGCAGGTCTCCCAAGGAACAAAGTCAAGGAAATGCGCAATGTACTGGCCCATGATGAACACGATATTAGGAATTTTCTTGAGCAGTTAAAGCATGACGGGAAAGCAATTCCTCATGTAGCTGGCTGGCAGGAATACGAAGAAAAACTTTGGCACCGGCAGGGCAAGGGTGAAAACAGCAAAATGCGCACACCTTACATAGATGCCATAGAAATGATGGATTTCATGATTCCCAAAGATGATTTGGTCGAAGGAGGCGAGGTCAATGCCTAAAGAGTTTATAACCGTTACCATCAAGGTAAAATCCCCCTTGCACCTTTCATCTGGCCGTGCAGACGTAAATGTGGATACGGATATCGTCCACGACCATCTGGGATTGCCCTATTTCCCTGCCCGCCGCTTCAAGGGGCTGCTCTATGAAAGTGCCTTGGAAACTGCAGAAATGATGGAAATGTCAGGGCTGGGCATTATAAATACGCAAATGGTAGAGGAACTGTTCCGCCATAGGGCAGATTCCCCTGCCGGTCTTATACTGCAAGATTTTCACCTGCCAAACTATGATGACCTCACCCATCAATGGAGCTGTTTGCAAAAAGAGTTTGCCAATGTGATACGCCCAGAGGATGTTCTATCTGCCTATACTAACCTTAGGACTCAAACTGCTCTGGATAAAAACGGCGTTGCCAAAGATAGTTCCCTGCGTACCATCAGGGTCCTGGATTTAAGCAATGTGGCCTTTGTGGGAGATATTATCTTGCAGGGGGGAGCTAAATATAAACAAATCCTGGCCTTTGCCCTGCAAAACCTCACCAGCGCCGGTGGCCATCGTCATCGAGGTTTCGGCAACATAGAATGCAGCATGAATGGGCAGACGGAAATCATCAGGGACGCACTAAGCGGGGTGAAATGATATGAAAGCTATAGAAGTTAAGATTACTACCTTGTCCCCTGTAGTTCTGACAGCCAATCGAAGCACCCTCATGACCAGTAGCGAAAATAACATCAGCGGCACCATCCTGCGCGGCATTTATGCAAAAAAGTATATAGATGAGCATAAGCTTGGCCACAAGGCCCATGAGGATGAAAATTTCCGTCGTTTCTTCTTCGGTGGCCTGCGCTTTGTTACAGCCCGTCCAAGTAAGCACGGCCTGCGCAGCATCATGGTAGCCCGTTCTCTGCAAGCCTCTAAAGATGGAAAAACCTACAACGATATGATGGTCGATCCAAATCCTGCGGACTATGAACAGGGATTCAAAAGCAAGAAGGGCCAGGCTGTCCTTAGCCCAGAAGGCTTTATCGACTACGCAAACGTAGCCAAAAACACCTCCCTGCACATCGACCGACATAGCGAAAAAAACCGCATATCCGGCAGCAGCCAAGATGGCGGTGTCTTCACCTATGAAGCCGTAGAATCGGGCGAAGTCTTTGTAGGATTTATTATTGGCGATGATAATGTTTTGGCAGATTTTACCGATGAAATCAAGGATTATGACAGGCACTGCTGCATTGGCCGCTCCAGCAATACCCAATATGGTCAGTGTCGTCTGGAATGGGGAAATGCTCAAAATGTAGATGCGGTTTTACCATCAGACAACACCATCTGCGTGCGTCTGGAGACCCCCCTTGTTACCTCCCAACCAGTCATCGAAGCTAAGCTTGCTCTTGGCAAGATTTTTGCCAACATCGCCTCAGACATAGACGTAACCGATATTTTCGGTGGACAGGAAGAGCTTTACGGCTATAACAATGTCTGGCAGACAAAAATCCCTAGCCAATATGTACTGGCGGCAGGTACTGTCTTTAGGCTAACCCGTCAGGCTGGATGGGACGGCTTGGACCTGACCTCTGCTTTCTATGGAGGATTGGGACTTCGCCGAGAAGAAGGTTTTGGGCAGCTTCGCTTGTGGTCGACAGATAATCAGATAAACCCCTGGCCCAAGGATAACTCCAGCCAACATAAACAGCTAACCTACACCGTCAACAATGAAGAAGTGCAAAGGGTTGCAAAAATAATCATTGAGAGCAAGCTGGAAAAACAAGTAAAGCTAGATGCCTACGAGGCTGTGCAGCGCATTACCCGGCAGCTAAAGGGCAAAACCCATGCCTTCGCCGTTCTGGAATCTTTATTGGGACCACGCACAAAATTGGCCAATATTCATGAGCGTATGAAAAAAGCTGTGACCGAAATAAAAAGCGAGCAGCTGCATACCCATCTGAATAACATCAAGTGCAATGGTATTTCTTTGGAAGAAGTAATCAAGACTCAAACTGATTATACAAGCAAACTGCCACAAGATTTGCAGGATTTTGCCCTGAAAACCGGCGTGGCCGAAGCCAGGAATGGGAAGACCGTATTTGCTGCAGAAATCAACGGAGCAGCCTACTACGACTACTGGCTGTGGTTCTTCCGCCACGCCCGCAAAGCATCCCAAACAGAGAAAAGGAGGGGCTAATAAAATGCCAGAAATGAAAAATCCCGCCGCTTTGCGCGAAAAAATCGTTATCCGCGGCGAATTTCAACTAGATTCGCCTCTTCGCATAGGATCAGGGGAAAGTGGCGATACAGAGGCCGATACCTACGTGCTAAAGAACCGCGACCAGACCCCCATCATCCCTGGCAACTCTTTGGCCGGTATTCTGCGTGTTGCTTGCAAAGATTTGGATATTGTCGATATCCTCTTCGGCAGTGACCATGAAAAAGCATCGCACAACAATGGCGAGATAAGGCAAAGCGCTATCGATGTGAATGACATTATCTTAAAAGATTTCGACATTGCAATCAGAGATGGCGTAGCCATAAATACGCAGACTGGCACAGCCAAAGATGGCAGCAAGCACAATTATGAAGCCGTGGATAGCGGCGCCCATGGTAGCTTATCACTGGTTATTGCCATACGTCAGGAGCAAAGTTCCCTTCTAACAGAATTCGAAGAAGCTGCCAGAAAAATAGCCTCACTCCTTGCGCAGGGACTGAGGCTTGGCTCCCTTACCACTAAAGGCTTCGGGCTTGGCCACTGCCCGCAGGTAACCATAGACTTCTACGATATGACCTCCCAGGCAGCAGTCAAAGCCTGGTTGCTCAAAGAAGCTTGCGCTACGGAAACTGTGACTGCAGAAGACAGTCATGTCTATAATCCTGCAGATTTTGTCGTGGATATAGATTTGGCCATCAATGGCTCCCTCATTATCCGCCATGCCACAGATAAAAAGCGAGGGGAGATGCCCATCAAGGCCGAGCAGCTGCAGCATCGTAACAAGGATGGGCGAACGGAATACTATATTATCCCCGGCACCTCTCTCAAGGGTGTTTTGCGACATCAGGCTATCAATATTCTCCAACGGATGCATCAGGAACAGAAGCTTTTGGATGATTTGATGGGCAGCGCTGGTCAAAAGATAAAAAGCCGCTTGATTGTCAATGAAGTGCATATTGACAAAAATGCCGGTGTCCATGAGCACCTGCAGGCCAGGAACTCTCTTGACCGTTTTACTGGCGGCGTAATGCCCGGTAAGCTCTTTGGTGAAAAACCTATCTGGCAGGATGATGCCGCAAAATCTCCCCTGAAGCTGCATCTGGAAATAAAACCTGATAGGGATACCGGAATGCAGCGCAGCTGGGACTTGGGTTTGGTTATGTTCCTTATCAAAGACCTCTGCTTAGGACATATTGCCCTCGGTGGGGAAAAGTCTATCGGCAGGGGGACTCTGAAGGGGCATAGAGCTGTCATACACTATGATAAAAATGTGTTTATCATCGATGGTGAAGGCCGTGTGACAGGCAATGATGCCGCAGACAGACTTAAAGATATGGAAGGCTGGGCTAACTCTTTCTTAGAAGGGCAGGCAGGTGAATGATATGAGCACAGGCATGACACTGGCTAAAAAAGAAAAACTTACCATCAATGACAATCATAAAATAACCCTCAGAGAAGAAGAAATAGAGGCTACCGAAATCCTCAGAAAATGTGCAGCATATTTCCCAAATGCCGCGACTGTATTCGCATGGCAGATTCATACAGCCGGTTGGGGCAGATGGGATGGAAGAAACTTTCAAATGGCTGCCGAGAAGGACATCTGCCTGGATTATCTCCAGGAAATTCGGGTATTTGACCAGGAGGCAGAACTGCACCTCACGCGCTGCGGTGATAAATTTGCAGGCAGATACCTGAAGGATGAGGGCGAGGATAAGGAACTTATGTATGTAGATGCCTTTGCCAGACTCTTCGGAGAGATTGCTGGCAGCGAAGCTGGCTTTACCAAGCTAAGGGATGACAGCCGGCAGCTGGAGCATCTGGTTCCGCTTGAGGTGGCAGATGGCAAACACATTGGCCTTTTGACTCGCAATTACATTGATGAAGTTGGGGACATGGGGCAGCTGAGTTATGTGGATTATCGTTTTATGGCCTTGGAGCCAGCCACCTGAAGGAGAGATGAGAAATGGCGTACCATAACAGGCCAAATAATTATAAGTCAAATCATTACAGGCCCAACAACAATAGGAGAACATCTTACAATAATAATTCCAGTGACAGGCCAACTTATCCGGCTATAGCTACAACTCCGTACAACTTTGTTTCTTTAGTTCCAAACACACTGTTCCACCCTCTTATTGAAGGGCTTGGCAAAGAAGAATGGCAAAAACTCGACAAAGATTCTTGCCAAAAAGAATTTGCGGGGTATGTAGCCGCCAATGGCCAATATACCGGCTACATAGACCTGACCATCCGAACTATCTCCCCCTGTTTTATTGGCGGCGAAGTGAAGGAGGATACCAAGCATTTCTTCACCACGGATGATGCAGCCGATGGTACGCCTGTCATCCCCGGCAGCAGCCTCAGAGGTATGTTCAAAAACATCTTCAAAATCATCACCTGTGGCACCATGCGTCCCAATGATGATTTTGTCGACCGTCACCTGTATTTCCGCAAAATCATGCCTTCCACATACAATAAGGGCGACGATACTCTGCAGACCCATTATGAAGACTTAACGAACAAGGATAATGGCGGCACAAAAGCAGGATTCCTAGTGAGAATCAAGGAAACGGGAGATTACTTTATTTGTCCTGCCGCATACCAAAAAGAAGATATGGAAAAATTCCCTTCTAAAAGGCCTCGGGATATGGGAGGCATATATTTTCATGAAGGGACTGAAGATGAACCGCCTTATGCCGAATGCATCACGGGCGATATCAAAGATAAGCAGCATAAACACTATATCACCCATCCGGATTTCCGAAAGGAAGCAAGGCTTCCCATGGAACCTAAGCTGCATATAGTAGAGAATTATGAGGCTGACAAGACACGCAGAGGTATTGATATACTCAAATATGCCAAGAAAGACGATGCAGCCATTGGTTTTACCAAACAAAAGGACATCAACCTTGTGACCCCTTGCTTTTATACGGAAAAGGGAGGCTTTGTCCAAAACTTCGGCCATGGCCCACACTATCGCGTGCCGTACATAACCTCCACCCAGGACCATGTATCCCCCGGACTTCTGGCAGGAGAAGCCCCCCTTGACTTTGCAGACCTGGTATTCGGCCATAAGGATTACTGGGCGACACGCGTATTCTTTGAAGATGCCAGACCAGCTGCGTCTAATGATGTCAAGCGTGACGACTCAGACTACACACGCCCCCTTATGGCGCCGAATCCTACTTCTTACCAGCTTTATCTGCAACAAAATGGCAATGTGGGCAAAAATCATTGGGATACCCCCCAAGCGAATATTCGCGGCTATAAATTTTACTGGCACCGCTTTGCCGACAGCAAAAGCTCATCATGGATGAAGCCGGAGAATGTCAGAACCATCAAAGGCATGACCAAAATCCAACCTATCAAAGAAAACACAGAATTCCATAGCAGAATACGTTTTAAAAACATGTCTGATGTGGAGCTGGGAGCGCTTTGCTCAGCCATAGGTTTCCAATATGATGGTCATAAGATTGCCTACAAAATAGGCATGGGCAAGTCTATCGGTATGGGCAGCATTTCCATTGAACCAAAACTTTTTCTCGAAGACATGGCGCAACATTACAACCAGCTTTTTGCGGCTGGCAACGCAGGTTGGAGTAAAAACTGCTCCGAACAAGATATGCATAAATCCATTACAATCTTTGAACAATACCGCAGCCAGCATTTAGGCCCCAAAGGAAAAGATGATCTGCACAAGACACTGGAGGAACTGGCCGCTATGTTGGATACTGAAAATAAGGGCACATCCGAGTGGCTTAAGAAAACTTCCATGATGCAAATTGGTAAGGGAGACAAACGCTTTACCAACAGGATAGCACTACTGAATGCTGTTAAATTCTCAAAGGCGGTCCTGGAATGATTGGCGCAGTTGTTTATAAACTCAAAGCACTGAACGATGACAGTCTGCCAGAGTTCCACGGCCAGCAGCTTCACGGCCTCTGTTTCAATATCCTTGAAGATTTCTCTGCGCAACTCTCGACAATGATTCATGACAAAATGTCTATCAAGCCATTTACTTCTTCATTAATGGAATTTGGTCATGATACAGTCCTGCGGCAGAACCGCCAGTACATCAAAGCCGGCGCTATTATGCACTGGCGGTTAACTGCCTTGACCGATGCTGTGTTGCAGGCTTTTCTATCGGTAAAAAAAGGACAGTTGCTTACCATGGGTAATTTGCAGTTGCAAGTAGAAGATGTTATCACTTCGCCAGACATTCGCAATGATGCGGGAATCATCGAGCCAGAGGACATGATAGCAGAATGTTTTTCGTTGCCGCCAGTCAGGCAAATAACCATGGATTTTCGTTCTGTAACCAGTTTCCGCTCTGGCACAAACGATTTCCCCTGGCCACTCCCAGAAATGATTTTCGGTTCTTTGGCTGATAAATGGAAGGCTATGAATATGCCGGGAGTGATTGACGCTAAAACTATTAGAAGTAAAGCTACAACCATTATCCCTAGTAACTGGCACGGAGCCAGCCGCAGGGTTTTTCTTTCCCAAAAACGAGGAGTCACAGGCTTTATTGGCAGCTTTACCTATCAGGTTGATAATCTTGATGCAGACCTGCGGCAAGCGTTGTTGGTTCTGGCTGCCTATGCAGAATTTGCCGGGATTGGTCGTTGGACAGCCCATGGATTGGGACAGGTTCGTATGAGCATTGGGTAAAAATGTAAAATAAAAAAATCTGTACGGGCTTTTTTGCCTGTACAGATTTTTTTTGCAAAAATGCCAAAAAGCAATAGCATAAGCAGTTTTATAAAGTGAAAGAGTAAAGAGAGCAAAAGAAAGGACGTGAAGCTGTCATGGCTTATAAAGTAAACCTTCACATCACTCAGAAATGCAATTATGCTTGCAAATACTGCTTCGCCCACTTCGACCACGACAACGACCTGAACCTGGACCAGTGGAAACATATCATCGACAACCTCAAAGCCAGCGGTCTGGTCGACGCCATCAATTTCGCCGGCGGCGAACCGGTTCTGCATCGTGATTTCGCAGCAATTGTCAACTACGCCTACGACCAGGGATTCAAACTCTCCATTATCACCAATGGTTCCCTGATGCTGAATCCCAAACTCATGCCCCCGGAACTCTTCTCCAAATTCGAGACCCTGGGAATCTCTGTTGACAGCATTAACCCCAAGACTCTTGTAGCACTTGGCGCCTGCAACAAGTCCCAGGAAGTATTATCCTACGACAAACTTTCGCAGCTGATAAAGCTTGCTCGTTCTATTAACCCCGCCATCCGCATCAAACTGAACACGGTCATCACCAACCTCAACGCTGACGAAGACCTCACCATCATTGGCCAGGAACTGGATATCGCCCGCTGGAAGATGCTCCGGATGAAACTCTTCATTCACGAAGGCTTCAACAACGCCCCTCTGTTAACCAGCCAGGCTGACTTCGACGGCTTTGTGGAACGCCATGCCGGGGTATCCCGCGATGTCGTTCCAGAAAACGACCTGACCCGTTCCTATATCATGGTGGACAATCAAGGCCGGTTACTGGATGACGAAACCGAAGAATACAAAGTGGTTGGCAGCCTGCTTACGGAAGACTTCGGCACCGTCTTTGGCCGCTACAACTTTGACGAAGCTACTTACGCCAGCCGCTATGCAGGCTAACCCATGAAAGAAAGGAGTGAACCCAATGTCTGTATTCATCAATCACAGCAACCATCCGGCGGCCAACTGGTCGCCGGAGCAGAAAGAAGCAGCCCTTGCCTACGGCCCTATAATGGAT
>ERZ842401.6226-NODE-6226-length-12819-cov-4.633892_pt1 | contig 12819 bp, 10 predicted proteins | sample MGYA00521270_ERZ842401 | MGnify/ENA primary metagenome ERZ842401 (study PRJEB31892, sample SAMEA3878208) | bioreactor metagenome | biome: Moose rumen | place: Sweden | collected 2011-10 | study: EMG produced TPA metagenomics assembly of the PRJEB12797 data set... | reverse complement strand
GTGGCGGCTCTTTCTTTCAAGGGGGCAAGCTCAGGACCGCCGCCCACAAAAAGCAGGGCTATATCCTGCACGCTTTTATACACTTCTGCAAAGACGTCAAAGAGGAAGCCGAGATTTTTTTCCTTCACCACGCGGCCCACATAGAGCAAAACCTTTTTTCCCTTCAAGGCAGGAAACTCGCGGTAGAACTGGGTAAAAAACGAGGACTGTCTTTTCTTTTCTATTTTAATGACATTATCGGGAATGCCTGTCGGCAGGATGTCCACAGGGCGGTCTACCCCGTAGTCTTTTGTCACCTTTGCTATTCGCTCAGTCGGACAGATGATTTCATCCGCACGTTTTAAGTAAAATTTTACAATCTGCCGTCCTATCATTCTGGAAGCCGAAGGAGGCACGGCGGGCAGGTAGTTGCTGATATAGTCTTCCCAAAGCGTGTGGAAGGTGAAAACCATAGCTATGTGACGGTGGCGCGCATAGGTAAGCCCATACCAGCCCATAAAAAACTCTGAATTGATGTGTACGACGTCGGGCTTGAATATATCCATCTGATGCTTGATGGTGCGCCACTGGTTGAAGCGTGCGGTGCGGTCCTCTTCCGAGAAAAATACATGGTCTGCGGGGATTCGCAAAACCTCCACGTTTGGTGAGTCCTTCATCTTCTTATCATAAAAAAATGACTTGAAGACCTTTGCCTTGAGCCCCACCCGCTCCGTATAATCACAACATACAATGATTACCCTGTGTCCCCTCACAGCCAGTTCGTCCGCATACGATTTTACGGAAACGGCAACCCCGTTCACCCGCGGATAGTATGCGTCTGTAAACATCGCAACGTTCATAATTGTATTATTTTACCCCATTCACAGGGAACTTGCAAGCCCTGCAAAAAACAGCTTGCCCAAGCCTGTATTGCATTGTATAATGAGACACACATAAGAGGTATGATAACATGAAACACAGTATAAGTACGCTTCCCCTTAACAAAACAACAGTGACTGATGCTTTCTGGCGGCAGCGCATGGAAAATGTGCGCACAAAGATGATTCCTTACCAGTGGCAGGCACTGAATGACAACATTCCCGACGCAGAACCAAGCTACTGCATACGAAACTTCAAGCTGGCTGCGAAAGTGATTGCCAAAGGAAAAGCGAGCCTCGGAGCAGACGACACGCACAAGGGCTTTGTATTTCAGGACAGCGATGTATACAAATGGCTGGAAGCTGTTGCTTATTCCCTCTCACGGCATCCCGACAAGGAACTTGAAGCCCTTGCGGACAGCACCATAGACCTCATTGCAAGCGCGCAGATGCCGGACGGCTACCTTGACACGCTCTACATCCTCGGCGACATAGACAAACGCTTTACCAATCTTAAAGACAACCACGAGCTCTACTGCCTTGGCCACATGGTGGAAAGCGCCGTGGCATATTATACGGTGACAGGCAAAGACAAGTTCCTCAAAGTGGCGCAGGGCTTTGTCGATTGCGTAAAAGAGCACATCGGCAAGGAAGAAGGAAAAATCCACGGCTATCCAGGGCATCCCATTCTTGAGATGGCGCTCATGCGGCTCTACGATGTGACCCACAAGGAAGCATATCTGGAGCTGGCGAAGTATTTCATCGATATGCGCGGTCAGGAGCCGCTTTTCTTTGCCGAAGAGGATAAAAAGAACCAGAACAAAAACTGGTGGAAGGACAGCTACCTCAATTACCAGTACTATCAGGCGGGCATGCCGCTCAGACAGCAAAAGGTGGCGCAGGGTCACGCCGTCCGCGCGCTCTACCTCTATGCGGGCATGGCGGACGTAGCGCGGGAAACCGATGACGAAGGGCTGCTCCAAGCCTGCCTCACGCTTTACAAAAACGTAACGACGCGGCAGATGTACGTGACGGGCAACGTGGGCCAGTGCGCTTTCGGCGAATCCTTTTCGCTTGACTACGACCTGCCGAACGCTCTGGTGTACGGCGAAACCTGCGCGCAGATTGCCCTCGTCTTTCTTTCCCAACGTCTCTTGAAATTCGGGCTTGACGGACACACTGCGGACATCATGGAGCGGGTGCTCTACAACGGGGTGCTCAGCGGCTCTTCTCTGGACGGCCAGTCATTCTTCTACGTGAACCCGCTCGAAGTCGTGCCGGAGCTGACGAAGAAAGCGCAGCCCTACACGCACGTCAAGGCTGAACGGCAGAAGTGGTTCGGCTGTGCCTGCTGCCCGCCGAACTTCGCGCGGCTTGTCTCTTCCATAGGCAGCTATATCCATACGATAGACACAGATACCGACGAGCAAACCGTTGCCACGCATCTCTTCATTGCAAGCAAGGCGGATTTCATCATTGGCAGCACGGCGGTGAACATAGAGCTTTCGGGCGGCTGGCCTTGGGACGGCAACATCGAAGTCACCTTCCACAGCAAAAAGCCGGTGGAATTCACCTACGCCATCAGGAAGCCTGACTATGTATCTTCGTACACGGTCAAAGTCAACGAAAAGGAAGTACACCCCAAGCTGAAAGACGGCTACCTCCTCTTTGAGCGCAGCTTTGCCGAAGGCGACTGCATCAGCTACCAGATGGAGCTTCCGGTGCGCCTTGTGCGGGCAAATCCCCGCGTACGGGAGGACGTGGGCAAGGTGGCTGTCATGCGCGGTCCCATCGTCTACTGTCTGGAAGAAGCAGACAACGGCAAAGACCTGCACATGCTGCACCTGACCGAAGACCCCAAGTTCGGCATCACCTTTGAGCCCCAGCTGCTCGGCGGCATTACCGTGCTTATGTGCACAGGCAAGCGCATAGACACAGCCGCATGGGATGCGGACGAGCTGTATCAGGACAATGCCGCTCTGACGGAGAAAGACACTCCCCTCATCTGGATTCCCTACTACGCATGGGACAACCGCCGGACGGGGGAGATGCGAGTCTGGATCCGCGGCTAAAAAAGCCCCTCCACCGTGCTGTGGAGGGGCTTTGAGCGGTAAACGGGAGTCGAACCCGCCTGTCGGGCTTGGGAAGCCAGCATAATACCGATATATGATTACCGCCTAAATATGCTACATATTATAGTACAAAACAAATATTATTGCAATCAGTTTTCGGAACTTTTTTCGGCAGGGTCGGGGGCGGCGACCGCCTTGCCGTACTGAGCCTCAGCCTTTACGATTTCCTCAAACTCCTTGCCGTCGATTGTCTCCTTCTCCAGAAGGCGGGAAGCAACGTAGTCAAGCAGTGCGCGGTGCTCTCTGAGCAAGGCGATCACGTGGCTGTAGCGCTCCGCCATGATGCGGGCAATCTCCTCGTCAACGTATTTCTGCGTATCCTCGCTGAACTCCCGCACCAGCTCTGGCTCCTGCGGACCGCCATAGCCGCGTCCGCTCTTGCCAAGCGTCACATTGCGGAAGCGCTCGCTCATGCCGTAATCCGTTATCATGCTCTTGATGATGCCGGTGGCACGGCTGATATCGTTTGATGCCCCTGTAGAGATTTCGTTGAAAACGACTTCCTCCGCAGCCCGTCCGCCAAGCAGGGAATCTACATCGCGTATCAGATCGCTGTAGGTTTGCAGATTTTTTTCCTCTTCCTCGCGGTACTGGGTAAAGCCGCCCACCCCGTGAGAGCGGGGAATGACGGTTATCTTGTTCACCGGCGGATGGTCAGGCGTAAACGCCCCCACAAGGGCATGACCTGACTCATGATATGCCACAAACTTGCGCTCTTTTTCGTTCTCGTGGCGGCTCTTCTTCTTGAGGCCTATGCTCACCTTGTCGATAGCCTCGTTGAAGTCTTCCATAGTGACCTTCGTATGGCCGTTGCGCACAGCGAGCAGGGCTGCCTCGTTCACCACGTTTGCCAGATCTGCGCCCGCAAAGCCGATGGTGCCGTGGGCAAGGGAAGAGAAATCCACATCCTCTTCCAGCTTGACGTTCTTCGAGTGTATGCGCAGGATTGCCTCGCGTCCCTGCACGTCAGGGCGCTCCACGGGCACCTGCCTGTCAAAGCGTCCGGGACGGAGCAGGGCGGGATCAAGGATATCCGCACGGTTGGTTGCCGCAAGCACGATAAGCCCCTTTTCGTTGTCAAAGCCGTCCATCTCGACCAGAAGCTGGTTCAAGGTCTGCTCGCGCTCATCGTTGCCGCCCAGATTGTTCACGCGGCTCTTGCCTATGGCGTCAAGCTCGTCTATGAATATGATGCACGGCGCCTTTTCGCGGGCAGTGCGGAACAGGTCGCGCACGCGGCTTGCGCCCACGCCCACAAACATCTCCACAAAGTCAGAACCGCTTATTCTAAAGAAGGGCACACCTGCTTCTCCCGCTACGGCGCGGGCAAGCAAGGTCTTACCCGTTCCGGGCGGTCCCACGAGCAGGACTCCCTTGGGGATTTTGCCGCCGATGTCTGTATATTTTTTGGGTGACTTAAGGAAATCGACAACCTCTACCAGCTCGTCCTTTGCCTCGTCAACACCCGCTACATCGTTAAAGCGGGTCTTTACCTTGCCTTCATCGACAGCCTTTGCACGTCCGCCGCCGTTGCCAAAGAAAGAGCCGCCTAAGCCTCCGCCCATCTTGCGGAAGAAAATCCAGTACATAAAGAAGATAAAGGCAAAGGGTATGACGAAATTCAGCAAAATCTGTACTATATAATTGCTCTGCTTGGTCTCGAATTTATAATCCACCCCCTTTGCGTCGAGGAGATCTATGAAGCTCTGCATCAGCACGCCGGTAGTGCGGTACACGTCGCGGTTCATCTCCTGCCCGCCGAAGAGCTGCATATAGCGGCTCCATGCGCCTCCCTGCACAGACGCGGAGGCATTCGGACCATAGCCTTCAAAGTAGTTGTCGTTCATCACCACGCGGACAATCTTTCCGTCCTCAATGTATTTGCGGAATTCGGAAAAATCGATGAGGTGGTCATCCGTCCGTGAAGAAGAGAAAAGCAGGTTCACAATGCCTATGATGCACACCACTATCAGCAGCACCGCCCAGGTAGGCAGACGCGGGGGCTTGCCTGAGCCACCGCCGCCCTTTTTATCATCATCTACGGCAAGTTTAAAGAAGCTGTACGGGTCAAAGCCCTCTTTCTTGTCCTTATCATCATGCTTATCGTTTTCGTCGCTCATAAAACCTCAAACAAAATACTTACTATATACTACAATATATTCAGAAAAAAGTCTTTGATTATCAAGAAATTTATAATAATTTCGCCATTTAGCATTTATTTTGCTAAAGTATTTTTTTCAGACTCCGAATAATAAATAGGTTACGTGGCTTTATGTAAAAATAAAGCCGGTTTATTTTCACTTCAGCGTATATATGGTGGGTAAAATGGGGTATAACGCAGCAAACGGCTATAATGCCTATCGTGAAATCGGAGTCAAGACCGCGAGTCAGGGTTCCTTGGTGGTCATGCTCTATGAGGGAGCTGTCTCCCATCTGGGAGAGGCTATCGCCCTTATCGATGAGGAGGGCAGGATAGCGCCTAGCTCTATTGAAAGCTACGGCAGGCACATCCAGAAGACGACGGACATCCTTTCCGAGCTAGAGGCAAGTCTGGATATGGACAGGGGGGGCGAAATTGCCCAGAACCTCATGGCCCTGTACATTTATTTCAACAAGCAGCTTCTGGAAAATGCCATCAAACATGACAGGAAGTCGCTTTCGAGCGTGCTGACCATGCTTTCGCAGCTGCGTGATTCATGGGTGGTAGCGGCAAACAGCACCGCAAACACGGAAGTAAGCATTCCCGCGGACAGGCCTACTATCAGCATTTCAAGTTAGGACGGCTTTACTATGAACGAAACAGCAAAACAGCTTTCCGCAGAGGAGCTGGAGGGGCGCATAGCGGTACTACGGCGCTTCCGTACGCTCCTCGAACAGCAGCGCGAGAAATTTCAGGAATATCTGCGCGTGCTGGAACTACAGGAAGGAAAAATCAAGGATGAAGACGCAGAGGCAATCATTGCCCACAGCAATCTGGAAGAACAGATTGTACGCAATATAGGCTCGTTGCAGAAGGTCATCGTTCCCATGCAGCGGCTCTATACGCGCGTGTCTACCTATAATCCCGCGGACTCGGAACCGGTAACAAAGCTCCAGTCTGACCTGACAAAGCTCCGTTCCCAGGTGCTCGCGCAGAACCTGAGGAATCGCCAGCTGCTTAAATCCCGCATGGCAGGCTTGCAGGATGAAATGACGCAGATCCAGATAAAAAACCCCTACCGCTCTCACCAGTCGGTGTACGCAGAGCAGGACGGCACGGGAAACCTTGTGCATGTAGAGGTATGAAAGTAATTATACGCGCTTTTGCACTGCTTGCCCTCTGCATACTGCTTTCCCTCTTTACAGCCTGCGGGAGGACTTCAAAATCTTCTATAGAACAGAGCATGGGAACGGACAGCCAAGAGTCCGTTTCCGATGCCGAGGAGCAGGAAGCGCAGGAAGAAGAGCCGCACTACAGTCCAGACGACGGCATCATCTGCATACTCTTTGGCTATGGCTTTAACGAAGAGGATTTTTACAACGAAGCAAACGAAATGCTGAAGGAAAAATACGGGCTTGCCAGCGAGGACGGTATCATCATGTCCATCACCTTTCCGGGAGACCTGAAAAACCGCATTTCAAACATCTATGACATCATCTCTGAAAACAAGGTGAAAGGAGTTATCCTGCTCGGCGCTCCTGACAACACGCACCGCACGCTCACGCGCCTGCGCGACTACTGGACGCAGACCGGTACCCCTGCCCCGCACCTCTTTTCGCTCATGCCGCAGGACGACATACTCGGCGAAGAGTCAAACTGCGACTTTGTGCTTGAATACGAGCGGAAAAATTCCGTGGAAGCAGAGGCGGAAGAAAGCACGGTCCCCATGGACAAGACTGTAGAGCAGATTCTCATCCGCGCCGTGCGCTATATGGAAGAGCTTTCCGAGCCGCTCAAGGCAGACAGCGAGCTGCACGCGCACGTACAGGCAATCGTGGGAGAAAAGAAAGTGCACCGCTATACCGACAGCGAGACGGGGCTGCAGGCAATCAATCATTTTGTCATAGAGCCATAAGCGATGATTTTTACCCAAGACGAATCCCGCCTGCTTTGCAAGCATTTGCCCGGCAAGGGACAGGCGGTGGCAGAGCTCGCGCAAAAAGAAAGGGCTTCTATTCTCTTGCTCTCAGATTCGCACGGCGCTCCGACAACCATACAGAACATTCTCTACGGGCTGCATACGGCAGAAAAAGGTGCAAGCCCTGATGCCATGATTTTCTGTGGAGACGGTATGGGGGATATCTGCAGCCTTTTGGCAAAGGCGGAAGAGGACGAATCGTTTGCCGCGCTGCTCCCTCCCGTCATAGGCGTAGTGGAAGGCAATATGGACACGGGCGAATACGAGCTTTCAAGCCCCGCAACCCACGAAAGACTTACAATCCGTGTGCCGCTCACTCAGACGCTCTGCGCCTGCGGGCACAAGATTTTCTTTACCCACGGACACCGCTTTTCGCTCTACAACGGTACGCAGTACCTCGTGCAGCGGGCACGGGAAGAGGGCGCGAATTTCGCAGTCTACGGGCACACCCACATAGCGCGCGCTGAAACCATGCTGGCAATGCTCACGGTAAATCCCGGCAGTTGCTCAGCCCCCCGCGGCGGTATGCCACAGAGCTATGCGGTGCTCAATCTGAAAAGAGCTGCCGCAAGCAGCGCAGACCTCACTTTTTATCGGATTGCAGGCAGGACAGGCAAGCCCTTCCTACCAAAACCTCCCCCCTTCTACTAAGGGAAAAGCATAACGCTCATGCCCCGGATAGACGAGCGTATCTAGCGGAAGCTCTTCGGAAAGGCGGCGGAGGCTCTTCTTCATAGCCCGCTCATCGCCGCCGGGCAGGTCTGTACGCCCAAAAGAATGGTAGAAAAGCGTGTCGCCTGAAATCAGACATTTTCTTTCCGCATTGTAGAGGCAGCAGCACCCTTCGGTGTGCCCCGGCGTGTGCAGTACCCGCCAGCCGTCAAAGACAGCTTCGCCATCTTCCAGAAAGGCGGTGGCTTCCGGCAGATTGCTCACGACAGGAACAAAGGCGGCAAAGTCCATGAGAGCAAGATGTACCCCCTGCCTCAGCGCGCTGTCCCTGCCGATGAAGCTTGCGTCAAGCCTGTGTATGTAGATTGGTATGTCGGGGTAGCGGGAGCGCAACGCCGGCAAGCCGCTCACGTGGTCAAAGTGCCCGTGAGTCAGCACCACGGCGACAGGCTCCAGCCCCTCGTCATGAAGGAAGTCAGTGATAAGCGCCGCATCCCCGCAGAATTCACAGGCCGCGGGGTCTACGACAAAGACACGGGAACCTTCAAGGCGCACCACGCAGGTATTCACGCCGAGGAGCCCCGTATGCAGGATTTCTATATCTTTCAATATGCCGCACCGTTGCCGAAGTGGGACTTTACCTGTCCGTCATCAGTGGTCTCTGAATAGGGCTGCAGTTCGGAGACGGGGACTTCTTTGGGGGCAGCTTCAACGGGGGCAGAATCTGCGGGCTCTGCCTGCTGCTGGGCGGCAAATTCGCTCTGGGCATCGGCAATCTTGCTTTCCTCTGAAACAACGGAAACGCCGTATGACTCGTTGCTCACTGAGGCGGGGATGCTTTCCTCCTCACCGCCCTGCTTTGAATAGCTCACGTTGAGCTTTCTGCCGCGGTAGTCATAGCCATTCAGCGCGGTGATGACCTTCTCGCAGTCTTCGCTGAAAAGCTGGACGAAGGAATAATTGGCAAGCACGCGGATATCGCCGATGCGCTCGCGGCCAAGTCCTGCCACGCTCACCAGCAGTCCCACCAAGTCGCGGGGGAAAACCCTGCGGTTCCTGCCTATGCTCACGAATATCGTGGACGAAACTGAGGGGTCAATCTGCACGCGGGGAGCGCGTTCGGGGCGCTCGCTGCGTTCTGCTGCGGCATTTTCCGCATTGCCCCTGTTTTCAGGATGGGAAGAAGGCCTTTCGTAGCGGGACTGCCTGTCGCGGGAATAGCGTTCCTGCCGCTCGCCTCGGTCGCTCCTGTCGCCTCGCTCGCCCTTGCGCTCATAATCCTTGTTGCTAAAGCGACCGCCGCGTCCGGCAGGAGCGTTCATAGCCTCTCTGATGAGGTATGCGGCCACATCGTTGCGGCGGAACATGGACACATTCTTCTTAAAAATTCCCTTAATTACATTAAAAGCCTGAATATCGCTTTCGCTGGAGCCCTCAACACGGGCAACCGCAGCCTTCAAAAAAGTAACAATCTGCTCTTCAGAGAGCGCATTATTAGTAGCATTGGTATACATTCTGAAAATCTCCTTACAGGATGCTCCGAAAATCTCGCTTTTCAGAGGCTCCTTATATCTACCAGATAGCCGGAACCGAGCCTTTCAAACCCCAGACGCTCGAGCAGCGATTCCATAGGCTCTGGAATAATTGTATTGGCAATCAAAAGCCAGTGAATATCCCGGCGCTTCAAATCGGACAGGCACTTCGTCAGCAAGCTTTTGCCTATGCCGAGGCCGCGGTAATTCTGTAACACAAAGAAATCGGTAATGACAACCGTTTTCCCTGCAGAAGATGGGCAAAGGGAAACAAGGATACAGCCTGCAAATTCTTCCCCGCTCGTATGGCACACAAAGCCATGCTTTTCTTTTGCGGCGGCAGAATCTGACTGCCTTTGCCATAAAACGGTCAGCGCACCCCCCACTCCGTCGGGAAACTGTGTCTGGTATTCCTGCCCGACAAGGGCGCTCCCGTGCCTTGCAGAGTCAGCATCGCGTGCCTCGTCATAATCACGGAATATAAAGTCATTTTCAAGCAAATCACCCGTTTCATCGGCATCTTCATCTGCCGAAACGGCGAGCTTTTCAAGCCCCCATGATTCGCGGAGCACGTTGTACCATTCATTGAGACGTTTTTTCATCTGGACGTCCTTGAAGAAATGCCATTTCCTTTCAACTTCCGGATAGGATTTCAGGACATCCTTGAACTTTCTGAACACCCCCCTTCCGCCTGAAAGCACGCGCTTTAAATCTTCGCGGGCAAGCGGTGAATGCAATTTATTGGTGAATTCGGAAAGCAGGGCATAACCATCCCCGCTCTGCCACTCTGGCAAGGCGTAAAACAGATTTTCGTCCACCGACACCGAAGCCGCCTCCACGAGGCAGCCCCGAGAGGCATCAACGGCATGGGCAGTATCCTGATCTTCCATTGCAAAGAGGATTGCCTCAGCCAGGGCATCGGTGAGTTCAAAAACCATAGCGCTATTGCAGTTCCGAACGTTTGGAGACAACGCGGCTGATAAGCCCGTAGCTTACTGACTCGTCAGCAGTGAGCCAGAAATCGCGGTCGGTGTCGCTTGTCACTTTGTCGAGGGGGGTCCCCGTCTCTTCGGCAATAATCTCATTGATCTTTGCCTTTGTCTTGGCAATCTCTGCCGCATGGATTTCTATATCCGTGGCAACGCCCTTCATGCCGCTTGACGGCTGATGGATAAGGTAATGGCTGTGGGGCAGTCCCAGACGACGCTCTTTCGGCGAGGCGAGCAATATGAGCGCGGCGGCGCTTGCCACCAGCCCCATGCCCACCGCGTACACCGGCGCGTTCACAAAGCGGATTGCATCAAAGATGGCAAATCCCGCGTCCACGTCTCCGCCGGGAGAATCTATATAGATATAGATGGGCTTGTCGCCATCAGCTTCCAGAATGAGGAGCTGGCGGATGATTTTCTCGGCATTATCTTCGTTGATTTCTCCGCTCAGCAAAATCTGGCGGGTCTTTAAAAACTTCTCTGCGAGGGGGTCAGGACCGTTTTCCTTCTTCTTGTCCTCTTCCTCTTCCTCATCATTGCAGACGATCTTCTTCGGGGTAAAATTCATAGGGCTATCATACTAAAAAAAAAGATTCATGTCCACAGAGCTAAGGATAAAAAAATCCCGCCTTTCGGCGGGATAAGGAGGCGGTAATACAAACGGAGAAACTGGAAAACGTCTGTATTACAAAATGGAATGTAGTATTATCTTACTTGCTTTTAGTTTTTTTGTCAATAAGCTCGCGAAATTTTTTTTGTAAAAGTTTTTTGTGACGCTTTTATCACGAAAAAAACAAGAAATTCTATTCACAATGAAAAAAATCCGATATAATAAAAGAGAAGAAATATCTATTTTTTCAGGAGCAGTTCTATTATGGCACAAAAGAAAGAGCTAGACAGGTTTGAGAAAAATGCCAAACGCGGCGTTCAAATCCAGACAAAGCTGCTAGGCATCATCCTCGGCTCGGTAGTGGGAGTGGCTATAGGGGTTACGGTACTGACCATTACCATCTTTAACAATGGACTTGTGGAAGATGCCGAGCACGGGCTTGACTACACGGCAACCGGCGTTACCGCAATGCTCGACATGCAGGAAGAAATGCTGAAAGGCTTTGCAAGCGGCATAGCGAACAATCCTTCCATACAGCAGGCGGTTTCCGATGCGGACAGCTCCACACTCAGAAGCCTTCTCCCCAGCCTTACGAACGACCTTTCCGCTGACTTTGTTGCCATTGTGGGGCGGAACAAGTCTGTGCTGAACGGCGGCGGTTACAACGTCAAAGAGGGGGCAAACGTCGGCTCCTGCGATGCCGTTACAACAGCGACGAGGGGGAGCACCGTTACAGAGTTCAATGAATTCGACAACTATACCTACGCGCAGCTTGCGGCGGTTCCCATCCGCTATGGTTCGGCGGTGGTCGGTTGCGTGGTGGCGGGCATAGACCTCACTTCTGAAAAATTCCCCAAGCAGATACAGTCAGCCTACAATGTGGAAAGCACCGTGTTCAAGGGTAACACCCGTATGGCGACCACGCTCGGCAGGAACATGGTGGGCACGCAGATTTCCAACACGGTGGTTTCAAACCAAGTGCTCGGCTCGGGCTCCACGTTCAAGGGACCTACCAAAATCGAGGGCCAACCTTATTACGCCATATACGCGCCAATCAAGTCTGGTAATGGCACGGTGACAGGCATGGTCTTCGTAGCAAAGAGCATGGAGTCAATGCAGACCATCCGCAAGCGGACGCTCATCACCGTAGCGCCCATACTGCTTGTGGCAATACTCATCCTCGTCTTCTTCAGTTACCGCTTTGTGCACTGGCTCATGTGGCGTATCTACAACGTGACGAACTTCCTCAAGGAGATGGAGACTGGCAACGCAGACCTGACGAAGCGCTGCAAGCTCTTTATCCGCGATGAAATTGGCGACCTCATCATCCACTTTGACCTCTTCCTCGACAAGCTGCAGGATATCATCAAGCAGGTGAAGGACTCTAAAGACGACCTGAGCACTTCCGGTTCCGACATGTCAGCGAGCGCGGAGGATACCGTTGACGCCATTACGCAGATTATCACCAACATTGACGGCATGTCTGCCCAGATAAGCAATCAGGGGCTGAGTGTTGACCAGACGGCAAACGCGGTCAATGATATTTCTTCCAATATAACCAACCTGAACAGCATGATTGAAGGACAGGCTTCCAGCGTGTCTCAGGCTTCCTCCGCGGTTGAGGAAATGGTGGGGAACATCTCCTCGGTAAACAGCTCTGTGGACAAGATGGCAATTTCCTTCGAGTCGCTTTCGGCAAACGCCCAGTCTGGCTTCACTAAGCAGCAGGACGTGAACGAGAGGATAAAGCAGATTGAAACGCAGTCCAAGATGTTGCAGGAAGCAAACCAGGCTATTTCCAACATTGCAGAGCAGACAAACCTGCTCGCCATGAACGCCGCCATCGAGGCTGCACACGCGGGCGAGGCGGGAAAAGGCTTCTCCGTCGTTGCTGACGAAATCAGAAAGC
>ERZ842401.6225-NODE-6225-length-12821-cov-10.653376_pt1 | contig 12821 bp, 16 predicted proteins | sample MGYA00521270_ERZ842401 | MGnify/ENA primary metagenome ERZ842401 (study PRJEB31892, sample SAMEA3878208) | bioreactor metagenome | biome: Moose rumen | place: Sweden | collected 2011-10 | study: EMG produced TPA metagenomics assembly of the PRJEB12797 data set... | reverse complement strand
TTCGCCTGTGCCCTTTTTGTCTTACTTGTGAATGGATTATAATGCGTTTGCCCTGAGCTGCGGAGGCAGGGCTGTTTGACATTCGCGCATGATTTTTGTACAATAGTTTACCGTCAGTTCGAAATTCCATCCTGACGTAAAACAAAACTAGGAGCGTTCTATGCCTTTTCAAAATGAGTTGCTGCAACTCGCGTCGGTGTTCGTCTTTTTTGGCGGACTAGTGGCTTTTTTCAGAATTTTCGGGAAAAATGGGATTTTTGCGTGGACGGTGATTTGCACGATTGCGGCGAACATCGAAGTGCTGATTTTGGTGCGGGCGTTCGGGCTGGAAACCACGCTGGGGAATGTCCTGTTTGCGTCATCGTTCCTTGCGACCGACATCATGAGCGAAATCTACGGCAAAAAAGAGGCGAACCGCTGCGTCAAAATTGGGATTGCGGCGAATGTCACGTTTATTTTAATCAGTCAGAGTTGGTTTTTGTATGCGCCGAGCGAAAACGACGTGATGAGCGGGGCAATCCGCACGGTGTTTGCTAATACGCCGCGTGTCATGCTTGCGAGCCTGTTTGCCTACGCGGTCTGCGAACTCTACGACGTGTGGGCGTACCACTTTTTGTGGGCGTGGACGGAGCGCAGATTCGGTGACAGACGACGGTTTTTGTGGCTGCGAAACAATGGCTCTACGCTGGTGAGTCAGTTGATTAACACGGTCGTTTTCAATCTGCTTGCCTTTGCGGGCGTGTACAGTGCGGGCGTTATCGTGCAGATTCTCATTTTTGGCTACGGGATTTTTATTGTGACGAGTTTGCTTGATACGCCCTTTTTGTACTGGGCGCGACGGATTGCGGAAAAGCATACGGAAGTGACGGCATGATGCAACAAATTGCGGAACAGCCTGCGTATTTGCTCGCGGACTGCGAACGCTCTTTTTGCCTGGCAGTTGTTTTTGTTGGCAAAATATGCTACAGTAAATGAACGATTGGTTAAAAGGAGGCCTGTTATGGCAAAAAAAGGACTGAAAGGTTTGGACTGGATTGTAAAAATCATTCTGGTTATCATTTATGACATCTACGGAATTCTTCGCCGTCTGACAAGTGGTAGCGTTGCTGGAATCCTCGTTGGAATCATTCAGATTTTCACGTTCAATATCTTCGGCATCATGTGGCTTATTGACTTGATTACCGTTCTGCTCAAAAAAGAAGTTACGGTGCTTGCCTAAGCGGATTGGGGTCTTAGGGGCTTTGCCCCTAGGCGAAAGGGGTGCGGGTGAAAGCATCGCTTGAACCCCAGGGGGAAGGCTTTCCCCCATCCTAAAAATGTTATGAAAATCCGTGAATCTGCGGATACTTACCTTGACCAAAATCTTCCAATAGTTTATGATGTTTTCCTAGTCTACACTGGTAGTACTATGCTTATTTGCAAATTTGAGGGCTGAAATCAGTCCTATGGAGGAATATCGTGGTCAAAATCAGACTCAAGAAATTCGGTACTAAGAAGCGTCCCTTCTACCGTATCGTTGTTCAGGATGTCCGCAAGCCGCGCGATGGCACGACTATCGAAGAAATCGGTACATACGCACCTATTTCTGAGGAAGGACAGCAGGTTTCTTTTAACGAGGAACGTGCAAAGTATTGGATTGGTGTTGGCGCTCAGCCGACGGAGACCGTCAAGAAGCTTTTTGGCAAGAAAGGCATTACCAAATAAGTTACAGGGAGTAGCGGGGAATGGAAAAAGACCTGATTGAATACATTGCAAAATCATTGGTCGATGATCCCAGTGCAGTCTCGGTAAACGAAACCGAAGGGGAGCGCGGTCCTGTTCTGGAGTTGCGTGTTGCCCAGGGTGATATTGGTAAGGTTATCGGCAAATACGGCCGTATTGCAAAAGCATTGCGCACCGTTCTGGCCGCTTCGGCAAACAGAGAAGGAAGGCATTACAGCCTTGACATTCTGGACTAAGCGGTATTCAGTTTACTGATGAACGAACGGTTTGTGGTTGGCATTGTCCGTGGCTCTCATGGAGTGACGGGTAATTTTAAAGTGGAAAGCACTTCCGGTGAGTATGGGCATTTTGCTGATATGCTTGAAGTGACTTTGAGGAATGGCAAAACTGGTTCTGAAAAACGCTGCAAAGTTGAGGGTGTGGAACTGAGCGGTCAGACCTTGCTGATGAAGCTTGCAGGAATTGATTCCCCCGAAGAAGTCAAAAAAATCAACGGGTGTGAGATAGTCGTTCCCCGCGAGGATGCGTGCCCTTTGGAAGAAAACGAATGGTACGCAGAGGATCTTAAACAATGTGCTCTTGTCTATCCAAAAGATGGATGGGGCAAAGACGGATTGGAAGCAAAGGCTTCTCCTGCTGATTTTGTTGCAGTGGGAAGGGTCACAGACGTATTGGAAGGCGGTACAGGAAATCTCTTAGAGATTAAACTTGCCGAGGACTGTCATTTGCTTGCAGACAGCGTGAAGTTCACTGCAAACGGAAAGGCGCGCACGGTTTTGGTGCCGTTTAAGAATGAGTTTATCGGTGAAATTGACGTGGAAAACAAGACGATGCAGTTGATGCACCTCTGGATTCTGGAGTAAGTCCATGAAATTTACCGTGCTGACCTTATTTCCTGAAATTCCGCGCGCTTTTTTTGAAGCCTCAATCATGGCGAAAGCGGTTGAACGGGGAATTATTGCCTACGATTTAGTGAATATCAGGGATTTTGCCTTTGATAAGCACAGGACATGTGACGACAAGCCGTATGGCGGCGGGGCTGGACAGTTGTTGTTGCCTGAGCCGCTCGGACGCGCGCTTGACAGCGTTAAGGCCTACAAGAAGCACGTGATTTACGTCACGCCATCAGGAAAGCCTTTTACGCAGAAGAAGGCGCAGGAATTGAGTCAGAAAGACGAAATTGTCCTTGTCTGCGGAAGATACGAAGGTATTGACCAGCGGATTATTGACGAGTACGTGGACGACGAAATCTCCATCGGGGATTACGTTATGTCAAGCGGCGAAGTGGCGGCAGCGGTCATCATTGATGCGGTGTATCGCTTGGTGGATGACGTTATCACCCACGAGTCATTGGATGAAGAAAGTTATTCTGACGGACTTTTGGAATACCCTCAGTACACTCGTCCGGCTGTGTACAAGGGCATGGCAGTTCCCGAGGTTTTGACCAACGGAAACCATGAGCATATTCGGAAGTGGCGGCTGAAAAAGCGGCTGCAGAAGACCCTGGCAAACAGACCTGATTTGATTGCCACGGCTCGCATGCAGGGAACGCTCACTACAGAAGCCGAAAAAATGATTGAGGAACTTACGGAACAGTGTTTTGTAAAGCACATGGACCGAAAGAAACGCCGCCGTGCAAGGGGTAGGCCTGCACAAGAAGCGACAACAGGAGAAAACAATGGACTTGATTAAGACCATAGAAGAACAGCAGAAGAAAGAGGGAAGCCTCAACTTCAGCGTTGGTGACACCGTAAAGGTTCACTTTGAAATTATCGAAGGCAAGACAAAGCGTATTCAGATTTACGAAGGCGTTGTCATTGCGATTAAGAACACAGGCGTTCGCAAGACATTTACTGTCCGCAAGATTTCTTACGGCGTAGGCGTTGAGCGTGTATTCCCTGTCTACAGCCCCCGCGTTGTTCGCGTTGAGGTTGTTCGTGTTGGTAAAGTGCGCCGCTCTAAGCTCTACTACATCCGCGACAAGGTTGGTAAGGGTGCAAAAGTTAAGGAACTTATCGGTGCACAGGCTACCGCTTATCTGGAGCGCTCACGTGCTGCTTCTCAGGCAAAGATTGCCGCAGAGCAGGCCCTCAAGGCTGAGGTAAAGGCAGAAGAAGCCGCAGAACACACAGGAGCCGCTGAGTAAGCGATTCTGCTTTTACGGTTTTCCGTGTGGTATATGCCCCGATGCGTTTTGCTCGGGGTATTTTTTTTGTCTTTTTTCTTTTGCCATAGCAGAAAGGGGAAAAATTGTGCTATACTGGCGGCAATGACATCGGTTCACATTGTGCAGCAGACAGCACGGACTCCTCAAGGCGGTCGTCCGGGATTACAGGCGGGAAGCCTGGTGACCGCCCGTGTGCTCCAGTCCCTGGGGGGAGGAAACTATAGCGTTTCTCTGGGCGGTCAGGTTATTTCAGTGCGGTCTCAAGTCTCCTTGCAGCCGGGAAGGGTATTCAGCGCAAAAATCGGCCTGAGCGGAAATCAGGTGCTGCTTTCGCTTGTTGGAAACGAAAAGTCCGCACCCCTTGTCACTCAGTTTACTTCCACATCGCTGGAGCAGGGCATGAGTCCGCAACTTTCCCAGTTGCTGGCTTCCCTGGGGCTCCCTGCGGATGCGGAAAGCTTTCGCCTCTTGCAGTTTGCTCAGGGCATGGGCATGAAGCTAGAACCCCGTCAGCTGAGAAAGGCCTTGACTGCGGCAAAAGCGGGCGGCGAGGAAACTGCCCAGACCGCTTTGGTGATGGACGAGAAAGGCATGAACGCGGACGCTGTGCAGTCGGTGAGTGACGGCATGGGAAGCGGTTGCGGAGGCAAGGGCGGACAGGGCAGGGGTGGCGAGAAGCGGAAAGACTCTCCTGATGAAAGACAGGTGCAGGCTGATGCGCGCGGATTGGACGGAAATGAGGAACTTGCGGTGGCGGAAGAAGACGCTCTTTCGCTGGTGCGCAATTATCTTTCCTCCGTGGCTGAGGCGGCGGGGAAAAACAAAATCGGTGCCCTTACGCTTTTTAATTCCCTGCGGGGTGAAAAAAAGGCTTCTTGTGCTTCCGACTGGATTATGCTTCCCTTTGAATGGGTGAATGGCTATCGCGGACTTATCAGGATTCTTACGGAAAAAGAGCAGAAAAAGCTGGGGGAAATCATAATAAATGCAAAAAATCTACACACAAGCTGGAATTTTGTGGTATACTGTAGGCAGGGAAAAATCGACAGGGTATGTTTTTCGCGCTTTCCCTTGACTGGAAACGGCGAGGAACTTGCCTTGGAACTGCAAAAAATGCTTCTTCCGGCATTTCCATCCCTCAAGTCCGTGCGGTATGTGGCTGAACTTGACGGATGGTGTGCGCAGGATTTGCCTGTTGGCAGGGTAGGAGGACTGGTCTGATGAAAAAGGCTGTGGCCCTCACCTATCCGAAAGAAGCGGATGCACCCTATATCAGTGCGATTGCAAAAGGTCATCTGGCTGAGCGTCTTTTGGAAATTGCACGGGAACATGATGTGCCGCTTGTGCAGGATGAAGCGCTTGCAAATGTGCTTTCTCTCCAGCAGGTGGGTGATGTCATTCCTGAGGAAACTTACGAAGTGCTTGCAAAGGTCTTTGCCTTTGTTGCAAGAATTGATGCAAAGGAGCAGGAGTTCAGGCGGCAATGAATTTTAAGAAAATCAGTTGTGACGACATTGCAATCGGCGTACGCTTTTCTGCTCCAGTCTTTTTTGATGACGGTGTAAACATGTTTCTGGCGGAAGGAAAATCGGCTAAGGCCTATCACCTTGCCACAATCAAACGCTGGAAAGTACCGTATTTGTTGAGCTATGGTCACATCATTCAGGATTTTGATGCCAATGGCGTGAATAAGGTTGAGGATGAGGACGTAGAAGAACTGGAAGACTTGGAAGAATTGGATTCAGTTGACTGATACTTCAACAAAACAGGTTGGGGATGCGGGTGAGGAAAAAGCCTGTCTCTGGCTGCAAAAAAATGGCTATGAAATTGTCGCGCGGAATTGGAGAACGAGGCGCGGTGAGATAGATATAATTGCGGAAAAAGAAAATCTGATGGTCTTCGGAGAAGTCAAGACGCTTCCCAGCGGAGACGTGGATACGCTTTCCCACGAGCTTGATGAAAGAAAACAGAAAAGAATTGTAGAAACTGCTAAATTGTTTCTGTTAAATCATCGAAAATATAGTAACGTTGCAATCAGGTTTGATGTTTTAGTGGTGAATATGCCTGGTTTCAGCGATGTGTACCATATTGAGGATGCCTTTTCGGAGCTTGTATGATTGCGAATGTTGACGTTGCTACAACAACCTTTTCTCCCCGCGTGATGGAGTTGCGCCAAAAAATCCATGATGAAGAGTGGGTGGATTTTGCAGTACAGCGTATTGCGCAGGTGTTGAGCCGCAGGCTTGTTGACGGAGACGAGCAGGTTTTTACACGCAAAACATTAGAATTGGTGGAAAGCCTGTAAGACGCTTGCTTTTCCGCCGGTTTATGGAGTGCATATGAGCCGAAATGACCGCCGACGCGGACGAAATAACAGTTGGAACAATCAGAAAAAAAATAATCAGAAAGAAACTGCAAGTCAGAAGCAAAAAGAACAGAAACAGTATCCGACACACAAAATCTCAGCACAGGAAATTGCAGAAAGCGAAAGTGCCATCCGTGAATTCAAGGCACGCACTTCCCTGTGTGAAATCTGCAATCAGCCTATTCTGGAACTGGCATCGGCAATGGCAAATAAAGGCAGCGGAAATCCCGTTCATTTTGACTGCATCGTAAAAAAACTTTCGGAGAATGAACGCCTGAGCGAAAAAGACCGCATGACCTATATCGGAAACGGAAAATTTGCCGTGCTTCATTTTGAAAATCCCCACGACATGCGTCATTTTTCAATCGTCAAGGAAATTGAATGGGAACGCAACGAGGAAAACCGCTCTCCCTGGCGTGAGGAAATGGCCGGCCTCTACAGTCAGGTAAAATAGCTTTCCGCATCGCCTGAAATCGCCTCGTACATCGCCATTGTCATTCAGGGCATATTTCATTACAATAGAAAAAAGTTATTTTTTTGTGAGGAAGTATGCTTACACTTAAATTTGGCGGCACTTCAATGGGAGATGCCAGCAGAATTCTTGATTCCGTTGAAATTATGATTGGCCGTGCAAAGACTGACCGCGTGAGCGTGATTGTGTCGGCGGTTGCAGGTGTGTCAAATGCCCTGCAGGCTGCAATTGACGGCTGTGTTGCGGGAACAGGAAAACCTGCTGACTATGTGGGTGCAATCCGTAAGACTCACGAAGAAATCTGCGATGAACTTCATGCGAATGTAAAGGACTTTATCGCAGCGGACGTACTTAAAAAAATCGAGCCGAATTTTGAAGAACTTGAAAAACTTTTGAATGGCGTTGCAACCTTTGGCGAGTGTCCGATTTCCATTCACTGCCGCATCATGGGCATGGGAGAACTCTGCTGCGTGCCGATGGTGAATGCTGTCCTTGTTGCAAAAAAACAGCGGGTGCTTCTGCTGGACAGCCGCAAATTTATCTTTACTACTGGCGATCAGAAAGAGGGAGAACCGGATTATACCCGTACAAGTGAGGCTTTGGGAAAGTACCGTGACGGAGCGGAAAGTGACCAGCCTCAGATTCTCTTGTTCCCGGGGTTTGTCTGTTCTTGGCGTGCCCATACGGACGACAAGGATGTGATGGGCTTGCTGGGACGCAATGGTTCTGACTTTAGCGCGGCAATTATCGGGGCAGGTCTTGGCGCAGAGAAAGTGGAATTCTGGACGGACGTAGACGGCATTTACACCGCAGACCCGCGCATTGTTCCCGATGCCATTCTGGTGCAGGACATGACCTATGAGGAAGCCATGGAACTTTCTTTCTTCGGAAGCAAGGTTCTGCATCCAAAAACGCTGGCACCGCTTGCCGCAAAGGGCATTGAGGCCTGGAGCCTGAACAGCCACAATCCTTCTGCCCGCGGTACAAGAATCGGCAAGGGACCATATGTAGAAAACGAAAAGACGCCAAATGCGGTGCGGGGTATTTCCAGCCTAAAAAACGTGGCGATGGTCAGCGTGAGCGGAAGCGGCATGAAGGGGCGGACGGGAACGGCAAGCCGTATTTTTGCCGCCGTCAGCCGCGCAGGTGCTTCCCTTTTGCTCATTACCCAGTCTTCATCTGAATATACGATTACTTTTTGCGTCCGCGCAAGCCAGGCGGTGCTCGTTAAGGATGTGCTTTCTGCTGAATTTGATTTGGAGATTCGTGACGGCGTAATCAACCCCATTGAGGTGCGTGAAAACTGCGCGATTGTTTCTATCGTTGGCGACGGCATGAAGAAAAACCGTGGTGTGGCGGGAAAATTCTTTGACGCACTTGCAAGCCGCGACATCAATATTCTTGCCATTGCCCAGGGCTCAAGCGAACGCTCCATTTCCGCAGTCGTGCGCGGCGAGTGGGGGGATTTGGCGGTAAAGGCTGCCCATATCTTCTTCTTTAACACTGCCCAGCCTGTGGAAGTCTTTGCCTTTGGCGCAGGAACTATTGGCGGCGCATTGCTTGACCAGATTCGTGACCAGCAGAAAAAACTGCGCGCGCAGAACGTGGACATCAAGGTTCTGGCAATCTCAACGCTGGACGGCATGCTGCTGGACGGTAACGGACTTGACCTGACCAACTGGCGGGAGGATTCAAAGAAGGCAACGAAAAAAGCAAACGTGGATGAAATCCTTGCATTCGTAAAGGAAAACAAGCCCCTGAATCCTATTTTCGTTGATTGTACCGCAAGTTATGACCTTCCCGAACGCTACCTTGATATTCTTGCGGCGGGCATGCACATTGCTACGCCAAACAAGCGGGCAAATTCCATGAGCATGGAATTCTACCACAAACTGCGTCAGGTGGCGAACAAGGCAAACCGCCGCTTCCTCTATGAGACAAATGTTGGTGCGGGGCTTCCCATTATCGATACCTTGCAGAATCTCTTTAAGTCAGGCGACTCCCTCACGGGCTTTAACGGCATTATGTCCGGCTCCCTTTCTTACATTTTTGGAAAACTGGACGAAGGCAAAAAGTTCAGCGAGGCGGTGCTTGAGGCAAAGGAGTTGCGCTATACTGAGCCAGATCCCCGGGATGACCTTAAAGGTACTGATGTTGCTCGCAAGGCACTGATTATCGCCCGTGAAGCCGGCATGAGCATCGAACTTTCCGACATCAAGATGAATTCAATCTTCCCGGAAGGCTTTGACATTGAAGGCACGACGGAAGAATTCTTGACCCGCCTTCCGCAAGTGGATGACTACTTTGACAAGAAAATGGCGGAACTCAAAAAGCAGGGCAAGGTGCTTCGCATGGGAGCCTCTATCCGCAACGGCAAGGTAAGCGTAGGCATGCTGGAAGTAGGAGCGGATGACCCGCTTTATGGCGTACGCGGTGGCGAAAACGCATTTGTCTTTGAGACTGCCCGCTACACACCGATTCCGCTGACTGTCCGCGGTTACGGTGCGGGTGCTGGTGTTACGGCGGCAGGCGTGTTTGGCGACATTCTTCGTACGGTCAGTTTTAACCCGGAGCGATAAAGGAACGAGAACATGATTATTGTACTTAAAAATGACATTACTGAAAAAGAAAAGGACAATATAAAGAGCCTGCTTTCCAAGAATAAGTTCAAGCTTAATGAAGTAAAGGGCGAGGAAAGCACGATTCTTGCGGCTGTGGGAAAACTTGCCATGGATATCCGTGAAGTGGAAGTGCTCCCTGGCGTGGCAAACGTCATCCCCATTTCCAAGCCCTACAAGATGGCAAGCCGCGAGTTCAAGCCAGAAAATACAATTGTTGAAGTGCCAAACAACTGGGGGCAGATTATCCGCGTAGGCGGAAGTCGTGTCGTTTCCATTGCAGGACCCTGTGCCGTAGAAAGCCGTCAGCAGATGATGGACGCAGCAGCGGCAGTTGCAAAGAGCGGGGCGGTCATGCTCCGTGGTGGTGCTTACAAGCCCCGTACCTCTCCCTATTCTTTTCAGGGTTTGGGGGAAGAAGGATTAAAATATCTTAAAGAAGCGGGCGAGCGCTATGGACTTCCTGTAGTAACTGAAATCGTTGCGGCGGAAAATATCCCCGTGATGAAAGACTATGTGGACGTGTATCAGGTTGGTGCCCGCAACATGCAGAACTTTGAGCTGCTCAAAAAACTGGGCGCACTGGGTAAGCCGGTTATCTTAAAGCGTGGTCTTTCTGCAACGATTGAAGAACTTTTGATGGCAGCCGAATATCTGCTGTCTTCAGGCACCGACAAGGTGATTCTCTGTGAGCGGGGCATCCGCACCTATGAAAAGGCAACACGCAATACGCTGGATTTGAGTGCCATTCCCATTCTGCGGAGCATGACCCACCTTCCCATAATTGTTGACCCCAGCCATGCCGTGGGTATTCGTGACAAGATTCCCCCCATGGGATTGGCAGCGATTGCAAGCGGTGCGGACGGCATTATCGTTGAGGTGCACTGCCATCCCGAAAAGGCCTTGAGTGATGCGGCTCAGGCCCTGTATCCAGAACAGTTTGACAAACTCATGCGCGATATTGAAGCCCTTGCTCCTGTAGTTGGAAAGTCCGTTGCCCATATCCGTGCACCAAAAAAATCTACAAAAACGCCTGTCGCGGAAAAAACGACTGGTACAAAAAAAGAAAAGATTTCCTGTGCCTTCAGCGGCAAAAAAGGTGCCTATGCGGAACAGGCTATTGACCGCTATTTTGACGGCAGCGTAAAGGCAGAACCCATGGATTCTTTCCGCGACTTGTTTCAGGCTGTGGTGGACGGACGTGCTGACTACGGCATGGTTCCCATCGAAAACAGTCTTGCCGGTTCAGTCTATCAGAACTATGACAACCTTACTGCATTTGAGGATGTGTCGATTGTTGGTTCGATTACATTGCGCATTCAGCATTCGCTTTTGGCCTGCAAGGGCGCAACTTTAGACACCGTAAAAACAGTCTACTCTCACCCTCAGGCTTTGAGTCAGTGCCACAACTTTCTTTTTGAGCACAAGGACTGGACGCAGATTGAGGCGGTATCCACGGCGACGGCGGCAAAACTGGTGAGCGAAAAAAATACTCCCGAGAATGCTGCCATTGCAAGTGCGGTGAATGCCAAACTCTACAAACTGGAAGTGCTCAAGGAAGGCATCGAGGACGATCCCCGAAACTATACCCGCTTTGTGATAATCGCTCCTAACCATTTGACATGCGATGCGGAAGAACAGGCCTTTCGTCAGCAACTGGGTGAAGGTTCATCCCCCAACATGGCTTCCTTTATGTTCAGCACCAACAACGAGCCGGGTGCCTTGTACGAATGTCTGGGAATTTTCCAGGAAGCCCATCTGAATCTGAGCCGCTTGGAAAGCCGTCCAATTGCAGGCAAACCCTGGCGCTACTGGTTCTATGCCGATGCCGTACTTGACGAAACGGTAAAAGATAAGGAAAAATATGTACGCAAAGTCCTGAACGCACTCAAAGCAAAAGCCGAAGACGTGCGTCTGCTGGGCGTATACAGAGGAGTGTGAGATAAAAACCGTCTGAAATAGCGTCAGTTTTTATCTTCTCAAAGTTTGCGTCGCAAACTTTATATCAAGTGCCCTTCCTCATTGCATTGCGGAAGGGCGTAAAAAGTCAATCGAAAACTGAAGTTTTCTTCTTGACTTTTTACGGGAGTGTAGCATGTCTAAATATGTTCTTTCAGTTTTAGTAGAAAACCACGCAGGCGTTCTGAGCCGGGTCTCAGGGCTGTTCAGCCGCCGTGGATTCAATATCGACAGTCTGACCGTTTGTGAAACCCATAATCCCGGTCAGTCCCGCATGACGATTGTGGTTGACGGCGATGAATATACGCTCGATCAGATTCGCAAGCAACTGGCAAAGCTGGTGGAAGTTATTTCTATCGCCCACTTCCATTCCTCAGAGTCCTGCCGCCGCGAAATGGCACTGATAAAAGTAAAGGCAAAAGGCACCGACCGCGCTGTTATCATTGAAACCTGTGACATCTTCCGTGCCCATATCGTTGACGTTTCCCAGGAATCCGTCATCGTAGAAGCCACCGGCAGCGAAGACAAAATTGCAAGCCTGATTCGCCTGCTTGAACCCTACGGCATTATCGAACTGGTCAAGACTGGACTGACCGCAATGCAGCGTGGCAGCGAGGTGATGAAGTAAGGCGTGGCAGCGGAAGAGCATATTTCAAACGTTGGCTGCTTCATTGCTTCCGGGAATTTTCTTGAGCAGCGATGTTTTTCAGAAGATGCTGAACTGCCGCACCCAATTATATGCGATGATGGCTGCCCGGCTGACTGGGCAGAAAGGATTGAGGGGAATTGAGAATGCAATTGAAAGTGACAATGACCTCTATCATGCAGGAATAAAGTCAATACCCGGTTTGATTACGAAACGGAATGCGCTGACTATCCTTTTATTACGAAGGCCCAGAAGCATGAGAACTCGACACTGAAAGACATGAAACTATCAAAAGACGACATCGGGGTTTTTGACAGGGGTTACTTCAACAAAAAGCAGTTCCTTGACCTTTGTGATTCCGGAATTTCTTTTGTTACAAGGAATAAGAAGCATATTGACTATACAACTATTGATTCCAAGACAGAGGAAAAAAGAAATGGGAAGTTGAACTGTTCTTTAAGATGATAACTTCCCTCATAAAAGTGTAAATATATTTACAGGTTCGCTCATAAAAGTGTAAAAAATTATTGAAAGTTCCCTCATAAAAGTGTAGAATAAACCGCTAGTAGGGGAAATTACACTTATGGAAAGAAACGCATATCAAGATTTGCTTGCATGGAAAAACAGGAAAGATAGAAAACCTCTCATTCTGAACGGGGCGCGTCAGGTCGGAAAAACCTGGCTGCTCAAGGAATTTGGTGCAAGGGAATACGAAAATCTTGCCTACATAAACTGCGACGACACACCCGAAATCAAGAATTCTTTTTCTGATTTTGACACAGACCGCCTTATAAGAGTTTTTTCTGCCCTGAGCGGGGTGGAAATTAAGCCCCAAAAAACGCTGATTGTTCTGGATGAAATTCAGCAGGTTC